>Ga0126310_10000442_pt1 | contig 14179 bp, 12 predicted proteins | sample Plot60_FD_92540 | JGI IMG/M metagenome (GOLD analysis project Ga0126310, IMG submission 92540) | Serpentine soil microbial communities from UC McLaughlin Reserve, CA, USA - Plot60 | ecosystem: Environmental > Terrestrial > Soil > Grasslands | place: USA: UC McLaughlin Reserve, Lake County... | reverse complement strand
GAAGACTCTGCAAATAAGGATGCTGAGGGTATTGAACATCATTTGCATCCTGAGACTCTTAAAAAGTTAGAAGAATTTATAAAGATTGTAAAAAAGAATGCCAAACTTGTCACATAAGATTAAATATAAAATTGGAGACTATATCTGTAGAAATTATATTACAAATGACAGGAACTGCAATCACAAATAATATTTTTTATTTATAGAAATAATACTGTCTGGGAGTTATGCCTTATTTTGCTAAAACATAGTCGTCAAACATAATCTATTTCTCTTTTATCTTGACTATTGGTAATACATAATTTCAAAATTGAAGAGCAAAGAAGAATGTATCATCTTCACTAGCACAATCAATGACCTTGTCATTATCCTCGTGATTATTAGATAATCAAAATATTATCAGTATTTCCAAATCCGTGAAGAAGGCAAAATCACACCCAATTTGAGACAATAGCGGTAATATTCCTGAGATATTAGTACAACAATAATCAGTACCAATAATAGGAAATATTACAATTTTAGATAATGGTACAACAACAAAAGTTATAGCATTAGGAGGAGGAAAAAACGAAGATGTTAGATATGTTACCAAGTGATAGCAAAGATAAGTGAGGTGTCTTAATTTATGTCATTCCGTATAATATATAACTAAATTTCGGAACAAGTAAAATTTAACATAATAATAATATAATAATAATAATTATAATTATTGTCATCTAATTCTATATTAGCAATCTCAAATATTCTAAAGACAAATAAATATTCTTATGCCTTAATCTCCCTTACACTAAACCATTTGTATTTTACATTCTGTGCATCATTGGTCCTGATGTATATCGCTTCTGTTGTTTTGGTAAATGGTTTGTAGATGTCAGGAGGTATATTGTCCCCTTTGCCTGTACATTCTTTCATTATTTGTTTGTCTTGTACATCCTCACCCATTCCACCCCATTTTCCATCATCTATAGCTTGAACAATCTTTTTCCATTGTCCTCCACTACTGACATTGACTCTGTGACTGCCGCTGCTATTTATCATCCCTGTCTCATCATCAACATATCCTTCTATGCTTACTTTCTTGCCTCCATCGATATTTCTTATAATAGTCTTTAATCCAATCCATTTGTTTACAGGAAGTGAATAATCTACGCTTCCTATTCTATCTGAGTATATCCCATGTACTGGTTCTTTTCTGATCCATGATCCTTCATTATTAATTCCACCAAAGGTTACGGCATATCCACCAAATCCACAGTCTTTATGATGATTACTTCTACCATGAATAGATAGTGATTTTAATTGATCTGGAAAAGAATACATAACATATACAGTAATCTCTACATTTGTCCACTTTCCAAAGATATGCATCCTTGGAGTTGTGCCTGTGACTATAGCAGTGCCTTTTCCATCAATTGTTACTTTTGGAATGCCTGCACGTCCAAGACGAAAAGAATTATCTAAAGGATCTTTTTGGTTTGTTCCAAGGGTTCTTGAAGTTCCGTCATCCCATTTTGCATACCATGTTTGTCCTAAAGTATTGGTAGAATAGATCATTTTTATTCCAAACTTATCCTCTCTTACTTTTTCTGTGACTTCATTTTTATCGCCGTTATGAAGGTTGTTATTAATATTGACCAAAAGAGGATTCAGCCAGCCCTGTATGTAAGCTATATACAATCCAAATCCGATTATTATTATTACCAGATAAAGAAATGTATATCTCGTAATACTATGACTCTTTGGAAATCTATTATTACTTGATGTCAATATGATGTGCTGACTATTAGATTCAAAATTGGATTATTAATTATTGCTAAAGGTATGTTCATATATTGAGATTATCCTTTCTAGAGTTGCAAATTAAGCCAAGTTGGTCTTTTACGTTCCACCGAACCTGATGTTTGGTGTTGCAAAACTTAAGCAAGTAAATGCTAAAATGATGAAGATTTAAAGAATTGATCCTTTTAATACCAGAGATGTTTTTGTTAAAGTTGATAATTAAGAAAAATCCTTTATAAAAGTAGCAGAGACTTCATATAATTATATATATATTTCAATTTTGGTATTAGAACATTTCTTCAAATTCTAGATACTTTTTGCCACTCCCTTTATTTGTATATTATGCTCTTCTGGAGGTATAAATATGTAAATATACACTGTTTTTCCATCCATGATAATTTTTGCTTTCTCATATGGATTTCCATCTAACAATACATCTACTTTCTGATTGTCGACAGTCTGCGGTATTTTAAGCGTTATGTTTCCACCTGCTGGATTGTAATGATCCGCTGCAAATATCATACTATCACTAGAATTTTCATATCCAAGTTTGCTTATTTTTACTAATCCCCGAAGATCATAAGCAATAAATCTACCATCAGCAGTATTGAGAGTACTAATTGGAGGATCTAGATCTACACCAGCACAACTAAAATAATAGACATCCGGTTTCACAGAACTATCTGGCTTAGCCATAAACTTAACCTCTTCTCCTGAATTTATAGTTGGTATTATATTGCTTTTAACAGAATCTAATTGAGATCGATTAACGTTATGAACTGATGCGTAAACAGAAACATTGTGAACAGCAAATGGTGCAACGTTTTTCACACTACCAACAAGTGCCTTATCAGCTCCTATTGCCATGTTCGTGTAATTCAAATGCAAAATATCATAATAAGTTGCATCAACATATGTTAGGCTTTCTATGTATGATTTGCCACTAGGTTGTTGTCCTGGTTCCAAGACAAATTTAAAAGGTACGCTGGTTGATGGATAAATTATTCTTGCATACGTACCATTAGTCAAAGTCATGTTTAAAGAAGAAGCATGATTATTGCCAATATCACTTATGACATTTACTCCTACTTTGACACTAATAGGCTTATTTCCATTATTATCTACTACACCAACTATGTTGAGTCTACCTAAAGAGTCCACATAAGAGCCCTGATCTTTTACAACAACACTATCACTGCTTTCTTCTGCGTACACTTCCAATGTTATTGGGTTCAAGGCAAATGAAGCAGCAATAAATAAGAATGCTAATGTTGCTGACACTACAATTTCTTTGGAATAGTTCCTTCTATACCAATAGCTATTACATTTAATGTCATTACCAGATGTCAAGAGATTTCGATAAAATGTAATATCATTCGCAGTATATATCAACCTAGCTACTAATTATTACTATTTCTCTTTGTAATATATAGAGTAAAATGTCCAGATCTATCAAGCTCAGAAACAGGATTATGCATTGATCATAAAGATCTTTACAAAGTAATTGAGGATCCTAATATGCCTAAAGATGTAAAAAAGCAAATAAATAAAATCTTTCCACATCTATGAACACTTTCAGTGAGGAATATGCATATATGAACAATAGATGCGGATGGAGGAAATTATAATTATGATTTGTGTTTCCTCCATCCAGAATGTCTATCCCTGAATCCGCAGCTTTTTGATATGCACAGGCACTAGCTAATATTTGAATAACAGTATTATCATTTTTGGTACATTCGTCGAATAAACAATGAAATATTTTAGTATATCACATTGCAAATCAAATATGAAGAGCAGATCATCGAAGTGGGGTAATAATGCTTTATATAGCAATGTAGTACATTCAACTAATGTACTAGCTATGGCTAGAGGATAAGTTAAGAACCTTTAGTTCATATCACAAATACAAAGTAAAGTCATATACAAATAATAGATCTATAATCCTTCTTTATTAAGTATCATTAAGATGCAATACTTATTGTAAAATTTGCATATTCTGGTCTAATTGGATTATAGAGAATTGCATAAACTGGGATTTCAACTAAATATGTGTCTTCCTTATTGAACTTATAGTTAAGTACAGGTATTGTCATATACCCATTAGCGGTATGCAATAGATCTGAAGGTCTACTAGTATGATTTGATGCTTGAAATACTGGTTTTCCATCTTTTAGAATTATAAAGTCAAAATCAATATCTTCTTGCAATACACTGCTATTCGGCTTTAGAAATGAGACTTTGAATTCTATGTCTTTATTGGCTTGTATAGGATATGGGATAGGCTCAAGCTTAATCTCAAGACTTCCTCTATTTGTGGAATTCATCAATATCTTTTGTTGGATATGATTATTGGATTGTGCGTATACAGCAAAATTATTGGTTACTAACAATGTGGATATCGCCAAAGCGACATACAAAGTTATAATAATCCTTATTGGAAACATATTAGCATCTATATTAATCTCAGATTTATTACTTTTAGTTCTTAATATTTATTATATTAATTGCTAGATAGTGAGAACTTTGTATAGAAAAACTCATTATTATTATCAATTATGGTGATTATTGCTTCTTTATCAGACCATAGTGATCAAGTTTCATTTTTGTTACCAATATCTGCAAGAATTATATGTACGTTTGCTACAAAGAATTATCAAACCTGTATTCAGCCAGTAAAATTAGTAGCAGCATGCCAACCCATTCTTCTATGGATAACGAATCATTATAAGCGTTCATAGATTTAGATATAATGATACGATGAGATATTGCAATGACAAAATAAGTTTTTCATTGCACAAGATGTCACCTGGTTACTTTTGTATATTGAAATCTTGTTAGATATGGTAACAATAGCATATTATTTTTATGTAACACGGTTAACTATGCGAACTATGACGCTTAGTACTTGGTTAATCTAATTCTAATTAACTTCCCTTAATTTATAATACTATATGATAAAAATAATGAGATGAATAAAGTAACAACAATACTGATGAATTTTACTTATCTTTAATAGCTAGATGGGTAGCTAACTGTATAATGACTAGTCATACTTTAATTATAGGCGATTCTTCATTCATGCCAGAAATTGATTCTGGCTCAATTCATTTTGTTGTTACTTCTCCACCTTATTGGAATCTTAAAAAATATGGAGAAACTGGGTTAGGCCCTAATCAAGCATACTCAAAATATTTGTATGAAATTCAGAGAGTCTTCAAAGAAGTAAAAAGGATAATGGCTCCTGGAAGGTTTGTTGCAATCAACATTGGAACTGCTGTATCCGATATTGGGATGAAACCCATTAATGCTGACATAGTAAAGGTGATGGGGGATCTTAGTTTTACATTTAAGAAAGAGATTATTTGGATAAAGCCAAAAGGTACGCAGGGATTGTGGCAGCGTGGAGTAACGAAATTTCTAAAGAGTGAGCCATATCCTTGTTTTTTTAATCTAAATATAATGCACGAATATATTCTGATTTTCCAAAATGAAGGTCAAATACGAATAAACCTTGATCCAGAAAACAGATTATCCGAGGAATTTATTAAACAAGTATCATGGAGTGTCTGGGATATGAGAGTATCATATACTAAAGGACATCCAGCACCATTTCCTGAAATTTTGCCAGAGAGATTGATAAAATTATACACGGTTGAAGGAGATGTGGTTCTTGATCCATTTGGTGGCAGTGGAACAACCATGAAAGTAGCAAGAGATTTAAAACGAAATTCTATAATATATGAGGTAAATGCAAAATACATGGAATTAATTAAAAATAATGTAGGATGGAATAATGCAGCAGAAATTAATTCAGGTGTAAAATATGAAGTTAAAGTCAGAAAACCAGTCACAAACTGAGTTGGAAAAAATCAAAAATCTTTACACTTTAGATTGGGAATTAGAAGACGCAAATACTAGATACTATACACATGGTTACCATCCATACTCCTCAAAATATATTCCCCAAATTCCAAATCAACTGATATCAAAGTTTACTGAAAAAAATGACCTTGTATTAGATACCTTTATGGGTAGCGGAACAACTTTAGTAGAATCAAAAATCTTGGGTAGAAATGCAATAGGTATTGATATTAATCCTCTGGCCTGTTTGATATCAAAGGTAAAAACTACAACTATAAAAAAATCTGAACTGGTAGAAATTTCAAAAATTTTAATCTCCTTAAAAGAGGATATTTTAGACTTACGTGGCAACACTACAGCCTTCAATAATGGAGAAAAAAAGGCAATTATAGATAACTCCATTAGTAAGACACTTCATCCCAATATAGTAAAATGGTATCATCAAAATGTCATTCATGAACTATTAACAATAAAGTCAAGAATTGATACTGTAGAGAATAAGGATGTCAAAGACTTTCTATTAGTATCGCTATCTTCAATTTTACGTGGTGTTTCTAATGCAACGAGTGGATTTGGAAATCTCATGATAAATAAGCAAGCCTTTCCAAAAACTAGAATATACGAGAAATTTGTTATTGTAGTTAGAGATATGCTGAAAAGCATGTCAGAATTTAACAAAGAAGCAACTAACTCAGATATAAGAATAATCAATCACGATAGCAGAAGAATAGAATTCATTGATGATGAAACAATAGATTTTATTTGTACCCATCCACCATATATGGCTGCCGTTCCATATGCAGAATATCAAAAATTGTCACTCTGGTGGCTAGGATTTAGTCAGTATGAATTAGAGAAGAGATTAATCGGTGGAAGACGCAGTAGAGCTGATACTCCTGATAGATTTTTTCATGATATTAATATGGCATTAATGGAGATGAACAGAGTTCTACGTAAAAAAAAGTATTGTTGTATTATTATTGGTAATCCTGTTTATAACGGCAAAATTTGGAATTTAAATGATTTTATAAAAAAGGATGCAAAAGATATTGGGTTTATCCTTTTGACAGAGATTAAGCGTCATAAATATCGCTCTACAATGGGTAAAATGAAAGAAGAATTCATCTTAATCTTTATGAAGGGTGAGTAGACTACCATCAATCTCCAGAGATGTACAATACTTTTTAAAACAAAAGTAAGTAAATAAATATTTACAGAAGAAGAAGTTGCAGATAAACTACGTGAGTAACACCAGTACTGTCCAACTGCAATAAATCAGGTATTTATGATCCATCGTTAAATCATATTATTGCTTTTTTCATTCATTCACTATTTCATTTTGTTCTAATTTTTTTGTATTTTAGTTTAATTATTGTATTCCTTACTTTTATAGTCTATGTTTATATCAAGTCATTAAAATAGCTCAATACCTTAGTACAAAAGGCTTGAATAAATTCTATTTCATTAGGACTTGTACTATGTACATATACTCTCGTATAGCCAACTTTGAAATATTCTTCTATAGGCTTGATTAAATCTTCAATTGAAGTAACTATCAACGTTGATTCTTTCACTTTTTCATCTGGCACTTCTTCTTTTGCTTTTTGCTCTAATTTTCTTGGATCGCTTATATCTAAATCGAATACATCTTCTATTAAAGAAGCTCGCCAAAACTCTGTAGCCTTTAAAGCTTTATCGTAATCTTCTGAATAAGATATTTTAGGCTTGGCTATTTTCTCTAAAGAGCTTGGATCTTTTCCTTGCTCACTAGCAGATTTGTCAAATATATCAAATATTTCTTTTGATTTATCAGGTTTTTGAACTGTAATCAGACCATCAGTAAATCGTCCGGCAACTCTGGTTGCTTCCTCTCCGCTAGCTGCCATGTACAAGGGTATTTTCATTGAAGGAGGTGAATACAGTTTTGCATTTTTAATTTTAAAGTATTGACCGTTAAAGTACAAAAAACCGTCATTATCATAATAACTTCTTTCATTTCCTTTACTTTCCTTTAACTTCCATATCTCTTCTTCCTTTCTCCAAAGATTTTTTATAATTTGAATTGCTTCAGTGGTTCGTGCCAATCTGGTTTTTGCATCAGGCCAATCAAATCCTAAAGGGACCTCGTTCATAGCTTCACCTGTACCTATGCCAAGGCCAATTCGGCCTGGATATAAAACATCAAGAGAGGCAAAAGCTTGTGCAATTATAGCTGGATTATAACGATATACAGCGGCAGTCACACCTGTTATAAATTGCATTTTTTTTGTTCGCTCAGCCGCTGCTGCTATCCAAATCCAAGTAAAGTTGCCATATCCATTATCATGCCACCAAGGATGAAAATGGTCACTAGTCAAGCAACTATCGAATCCATATTTTTCAGCCTCAATTACAAACCTTAGTAAATCTTGCATAGCGTACTGTTCTTGAGAAGCCCAATATCCAAGCTTCATACCTATTTTTTCTTTTGACATATTATTATCTTCTGTTTTCTTATAGTGCTTCTATTAATATCTTGTCTATAAAGCTCATGTAAATGAGAATGATTGTGGTATAGGTCTTTGAAGCAAAATATGGAATAAGATAAAGTCTTGTCGATTCAGTTTTCTATTTTAATTTACTTTTTACTGTGATAGAATAGAATAATATTATTATAGATCTATATTCTTTATGCTATCTATATATGCATATATATTTGTACCTGATCAGAATTACTGATATACGCAATATTACTCAAGGCGCTACACCGAGTATACCCTAGGAGTATAATATTTAGTAGTACTTTACCTTTAAGAAGAACTTGTTCCTGCAGCGCCTTGTTCGGACTTACTGCCAGTCTCAGCTGCACCAGACGTACCTTTAGCCATTCCACTTTTTCTTGCTTTTTCTTTTGCTTCTTCAGGATTGATTGCTTCCTGACCCGGTTCTACAATTTTCTCTGTCATTTCTCTTTTTACTGCTGTAGGTTCATGTTCTTTTATTTTTGCAGGCGTCATTGGCTCTTTTTCTCTGTATGATGTTAACGGATCATCTTTTCTTCCAGCTTCAGTACCAGGCACACCTTCTTCATATTTACTAGTCCCTTCGGAAGTACCACTCATTGGTTTTTCTTCTTTTTTAGTAGTACCCCCTCCCCTTCCTTTTTGTTCTTCAGCTTCTTTGGCTAGTGCTCGGATCTCCTCTGATGTTGGTTCAGTTTCTCTTTCAAATCTTGCTCTTACAAAATCACTTGGTACAGTGAGATATAATGAACTGCCATCATAGTTGCTAATGCAAACTTTGGGGATGTAGTAGAGATGCACTTTTGCAACACCTTGTCTTACTACAATAAACTCATTTCCTACTCTTTCCACATCACCTATATCTACATCATCAGCTGCCCTTACATGCTTATGAATTACTTCTGCCCACTCAATATTGAGTTCTCCCCCTGTAATATCGCTTCGACTAGTAACTCCTGATTCTCTTGCCATAAAGGGCACTCCATGTAAAGATTGTGGTTGTTCAGATTCTATTTTTCTCTTTTGCTCTAAATATTCTTGAGTCTGGATCTCTGACTCTGCTGGTGGACTATCTCTTTCACATTTACTTTTAATCTCGTCTTTTGTAAGTGAAATATACAAATTATCTCCATCAAAGTAATTAATATAATATTTTGGAATAAAGTAACTTTTTTTTCCTATTATGCCTTCTTTGACTTCAACATAATGAGGAGCTACATCTTCTACCTTACCGACATCTTTATCGTCTTTTGACTTTGTTTTCTTTCCTTTGACCTTTTCCCATGGTACCTTTACCATATCTGTAGAAGGAGTAGCGACAGCAGTAGTAGCACCAGCGGCTGATGATGCTCCGGGTATAGGAGTATATCTTGGAATATTATTATCAAAGTCAGGGTATTGTTTTCTAACAGATTCTCTTCTTTGCATATAATCTGGAGTTTCAAACTCTGATGTATCTCTAGGTGGATTTTCTTTTTCAAATCTTTCCTTTACATCATCTTTTCTAAGTGACACCCAGATACTTTCACCATCATATCCTTGAACATAATATTTTGGAATAAAGTAATTCTTCTTTGATACGGTACCTTCCTTTATTTGAATATAATCTTTTGTCACATTCTGAACTTTTCCTAAATCTTTATCATCATTTGATTTAACCTTCTTGTCAGCTGCTTCATCCCATGAAATAATGATATTGCTACTCATATATTCCCACTGATATACTACATCCAGCATATGATTTATTGATTATGTTTTTTCTACCACAGATTTTCTCCATTTTGTAGTGAATACAAGCCCAAATATTCTGCTATGTAATGGTTATATGCTATCAAAAGAGCTGTCTCAAGCCGTTTCCTATAACAATCTACATATAAATCCCATATCTCATCTGGCTATATTCCATTGGTAAAAGCCTATAAGACTCCTTTCACTCTGGAGCATAGCCAATGGCATTTAGAAAGGGAATACGGTGTTCAATGAGGGCGGGCGGTGGTACATGCTCAAGGCTACAGAAGACTCCAGTTGGACATGCTCTTCTTGAATCGAGATCTTGTTATTACGTTATCTTTATTCCATATCCCAAAACAGTCTGTTCTCTATCTATCTAAAGTCGGAATTCACAATTATACTAGTATAACAACTAATAGAGCAAATCTGATGGATTATTATATTTTATTATACAAATTTTATAATGTATAATTGTGAATATAGTGTACAGATAGTGAAAGAAGGCAAAGTTACTGTGGCCATGATCACTATACTATATGCAGTATGTGTTTTAGTTTAAATACATTAGTCAGGAAGAAGCGTCTTTATGTATTTTCAAGGATAATAATAGTAACCAGTTATCGTTTATTCATGACTACAAATAACGCTTTTGGAAGCGGATCAAGAGTGCCTTGATATACTGTATCTTTAACAGACTCAATTACAAAATCATGTCCAAATAACTGTCTTATCTCATCTTCTGAAAGCTTGTAAGGTCCTTCTTCTCGTGACTCTTTCCTACTGAAACATTTTAAGAATAATATTCCTTTCTCTTCCAAGATTCTCTTTATTTCTCTGATATAACTTGGCCTCTTTTCAAGAGGCATTACATGGAAACAGCCTCTATCAAATACATAATCAAAATTGTTGTCATTAATCTTTGAACTCAGGATATCGTCTACTATAAAGTTGATATTCTTGTTATTGCTTGCATAAGCTTCTATTGCTCTATTAATAGCAGCTTCAGATATATCAGATCCGGTCACCTTAAGACCTCTCTTGGAAAGTTGTACTGCTTGTGTTGCTGGACCAGTACCAAGATCAAGAATTCTGCCTTTTGTAATTTTTCTTCTCTCTAATTCCTCTTCTAAATCAGTATCCAAGTTTTCATTATACCAGGGCATTGTTTGTACTTTTTGGCTTTTGTATAAACAATCCCAGCTAGGGAAACTTTTTTCAGATTTTTCTGACATTAAAATCAATCTACAATTATTATGATGTCTACTTATCATTATATGATGGTATTTACTCTTTGGCTGGATTGCTGTTGAGGTATATATAACATATCGACTATTACAACATGTAGAACTAGATATTCCAGCTCAAAAATTACTGAAGTTGTTCTTCTCATTGGATTAGATTAAGTAAGTATAACTTATGTGACAATTTATTGTTTTTCTTTATCAGTTCCTCATAACCTTTAGTATTGAAATAACCTCCACTATCTCTACTTTTGTTTATTTTGTCAAAAGGAGAAAGATTTGAGCTTATTTAGAAGAGGCATCAAGAGGTAATATCTCTAACTCCGATTGCGGTATCTACATCAATACAACTGCCTATTATTTTCTTTCCTTTAAGGTGGATGTATTTATCCTAAGTTGAAGATATAACCTATAGTACCGAAAATACCTCCACCGATTTTATTTTAAGTACAAGAAAGATCTGGTAGAGATCTTTGAGATAGTGGGTATAATTTGCTAAATCTTCTGAAAGATGAGATCTGTATGTGATTATGGATTCATGTAAAGAAAATAATGTCAATTAACAATATTAATAATATATATGTAATATCATTATTATTTGCACTTCTCTACAACTCAGATTTGGGATATATCCAATCAATCTATCCAATCCAGATGGAAGTCATATAACAGAAAATCCTGAATAATTTCTTCAGCTTCATACTTTCATGTTTCAAGATCCTTTGAATACCGTTTTAAGGGAATATCCCAAGAAAAGTTTTCACAAACCTTCGTTTGGAAATTTTAAGCGCATTCTCTCCTCTCTGTGTAAGACTATAGACTATAGTTTTACCTTCTTTTTCTTCTGCACTAATAAATCCCATTTCCCGAAGATTCTTTAACGCCGGATAAATAGTTCCTGGACTAGGCTTTTCTCCTTTTCTTTTTGCAATCTCATCTGCAAGTTCCTGTCCATGCATTGGCTGTTTTGAAAGTAAAAAGAGTATTAGAAATCCTAACATACCTCTCATATCGCAACAATAGTTATTGCCAAACCTTCGCATATGTAATATTGGATGTCCGATATATATAAATACATCATACACTATATATCGTATATACGATATGAAAGAAAGAGGAGGTGAATAATATGGGATATGGTTGCTGTGGAACAGGCTTTCAAAAAGCAAGAAGTTTTCTAACCAAAGAAGAGCGAATTGCATTGCTAAAAGAATACAAGAATGATCTAGAGAGAGAAACTCAAGGTGTTGTTGAAAGGATCAAGGAACTTGAAGCAAAATAAATTGATATTTATTTTTCTTTTTTAATTTGGGTTTTAATTATTTGCATAGGATGTACGCTGAGGAACAGCACCAAGTGCAAAATAAAATTACTATTATTTATCTACCCTGACACTAGGATTTTTCGATTAGAGCATTCTTGTATGATTCTTATCAAATTATGTATATTATGCCGTGCTAGAGTCGGTCCTTTTATTCTAATAATTCATTTAAATTATACATATTGCAGTCATAAGAATCCTAAGGTGAAAGTGGAAATATATTCTAAAATTGCTAAATAATATTTTTTATAAATCAATACACAATGTATCTAGACAATCTTGCTGGTATGTTTTCCCAGAGAAGCGGAGTTCAGCAATCTATTGGCAACTCTATAATGAGTGCGATAATTGGATTTATGGCACAAAAGATGATCGGACAAGGGATAGGAAGTATGCTATCTGGTAGCGGTAGTGGTAGTAATAGTTCCGGTGGTATACAATCGATGTTGTCAGGTCTAGTAGGAGGAGGAGGACTTAATCGTGATCATGAACTAGTAAGGCATGTACAACAAAACGCTGGAATACAAGATCCAGAGACGGCTAGACAATACACTCAACACGGAGTGGATATATTAAACGAACAATCTAGAAGTAATCCACAGGGATTGCAATCACTATTTGGCGGTTTTCTAGTAGGAGGAGGAGGACAAGGAGGACAGCAAAAGAAGGAGGGTAGTGGTGGTGGCGGTGGGATGTTAGGCGATATTCTAGGTGGCTAAAAATTATAGCCACGAGTTATAATTTTTTTATCTATTTCTAGTTTCAATAATAAGAGTGCACCCGGTTGGATGTTCTAGAGGCTTTACTATTAATATCCTACTGATATAGATGGAGCATTTAATTAAGAAATGAAATGAATTTAGCAGTACAGCTTTATCTTTTAAAATAAAATAAATCAAAATAAAAAAATAGGAATTTCTATTGGAGTCTATGATTCACTATATTTGACTTGCAGCTATGCTCAACCTGTCGAATTAGACATCATTGAAGTCATATTTCCGCCAGTCATATTTGCACCACTAGTCATATTGCCTCCTTCCATCATACCGCCAGACGTCATATTCTCCTGACCTAGTGCTGGCATAGTAACAACAGCAAAGCTTCCGAAGGCTGTTATGGTAACTACTGCGACAATTGCAATTGCACTCAGCATCTTTAGCGTATTCATATCATGATCCTCTAGACAAGAAAATATATAAAGGATTCATAGATGAGTTTAACTATCTGAGAAATTCGACAATAATGTCCTATATCTACAAATAATACAGAAATCACAACTATTCAATGATATTGTAGTTTTATTATAAAAATTTAAGAAAAATAATATATACGTCACTCATATTAATATTATCCTGTCACTTATTCTTCTCTTATATACCTTTGACATTAACCTTTCATTTCTTACTTCTTAACTTGACGTATTTCAGTTACAGGCTTTTTCTTTACAACTACTTTGTCTTTCAAACACAGTTGCTCATCACCTCGTTAAGAAAGTTGCCAAGATAATAATATAAAATTAGGATAGTTAACTATCAGGAATTTTGTATAAGCAATGTGAAAACAATTTTGTAATATGCTCTTATAACTAATTCAAACCGCTATGCCTGAGCGAAAACCGCTTGATGTTTGCAATCCTTACCATGGCAGAGCCGACATTCTCATCTTTAAAAGTGAAAGATTGCTGTGCAGAACCATTCTGAGCTATCTTGGCTGCTCTATGTGTTATCATTGTTTCAGGGTCT
>Ga0126310_10000441_pt1 | contig 14181 bp, 10 predicted proteins | sample Plot60_FD_92540 | JGI IMG/M metagenome (GOLD analysis project Ga0126310, IMG submission 92540) | Serpentine soil microbial communities from UC McLaughlin Reserve, CA, USA - Plot60 | ecosystem: Environmental > Terrestrial > Soil > Grasslands | place: USA: UC McLaughlin Reserve, Lake County... | reverse complement strand
CTCCCCACGAGCCGGCTCTTGGCGCACCCTACGGTCGGAACGTCGAGCAAGAGCCCGAGGTGCGAGGCCAGGCCCATCCGGCGGGGATGGGCCTGGCCCTGGGCGTCCAGGATCAGGGCGTCCACCTCGGTCTCGACTTTCTCGAGCGCACCCACAACAGAAGGCACCTCCCTGAACGAGAGGAGCCCCGGCACGTAAGGGAATCGGAGCGGCGCCTCGAAGCCCCGCACCTCGACAAGTGAGAGTCCGGGGAACTCGAGCACCACGACCGTCGCGTAAGCCATGTCTTTCTGCGTGGAGACGTCGGCCCCGGCCACATGCCGCACGCCGGAGAGGTCGAGTGCCGGTCCGGCCACGACCCCGGGGGCCAACTCTTCCTGTAAACGCCTGGCATCGGGCGGTGAGAGATCAAACCCATGCAACTCGTCAACCTTCATACCGCCTACGTTAACAAATATGTGCTTCGGGGCGGAAGCCGCAATGCACTCCCCAGAGAAACCCCACACAAAAGACCGTCCCGACCGATGGAATCTGGAGGGGGGAACGGTTCCATCGGCCGGGGCTCGGTTTAATCTGAATCTTACCCTTAGTCTGTTACGGTACGCTTGCCGCTGTGTTACGGTTTCGTAACGTAACGGATACACTTTGGTTACAGGTCTGTAGCGCCGCAGCAAAACGTGGGATTCCGTCCATTATAAACCTAACCCTGAACCTGTGGGTGATAGCGGTTTTGGAAGGGTACCCTTCCAAAACCGCGCTGGTCAGCTAGTCAGCATTTCACCTAGTCAGCTCTTTGTTATTGCTGAAATGCTTGCAAAGAGGCATTGCCACTTTGCGCCTAACCCACCGTCACGTCCATTGTGTGGTAACCGGTGGCGCCCGAGGGGTGTGGAGGGGCTTGTGCTTCGGTCTGGGTCTCGCCGTTGCCATCTGTGGCGCGAACTTGGATGGTGTAATCGCCCGGGGTGGCGTCCCAATCGTAGACGTATTGGCGCCAGGTATCCTCGGCGAGTTGTTTCGCGAGGCGGGCTGTGTTCCAGGTCTCTCCGCCGTCGGTCGAGACCTCGACCTTCTCTATACCGCGGTGTGGGGCCCAGGCGATACCGCCTATGGGGTTCTTACCGGCGGAGAGGTTGTCGCCGGCGCTGATGGTATCGATACGAGACTGGGTTTTGATCGGGCCCTCCTTCGACCAGGTGCGTTGGATCCAGTACGCGTCGAAGTTCCAGTTGGTGAGTTCTATCTCGGTGAGCCACTTGGTGGCCGAGACGTACCCGTAGAGGCCAGGGATGACGAGGCGAACGGGGTAGCCGTGCTCTACGGGGAGCTCGCTGCCGTTGAGGCCGAGGGCGACCATGGCGTTGCGGCCATCCAGCGCGATGTCCGTCTTGAAGCCGGTCGTAAAGCCGTCCACGCTGCGGCCCACGAGCTGTCTAGAAGCGCTCGTGACCTTGTCCCTGCTCATACCGGCTTGCTCGAGGACGTCGGAGAGCAGAACCCCGGTCCAGCGTCCGTTGGAGACGAGCCCGCCGCCTACGGTGTTGGAGACGCACGAGAGCGTTATGTCGGCCTCACGGGTGGGCATGCCGAGAAGGTCCTTGTAGGAGAACTCGACGGGGTTGTCTACCGCGCCCTTGACCGAGAGTTTCCAGTCGTTCGCGTCTATCCTCGGCGAAGTGAGCGCGGTATCTATGAGGTAGAAGCTGCTCGCCGGCGTGATGAGCTCAGGCATCCCCGGCGCGTCTATGGAGGCATCGGCCGGAGGCTTAGGCAACGTCTCGTGCCTCACGACCTCGTCGGCGCCCTTCTGCGCCGCTTCCTGCTTGCCCTCCCCTGCCCGCTGTTTGTTGTCGGGCGCTTCGGGAAGATTCAGCTTCTTGGGCCTGGCTATAGTCTTTACGGTTCCACCACCAAGCAGGCGCCCCATGCCCGCGGCCACGAGTCCGGCCGCGGCCGCGCCGCCGGCGAGCAGCAGGAAGCCGCCGCGCCCGACGGCGATCCTCCCATCGGAGCCGGCCTCCCTCGACCTCATGACGGGCGAGGCCGCGCTGCCCGGCTCCCCCGATAGGGGCGACTCCTCCACAGGTTCTCCCGTGGCGCGGAAGCCCGCTGCGCGCAACAGGAGCTCGGTGACCACGGCGCCGGCGAGGAGGGCGCCGACGATGGTGATCACGGTCGGCGTCGTGGCCACGAACGGATCGGCCAGGGCCGCGGTTATGGCGATGGCCGCGAGGACGGCGACGCCGGCGAGCGCCAGCGACGGGCGCCCGACGGCGAGATTACCGAGGAGAAACGTGATCACTACCGTACCGACGAGCATCGTCGTGATAAGCGTCGGTATGTCCGCTTTCCCGAGGAGCTCGATGCCCTGCGTCACGAGAGTGCCCGGCGTCAGCTCCACTACCCGCTGGGCTAGCGACACGAAGATCGAAGGAACAGAGGAGTAGAGCCCGTGCACCAGCTCCGTGATCCCGAACGCGACCACGGCCCCGACTACTCCGGCGATCCCGGCTGTGCTCGTTATTGTCCTCTTCTTACCCATGTTCTCCAATACCTCTCGCTCAAGGATGCTCTCCCTTGAGTCTATACCTCGAATCGTTGCCCGGGCCTTACAAATCCTTACAAGTACATTACGAATGTTTTCTGCGGCCCGGATCATCATCCGACTTGACACGACCGCTCTCTGGCGCTACAAAGCTAATCACAGGCGATGACGGGAACGAGTAGGGTCGCAGGACCCCGTTAGAGCGAACCGGGGACGGTGGAAGCCCGGCGCGGGAGGCGGCCCGAACATCCTCCCCGAGCCGCCGGCCGAACGCGGAAGGCACGAGTGGCCTAGACGGTTAGTAGGACCGGCCGGGTAAGCCCGTTACAGCGCGTGCGTTCCGGGAGACCGCGACGCCACGGAGAGGTTCGGGCCGTGAGGCTCCGGGCAAGTAGGGTGGTACCGCGAGGGCCTTGTCTAGGCTCCCGTCCTTACGGTGGAGCGGCGCTCCGCCCCGGGGGCGGGAGCATTTGTATGAGGAGGTCCGTGCTATGAAGTTCGACAAGGTAAGCCCGCAGGTAGATTTCCCGAGGCTCGAGGAGGAGATTCTCGGCCTCTGGGAGAGGACCGGCGCCTTCGAGAAGTCGGTGCGGGACAGGCCCGAGGATAGGACCTTCGTCTTCTACGAGGGGCCGCCGACGGCCAACGGCAGACCAGGATTCCACCACGCCCTGGCGAGGGCTTTCAAGGACCTGATCCCACGCTACAAGACCATGCAGGGTTACAGGGTCGAGCGCAAGGGCGGCTGGGATTGCCACGGCCTGCCCGTGGAGATCCAGGTAGAAAAAGAGCTCGGCCTCGAGGGCAAAGCGGATGTCGAGCGCTACGGCGTCGAGGAGTTCAACCGCCTGTGCCGCGAGTCCGTCTTCCGCTTTGTGGAGGACTGGCAGAAGATGAGCGAGAGGCTCGGCTTCTGGGTGGACATGGAGGACCCTTACCGCACGCTCGATGACTCCTACATAGAGAGCATCTGGTGGGCCCTGAAGACCCTCTACGACAAAGACCTCCTCTACGAGGGCTTCAAGGTAAGCCCCCACTGCCCCCGCGACCAGACCTCCCTGTCCTCCGCCGAGGTGGCGCTCGGCTACCAGCAGTACCCGGATCCCGTGGTGGACCCGAGCGTCTACGTGAGGCTGCCCCTCCTGGATGAGGAGAACACGAGCCTCCTCATCTGGACCACGACCCCGTGGACCCTCGTGTCGAACGCCGCGGTCGCCGTCGGGCCCGACGTGGAATACGCGACCGTCGAAGTGGACGGCGAGCGTTTGATCCTGGCCGAGGAGCTTCTGGAGAGCGTGCTCGGCGAGGTCGGCTACACAGTACTCTCCAGGACCAGTGGGCGCGACCTGGAAGGCAAGCGGTATCGTCGTCCCTTCGATTACGTGCCCGTGGAGGAGACCGAGAACCTATGGACCGTCGTCCTCGGGGACTACGTGACGACAACCGAAGGGACGGGGCTGGTGCACACGGCCCCGGCATACGGAGAAGACGACGCCCGCACGGGCCGCAAGTACGGGTTGCCGACGATCCACCCCGTCAGGCCCGACGGCACCTTCGACGGACGGGTCGGGCCCTTCGCCAGGAAGTTCGTCAAGGACGCGGACCCGGGTCTCGTCGAGGCGTTGAGGGAGGAGGGGCTCCTGTTCAGGGTGGAGGAGTTGGAGCATGCCTACCCGCACTGCTGGCGCTGTGGAACGCCCTTGCTGTACTACGCGAAGAAGGCCTGGTACGGGCGGACGACCGCGGTGCTGGGCGAACTCCTCTCGGAGAACGAGGGCATCAACTGGGTCCCCGAACACATGAAGTGGGGCCGCTTCGGCGACTGGCTCGAGAACAACATAGACTGGGCCTTGAGCCGCGAGCGCTACTGGGGCACGCCGCTCCCAATCTGGCGTACCGCTTCCGGCGATACGGTCGTGGTTGGTAGCACGAAGGAGCTGAGGGAGCTCGCCATAGATCCCGTCCCCGATGACCTGCACAGGCCGTTTATAGACGGGGTGCGTTTGAGGCACCCCGAGACGGGCGAGGAGGCCACCCGCGTCCCCGAGGTCCTCGATGCGTGGTTCGACTCGGGTAGCATGCCTTTCGCCCAGTGGGGCTACCCGCACGGTGAGGCCAGCGAGGAGCGATTCGAGAGCCAGTCCCCTGCCGATTACATCTGCGAGGGCGTCGACCAGACGCGGGGCTGGTTCTACTCGCTGCTCGCCGTCTCGACGATGTTGTTCGGCAAGAGTTCGTACAGGAACTGCCTGGTCCTCGGGCACATCCTCGACGCCGAGGGCAAGAAGATGAGCAAGTCGCTCGGCAACGTCATAGATCCATGGGACGTCTTCGAAAAGCAGGGCGCCGATGCTCTGCGCTGGGCGTTCTACACGTCGACGAACCCGGGCAACGCGCGCCGCTTCTCCAGGGATCAGGTCGCCGAGGCCGTCCGAAAGTACCTCCTCACCCTCTGGAACACCTACTCGTTCTTCGTGACCTACGCCCGCATCGACGGCTTCGATCCACAAGTGGACCACGTCGAACCCGAGGGGCGAAGCCTGATGGACCGGTGGGCCCTGAGCGAGCTGCAGTTCACCGTGCGGACCGTGACGGAGAGACTCGACGCCTACGACGTAACGGCGGCCGGAAGGGCCATAGGAGAGTTCGTGGACGAGCTCTCCAACTGGTACGTGAGACGCAGCCGCAGGCGCTTCTGGAAGGGCGAAGACGATCTGGACAAGAAGGCCGCCCACTCTACGCTCTACGAGTGCCTGGTGACCGTCACCAAGCTCACCGCCCCCTTCACCCCCTTCGTCGCCGAATCCCTCTACCAGAACCTGGTGGTGAACTCGGACCGGGAGGCTCCGGAGAGCGTGCACCTCGCCGACTGGCCGGAGTACAGGGACGAACTTGTAGACCGCGACCTCTCGGAGCGGATGTCCGCGGCGAGGCGCGTGGTCGGTCTCGGGCGGGCCGCCCGCAACGCCGCCGCCATAAAGACCCGCCAGCCATTGAGTGAGGTCGTCGTTGTCGACGAAGCCCTGGACAGTACCGGAGGATCGCGGATAGAGGAAGGCGTGGAGAGCCTGAAGGAGATCGTGCTCGACGAGCTGAACGTCAAGGAGCTCGCTTTTGGGGAGGCCGAGGACGTGGTCGCCTACGACCTCAAGCCCAACCTCGGCGTCGTCGGGCCCAAGTACGGCAGGCTCATCCCTGGCCTCAGGGCGGCCCTCGCCGAGGCCGCGCCCGAGGTCGGCGCCCGCGCCGCGGCGGGAGAGAGCATCTCCGTGGGCGTAGAAGGGGAAGAGATCACGCTGTCCCCCGAGGAGTTGCTCGTCGAGCCAAGACAGAGGGAGGGTTACGCCCTCGAGCGTGAGGGGGGCCTCTCCGTCGCCCTCAGTACCGATCTCGACGCCGAGCTCGTCGACGAGGGACTCGTGAGGGAGCTGGTCCACAGGGTGCAGAATTTGAGACGCGAGAAGGGCTTCGAGATAGAGGAGAGCATCCGCGTCGACCTCTCCGGAAGCCCCAGGGTCTCGTCCCTTCTGGAAGGTCGCTGGGGTGAGTATTTCAAGGCCGAGGTACTGGCAAGGGAACTCGCCATCGACGCCGGAGGACCTGGTGGCGACTCTGAGAGCGTAACGGTCGACGGGGAAGCTCTTTGGGTCAGGATGGAGCCACTCGGTACAGCAGGGTAGAGGCCGGGCGAAAAGGGTATGATGTAGGGGTCAAAGGCATAGAGCATTCAGGAGAGGGAGGTTTCGCTTGTTTGGCAGGAAGAGCCGGGCAGAGAGACTGAAAGAGCAGGCCGAGTCCAATTCGCTGGTCCCGATGGCGACGCTGGCCGCGGCCTATGCCGGCGCCAAGCCGGTCATCGAGCGTCTGCTCTACGACGACGACCTCAGGGACAACATCCGCACCTTCATCGAGTCGGCCCGCGCCATAGTGGACGATCTCTCCGACGAGGGTCCAACCGAGATCATCACCAAACTGTGGGATGACGACAAGCTCCGCGGCGAAGTCGAGGCCGTGGCAGGAGCCGTCAGCCAGGGCAGCAAGCGGATACGGGGCGAGAAGGTCCGTGAGCGCGGTGGAAGAGGCGGTCGTCTGCTGTTCTTTATCCTCATAGCGGCCTTAGGCTTTTTGTTCCTCAACCCGAGGACCGGACCCAGGGCACGCAAGTTCGCCGCGGACACCTACGGTTCTCTGACCTCCGGAGAGTAAGAGCGGGTCGAGGCGAAAGCTTCGGGAATGGTGCCGGGGTTACTGGCCTGAGACGCCAAGCGTCGGATACAGGCGATCGACCTCATGGTCGAAGGCCCGTTCCCCGGCCCTCCCTCCCGCAGACGAGGCGAAACGAGCGCGGAGGGCGAGTAGTCCGGTTTCGACCTCCATCCTGGCGCGCTCCGCGCGGTTGGCGGCGCTCTCGCTCGGGATCCCGGCCCTCTCCAACCGGTCGGCTTTCTCCCGCAACCGTTCCGCCCGCTCGAAGAGGGCGGCGTGCTCCCTGGCGTACTCCCGGATGGCAGACGCCGCGCGCGAGATCAACGCCAAATCCGGCGCCGGTTCCCTCTTTCGACGGCCGAAGAGCCGGCCGAGCGCACGCCTGGCAACGCCGGGGAAGGAACGCGGCCTGAGTGTCCCCAAGGGAGGTAGACTGCTCTCACTCATGACGTACATGATAAACCGCCTGGCGCCCTTTGTTGTGATCTCCCTCTCGATATTCGTGCTCTCCGGATGCGCCGGCATCCTCGGAGAGAGCCCCCGAGAACAGGCCGACGAGGCCATCAGCAACGCGAACAAGTCCATCTCCGAGCACAACAAGCTCTTCGACGAGGCCCGCTCGACCTACGCCGACGTCAAGAAGAAGATCGAAGCCGGGGACGACCCCTCCAAGGAGAAGGACAACATCACCGAGGCCAAGAACACCCTCGAGAAGGCCCGCAAGGACCTTCAGGACGCCAGAGAGTCGCTTGGAACCGTAGGCGACCTCGACGTCGACCCTTCGGTGAAAAAGTACGCCAGTCTGCTCTCAGAGGCGATGGACGCCCAACTGGCCGCCGAGGCCAAAGAGATAGAGTTCTACGGCATCCTGGAAGAAGATCCCGCCCTCCAGGACAACCGCGAGAAGGCTCTCGACCTGCTCTCCGAGGTGGGGGCCGGCTACAAGAGAGCCGAGAAGACCTACGGTGAGGCCGAGGATCTCGCCAACGCCCATCCCAAGCTTATCGAGGGGGCGAAGAGTCAGGAGGGAAGCTAGAGTTTAGGTTACAGGTTTGGTGCGTGTGACACGCCGGCAACAGTGTAGTCGATCTACCTCGTAGACCGGGCTCTCTCTATCCAAGGAAGCCAGCGTACGCGTACGAATGCAGCGCCGACCTCGGTTCTAAAGCAGTTTGCAAGAGGCTTCGCCTCTTGCAAACCACGGCTACAGGCTTCAGGCATCAGGTTTCAGCGAAAACAAGCTGACCGGCTGAAGTGCTTGCAAGGAGGGTTCACCCTCTTTGCAAACTGATCTAGCTGATGGCTGGAGCCTATACTGGCTGGCAGGCTGGGCAGGTGTAAGTTCCGCGGCCGGCTACGCGCGACTTTATGATCTCTGTGCCGCAATTTGGGCAAGGCTCGCCCGCCCGGGTGAAGACTTTGAGCTGTTGCTGGAACTCGCCGGTCTCACCGAAGGCGTCGTGGTAGGAGTCGAAGGTGGTACCACGTAGTTCTATGGCGCGGCCCAGGATGTCGCGGGTCGCAGCGTGGATGTTCTGTATCTCCTCTGCGGTGAGGGTGCTGGCTTTGCGCGTGGGCTGGATCCGAGCGGAGAATAGGACCTCGTCCACGTAGATGTTGCCGAGGCCTGCCACGACGGACTGGTCGAGAAGCAGGCCCTTAATGCCCGCGTTGCGGCTGAGTGCGGAAGTCATGTATTCGACCGTGAAGTCCTCAGAGAAAGGGTCGGGGCCGAGGCGTGAGATCAGGGGGTGCCCATCTTCCTCTCCTGGCTCGTAGAGGTCGAAGTATCCGAGCCAGAGCCGCGTGAAGGCAAGCACCAGGGGTTCTCCCTGGTCACCAAACTCCAGGACCGCCGTGTTCATCCTGTCCGGTTCCCTCCACCCTGGCAGGCGCAATACCCTTCCTGAGATGACCAGATGGACGAGCCCGACGACCTCCCCGAAGTCGAGGACGATGATCTTGCCCCGACGTCCCGTACCACGCAGCGTCCTCCCGACGAGACGCCTGCCGAACTCTCTTTGCTCCACGTTGGTCACGTCGGGCCTGAAGACGGCGGCCCTAAGGACCTCGCGCCCCACCGCGAGCGCGGCTACGTCCTCCGAGATGACGGTGACTTCGGGCAACTCTGGCATCTACGATCCTCCAAGAAGGGTCTCGACGTAGCCGGCGACACCGTCCTCGTCCACGCCTGGCACGACCCTGTCCGCGGCCTCGCGGACCTCGCCGGTCATCCCCCCGACCGCGACCCCGTGCCCGGCGAAGCGGAGCATATCGATGTCGTTGTCGGCATCGCCAAAGGCCAGGACACGCTCGGGCGCTATCCCCCACCGCCCGCACAGGAACTCGAGGGCCGACGCCTTCGTGCCTTCCAGGCTACCGATCTCGACATAGTGCGGCAGGCTGCGTGTAACGAAGAGGCGTCCGGCGAAGGCCGCCTGCGCCTCCTCGAGCCAACCCGCTATATCGTCGGGGTGGTCCACGATGACGAGCTTCGTCGGTTCTTCACCGCCGCCCCCGAGCCAATCCGCCGGGGAGTCCACGACGGAGACGCCGGGCTCGGCGTACCGCCGCAGGTGCTCGAGCGCCGCGGGTGTGTCCGGGGAGGTGATGATGCGCCCGTCGAGGAAGACGCGGGCATGTAGATCCCGCTCCGCCGCCCACCCAAGCACCTCTATTCCGAGATTCCTTGGCAGCGTACGATGTAGCAAGGTCTCCCCGTTCATCCTCCTTACCATCGAACCGCCGTAGCAGACCACGGGGTCCAGGTCCGCGAAACCAAGCCTCCCCGCGTACTTCCTGGCCTCCTCGAAACGCCTCCCCGTCGCCACGACGAGCCGCATCCCCCGCTCCCTGAGACGCTGCAGGGCGGCGACGGTACCTTGCGTGATCCTCCGGTTCCGCCGCAACACGGTCCCGTCGAGGTCGAAGGCGCCAAGATCGAAGGCCAACCCGTTCTTCATGCCGCTATGTTCCGCGCCCAAGTGCGACCTTCCAGATGTCGTAGTTCGAGAGGGAATGAAGTCCCCGATCTCCGCCTCACAATAGCGGCCAGATAGTTTGTAGCACCTTTGGGAGCGATTTGCTTTGCAAACTGCGGCTTCGGGTGCCAGGTTGTCGGCATTTCAGCGCTTCCGCTTGCCGGCTTCGTTGGGCGATGTGCTCGCGCCTGCCGGCTACTTGTGTTATATGCAAGGGTACATGACCGATGATCCGTGCACCGGTGCTGCTCCCTGTGTGAACAGAGGGGATGGGCTGCGACGAATGGGAGACTGGGAGAAGATAGGGTGAGACGTGGGATCTTCCTCGGTACCGGCGACCCCCTGAACGGCGAGAGGGCGCAGGCCAGCCTGGCGCTACCCCTTCCTGGTGATGAGACGATGTTGATCGACGCCTCGAGCGGCACCGTGCTGCTCAGCCGCCTCGGGGCCGCCGATATTCCGCCCGAGAGCGTGCGCCACCTGTTCCTGAGTCACCGCCACTTCGACCACGTCGGCGGGTTAGCTCCCCTGATCGCCACCCTGGCAGCCTTCCCCGAGGCCTCGCTACTCGTCCACGCCGCGCCCGATACGCTACGTGCGGTGCGAGACCTCCTCGACCTGACGCTTCCCGGCGCACAGGGCTGGTTGGGCAAACGGCTCGGCTGGCGCGAGCTCGTTCCGGGTAAGCCTACTGAGGTAGGAGGGACCGAGGTCACACCCTTCTCGCTGGACCACGGTCTGGAGTGCGTGGGCTTCCGCGTCGCCCGGGCGGATGCCGTCGCGGTCTTCGCCGTAGACACCCGCCCGACCAGAAAGATCGTCGAGTACGCGAGGGGGGTGGATCTCCTCGTGCACGACGTGTACGGTCCTCAGAGCGCCGCTGAGCAGGCGCACGCCATGGGACATTCGACCGCGACCGAGGCCGGCGAGGTGGCACGAGCGGCCGGCGTACGGCGTCTCATCCTCACCCACCTGCGCTCGAGCCGGTTCGTCGATCCCGGGGCGTTGGCGGCCGAGGCCGAATCAGCGTTCGGAGAACCCGTGAGTACGGCCGAAGACCTGGACACGATCGAGTTCTGAAATGCTTTAAGCGCTCAAAGCCCGAACGGCGGCCACCGCGCACAGGAGCATGGACGCACCGAAGAGCCCCATCCCCCACCTTATGCACCTGTACTTATCGTAGATTATCCTGCTGAGCGCGAGCAGCCGCTTCGCGGCATGATCGGAATGCGACGGGTGCCTGGAGGCCTCTCTGTCGAGGCCGGCGCTTAGCTCTTCCAACCCCTTGTATCGTGCGACGTGTCCGAAGTAGGTGATCCCTTCGTCGCCCTGCCCGAGCCTGGGCCACACCGCCGCGGCCAACGCAAGAAGCGCGCCGGCGCCTAGCGCCATCCCCAACCATAAGAACCACTGGAAACCTACGAGGTCCCGCGGATCCCAATGTAGGTAGGCGGCCGCGTGGACGAGCGCGGCCAGCGATAGGCTGCAGACGCTCAACAGTATGGACGCCTTCAGGTCGATGCGCTCTAGTTCCTCCCGGCTCTCCCTCAGAAGCGCCGCGACCAGCTCGTCGCGGGCACCTGTCGGGTCGTCGCTCTGCACCGTCTTTTCCTCGGCCGGGCCGTCTCTCGCCACGCTCATGGAGCATCGACGCTTTCACCTTCGAGCGGATAGCCTGCGCCAGCCCACGCCTCCAGCCCGCCGTCGTAGCGGCGCACACGCTCGTACCCGTGGGCCTTCAGGATGCTCAAGGCCGTCCGACTCGCGGGGCAGGTAGGGCCAGAGTCGTAGAGGACTATCTCATCTTCGGGGTCGAGCGCCTCGAGCGCTTCCTCTACTGTGCTTACGCGTATCGATCCGGGGATGTGGGTGGTGCGATATTCCCACTCGCCAAGGGTCATGACGACCTTGAAGCCGTCTCCCCTGTCGAGCTTCGCTTTCAACTCCTCGGTGTCGATGAGATCCATCTCGTGCATTCGATACACTCCTTCCAGGTAAAGATCCTACGAATGGGTCGTCCATTCAGGGCTCCAGGGCGTTGGGGACCTCTTTGCAAGCAATTCAGCTGGTCAGCATTTCAGCTCTTTTTCGGCTGGCCGGCATTGCTTACGGTGAGGTGGATCGGCAGGACCACTCGGAGACGCGTCTCGCCGGGTTTGGACGTGACCTGAATCTGTCCCCGGTGCTTGTGGACGACGATGTTGTATGCGATATGCAGGCCCAGGCCCGTGCCGACGCCGGGAGCTTTCGTGGTAAAGAAGGGTTCGAAGATGCGCGGCTGAATCTCCGGGGGTATACCGGGTCCGTCGTCGATGATGTCGACCGTAACGGCATCGTCCGCAGTGTGGGCGCGCAGGGTAAGTTCTCCCTGGCCGTCTGTGGCGTCGATCGCGTTGTCGATGATGTTGGTCCACACCTGGTTGAGCTCCGATCCGTAGGCCTCTATGCGCGGCACATCGTCGGCATAGTCTCGCGCGATGCTGATCTGCGCATCGATCTTGGGACGCAGGAGCACCAGGGTGTTCTCCAGGCTCTCGATCACATTGACATCCTGGATCGGCGCCTGGTCCAGGTACGAGTACGTCTTGACGGCCTTGACTATCTCCGACATGGCTTCGGCGCTCTGTCCCACCTCCTCGAGCAAGGCGTAAACCGAGGAACTGGCACCGAGCCATCCGACTACGACGGACAACTGTCCGGGAGAGAAGATTTCGGCCAACTGCTCCAGCTCGTCCCTTTCCCAGCCAAAGGAGACCAGCACCGGCGCGAGTTCCCACGCCTGCCCGACGCCGTGGTCCTCCAACCACTCTTGTAGTTCGTCCTCCTGCTCGCTGAGGGTAAGCGGGTCGTAAGGGGGTGCTGCAGTCGTGCGCCCTGTGACCCTCTCCTGGAGGGCACCGAGAGCCTCCTTCTGGTGTGGGTCGATGAGGAGCGAACCAAGCTGTGCCATCAACCGCTCTCGCTCGGTTAGCGCAACACGTAATTGCGCCGCGCTACGCCGTATGGCCGCGGCCGGGTTGTTCAGCTCGTGCGCCAGGCCTGCGGCGAGCGTGCCGAGGGCGGCCATCTTCTGGTTCTGGATCAACATCGACTCGGTACTGCGCAACCTGGAGGTCACCGTCTGCAAGATCTTCAAGGGTGCCGAAGGGCTGCACGAGAGCAGCGTCTGGAAGGCGGCTCGACTGATTATCAACAGGCGGCTCTCTTCCAATGTACGTACCGAGGCAGACCGTCGCGCCTGCTCCAGCAGGGCCATCTCGCCGAAGAATTGCCCGGGCTCGTACAACGCGAGCAATACCTCCTGGTCACCCTGACGCTTGGTAACCTCGAGCTCGCCGGCGAGGACGACGTAGAGCGAGTCACCGGGATCGCCCTCCCGCAGCACGAGCTGTCCTGCGGGGATGGAGACGGTCTCGGCCATCCGATAAAGCTGCTCCAGGTCCTCTTGTGAGATGTCCGCGAAGAGGGGGATCCGGCGCAGCTCGTCGAAGTTCATCCCGGGTGGCATTCCCGATTCAGTGATCGGCGCTTCCCGCATGTCGAGGCTCGTCGGTAGGGGGTGGCTCACTGTGGGGAGAACGAAGCGGTGGCATCGATAGTTCTTCCATCATTCGGTTGGCCTGTGCGCGAGCTCGTTCCGCTTCCGCGTCGCGTCCCTGCTGTTCATGCCAGACGGCCAGAGATCGCAGGACACGCGTCTCGTATGGTCGCATACTGTTGCGGCTGTAGTAATCGAGGGCGGCGTCGAAGTGCTGTTTCGCCTCCTCGAACCCGCCCAAGCTCGTGTACCCCTCACCGAGGGCGTGCTCGATCAACGCGACGGTGTAGTCATCACCCACGGCTTTGGCATTCGTAAGGGCATTTTCGATGTCGCTGATCGCATCGGCGCGCCCACCGAGGAGCTGGGCGATAGAGAGTCCGGCGTGCACCCGATTGACGAGCTGCTCCGAACCGTCCTTCATCTCAGAGAGATGGTTCTTGCGTAACTCGAGCGATGCTTCGAATGCCTGCTGTGCTTCGGCCAGGTTGCCCGTTTGCAGATTACCGAGCCCTGTGCAGTAATTGCCGGCGATAGCACATTCCAGGCCGTGGGCCCTGAGCGCCTTCTCCGTGCCACGTTGGCTGTATTCCAACCCGCGCTGCACATCGCCTATGTCGAAAAAGGCCTGCGCCGAGTGCAGCGCTACGTCGGCTTCCTTTACCAGCGAGTTGGTCTTCTGCACCACCTCGTTGGCGCGCCCTATAGCATCATGCGCCTCTTCGAACTCTCCCAGCCGTGCGTGGGCCATCGCTTTGGTGGCCAGGGCGTGCGCCTCGAGCTCCCAGTTGCGATACGCGCGCGCTTCTTCGATCACGTGCTCGAGCTGACCCAGCCCACCGCGGGGATCCCGGTCGATCATGCCGAGCGTCATCCAGAAAGTGGCCACCAGGGTCAGCCGTTCCTCGCCG
>Ga0126310_10000440_pt1 | contig 14203 bp, 12 predicted proteins | sample Plot60_FD_92540 | JGI IMG/M metagenome (GOLD analysis project Ga0126310, IMG submission 92540) | Serpentine soil microbial communities from UC McLaughlin Reserve, CA, USA - Plot60 | ecosystem: Environmental > Terrestrial > Soil > Grasslands | place: USA: UC McLaughlin Reserve, Lake County... | reverse complement strand
GAGCGCCAGGAAGCCTTCGACGTCCGGGTCTCTCGCCGCTTTTGCCATCGCTACCGGACTTCGCGACGGCGCCCGGATCGCCTGCGTACGGCACGCGGTTGGCCGACCCGGGGCGAAGGACCGCTGGGATTTGGCGCGGAATCGGCGCCTCGGGGTCACAGACACGTGCGCCGAGCGGGGGTATCGTCGCCGTCGAGCGAGGAGGGAAGAGCCCCACCCACTTAAAAGGGCGGGGGCTGCGCCCTCACACGCGCCCGTGAACATGACTCTGGCAGCCGCGGTACATGGATCCCTCGGCGCTAAGAACGCGGATGGGTCCGGTCGTACACGCGGCGGAGGCGGCCGCCGTCGACGTGCGAGTACATCTGGGTCGTGGACAGCGAGCTGTGCCCGAGCAGCTCCTGGATCGTGCGCAGGTCGGCACCGCCTTCCAGCAGGTGTGTCGCGAAGGCATGCCGCAGCCGGTGTGGGTGCGGCAGCAACCGCCGCAGAGTGCTCGTGTCCAGGCGCCGGCCTCGCGCGGAGAGGAAGAGCGCATTCTCGGCGCCGCGCGCCAGCTTCGGGCGCGCCTCGTGCAGGTAACGGGCCACGGAGTGCGCCGCTTCTTCGCCGAGAGGAACCGTCCGCTGCTTGCCACCCTTCCCGTGCACGTGGACGAGCTCCTGCTCGAAGTCGACGTCGCCGAGATCCAGGTCGACCGCCTCGCGACTGCGGAGCCCGGCGGAATAGACGAGCTCGACCAAGGCGCGGTTCCGCGCGCCGAGCGGGCCGTCGCGGTCCAAACCGGCAAGCTCTGCCTCGACCTCTTCAGACTTCGGAGCGTCCGGCAGCCGCCGCGCGCAGCGCGGCGCGAAGGACGCATCGGGCACGCGCTCTGGCCCGAGCGCGAAGCGCACCAGTGCCCGCACGGCGGCGAGCTTGCGCGCGATCGTCGCTGGGGCGAGCTTCGGCCGGCGGCGGCCGAGCTCGGCGGCGTAATGGGCGAATGCGCGAACGTCCACGTCATCCAGCTTCAACCCCTGGCTCGACAGCCACGCGTCGAACTGCCGGACGTCGACTCCGTAAGCCCGCCGTGTCGAATCCGACAACGCGGGGCTCGCCAGGAAACGTGCGAACCGCTCGTCCACGCAGCGCGATTCGCGCTCTCGGACGCCAAACCCTCCTAGTGCAGGTCGGTGGGCAGAAGCGAGAAGACCGCGTAGTCGATGCGCCGGTCCTCGCGGTTGTTGAAACCGCTGGCGCGAAGGGTGCCCTCGCGCGTGAATCCTGCCTTCTCCGCGACCCGAAGCGATGCGGTGTTGAGCACGTCGGCCCGAAGCTGCACGCGCTCGGCCCCGGCCTCCTCCAGCGCCCAGCGCGAGAGCAGCCTGAGCGCCCGCGTCGTCAGGCCGCGTCCGCGGGCCGGCGCCGCTGTCCAGTAACCGACCTCCACGTTCGCCAGTTCCGGGTCGAGGACGTGGACAGCGATCGAGCCGATGACGGAGTCGTCATCGGGGTCGACGACGGCGAAAAATGCGCCGATCGCTTGGTGCCACGCGGCTTCGGTCGAAAGCACGTAGTCGTGGGCGTCACTCTCGCGGTAGGGGCTCGGCAGCTGGTGGATCCAGCGGGCTATCTCCGGATCCGCGCAGGCCGCGGCGATCGCCGGGATGTCGTCGAGCGTCCACAATCTCAGTGCGACGACCCCGTCCGTGAGCGGCAGATCGGGTCTCCGCAACTCCACGTCGTCACCGTACAAGCCGCCCGAGACCGGTTGCGTGCATACGATAGGGCCTCGACCCGCGACAGCCGGGTCTCGTTTTTTGCGCCATCGGGAAGGAGACTCGGCGTGGCAACGACGATCGGAACCGAGGGACGGATCGATCTCAGCGAGCACGGCATCGATGCCGGCGGCCGCGTCCACGTCCATCCCTCGACCTCCGTCCTTTACACGCATGCGTTACAGCGAGACGAGGGCCGGCTCGCAGAGGGCGGGCCGCTCGTCGTCGATACGGGCCGCCACACGGGCCGCTCGCCAAACGACAAGTTCCTCGTCCGCGAGCCCGGCTCCGAAGGCCGGATCTGGTGGGGCACGGTCAACCAGGCGATCGACGAAGCGGAGTTCGAGGGTCTCCGCGACAAGGTGACGTCGTTCCTCGAGGAGCAGGAGCTCTACGTCGTCGACTCGTTCGCCGGCGCCGACCCGGCCCACCGGCTCGGCGTGCGCGTGATCACGCACAGCCCCTGGCACGCGCTCTTCGCGAAGACGCTGTTCATCGACCCGAGCGAGGAGGAGCTCGCCGAGTTCGCGCCGGACGCTTTGATCCTCCACGCACCGGCGGTCGAGGCCGAGCCGGAAGAGGACGGCACTCGGAGCTCCACCTTCGTCGTTCTGCACCCGAGTCGGTCGGAGATCCTGATCGGCGGCACCTTCTATGCGGGCGAGATCAAGAAGTCGATCTTCACCCTGATGAACGACCGACTGCCGCTGGATGGCGTCCTGCCGATGCACTGCTCGGCAAACGTCGGCGACGAAGGAGATGTGGCCGTGTTCTTCGGTCTCTCCGGCACCGGCAAGACGACTCTGTCAGCCGACCCAGAGCGGCATTTGATCGGGGACGACGAGCACGGCTGGTCCGACCAAGGCGTCTTCAACATCGAGGGCGGCTGCTACGCGAAGGTGATCCGCCTATCCCCGGAGGCCGAGCCGGAGATCTACAAGACGACGGAGAGCTTCGGCACCGTGCTCGAGAACGTGATCATGGACGAGCGAGGCGCGCTCGACCTCGACGACGACTCGAAGACCGAGAACACGCGCGCCGCCTACAAGCTCGAACAGATCGCGAATGCGCTGCCGACCAAGCAAGCCGGCCATCCGAGCTCCGTCGTGTTCCTGACCGCCGATGCGTTCGGGATCCTGCCGCCGATCGCGCGCCTCTCGAACGAGCAGGCGATGTTCTACTTCCTTTCAGGCTTCACGGCCAAGCTCGCCGGAACCGAGATCGGCGTCACCGAGCCCCAACCCACATTCTCCGCCTGCTTCGGCGCCCCGTTCCTGCCGCAACCGCCGGCGGCGTACGCGCACATGCTGGGCGAGCGACTCGAACGCCACGACGCCATCGTCTGGCTCGTCAACACGGGGTGGACCGGCGGGCCGTTCGGCGAGGGGGAGCGGATGCCGATCACGGCGACGCGGGCGCTCCTGCGTGCCGCGCTCTCGGGGGCCCTTGCTGACGCGGAGTTCAGGACCGACGAGCTATTCGGCTTCGAGGTCCCTACCGCGGTCTCGGGCGTCGATTCGAGCCTGCTCGATCCACGCGCTACCTGGCGCGACCGCGATGCGTACGACCGCGAGGCACTCGAGCTCGCACGGATGTTCCGCGACAACTTCGAGCAATTCGCAGACGACGCCGGGGCGAGCGTGACGGCGGCAATGCCGCGCGTTTAGCCGCGCTCGCCGCACCTGCAACGAAGCCCAGGCACAAGCGCTTCCGATAGCGTCCGAGCACGTGGAAGCAAAGCACGACGTGCTGATCGTCGGTGCCGGCTGCGCCGGGATGCGCGCCGCGATCGAGGCTTTCGACGTGGGCGCGGATGTGGCCCTCCTCTCCAAGATCCACCCGGTTCGCAGCCACTCGGGCGCGGCCGAGGGCGGGATCAACGCGGCGCTGGGGAATGCCTCCGACGACGATCCGGAGAAGCACGCCTTCGACACCGTCAAGGGCTCGGATTACCTGGGCGACCAGGACGCGATCGAGGTTCTCTGCGACGAGGCGCCCGACGACGTCTACCAACTGGAGCATTGGGGCGCCGTCTTCTCCCGAACCGAGGACGGACGGATCGCCCAGCGTCCGTTCGGCGCTGCCGGGGAGCCTCGTACCGCCTACGCGGCCGACATCACCGGCCACGTCCTCGTCCACGTTCTCTACGAGCAGGTGATGAAGCGCGACATCCTCACCTACGAGGAGTACTTCGCCTGGCAGCTCGTGGTCGACGACGACCGCTGCCAGGGAGTGATTGCCTGGGACTTGCTCAACGGCGGCCTGAAGACGATCGGCGCCAAGACCGTGATTCTCGCGACCGGCGGCGCCGGCCGGCTCTACGTCGGGACGACGAACGCCTACGCATGCACCGGCGACGGCATGACGATGGCTCTCCGCACCGGCGTGCCGCTCAAGGACATGGAGATGATGCAGTTCCATCCGACCACGCTCGCTCCCACGGGGATCCTGATCACCGAGGGCACGCGCGGCGAAGGCGCCTATCTGCTCAACGCGGAAGGCGATCGCTTCCTCAAGCGGTACGCGCCGAACGCGATGGAGCTCGCCTCGCGCGACGTCATCTCCCGCGCAGAGCAGACCGAGATCGACGAAGGGCGCGGCGTCGACGGCAACGTCCTGCTCGACATGCGCCACCTCGGCGGTGAGAAGATCATCGAGCGGCTACACGGGACCCGCGAGCTGGCGATGACATATGCCGGCGTCGACCCGATCCACGAGCCGATCCCCGTTCGGCCGGGCGCCCATTACCACATGGGCGGCGTCGACACCGACCTCGACGGGCGCACCGAGCTCGAGGGGCTCTACGCGGCGGGCGAGTGCGCCTGCGTCTCGGTCCACGGTGCGAACCGCCTTGGCGGCAACGCGTTGATGGAGACGATCACCTATGGGAAGCGGGCCGGCCGCCACGCGGCCGAGTGGGCGCTGACGCACACGACGATCGAGGTGCCGCCCTCGCTCGAGGCTGACGCCGAACGCGAGCTGCGCAGGCTGCTCGACCGCACCGACGGCGAGCGCCCGTGGTCGATCCGCAACCAGCTTGCCGAGACGATGCACGTCAACTTCGGCGTCTTTCGCAAGGACGACCAGATGCGCGAGCAGGGCGAGATCGTGGCCGGCCTGCGCGAGCGCTACGAGCGCGTCGTCGTCGAGGACAAGGGCGACGTCTTCAACAACGACCTGACCCAGGCGCTCGAGCTCGGTTTCCTGCTCGAGCTGGCGGAATGCATGGTCGTCTGCGGGCTCGCCCGCAAGGAGAGCCGCGGCGCGCACGCACGGCCGTACGACTACCCCGAGCGAGATGACGAGAACTACCTGAAGCACACGCTCGTTCGCTGGCGGGAGGGCCCGGTGCTCGACTGGAAGCCCGTGAAGATGACGAAGTGGAAGCCGATGGAGCGGACCTACTGATGGACGTCGCCCTCAAGATCTGGCGATTCGACCCCCAGAGCGGCGAGCGCGAGCTGCGCGACTACGAGCTCGAGGCGCCGGAATGGGCGTGTCTGCTCGACGTGCTCGATCTGATCAAGGATCAGCAGGACGGCAGCCTCGCCTACCGCAAGAGCTGCCGGATGATGATCTGCGGCTCCTGCGGGATGCGCATGGACGGTCGCGCAGTGCTTGCCTGCAAGGAGCGGATGAAGCCGATCGTCGACCGCGGCCACGTGCCGGTCATCTCGGCGATGGGGAACATGCCGATCGTCAAGGACCTCGTCGTCGACATGGACCCTTTCTGGAGCAAGATCCGCCGGATGAAGCCGTGGCTCGAGCCCGGCTACGACGAGGTGCTCGAGCAGGAGCGGATCGTCTCCCAGCAAGAGATGAACGCGATCCACAAGGAGGCGCTCTGCATCATGTGCGGCTGCTGCGTCTCCGAGTGCAACTCGATGGAGTCCGACCCTGAGTTCTTCGGCCCCGCCGCGCTCGCGAAGGGGTTCCGCTTCGTCGGCGACCCGCGTGACCAGGCGCCGGTCGAGCGGCTCGAGGACTACAACGACGAGCACGGGATCTGGGACTGCACCCGCTGCTACTTCTGCAACGAGCGCTGTCCGAAAGGTGTCGATCCGCGCGACGCGATCGCGAAGCTCGGCGCCGAGTCGGTCAAGGAGGGGATCGACCGCGACATGGGGGCGAAGCACGCCAAGTGGTTCGTGAAGTCGGCGGAGACGACGGGCTGGCTGCGTGAGACGGAGCTCGTGCCGAAGACGCAGGGCATCGTCTCCGCCGTCAAGCAGACTAAGTTCGCGCTCGGCCTCGCCCGCAAGGGCAAGGTGCCGGTGCCGATACCGCCGCACGTTGCCGCGGACGTGGGCGAGGCCCGTGCGCTCCACCAACTCGTCCGGGAGCAGGGACGCGAAGGCGCGCTCGGGATCGTCCAGGGCGAGCGGGCGCTGGCGCGCATTGAGCACACGGACGCGGGCAGCGCGCGACGGGATGTCCCCGAGGTCACGCCCGGCGAAGAGCCGCCGAAGGCCGAAGGGTGACCAAAGTCGCGTATTACAAAGGCTGCCTCGCTTCGCTCTCGGCGAAGGAGCTCGACATCTCCACGCAGGCGCTCGCGCCGATGCTCGGGTTGGAGCTCGACGAGCTCGAGTCGGTCACGTGCTGCGGCGCCGGCGACATCCACGAGGCCGAGCCGGACTATTACCTGCACCTCAACGCGCGCATCCTCGCGTACGCCGCTGCGACTGGCGCCGAGACGCTGATGACGATCTGCAACGTCTGCACGCTGAACCTCCGGCAGGCGAACTTCCAGCTGCTGAACGACGCCGAGCTGCGCGCCCGGGTGAATCAAAACCTGGCCACGGTCGGCGTGCCGCCGTACGAAACGGACATCGACGTCAAGCACCTGCTCTGGCTGATCGTCGAGGACGACGGCGCGAAGCAACTCCGCCAGGTCGCGCACAAGGGGTTGAAAGGCCTCAAGATCGCGCCGTTCTACGGCTGTCAGATCCTGCGGCCCTCGAAACTGCTCGGCTTCGAGGATCCCGACCGGCCGTGGTCGCTGGAGGCGATCATCGAAGCGTGCGGCGGCGAGGCAATCGATTACCCCGCCAAGATCAAGTGCTGCGGCTTCCCGATCATCCAGGCGCGTGAAGAGGTCGCCATGGGCGAGCTGATCCAGCCGATCGAGCAGGCTTCGGAGGCGGGTGCCGACGCGATGGTGACGCCCTGCCCGCTCTGTCATCTGTCGCTCGACGCCTGGCAGTCGAAGCTGCGCGACGCGACGGGCCGCGACTTCCAGATGCCGATCCTGCATCTCTCGCAACTGGTCGGCGCCGCCGCCGGGCTCGAGGAATCGGAGCTGGCCTTCAAGCGCCACGTGGTACCGGTCGATCCGGTGCTCGAGAAGCTCGAGATCTAGCAAATGATCTAGATCACAAGGCTGGGAAAGGGCCGACGAGCCGCCCCGGCAAAATGATCTTAGATCACAAGGCTCGGACCGCGACCGCTCTAGGGGCGCAGCCGGTTGCCGAGATCTCGCAGCGTTTGCAGGATCAGATCGACGTCGTCCGCGGTCGTCCGCCAGTTGACGAACGCCGGGCGAAAGGCGACCTTGCCGGCCCACCGCGTCGTGCCGACGTAGACCCGCCCGTCGGTCAGGACCGCCTCGCCGATGCGCTCGTTGAGCTCGTCGAGCTCGGTCTCCGCGACTCCGGGTGGGCGGTAGCGCAGACAGACGACGTTCAACGGCACGGGCGCGAGCAGCTCGAAGTCATCCGACTCCTCGACCTGCTCGGCCAGGCGCGCGGCATTGTCGACGCATCGCTCGACGATCGCCCGGTAGCCGCTGCGCCCGTAGGCGGCGAGCGTCGCCCAGACCGCGAGCGAACGCGCCCGGCGGGAAAGCTCGGGAGAGCGAAAAGCGAAGATCGGGCGGTCGTCGGAAGCTTCCGGCAGGTAGGCGGCGCCCGCCGCAAAGGTGCGGCCGAGCAGCTCGCGATCCCGGACGAACGCGAAGCCGCAGTCGAAGGGAACATTCAGCCACTTGTGGCCGTCCGAGATCACGGAGTGGGCGCGTTCGACGCCGGCTGCGAGCCCCGCCGTCCGCGGCGAGACGCGCGCGAACAGCCCGAAGGCGCCGTCGACGTGCAGCCACGCGCCGAATTCCTCGCAGAGGTCGGCCATCCGCTCGAGCGGGTCGAACAGGCCGGTGTTCACCTCGCCGGCATTGCCGATCACGATCGCGGGCGCGCCGTCCAGCGTGCGCAACTCGCGCTCGAGCGCCGCGAGATCCATCGCACCGGTGGCGTCGGCGCAGATCTTCAGGCGCCCGCGTCCGAGCCCGAGCATCCCGAGCGCCTTCAGCCCCGTTACGTGGACGAACCCGCTCGTCAGCAGAGGAGCCTGCGGCAGGCCGGCCAGCCCATCCGCGGAGACGTCGACGCTGTGGCGCTCGCCCCACCATTGCCGCGCGGCGGCGAGGCCGGTGAAGTTCGCCATCTGCCCGCCCGTAACGAGCACGCCGTCCCAGTCGGAAGGCAGCCCGAACAGGTCTCGTAGCCAGCGAAGGGAAAGGAGCTCGAGCTGCGAGGCGAGCGGACTCGCATCCCAGCCGCCCGCGTTCTGGTCGAGCAGCGAGGTCAGCCAGTCGGCTCCGAGTGCCGCGGGGGTCGCTCCTCCCATCACCCAGTGGAAGAACCGCGGCCCGGAGGAACGGACGTGCGCGTCGAGCCCGCCCTCGATCAGCTGGTCGAGGGCGGCGAGCGTGCCCAGTCCTTCTTCCGGAAGTGTCCCGTCGAAGGCCTCGGCCGCTTCGTCGGAGCGGGCGAGGCGCACCGGCTCCGTTGCGAGCGAATCGAGATACGCCTGGGCCTCGCCGGCCACGCGCTCCAGCGCTGCCGCGCCGTCCGCCGGCTGTTGGAGCGGGTCGGCCACGAGCTCGAATCTACAGTGTCGCGCGATGCTCACCGCGATCGCGATCGGGGCAGCCTCCGCGGTCGCCGCGGGGGTCGGCTGGGGCCACTTCGAGGCCGGCTGGGTCCGGCTCGCAGAGCTCGAATGCCCGCTCGAGCGGTTGCCCCCTCAACTCGAGGGGGTGCGGATCGCCCACTTGTCGGACTTTCACCTCGGCTTTCCCTCGCGCGGGAAGCAGGGCGTGCTCCGCGCTGCCGATTGGGTCGCCGCCCGCAAGCCGGATCTCGTGCTCGTCTCCGGAGACCTGCTGTCGCGCCACCGCGGGGAGCCGCTGCTGCGCGAGGTGTTGGCGCGCCTGCCGAACTGCTACGTGGTGCTCGGCAACCACGACTTCGCCGAGACGAAGGATCCGTTCGCCACGCGCTCGCCGATCGGCGATCTCGAGCCGGCGACGCTGCTGCTCGACGAGGCGGCGACGCTAGACGTGCGGGATCGCCGCGTGCAGATCGTCGGCGTCGACCCGCGCTCGTATCGGCGCGGCCGGGCGGAGCCGGCGCGCCTTGCCGACTCCGAGGCGGATCTGCGAATCCTGCTCTGCCATTTTCCCAACGTTGTCGACCGGCTGCCGGCGGGCGTCTTCGATCTCGTGCTGTCAGGCCATCTGCACGCCGGCCAGATTACGCTGCCGCTCCCAGGACGGCGGATACCGCTGGCGCATCCGCGCTGGCGCTACTTCCACGGTCTCTACAGGCAGAGTGGCTCGACGCTGCACGTCTCGGCGGGTCTCGGGACGACGTTCGTGCCATTCCGCTTTCTGGCGCGGCCCGAGGCGACCGAGCTAGTCCTCGTACAATCGAGCTAGTGCCGGGCAACGCGAGCATCTCGAGCGAGGTTCTCGCGCGCTACGCCGCCGACGCCGCCCGCGAGATCGATGGCGTGCGCGGCTTGGTCGCGAGCCAGCTGCACAGGCATCGCGGCGTTCGCGTCAGCGGTGAGGACGGCTCCGTCACGATCGAGGTGCACCTGGACGTCGACTGGGGAGCGCCGCTCCCGGCCGTGGGTAGCGACGTCCAGCGGCATGTGCTGGATTACCTCGAGCGGATGGCTGGGTCACGTCCGGCGGCCGTCAACGTCGTGATCGACTCGATCGGTCCCGTCGAGTGACGACCCGGATCCGTGGGTTGACGAGGCTGACCCTGGAGGAGGCGCCGATCGTCTGTCACAGCTGCGTCTGGTGGCAGTCGAAGACCGGCCGGCGGACGAACAAGGACCGTTGGATCGAGCGCGCCGAGGGCGATTTCGGCCCCTGGGGATCGCTGTACTGCGAGGACGACGGCCGCGTGATCGGCTCGATGCAGTACGGGCCCGCGCAATTCTTTCCGAGAGCGTTCGAGCTGCCGTCCGGCCCGCCTACCGACGACGCGGTTCTCGTCACCTGCGCGTACCTCCTCGATCGGACGAGCCCCTGGGTGCTGCAGTCGCTCTTCCTCGCCGCGATCGGAGAGGCGCGGGATAAGGGCGCCAAGGCGCTCGAGACTTTCGCATACCGTTACCCGGAAGGCGAGTCGCAGTACGAGCGCTTTCAGGTCCACAAAACGATCTTCCCGCGCGACTTCCTCTCCGACTTCGGCTTTCAAACCGTCCGGAGCTCCGGTCCCGTCGAGCTGGTTCGGCTGGAGTTCGGCGGCCTGATCCCCGTCGCCGAAGGGCGGCGCGCGAAGGTGCTTCGGCTCGTTCGCCAGGCATTCTCACCGGCGCCAGTGCCGCAGCGACCCTAGCTCGTCCTTTCGATTGCTCAGGCGAGGTTCACGAACGTACGCCGGCCTCTCGGCCAAGGTCCGCGCCAGCTCGTCCTCGAACACGAACCCGAGGCGGACGAGGGTTTCGCCGAGAAGACCGCCTTGGACGTTGCGCTCGGCCAGCGCCTCGTCGAGCTGCGCCTCCGTGATCAGGCCTCTCGACGAGCAAAGCCCCGAGCTGGAACCGCGGTTTTTGGCCGGGGGAAACCGGATTCAGGTCGCCAAGCCGCATTGGGCGGTTATCGTCCGCGACCCCGTCTCGCTTGAGCTTTCGAGCGGAGTCCGCTGTTTCGGCGATCAGGCGGGAACAGGGCGTCGCGCCAGCAGGAGCTCGGCGATCTGGATCGCGTTCAGGGCAGCGCCCTTGCGCAGGTTGTCGCAGACGAGAAAGAGGGCGATGCCGCCGCCGTCCGCGGCGCGGTCGGCGCGGATGCGGCCGACGAGGACCTCGTCCTCGCCCGCGGCGCCGCGCGGACTCGGAAAATCTTCGACGCGCACGCTCGGCGCCGAGGCGAGCAATTCGCGGGCCTGCTCCGGCGAAAGGGGCTCCACCGTCTCGATCCAGACCGACTCGGCATGGCCCACCATGACCGGAACGCGAACGCACGTCGCGCTGACCGGAAGCTCGGGCAACCCGAGGATCTTGCGCGTCTCGGAGCGCAGCTTGGCTTCCTCGTCGAACTCCTCGCCGTCGAACGTCCAGTCCATTTCGAGGTCTCCGTCTGCCGGGTCCTGCGCGCGGAGCTGCTCCATCCGGTCCGCACCTGCTCCGGAAGCGGACTGGTAGGTCGCGATCCTGACCCGGGCGAGCCCCGCCGCGTCGTGCAAGGGCTTGAGCACGCACGTGAGCGGGATCGAGCAGCAGTTCGGGTTGGCCACGATGCCCTCGTGCTCGAGCGCCCGCTCGCCGTTCACCTCGGGCACGACGAGCGGGACCCCTTCCTGAAGTCGGTACGCCTCGGACTTGTCGATCGCGACTGCGCCGCCCCCGACGGCGTGGGGCACGAGCTCCCGGCTTCCTGCGGCGCCGATCGAGAACAGGCAGACGTCGAGGTCGCCCGCGCCGAGCGCGGCCGGAGTCGCCTCCTCGACCGTGAGCCCATCAACCTTCGCGCCGGCGGAACGGGAGGTGGCGAAGGCGCGCACGTTTCGGTAGCCGCGGTCGCGGAGGAGGCCGAGCGCGACCGTCCCGACTGCGCCGGTCGCGCCGACGACGCCGATCGCCGCATCGCGTTCCACGCGGGCATTGTGCCTGCTGCGCTCAGATGCGCTCGTTGCGGACAAGGTCGTCATAGCTGCCTCGTTCGCGGCTGATGCGCCAGCTTCCTTGCTCGAGCACGACCTCGGCGCAGAGCGGCCGGGCATTGTAGGTCGACGACATGACGCGGCCGTAGGCGCCGGCCAACTCGACGGCGACCAGATCGCCGCGCCGCGGCTCGGGCAGCGTTCGTCCCAGCGCCAGGAAATCGCCGCTCTCGCAGAGCGGCCCGGCGAGATCGACCGGCGCGAGCTCGCGTTCGCCGGCGCTCAGGACGGAGACCGGATGCTCGGCGCCGTAGAGAGCGGGCCGGAGCAGGTCGTTGCTGCCGCCGTCGCAGACGGCGATCGTCCTGCCGCCGGCTCGCTTCACGTGCAGGACGCGGGTGACGAACGTGCCGACCGGGCCGACGAGACGGCGTCCCGGCTCGAGGACGAGCGTGGCGTCGAGCGACCGAGCGAGCTTGGCGAGCGCCGCGGCGTATGCGTGGAGGTCCGGCTCGGTCTCGTTGTCGTACGCGATCCCGAGGCCGCCGCCGGCATCGAAGTCTCGGAGCGGGATCCCTGCGCTCCCAAGCTCGCGCCAGAGCTCGCTCGCGCGTGTTGCGGCCGTGAGAACCGGTGCGGTGTCGAGCAGTTGAGACCCGACGTGGAACGAGATGCCGACGGGCTCGAGGGCATCATCGGCCGCCGCACGGCGCAACGCCTCGGTCGCCTCGGCTCGCTCGAGGCCGAATTTGCTCGCAGCCCCTCCGGTGGAGAGGTATTCGTGGCCGCCGCCGGCGACGTCTGGGTTCAGCCGGACGGAGACGGCTGCCACCCGTCCGAGCCGGCGCGCAGCGGCGGCGATTTCTTCGAGCTCCTCGAGGGACTCGACGTTGAGCGAGCGGATCCCGGCCTCGACCGCCGCCTGGATTTCGTCCTCGCGCTTGCCGACGCCGGAGAAGACGATCTTCTCCGGGGCGATGCCGGCCTTCAGGCACTTGACGAGCTCGCCGCCCGAGACGACGTCTGCGCCGAGCCGTTCGGACGCGACCACTCCGAGGAGGGCCAGTGCATCGTTCGCTTTCGCGGCGTAGCAGGTCACATGTGGGACGTCTGCGAACGCCGCTTCGAAGGCCCGGATCCGCTCACGGAAGCGGTCGAGGTCGTACGCGTAGAACGGCGTCCCCACCTCGCCGGCGATTTGCGCGAGCGCGCTCAGAGGTCAGGCATGCTCTCGCTCGCCCCCCGGCGAGGCGAGGTCGAACGCGTGGTGGAGAGCGAGCACCGTCCGTTCGGCGTCGGCCCCTTCGACGAAGAAGGAGATCTTGATCGGCGACGTGACGATGAAGCGGGCCTCTGCGCCGATTTCCCGGAGCGTCGCGAAGGTCCGGGCCGCGATGCCGGGATGGCTCTTCATCCCCGCGCCGATCAGGCTCACCTTCGCGAGCCCGTCGATGCAGTCGCAGTCGCCCGAGGCGCTCTCGAGAACGGCCTGCGCGTCCGCGCGGTCAGCGAGAGGGGCCGAGAAGACGATCTCGTCGCCCGTCTGGATGATCGTGTCGACGTTCACGCCTGCGTCGGCGAGTGCGGCGAAAAGGTCGGCACGGTCAACGGAGTCGACGCGGTAGACGGCTTCGTCGAAGGTGTGGGCAACGCCGGAGATGATCGCCTTCTCAAGCATCCGCTCGTCTTCCTCCGTCACCCAGGTGCCGTCGTCGTCGCTGAACGTCGAGCGAACATGCAGCTTGACGCCGTAGTTTCGCGCGACCTCGACCGAGCGTAGCTGAAGCACCTTGGCGCCTGAAGCGGCCAATTCGAGCATCTCGTCGTAGCTGACGGCGTGGAGCTTGCGCGCGTCCGGGACGATCCTCGGGTCGGCGCTGAAGACGCCGGCCACGTCGGTGTAGATCTCGCAGTGGCTTGCGCCGAGCGCGGCGGCGAGGGCCACGGCGGTGGTGTCCGAGCCGCCGCGGCCGAGGGTCGTGATGTCGAGGCTCGTCGAGACGCCCTGGAAGCCGGCCACCAGCACGACCTTGTCCTGGTCGAGCGCCTCGTGGATCCGGCGGGCCCGGACGTCGACGATCTTGGCCTTGCCGTGGACGGTATCGGTGACGATGCCGGCCTGGCTGCCGGTGAGCGAGATCGCCTCGTCGCCGAGATCGTGGATCGCCATCGCGGCGAGCGCGCACGAGATTCGCTCGCCGACCGAGATCAGCATGTCCAGCTCGCGCGGCTCAGGGCGCGGGGAGATCTCGTAGGCGAGCCGGACCAGATCGTCGGTCGTGTCGCCCATCGCCGAGAGCACCGCGACGACGCGGTTTCCTTCCGCATGAGCCGCGACGATCCGTGCGGCTACGTCCTTCAGCTTCTGCGGATCCCCGACCGAAGTGCCGCCGAACTTCATCACCACCGTCCCGGCGCGGGCGGTCGCCTCGCCGGCGACGGCGGGAACCGCTTCGTACTCGGTCGCGGACACGCGCAGAAGTGTAGGCGGCGCCCAGTGGGGGTCCTTCTCGGCGCGAGCTGGCCGTTGCAGCGGTGCCTGTG
>Ga0126310_10000439_pt1 | contig 14207 bp, 16 predicted proteins | sample Plot60_FD_92540 | JGI IMG/M metagenome (GOLD analysis project Ga0126310, IMG submission 92540) | Serpentine soil microbial communities from UC McLaughlin Reserve, CA, USA - Plot60 | ecosystem: Environmental > Terrestrial > Soil > Grasslands | place: USA: UC McLaughlin Reserve, Lake County... | reverse complement strand
TCGTGGGCGTGTGCACGCACGTCGCGCCAGCGCTCGGGACCCTGCCCGATCAGGGTGCCGAGGTCTGCGGCGACGTCGCCGAGGAGCACCACCTCGTCGGCGATTCGCGCGGCGGGTGCAGGCTCGCCGCCCCCCTGCCGGACGGTTCCCCATCCGAAGAAGCTCAGGCCTCGGCCGTCTCCAGCGGCGTGTGCCAGCTCAGCGCGTATGCCGGGTTGTCGAGCTCGCGGGCGAGCCGCGTCAGCTTGAGCGGCTTGAAGGTGTCGCACATGACGGCGAGCTCGTCGGTGCGGCGCTTGCCGAGCATCTTCTCGACCACGCCCGGCTGCGGCCCGTGCGGCAGCCCGCTCGGATGCAGCGTGATCGCCCCGACACCGACGCCCTTGCGCGATCCGAACTGCCCGTCGACGTAGTAGATGACCTCCTCCGACTGGAGGTTCGAGTGCACGTACGGGATCGGCACGGCCTGCGGGTCCCAGTCGAGCTCGCGCGGGCAGAACGAGCAGATCACGAAGTTCGGGCCCTGGAAGGTCTGGTGCACGGGCGGAGGCTGATGGATGCGGCCGGCCTTCGGCTCGAAGTCGTGGATGTTGAACGTGTACGGGTACACGTAGCCGTCCCAGCCGACGACGTCGAAGGGGTGGTAGTCGAGCGTGAAGTGCTGGTGCCCACCGCGGACGCGCACGACGAGCTCGTGGTCGCCGCGCTCGGTGTGGGTCTCGAGCTCCGCCGGCGGATGGAAGTCGCGCTGCGAGAACGGCGCCGCCTCGGTGAGCTGCCCGTAGCGGTTGCGGTAGCGATTGGGCGTCTCGATCTCTCCCGGCGTATGGAACGTGAGCCACGTGTGTGGCCCCTTCCCCAAGACGACTCGGTATGTCGTGCCGCGCGGGATGACGACGTAGTCGTGGGCGCCGAACGGGAGCCGGCCGAAGACGGTCTCGAGCTCGCCAGAGCCCTCGTGTACGAACAGGACCTCGTCACCCTCGCCGTTGCGGTAGAAGCAGTCGGCATCGTGGGCGGGCTTGCTGATCCCCATCTCGACGTCCGAATTGAACATCAGGACCTTGCGGCCGAACACCGTGTCGCCCTCCGGAGCGAGCGGGACCGTGTCGGTCAGCCGGTGCACGTGCGCGTCCGGCACCCACTCCTCGAGCTCGATCGGCTCGAAGTCGCCGACCTCGGCCACGCGGCACGGGGAGTGCAGGTGGTAGAGGATCGACTCGTTGCCCGAGAAGCCCTCGTAGCCCATCACCTCCTCGCTGAGGAGCGTGCCGTTCTCGCGGAACTGGGTGTGGCGCTTGGCCGGCAGGCGGCCCATCGACACGTAGCGCATCAGAGGTTCCCCCTCGCAGCCTGCTCGCGCTCGATCGCCTCGAAGAGGGCCTTGAAGTTGCCCTCCCCGAAGCCGCGCGCGCCGTGCCGCTCGATGATTTCGAAGAAGATGGTCGGCCGGTCACCGACCGGCTTGGTGAAGATCTGCAGCAGGTAGCCCTCGTCGTCGCGGTCGACCAAGATCCCCAGCCTACGCAGGTCTTCGAGTGACTCGTCGATCTCGCCGATCCGCGCGGGCACGTCGTCGTAGTAGCTCTCGGGGGTCTTCAGGAACGGGACGCCCCGCGCCGAGAGTTCCGCGACGGCGGCGACTATGTCCCGGGTCGCCAGAGCGATGTGCTGGACGCCCGGGCCCTCGTAGAACTCGAGGTACTCGTCGATCTGCGACTTCCGCTTGCCCTCGGCGGGCTCGTTGATCGGGAACTTGATCCGGCCCTTGCCGTCCGCGACCACCTTCGACATGAGCGCGGAGTACTCGGTCGAGATCTCCTCGTCGGAGAAATGGATCATCTCGGTCATCCCGAAGACGTGCTCGTAGAACTTCACCCACGCCTCCATCTCGCCGAGGCGGACATTGCCGACCACGTGGTCGACGCCGGTGAAGACTCCGTCGCCGCGGACGTGCTCCACCGACCGGTATCCGGGCATGAACGCGCCGCCGTAGCCGGACCGGTCGACGAACCGGTGAATCGTCTCGCCGTACGTGGCGATGTCCGCCACGCGCACCTCGCCGTAGTCGTCCTCGCGCGTCTGCGGCTCGGCGATCGCCTCGGCGCCGCGCGCCGTGGCCTCGCCAAAGGTGACGTCGACGTCGGGGACCGCGAGCGCGACGACCTTCACGCCGTCGCCGTGGCGATGGTGGTGCTCCGCGATGGGATGTTCGGAGTGGAGGGCGCCGGTGACGACAAGCCGCACCCGGCCCTGTTCGAGGACGTGCGACACGCAGTCGCGTGCGCCGGTCTCGAGGCCGGAGTACGCGACCTCGTTGAAGCCGAACGCGTTGCGCAGGAAGTACGCGGCCTGTGCGGCGTTCCCGACCCACAGCTCGAGGTGGTCGACGCCCAACAGCGGCATCGGGTCGTGCGTTTGGGCCTGCGCCTGGAGCCTCTGCTGGTCAGCGAGCGATGTGCTCACGGCTCATCTCCTCGATCGATTCGTCGGTGCAGGTCTCGAAGAAGCCGCCGACGACGTCCACGACCTCGGCGATCGACTCGGCCTGGTAGAGGACCGGCTGGTAGTGCGTGATGTCGTAGTCGGCGGTTCCCATCTCGACGAGGTCCAGCCGGCGCAGCTCCATGCCGCGGAACTCGTCGATCTCGCCGTAGGACGAGAGGATCCCGGCACCGTACGCACGCAGTTCGCCGTCCTCGTAGACGACGCCGAACTCGACCGAGAACCAGAAGACCCTGCTCAGGAAGACGAGGCTGTCCTCACGCTCGAGCCGGTTGGTCGCGACTCCAGCCAGGCGGTGAAGCTCGGAGAATGTCGGCGTCGCGAGCAGGTGCCCGTGCCCGATGACCTCGTGGATGATGTCCGGCTCGGGCGTGTAGAGCGGGACGGCCGGATGGCGCACGTACTGGGTCGAGTGAAAGACGCGGTCCTCGAGCGAGCCGTAGAACTCGCGCAGCGGCACCAGGCCGGCGGCGGGGACGTAGCGGAAACCGGTGAGTGGCTCGAGGTTCGCCGACACCTCGTCGAGCGACGGCACGTGATCGGTCGGGAGTCTGAGGCGCGCGACGCCCTCGTTGAACTCGCTGATCGCGAGCCGCTCGTGCTTCGGGCGCAGCTCGCGGCACACCGTCTGCCAGACCTCCTGCTCAGCCCGCGTGTACTCGATCGCCGGTGCCGGCTCGCCGGGGTGCCACGCCAGCGCGGCGGCGGCGATCTCGTTGCGGCGCTCGCGGTATTCCGGGTCGTTCGCGCCCGGGTGGTCGTCGGCCAGGTGAACGGTCACCTGGCCGCCCTCGCCCTGCGTGACAGGCGAGTAGAGCTGCCCCTCCTCGTACATGCGCCCGGTACATCACCATCTCCGCCACCTCGGTGTCAACTGTGACCAGTTGTTCGGGTCAATGTGCGCAGTTCTGACCGTGTTTCGTGCTATCAACTGGTCAATATGATCGATGATCTCGATGCCCGGCTCATCGAGGAGCTACGCGAGAACCCACGCGTGGGGCTGCTCGAGATCTCGCGCCGCCTCGATGTTGCGCGCGGCACGGTCCAGGCGCGGCTCACGAAGCTCGAGGATCGAGGGGTGATCACGGGCTACGGCCCCGAGGTCGAGCCGGAGGCGATGGGCTATCCAATCCTCGCGCTGATGCTGCTCGACCTGGCCCAGGGGCGCCTCGAGGAGGCGGTCGCAGCACTGGATGCCGTGCCGGAGGTGCTCGAGGCAGACGCGGTCTCAGGCCCTCACGACATCATCGCGCGGGTGGTCGCGCGCGACACCGCGCACCTTCAGGAGATCGTCAACGGCCTGGTCAGAAGCCCCGCGATCGAGCGCTCGACCAGCCACATCGTCCTGTCTCGGCAGGTGCCGCCGCGCACAGCGCCGCTCGTGCGAGCGGCGCCTCGCGCCGCGTGACGGAACGACGCTTCGCCTACGCTCAGCGCCGCTCCTCCAGCATCGCCCGGCGTTCGCCGGACGATCACCTCATAGCGGGGAAGAGCACGACCTCGCGCATCGAGCGCTTGCCGGCCAGCAGCATCACGAGGCGGTCGATGCCGACGCCGACGCCGCCGGTCGGCGGCATCCCGTGCTCGAGCGCCTGGATGAAGTCGGCGTCGAACGGCTGGGTCTCCTCGTCGCCCTCGGCGGCGTGGCGCTGCTCCTGCTCGAAGCGCGCGCGCTGCTCGTCGGGGTCGTTCAGCTCGGTGAAGGCGTTGGCGAACTCCATCCCTCCCGCGAACGCCTCGAACCGCTCGACCAGGCCCGGCTCCGTGCGGTGGTCCTTCGCGAACGGCGAGAGCTCCGTCGGGTAGTCGACGATGAACGTCGGGTTGACGATCTTCGGCTCCACGTGCTTGGAGAGCAGGTGGTCGACGAGCTGCGCCCAAACCGCCGTCGGATCGAGCTCGATGCCCTTCTCGTTCGCGGCCGCGACCAGCGCATCGCGGTCGCGCAGCTCGAGCACGTCGAGCCCCGTCTCGTCGCGGATCGCGTCGCGCAGGGCCACTCGCCGCCACGGGCGTGAGAAGTCGATCTCGCCGTCGTAGCCGGCATGCTGCGCGACTGTCTCTACGAGCTCCTCGAGCTCGTCGGCGATGCGGTGGTAGTCCGCGTACGCCTCGTACCACTCGAGCATCGTGAACTCGGGGTTGTGCTTGTACGAGATCCCCTCGTTGCGAAAGTCCTTGCCGATCTCGTACACCCGCTCGAGCCCGCCGACGATCAGCCGCTTGAGGTAGAGCTCTGTCGCTATCCGCAGGTAGAGGTCCTTGCCGAGTGCGTTGTGGTGGGTGGTGAATGGCCGGGCGAGCGCACCCCCGTAGAGCGGCTGGAGCACCGGCGTCTCGACCTCGATGAAGTCACGCGCGTCGAGCCAGCGCCGGATCGCGGAAACGACCTTCGAGCGCAGGATGAAGAGATCGCGCACCTCCTCGTTGGCGATCAGGTCGAGCTCGCGGTGGCGATAGCGGGTCTCGACGTCCTCGAGGCCGTGGAACTTCTCCGGTGGCGGCCTGAGCGACTTCGCGAGCAGGTGCCATTCGTCGACGCGCAGGCTGAGCTCGCCGCGCCGGGTCTTGAACGCCGTGCCGTCGATGCCGATCAGGTCGCCGAGGTCGAGCGAGAGCAGGCGCTCGTGCGACTCGTCGCCGAGCACGTCCGCGCGGGCGTGCAGCTGGATCCGCCCCGAGCGATCGTCGAGGTCGATGAACGCCGCCTTGCCGTGGCCCCGTCGGGCGTGGATGCGGCCGGCTACGCGGTAGGCGTAGTCGGTCTCCTCGCCCTCGCCCAGGTCGTCGTGCGCGGAATGGATCCGCGCGATCGGGACGACGCGCGGGAACTCATGCGGGAACGGCTCGACGCCGTCGGCTCGGAGGCGATCTAACTTCTCTCGACGATCTTCCACTGGCCGGGCAGACTAGAGCGGGGCGAAGCCCCGCGGTCACGCGAGGCCGGAAGCCGAGTGGTCTTCAGAGGCTGGGCCGGAGGCCCAAGCCGTGGTTTACCCGGCTTCGATCTTCGTGATCTTCAGCTTGCGCGCGGGCCCGCGCGGAACCGGCACCGAGACGATCTCGTTGCGCTTCTTCCCGAGCAGTGCCTTGCCGATCGGCGACTCGTTCGAGAGCTTGCGCTCGGCGACGTTTGCCTCGGCGGAGCCGACGATGTGGAACTTCTCCGACTTCGAGGTCTTCTGGTCCTTCAGGTGGACCGTCGTCCCGACGGTCACCGTCTCGCCGGTGACCTCCTTCTTGTCGATCACCTTGGCCGAGCGCAGCTTCTCCTCGAGGTCTGAGATCTGCTTCTCGAGCATCGCCTGCTCGTTCTTGGCGTCGTCGTACTCGGCGTTCTCCGAGATGTCGCCGAACTCGCGCGCCTCCTTGATACGGGCGGCCACCTCGCGGCGACGGTCCGTCTGGAGATACTCGATCTTGGCCTTGAGCTCATCAAGACCCTTTTTGGTGAGGACGATTTCCTTGGGCATAGAAAACCTCCGGGGTTAGTGAACCGGCCCGGAGGAATCGGGCAGTGTAGCGATGCCGCGGATCGCGCTGCGAGCGTCGGCCGTGGTCGGGGCCGTCACGAGCGCGTTCCGCTCGCGCTTGGTGAGGCCCATCGTGTCCGCGTACCACGGGTAGAACTTGCGCAGGTAGCGGCCCGCCCGCTCGACGCCCAGGTGCTCCTCGCCGCGGTCGATGACCCACAAAACCTCCTGGCATACCTCGGCGCGGGTTGGATCGTCGTCCCGGAGCCCCAGTAGGCGCTCGAATCGCCATGGATTCCCGAGCGAGCCGCGCGCAAGCATGACCGCGGCAGCGCCCGACTCGTCGAAGGCGCGAAGGACCGCATCCTCGTCGCTCAGGCCACCCGAGACGATCACCGGCACGTCGACGGCGTCGACGAGCTCACGCGCGAGGGCGTAGTCGGGCTTGCCCTTGTGCTGCTGAGAGGCGTGCCGTGGGTGGAACGCCACGCCGGCGACGCCCGCGTCCTCGACCAGTCGCCGGGCCAACACGACGCCGTTCCGTTCACCGGGGCGCTGTCCCGGTCGCAGCTTGACCGTGACCGGCAGGCCGCTGCCCTCGCGTGCGGCCGTCGCGATCGCGACGGCCTTGTCGTGGTCGTCGAGCAGTGCGGCGCCGGCGCCGGTCTTGCACACCTTCTTGACCGGGCAGCCCATGTTGATGTCGATCATGTCCGCCCCGGCCTCCGCCGCCTTTCCGGCGGCGACGCGCATGACGTCGGCGTCGTGTCCGAAGAGCTGCACCGAGATCGGATGCTCGTCGGGGTGGATTCGGAGGAACTCGCGCTCGGTGCGCGGGTCCCCGTACTTCAGCCCGAAGCTCGACACCATCTCCGATACGACAAGGCCGGCCCCGTGCCGCTTCGCCTGGAGCCGCACGAACCAGTTGCCGATGCCGGCGAGCGGCGCGAGCACGACGCGATTCGCGATCTCGCGGCCGCCCAGCGTCCAGGTGCTCGTTAGGGAGCGCATGGCGCTCAGGCCGCGGGGCGGTTGCGCTCCCAGATCAGTCGCAGCCCGGTGAGCGTGAGTAGGTCGTCGACCTCGTCGATCAGGTCGCAGTGGGGCGCAATGATGGGCGCGTGGCCGCCGGTCGCGACGGCGGTCGCCTCCTCGCCGAGCTCCTCGCGGATGCGGCCGAGGATGCCGTCCACCTGGCCCGCGAAGCCGTACACCATGCCCGACTGGAGCGCGGCATACGTGGAACGGCCGATCGTCGCCTTCGGCGCTTCGAGGTCGACTTTGAACAGCCGCGCCGCCCGCTCGCTCAGGGCGTCGAGCGAAACCTCGACGCCGGGCGCCAGCACGCCGCCGAGGTACTCCCCGTCCGACGAGACGACGTCGTAGTTCACCGCCGTGCCGAAGTCGACGGCGATGCACGTCGTCCCGATCCGCTCGTAGGCCGCGAGGGCATTCACGAGCCGGTCGGCGCCGACCTCGTGCGGGTTGTCCATCCGGATCGGCATGCCGGTCTTGAGGCCGGGCCCGACCATCAGCAGCTGGCCCTCCAGGTAGCGCTCCGACAGGAGCTCGTACTCGTGGCTCAGCACGGGCACGACCGACGACACGATCGCCCCGTCGATGTCGCTCAGCCGCAAGCCTCGAAGGCCGAGGAGCCCCGCCAACTCCGTCGCGATCCGGTCAACCGTGACGTCGCGGTCCGTGTGCAGCCGCCAGTGCTCCGCGAGCTCGTCGCTCTGGTACATCCCGATGTGGGTCTGAGTGTTCCCTGCGTCGATCGCGAGCAGCATCCGGGGCGATTATGGAAGACGCCGCACGCGTTGGTCCTGCACGGCAGCGAGCTTGGTCTCGTCCACCCGCTCCGGCGCCAGCTCACTGAGCGGCTCGAGCACGAAGCGGCGGCTCTCGAGGTCGCGGTGCGGGATCCGCAGCCGCTCGGACTCGTACTCGACGTCGCCCAGCAGCAGGATGTCGATGTCGATCGGGCGCGGGCCGTGGCGGACGCCCCCCATCTTGCGGCCGAGCTCCGACTCGATCTCCTTGCAATGCCTCAACAGATCCTCCGGGCCGAGGCCGGTGTCGATCTCGACCACGGCGTTGAGGAAGTCGGGCTGGTCGAGCACCTCACCCTGGGGCGCGGTCTCGTACACCGACGACATCCGCCGCGCGCCCACCGCCTCGGCCCCCGCGATCAGGTTCTGCCGCCGGTCGCCGACGTTCGAGCCCAGCCCGAGGTAGGCGATCAAGAGCCCATCTGGTCGACCAGCCGCAGCAGGTCGAGCGGGCTGAACGGCTTCGTCAGAAACAGGTCGGCACCCGCCTCCTCGGCGCGCCGCTCGTTGTCGCTGCGCGACGTCGCGGTCAGCATCACGATGGTCGCGCTGGACGTCGCGTCGTGTGCGCGCAGCTGCGCGCATGCGTCGATCCCGTCGAGGCGCGGCATGTCGACGTCGAGGAAGACGATCTCCGGCTCCTCGCGTGCGGCGATGTCGACGGCCTCGGCGCCGTCGCTCGCCTGGAGCAGCTCGAACCCGGCCACGTCCTCCAGCGTGGTTGCGATCAGCTTCCGGATGAACGGGTCGTCGTCGACGATCAGAACCTTGCGCATCAGCCGATCTCCCCGCGGATCCGCTCGAACAGGTCGTCGGGCATCGCGGCGAACGCGTCCACGACCGCCGGGTCGAACTGGCTGCCGCGTCCCTCCTCAATAAGGGCGCGTGCGTCGGCGATCGGCGAGGCGGGCCGGTAGGGCCGCATCGTCGTGAGCGCGTCAAAGGTGTCCGCCACCGCGAAGACGCGCGCCGTCAAAGGGATCTTGTCGCCCTTCAGCCCGTCGGGATAGCCGCCGCCGTCCCAGCGCTCGTGGTGGTGGCGCACCACATCGGACGCCGCACCGAGGAAGTCGACCTGGCGCACGATCTCCCAGCCGGTGACCGGATGCTGCTGGATCAGCTCGCGCTCGTGCGGCGTAAGCGGCTCGGGCTTGTGGAGGATCGAGTCGGGGACGGCGACCTTGCCGATGTCGTGGAGCAGGAAGCCGAACTCGATCTCCGGGCTGTCCCCCCACCGCTGTCCGACGGCGTTGCCGATCTCGAGCGCATACGCGGCGACGCGCTCGGCGTGCTTGCCGGTGTATGCGTCGCGCGCCTCGACCGCGTTCGTGAGCGCCCTAACCGTTGCGAAGTAGGAATCGCGCAGCTCCTGCGCCCGCGCGCGTTCCTCCTTGAAGGTCTCGCGCAGGTCGGCCGCGTAGCGTTGGAGCTGAATCTCCTTCTCGGCGGCCTGCGCCTCGCGGGCCGCCAGCGCTCCACGCAGGCGCTCGACCTCTTCGCGCAGTTCGTCGAGCGAGCTTGTGTCGGCTCCGGACACGGCCTCATTATCCCTTGACGGTCTGACTCAGCACCTGAAGGACCGCCGTCGCGGCTTCCTCGATCGGCACCGGGTCGGCCTCCAGGGTCGCGACGATCCCCGCGCGCTCCTGGCCGGTGGTGAACACCAGAACCGCCCGCCGCAAGCGCCGGCCGCGCAGGTCGAGCGCACTCAGGACCGTGTGAGGGCTGCGCATGCCGGCGTCGACGAGGGCGACCTCGTACCGATGGCCCTCGCACATCCGCGCGGCGCTCGTGCCGCTTTCGACCCAGTCGTGCTCGAGCCCGAGCCGCTCGAGCGCCGGCTCGAGCCGGGGGCGGAGCGACTCTCGGCCCACGACCAAGACGCGCGTGCGGCCAGCGAGCACGGCGGAGCCGAGTGCATCCGTCAGCTGTTCCGCGTCGATCGGCTTCGCGACAGTCCACTCCCCCGCGAGCGCCTCACGGCCCGAATAGACGGAGACGAACACGACGGAGGTCCGGCTCAGCTCGGGGTCCGCGCGCACCTGCTCGAGCACGTCGAAGCCGCTCATGCCCGGCATCAGGATGTCGAGCGTCATCGCGTCGAATCGCTCGCGCTTCAGGTGGTTCATGGCCTCGGCACCGGAGTGCGCGATCACCGTCTCGACCTCGTACGGCTCGAGGTGCACGGCGATGAGCTCGGCGATGTCCGGCTCGTCGTCCACGACGAGCACCTTGCGGCCGCGCAGCGCCTCGCGCGGCAGTGGCCCGCCCTCGGCGAGCGGCATGCGTGGGATCCGGACCGTGAACCGCGACCCCCCCTCGGGCTCGCTCTCGACCGCGATCGAGCCGCCGTGCAGGGCGACGAGCGAGTTCACGACGGACAGGCCCAGCCCCGTGCCGGGCACCGTGCGCCCATCGGCGCCGCGGTAGAAGCGATCGAAGATGTGCTCCTTCTCCTCCGGGGTCATCCCGCGGCCGGTGTCGGAGACGGTGAGCACGATCGAATGCTCTTCCGCCTCGAGGGCGACCGCGATCCGCCCGCGCGGCGGCGTGTACAGATGGGCGTTCGTGATCAGGTTGGTCGCGATCTGACGCAGGCGCGCCGGGTCCGCGAGCGCCGGCGGTAAGAGCCGCGGCAGCTTCAGCTCGAACTCCTGCCCCTTGTCGGCGATGCGCGGCTCGATCAGGGTCGCCACCTCGCGCACGGCCTCGACCATGTCGGTTGGCCGCCGGTGGATCTCGAACTGCCCCGCCTCGATGCGCGCGACGTCGAGCAGGTCGTTCACGAGGTCGACCAGGCGGTTCGTCGAGAGCAGGATCACGTCGAGGAACTCGCGCTGCTTCGCGTCGAGCCCGTCCGAGCGCGACAGCAGCTCCACGAATCCCTTGATCGACGTCAGTGGGCTGCGCAGCTCGTGCGAAGCCGTCGCGACGAACTCCGACTTCAGCCGCTCGAGCCGCGCCCGCTCGGAGATGTCGCGAATCGTCCACACGACGCCGCCGCCCTCCATCTCTGCGGCGGTCACGGCGAGGATCCGGTCGTCGTCGGTGTCGACGATCACCTCGCCCCGCAGCGCCTCGTCCTGGCCGGGCAGCGGCGAGTCGGAGCCCTGCGAAGCCGACCCCGGCTCGAGCCGGGGAACGATCTCACGCGCGCGCGGGTTGACCGACACGACCTTGCCGTCCGAGTCGCATACGACGAGCGCGTCGCCGAGGCTCTCGATCGTGACCGCCAGGCGTTGGCGCTCCTCCATGAGGCGCCCATGAGCGGCGTCGAGCTCGCCGGCCATCGTGTTGAACGACTCGGCGAGGTCGCGCAGCTCGCGCGGCCCCGAGGGCTCGACGCGGCTGTCCAGGTCGCCGCCGGCGATCCTGCCCGTCGCCCCGACCAGGTCGTCGAGCGGGCGCCGCATCGACGCCACGAGCAGGGAGATCAGGGCGACCGCCCCAATCAGTGCACCAAGGCCCGCGGCGACCGCGATGATCACCGAGCGGCGGGTGTCGTCGTCAGCTTCGTCGCGCGCCTCCCGGCGCCGCGCCTCCTGCCGCGCGGACAGGTCGCGGCTCAGGGCCCGGGCGGTGAGCAGCGCGCTGCCGAGCGGGTCGGGCTCGTCCTCGACGAGCTTGCCCGACTGCGCGACCTCGCGGGCCCGCTCCTGGGCGGCGATCCGGCGCTCGACGATCGCGGCGCTCTCGGGATCCGACTGGGCGAGGCGCTCGGCCGTGCGCGCCTCCTCCTCGAAGGCCTCGCGCGCGAGCTGGCGCGCCCGGACGGCGCGCTCACCGCTCCGCTCGAGCACGGCGGCCTCCAGCACGCCCGCCGTCAAGAGCCGCCCCGCCGACACCTGGAGGTCGTAGGAGTCGGCGAGCTTGTCCTCGTAGTCTTGTCGCGCATCGAAGATCCCGGCGACCGCAAGCGCCGAGATCACGCCCAGCAGCATGGTCATGCCGAGGAGCCCCGCCCACACGGCGCGCCCGATGGACACCTTCCGCATGTCCCTACGATAAGGACCGTGGACCTTGTCCGGTCGTGGATGGGACAGGCGTTGCGGGCAACCGGAGCCGCCGTGGTCGTCCCCGTGGCGATCATCGTCGCGCTGTCGCTGACGGCGATCGGCGGCAGCGGCCTGAGCGGGTTGGGCGCTCTCTCGCAAGTTCTCTCCGGCCCCCGTGCCGCAGGGAGCGACCTCACCGTCGACGACGGCGACAGCGAGATCGGCAGTGCTGTGACCCAGCTCGCTGGTCGCAACCAGGGCGCGCTCGCGGCACCCGGCGCCCCGCTCACCGGGCCCCGCACGGGGCCCGGCGGTGGTGGTGGCGGCGAGACACCGGGCGGCATCCCGGCGCCTCCCGGCGGCGGCAACGGCCCGGTCGGTGGCGGCGAGCCGGCGCCGCCCGGTGGAGGGGGTGGTGGCGGGACGCCGGTACCGCCGGCGCCCGGACAGCCCGGCCTCGTCGAAGGCGCGGGTCAGACCGTGAAGGACGTCACCGCCGGGACTCCGGTCGCGCCCACGATCGAGGACGCGGTCGACGGTCTGGTCGAGGTCTGCGGCCGTCTGGGCTGCCCCTAGTCGGGGGTGCCCTCCTTGAAGACCTCGACCGCGACCTCCTCGACCGGAAGCGGGATCGGCGGCTCCGGCTTGGCCGCGCGCACGCTCACGCCCGTCGCCCCGTAGCGCTCGATCAGCCGGTCGGCGATCGACGCGCACAACGCCTCGAGCGTCTTGAACGAGCGCTCGGAGGCGGCGAGCGCTACGTACTGGCACACGTCGCCGTAGTCGATCGTGTCCTCGACCTCGTCGGTCACCGTGGCCGCGCAGTCCTCGACGTCGAAGGTGACGTCGAAGACGAGCCGCTGCCCCACCTCGCGCTCTGCCGCCCCCACGCCGTGGTGGGTGTAGAGCGAGAGCCCGCGGACCTCGATCGTGACGACGGGCTCGAGGCCGCCGTCTTCGTCTTCGTCGTTCACGCGCGGCCCAACGTAGCAGCGGCCACGGTGAGCGCCGCGACGACCTCCGAGACGTCGTGTACGCGGAATATCCGAGCTCCGCGCTCCAGCGCGATGACGTTCGTAGCGATCGTCCCGGGCAGTCGCTCCTTCTCCGGCCGGCCGGTGAGCTTGCCGAGGAAGCTCTTGCGCGACGTCCCCACGACGACGGGACGGCCGAGTGCGGAGATCTCGTCGAGCCGGCGCAGAAGCTCCAGGTTGTGCTCGACCGTCTTGCCGAAGCCGATCCCCGGGTCGAGCCAGATCCGCTCCTCGCGCACCCCCGCGTCGGTGGCGAACCTCATGCGTTCCTCGAGGAACGCCTTGACGTCGGCGACGACGTCGTCGTAGCGCGGGTCTTCCTGCATCGTGCGCGGCTCGCCGAGCATGTGCATGAGGCAGCAGTCGGTGCCCGCCTCCGCCACCAGTTCGGCGAGCTCCGGCGCGAACCGGAAGGCCGAGACGTCGTTGACGATCGACGCGCCTGCGTCGATCGCTTGGCGGGCGACCTCGACCTTCGTCGTGTCGATCGATATCTGCGCGTCGGCGTCCGCCAGCGCCTCGATGACGGGCAGGACGCGGCGCAGCTCCTCGCCGGCGTCGACCGGCTCCGCGCCGGGACGGGTCGACTCGCCACCGATGTCCAGGATGCCGGCGCCCTCCGCCGCGAGGCGCCGGCCGTGTGCGATCGCGGCGCCGGGGTCGAGAAACTCGCCGCCGTCCGAGAACGAGTCGGGCGTGACGTTCACGACGCCCATGACGCGGAATCGGTCCATGGCGGCAGTATCGTCGCCCTCCCGATGCGCTGGCTGGTGGACGGCATGAACGTGATCGGCTCGCGGCCCGACGGCTGGTGGCGCGATCGGCGGGCCGCGATGCAGCGGCTGGTCGACGACCTCGCTCAGCTCGACGGTGAGGTGGCCGTGGTCCTCGACGGCAAGCCGTTCGAGCTGCAGACCGACCGCGTGCAGGTCGCGTTTGCCTCACGCCTCGGCCCCAACGCGGCCGATGACGACATCGCGGCGATGGTTGAGGCGGATCCGGATCCGGGGAGCCTGACCGTCGTGACCTCCGACGGAGACCTCGCACGGCGGGTGCGCGAGCACGGTGCGAGCGTCCAGGGGGCCGGCGAGTTCAGGCTGAGGCTCGCGTGACCAACCTGGAGCTCGTCGAGGCGTCTTCGCCGGCAATCCGGACGATCTGGTCGCCGCGATCGAGGATCCCGAATGGGTCGAGATCGCAAGGCGGGGCATTGTTGGCGAGCTCGTGACGCAGGACTTCGAGTTCGTGACGAACAACCAGAGTGTCGGCATGCCGGGAGCCCGCCAGGGCATCGACGCGTTCGTCGCCGGCTACCGTGCCTACGCCGAGATGTGGGAGTCCTACAGCCTCAAGCCGCAGCGGTTCGTC
>Ga0126310_10000437_pt1 | contig 14227 bp, 18 predicted proteins | sample Plot60_FD_92540 | JGI IMG/M metagenome (GOLD analysis project Ga0126310, IMG submission 92540) | Serpentine soil microbial communities from UC McLaughlin Reserve, CA, USA - Plot60 | ecosystem: Environmental > Terrestrial > Soil > Grasslands | place: USA: UC McLaughlin Reserve, Lake County... | reverse complement strand
GTCGGCTACCTCCTTGTCGAGTTGCGAACCGGCCGCTTCACGGGCACCCCGTGGAACATCGTGACCGTCGCCGAATCACGCAAGGCCATTACAAACATGGGCGGCGTACGCATCCTGCCGGACATGGAGCTCAATGACCTTCAGCCGGCCTCCAGCAACCTCCTCATATTGCCGGGCGCCGATGTCTGGGACGGCGGTGGCGGCCAGCCGTTCGCGAAGATCGCCGCACGCTTCCTCGATGCCGGAGTTCCAGTGGCAGCGATCTGCGGCGCGACGGCCGGGCTCGCTGGGGCCGGCCTGCTCGATAACCGGCACCACACCAGCGGTGCCGCCGAATATCTGAAGGCGACCGGGTACGCCGGCGGCGATTACTACGTCGACGAGCGCGCCGTCGTGGACGGCGATCTGATCACCGCCGGCCCGCAGTCGCCGGTCCAGTTCGCGCGTGCCACCCTCGGGCGTCTCGGCCTGGCATCGAAACAGACGCTGGAGGCGTACGAGGCTCTCTTCCATCGGGGGGATCCGACCGCCTTCCCGATACTCATGCAGGCCCAGCACGCCGCATGAACACTGCCGTTGACAGCCGGGGTGGCACCGTTCCACCCCGCGCTGACTGGCCCGAGCCGGTGCCCCAGACGGAAGCTGGCACTCTGCTCACCGACGTCATCCTCACGACATTCCGGCTCAACGCCCGTCTTATGGAGGCGGCTCAAGAACTCAGTGCCAACGGTGGGTTAACTGCGTCCTGGTGGCAAGTGCTCGGCGGGGTCCTCGATCAGCCCCGCAGCGTAGCTGGGATCGCGCGCCGCATGGGCATGACCCGGCAGGGCGTGCAGCGTGTCGCCGATCTGCTCGTCGAGCGAGGTCTGGCGGAGTATCGCCCCAATCCTGATCATCGACGCGCAAAGTTGCTGGCGTGTACGGAGGCGGGGTATTGGGCGATACGCAGAATTTCCCTCGCGGCACACCCATGGGGAAATCGGATCGGCGCCGAAGTCGGTGCTCAGCAATTGCGGAGCGCACAGGAAACGATGCGGCGCCTCGTTGGGATCCTCGAAGACGCTCAAGAGACACACGAGGACTAGCTGGTACGCCGTCGTCTGCAAGCATGGACAGATGAGCGACTCCACTGAGCCGACAACACCGACTCTTCGCCAGGTTGTACTGGACTGCGAAGACGCCCGCGCGCTGGCCGAGTTCTATCGCCAGTTGCTCGGCTTCCACTACCGCCCGGGCGACGAACCTCCCGCCCCCGGCACGCCGGACACCAATGGTCAGGATTGGCTGACGCTCTGCGATGCCAATGGTTCTCCGCAGCTGGCGTTCCAGCAGGTACCGCATCTGCCGGAGCCAACCTGGCCGGAGGGTCCGCGGCCCCAGATGCTGCACCTCGACACAACAGTGCCCACCCTCAGTGAGCTGTACGTCCAGCATCAGCGTGCGCTCGATCTTGGAGCTCGCCTGCTCTTCGACCGATCCGACGATCCTGACGAGCCCCTGATTGTCTACGCCGACCCGGCGGGACATCCCTTCTGCATCTTCGTGGCTGCCGACTGACCGCCGGCTAATGCCGGGCGTGCTCGAGGATGGCTTTGGTTTGTCGAGGGAGGCAATTTCGCCGTCCATGGATCTCTGCACCGCGGATCGCCACCTCAAGTCGTTGGCAGGATCAGCAAAGAAGGCAAATACCTGATCCGGAGGACGATTGATCATGATGGTCCGCTGCGCTGCTGGCATCGTTGCACTCCCCAACTTGCCGACGTTTGATCGCGGCGGCCGTGTCCCATCCTGCCATGGTCGCCGGCGCGACGGCGTGTGTTCTGGCTAGGCACGATAGAGCTGCGTAGCGTTGATGCAGCGCACCTGCAAGGAGAAGCACATCACATGTCCAGCTTTCTAAGATTCCTGCAGAGTTTCGGCCTGCTCATTGCTCGGCTTGGACTTGGCGGCATCCTGCTGCTGCACGGCTGGATCCGCTGGAACGCCGGCGTTCAAACACAGGTCGACTACTTGACGCAGTTTCGGACCCCGTACGCCGAAGTCGCGGCCTGGGCCGCCATCATCTTCGAACTGGTTGGCGGCGTACTGCTGATCGTCGGCGCGCTCACCCGCCTCGTCGGGCTGGGCGTGCTCATCGAGCAAATCTTGATCATCTGTTACACCAATTGGTACAGGTGGCCGCCGACTCTGTTGAACTCCGACGGCACATACAAGGGCGGTTATGAGTACAACGTGGCCCTTGGTCTGCTCGGCTTGCTGTTGTTTGTGATCGGCGGCGGGGCCGTCTCGATTGACCGCTTGTTCCGGCGTAAGAAGCCGGCCGAATACGAAGAGGACGAGCTAGCCGATCACTCGGCCGCCCGCGCCGCGACTTGATCAGGCACCCCCGCGCGAGCCGGAGCCTAGGACCAAGATTCACAGGGAAGCCACAGCTCGCCCACAGGGCTCGTGCGAGATCTGATGTCACGCTTGATCACATGATTCGCACCGATGGAAATGCAGCACCCCTTACTCGACCCGACGGCTCACCAATCCGCATCCTGGCCGTTGACGACGAGTCCAGCCTGACCGAACTGCTCTCAATGGCTATGCGCTACGAGGGCTGGCAGGTAGCTACTGCGGCCTCAGGCGGGCAGGCCGTCAAGGTGGCTCGTGAGACGAGGCCGGATGCGATCGTCCTAGACATGATGCTGCCGGACTTCGATGGACTCGAGGTGATGCGCCGGATTCGAGCCGAAGATCCTGACGTGCCGGTGATCTTCCTTACCGCGAAGGATTCTGTCGAAGATCGCATCGGGGGACTCACCGCGGGCGGCGATGACTACGTCATCAAGCCGTTCAGCCTGGAGGAAGTAATCGCCCGATTACGCGCCCTCCTCCGCCGCAGCGGAGCCGCGCTGGCCAGGAGCGACTCGACGCTGGTTGTCGGTGACCTGACACTCGACGAGGACAGCCACGAAGTATGCCGCGGCGGCGTCGAGATCCAGCTCACTGCCACCGAATTCGAGCTGCTCCGCTACTTGATGCGCAACCCCAAGCGGGTGCTCAGCAAGGCGCAGATCCTGGACCGAGTCTGGAACTACGACTTCGGCGGCCAGGCCAACGTCGTGGAGCTTTACATCTCTTATCTCCGCAAGAAGATCGACGCCAATCGCCCGCCGATGATTCACACGCTGCGCGGCGCTGGCTACGTTCTGCGCCCAGCCGCCGCATGAGCCAGAGCGGCCAGCCGGCCCCGGTCCCGGTTGCCGGTCCACCGCGTAGGCCGGAACCGTTGCCACGGACGGCGACGCTGGGCCGTGACACGCTGGGGCGGCAACTCGTCGTCAGGGTGACGGCGCTGGTCGCATTGGCGGCACTGCTCATCACCACAGCGACCGCCCTGGCTGCTCAGCAGTTGTTAATGGCGCAGCTTGATCGCCAGCTTGACGCGGTCACAGCGCGGGTACGCAATCCCAGCGGCACCGCATGGTCCGGAGGCGGTCCGGACAGCGGACTGCTCCGGCCTGGCCAGCCGATCGGCACACTCGCCGTGCTCTACGACGCTGACGGAACGCCGCAGGAAGGCGGCATGCTCACCGAGCGTGGTGCCGCCGGCCAACGCGGAGCAGCGGTCAGCGACCTCCCCGATGCCGCTGTCACCCAGCTCGCCGACGTGCCCACGGACGCCACTAAGAGCTCCATGGTGCTGAGCGGTCTGGGGCACTATCGGGTCGTCGGCTTCCGGATCCTTGTTGGCGGGGCGCCAGTCGGCTCGTTAGTGGTCGGCGTACCGCTGCGTGAAGTCGACCAAACGATCTTGATGCTCGTGGGTCTGGCGGCGCTGCTTTCGCTGCTGGCCATCGTGGGCACCGTCTTCGCCTCGCGCTCGCTGGTTGTCCGTAGCCTTCGCCCGCTGAACCGGGTGGCAGCGACTGCGCAGCAGGTCTCCCAGCTGAGGCTGGATCGCGGTGAGGTCGCTCTTGCCGTCCGGGTGCCACCCGAGGACGCCAATCCTGCCTCGGAGGTCGGGCGTGTCGGACAAGCCATCAACCACATGCTCAACAACGTCGAGGAGGCGCTCGCCGCCCGGCAGGCGTCAGAGACCAAGGTGCGACAATTCGTGGCTGATGCGTCACACGAGCTGCGCAACCCGCTGGCTGCCATTCGCGGATACGCCGAGCTGACCAGGCGCGATCGTGAGCAGTTGCCGACCGAGGCCGCGTACGCGATGTCGCGGGTGGAATCCGAGGCGGAGCGGATGTCGCATCTGGTCGAAGACATGCTGCTGCTAGCTCGGCTGGATGCCGGACCTGATCTTGATCTGCAGCCGTGCGATCTGAGCGAGATCGTGATCAATGCTGTCAGCGACGCCCGCGCGGCCGGCCCTGATCATGCTTGGCAGCTGACCCTGCCACACTATCCGGTGATCGCCTACGGTGATCAACATCGGCTGCAGCAGGTAATGGCCAACCTCTTGGCGAATGCGCGTACCCACACCCCGCCCGGCACCCAGGTGCGTACCGAGGTCTTGGTCAGCCAAGCGGACGCGGTGATCACGGTTACCGACAACGGACCTGGCATTCCGCCGGAAGTGTCCAATCGCGTCTTCGAGCGGTTCGCCCGCGGCGACGCAAGCCGGACGCGTACGCCTGACGCAAGAACAGGCGGCAGCACCGGCCTCGGGCTAGCCATCGTCGCCGCGGTCATCGATGCCCATCACGGCAGCGTCGCGGTCTCCAGCCAGCCTGGTCGTACCCAGTTCACGGTACGGCTACCGCTCGCCCAGCTGGCACCTGCGCCATACACGGGGCCCGGCCCCGACATGCGCGCGCCGTCTATGAGCTAAACCTCGCCCGGTGCTCCGCGGGACCGGCGCAGCATCACAATCCATGTCGCCAAGAGCCAGAGCGGGGCGATCACGGACCCCAGCACCCCGTAGAGCAGGAAGCCGGGGAACAGGCTGGGGAAGAGGAACAGCCCGACAGCAGCAAGCGCTGTTACGCCACCGATCACAACTCCAGCCCAGCCAAGCCAGATCGGGTAAACATCGAGCACCATGGCGATCCCGAGCAGCAGTAACGGAACGCCGATCATCAAAGCCATTGCGGCAAGTGAGGGTCCATGAGTAGCCGCCACCACCGCATGCGCGACACGTACGAATTCCACTCGTTGACTGGGATCGGCGTGGGCAGCCGCGCTGGCGAGTTCTGGCAACGCCAGGCCTTCGCTCGTGCTCTCAACTGCGAAGATCGCCAATCCGACCGTTGCGCTGACCAGGCCCGCCTGTGCGATGAGCCACGACGCTTGACGGCTCAATGACCTGGCCACCGCGAGCAGCCCGATTACCACGACCAACGCGGCCAGTACGGCGAAAACGTGCACCGCCGGGTAGATAGGCCGGTTGCGGACGAAGTTCAAAGCCGCAGCAGCGTCCGCCGCGGGAGTGTCTCCGTGAAGCACCCGCAATATCGCGAACACCGCTGCACCGACAATGAGGCAAACGCCGCCAGTCTTGAGATTGAGGGCGGCAGTCAGCGGCGGCCCGGCTCGTGGATGGTCGCGATCGGTCAGCCCGGCGCGAGCGTCACTGGCGGCCACGGAGAAAACCCACACGATACGGCCGTAGCTCAGGTTCTGCGAAGCCACCGCGTGCCACTGGATCTTCGGCGATGATCCGGCGTGCCGTTTCCTCGTCGGGTGCTTCGAAGATCCCGATCCCGGTGTTGATCCGGCCACCCGTAGGACCGGCCACGATCAACACGCCGTCAGCCATTAGGCGTGCGAGCCACTCGGCGTGTTCAGCAAACGCAGCCCGCTCCTCCTCGGTCATCGTTGCCGCGAAGTCATCCCGCGGCGGATGAAGGAAGTAGATCCATTCGGTCACTGGCTAAGGATCGTGGGCAGCACCGTCGCGGTCAACTCACTCATGGGCCATCTCGGGAGTCGGTTGGGTTGGGTTTGGGAATCGTTGGCCGGCGTCGGGGCCCGGCAGTACGGATGAATGCGGAGTCCGGTACGCGGTCTGGACGCGCTACTGGATGCTCTGCGTCGGGTATGCATGCAACAGGGTGGCTAGTTCGGTTGGGCGGCTCAGAGCAGCGCAGTGGCCGCTGTCGATCTCGTCCGGCACGACACCAAGTCGATCGTGCGCAAGGCGGCGCTGTAGGTCTGGGGGCAGAAAACGATCTTGTGCGCAAACCACCGACTTCACAACCACCTCGGGCCATTCGTGAAGTGGCCATATTGGGGCGCCGGCGGCTGGTGAGGGGTGGGCTCGTTCCCGGCGTAACGCTTCCTCGGCCAGGCTTCGAGGGACGTCGTGGTAGAAGGCAACGAACGGGTCGTCGCTGCCGGTCTGACCTCCGTCATGAGACGCCTGCTCCCGCACCGCCGCTGTGAACCCGACGTGCTCCCACCAGTCGTCAGGTGCCTCACCAATAGTGGGGATCATGCCGGCGACGAAGACGAGCACGGTGGCGGGCAGCCGCTCGGCGACCAGTGGGGCCGTGAAAGCACCGAACGACTGCCCGACGACGATGAGCGGCTGCGACCTCATCGGGCGAACTGCATCCACGACGGCATCCCGATAATCGGTCAGCGTTAGGTCGTCGTCGTCAGCGGGCAGGTCGGGGGCGACGGTTTGATGTCCACGGGCCTGCAACTCCGCTTCGACGAGATGCCAGTACCAGCCGGCGTCGCCAGCTCCGTGTATCAGGACGTATGTGCCCATGAGGACACGTTAGGCGAGTGTGTCAGCGACGGTTCTTGCGAGGCTTTGTTGGCAGCGGTTCGGCGCCTGGAGTCCAGTTCAGCATGCTAGACCGCTCCAGGAACTCATCAGTTGCGATGTCCCCGCGGGCGAAGCGTTCGGCGAGAATGCGCTTGGCGTCCTCCTCTGGCGACCGCGCTCGGCCGAGATTCCTAGCGGCAGCCTCCCCGTACGCCATAGATAGAGCCCAGTGAGCACCAAAGCCAAGGTCAGGAACAGCACGAGGAAATTGCTGATAACGGGCAGGACGGAGAGCGAGTGGTCCTCCCATCCGTGCTGGCCATGCGGTACGCGTGGAGGCATTGATCATCCTTTCGATGGGGTAGCTACTTAGGTGAGAGTTCTTCAGGCATGCGCGTCGCCGTACCGTCCGTCCAGATGATGAGGGCGCTATGGATGGGACGGGTCTGCAGCCATCGGGGGGCGTCGCGGCCGTGGATGTACGACGCGGTGGCGTCAATGTCGGCCCATGGACACGGTCGCCAGCTCGTCCCTGGACCGCTGCCGTCGGCAACCCACCAGTAGCTGACCAGCAGCAGGCCGAGCCATATCGCAACTCCGGTTTCTAGCCGAACGGCACTGTCGACCGCGGCATCCTTGTCAAGCGCCAGCGGTGGCGCCCACGACGCTGCAGGCGGTGCAGTGGCCAGCGCGGTTATGTTGATTGTCTCTAGGCGTGGAACATGACAGGTGCTCCTCGTCGGGGAGTTTCATCCTTGAGAGCTGTCCTGAGTCTGAGCCGTGCTGAAGCTGTCAGTGCGCTGTGAAGCGGGGCTTGGCAGCAGCAGCAGCGGCATTCAGCTCACTCGTCCCCGCTCTCAGCCTCTCCGGCCAAGATCAAATACAGCGACCGGCGGGCCTGGGCGAGAATCTGGCCCGCCGCCTCCCGCTGCGCCGTGTCGCCACCGACCTCGATCTGACGTACTGCGGCATGCAGTTGGTGCAACGGGTCGCGCAGGTCAGGGCGATTGGGCGCATCGGCAAAATCGGCGAATGGATCGCCCAGCCGCGCACTGCGCTCCTCGAGGTAGGTACGCCCCTCGGAAGTGAGGGTCACCAGTCGGCGCCCGCCCTCCTCCCTGGTCGTCACCAGGCCCTCGTCCTCAAGCTGCGCGATCGTTGGGTAGATCGCGCCAGGGCTCGGGTGCCACGCGCCGCCACTGCGGTCGCTCATCGCCTGCATAATCTGGTAGCCGTGCATCGGCTCGTCGGCGAGTAACAGCATGATTGCTGTCCGAACGTCGCCCCGCTGGGCACGTCCGCGCCCTCGACCACCTGGGCCTCGGCCACTCGGCCGACCACGCCCGCCTCGGCCCTCGTGACCTCGGGGTCCATGCGGACGGTGCTGCTCACTTCGCGGCCCGGCCCGACCACCTGGCTCAGCGCCCCAGCCACGTCCCCGGCGGTGCTCAAATTCCCCACTGGAACCTTGATTCGTGTGTTTCACGAGTGTCTCCTTTCTTACTAAAGACACTATCAAGATATATCGCGATACTGTCATTTGCAAGGCGGGTCAAAAGTGGGGATAACCCGATGTGGAGCTGACCCGATAGCCTGATGGTGGCTGCGCTGCCGATCCAGGAACGTAGACGGCATGAGCGATTCGTATCTCCGCGATGAACCTGCCGACGAAGTACTTGATCTTTATGACGTGCTTCCCCAGCGCGTCAACACGACACCCGAGCCCCCGCGTCAGACAGAGGATGACCCCGTAACGTCCATGATCAAAAATACCGGCCGCAATCTGGCGGTGATCATTGGGATGTTCGCGCTGTCGCTCACGGCCTTCATCGCGTGCACCACGCTGTTCAGCGTCGGGGTGAGCCTGCTGGTGCTGGTCGTCGGCATGTTCATCCTGGTCGGTTGCCTCATCGTCGCAGGCTGGGCGTCGCGGATGACGATGGCGCTGCTCAGCTACGCCGGCATTGAGCTGCCCCATACCCACTATCCCGCGGCCGGACCCGGGTTCCGAGGCAAGCTGCAGCGGCTGGCGTACGCCCAATCCTGGCGAGACCTGCTGCACGTGCTCGTCAACTTCATCCTCAGCATCATCACGTTTTCACTCGCCTTGACGTGGGTCTTTGGCGGCCTAGGAGGCGTGACGTATTGGTTCTGGAGTCAGTGGCTGCCGCAGCCAAATCAAGGTCTTCCAGCGTTGCTCGGATATCCCAGTCGCTTCGCCGACATCACCTTCAATTCTGTAGCCGGCGCGGTGCTGTTGATTACGACCCCGCTGATGCTGCGTGGACTCGTCAGGCTACACAGCGCGGTCGGCTACGCACTTCTGGTGGATGAGACACCGGCCCTCCGGCAGCAAGTGAGCGAGCTGGCGCAGAGCCGCACCGCCGCTGGCGAGGCCGAGGTCCACACGTTGCGCCGGCTCGAGCGCGACCTGCACGATGGTCCGCAGCAGCGACTGGTCAGGCTCGGCATGGATCTTTCAGCGGCGCAACGTCGGCTCGACGACGACCCGGCCCGGGCTCGTGCCCTGCTGGATGAGGCCATGAGGCAGTCACAAGACGCGCTCGCCGAGATTCGTACCCTGTCCCGGGGCATCGCTCCTCCGATCTTGGCCGAACAGGGCCTGCCTGCAGCGATCACCGCGCTTGCTGCCCGGGGCACCGTCCCCACCTCGGTGGAGGTCGATGACGTACAGCTCTCCGATGCCGCGCAAAATGCGGCGTACTTCGTCGTGGCTGAAGCCCTGGCCAACATGGAAAAGCACAGCCAGGCGCGCTCCGCATCCGTCGAGGTGCGGCGGCTGGGAGCGCTCGCAGTGATCAACATCACCGACGATGGGATCGGCGGCGCCTCGCTGGCGAAGGGTCACGGCCTGTCCGGCCTCGTCGACCGGCTGGCCGGCGTCGACGGCACCTTGACCGTCTCCTCGCCGGCAGGAGGGCCGACGTCGCTCACTGCGACGATTCCACAAACATGACTTGTCAGACTCTCAGCGGACTATAGCCGTCTGAGAGTCTGACAACTCGGGGAGATGTGGCAGCGTATGGGACGTGCGCGTGGTGGTGGCCGATGACTCCGTACTGCTTCGGGAGGGTTTGGTCAGGCTGCTGACGGAGGTCGATACCGAGGTGGTGGCCGCGGTTGACGACGCCCCCCACTTCCTGCGGGCGGTAAAAGAGCATCGACCCGATGTCGCGATCGTCGACGTACGGATGCCGCCCGGTATGACAGATGACGGATTGCGGGCAGCCGTTGAGGCCCGCCAGTCCCAGCCTGAGTTGGGCATCTTGATGCTGTCGGCGTACGTGGAGCTGTCCTACGCCGACGTGCTGCTCTCCGATGGTCGCGGCGGGGTCGGATACCTGCTCAAGGACCGAGTTACCTCACTCGACACGCTGGTTGAGGCTCTGCGAACGATCTCCGCCGGCGGCACCGTACTCGACCCGGAGGTTGTGGCACAGCTCCTCGTGGCGCGGCGAAGAACCGACCCGCTCAGCAGACTCAGTACTCGGGAACGAGAGGTGCTGGCTTTGATGGCCGAAGGGCGAAGCAATGCCGCCATCGCGGAACGCCTGGTGGTGACTGGTGGCGCGGTCGAGAAGCACATCTCCAACATCTTCGCCAAAATCAACTTGCCGGACGTCGGGTCAGACAACCGCCGAGTACTGGCCGTACTCGCCTGGCTCAGATCGCGCTGACACAGTTACTGTGACGGGCATGGCCACAGAGCGCATCGAGCTGGAGGTCGGAGACCGAGTCGTCAAGATCAGCAATCCTGACCGGGTCTACTTCTCGGCGCGGGGCGAGACCAAGCTTGACCTTGCTCGGTACTACCTTTCCGTCTCCGACGGCATCGTCAATGCCCTCTATCACAGGCCATGCATGCTGCACCGCTTCCCCGATGGCGTCGACGGCGAAAAGGTGCATCAAAAACGGCTGCCACATGGCGCGCCGCCGTGGATCGAGACCGTACGCGTGCACTTTCCGCGCTTCAATCGCGATGCCGATGAGCTTTGTGTCAATCATCTGGCCGATGTGATCTGGGCGGTGCAGATGTCGACGGTGGAGTTCCATCCCTGGAACTCTCGTCGCGATGACGTCGAATCACCTGACGAGTGGCGAATCGATCTTGATCCTATGCCGGTCGCCACCTACGACGATGTGAAGCAGGTCTCAGTGATCGTGCATGAGCTGCTGGACGACCTTGGGGCGGTGGGATACCCAAAGACCTCCGGCGGCAAGGGCTTGCACATCTACGTACGGATCTTCCCTGATCATGGACACCCTGACGTACGACGTGCGGCCTGGGCATTCGCCCGCGAGGTCGAGCGTCGGGCCGACGGCATGGTGGATCTGACCTGGTGGCGCAAAGATCGAGATCCCGGATCGGTATTCGTCGATTACAACCAAAACGCCCGTGACCACACAATCGCCAGTGCCTACTCGGTACGCGGCACTCCCGAAGGCGTGGTCTCTGCACCACTCCGCTGGGATGAGATTGCCAACGCGAATCCCAAGGACTTCACCATCGCCACCATGCCGGCCCGGTACATCGAGGTCGGCGATCTCCACGCCGACATCGACGATCACCCCTATAGCCTCGATCAACTGTTGGAGTGGGCAGATCGGGACGAGCGCGACCACAAGGCTGTGCCTGATGGCGATGGCATGGGCCCGCCCGAGACTGAATGACCCTTGCTGCCCGCTAGCCGAGTCCCTTGCTCTTCAACCACTCGCCGGCGACCTGTGCCGGATCCTGATGTTCGCTATCGACCTTCTTGTCGAGCTGCATGAGGTCATCGGTCGTCAGCGCCGCCTGCACGGCATCCAACGCCCCTACAGCAGTTGCATTGTCAGCCACGTCCGCACGAACCAGCGGTATCACGTTCTGCGGAAGGATCATCGATTGCGGGTCTTGGAGCTGCACGTAACCCTTCTCAGAAATCACGGCGTCGGTGGTGAAGAAGGTCGCGACCTGAATCTTGTTGCTGTCGAGGTCACTGATCTTTGGCGGGTACTTTGCGTACGGACGGAATGCCTTGAACTTGGCGCCATAGATCTTTTCCAGACCTGGAGGTCCATATGCCCGCTTCTCCAGCTCTGGTGGGCCGCCCAGAGTTGAGGTGCTTGCGATCTTCTTCAGGTCCTCAAGCGAGGTGATCCCCTGCTGTGCGGAAAAGTCCTTGGTCACGACGTAGACGTCTTGGTCGACGGCCGGAGAGCTCTTCAAAACCTTGAGCCCGGGCGGCAGCACGGCTGGCAGCGACTTCTCGACCTCATCGGCGGTGGTCGCCGTCGCATTGGTGTCAAAGTTGAGCAGCAGGTTGCCGGTGTACTCAGGCACGGCGGTGATCGACCCATCCTGCAATGCCTTGATGTAGATCTCACGGGATCCGATGCCGAGCTTCGTCGATGATTCGACACCCTTTGCCTTCAAGGCTTGTGAGTAGATCTCGGCCAGGATCTTGGACTCGGTGAAATCGGCCGAACCCACAACAATGGGCGCGCTTGCCGCGCTTCCCGAGGCTGAACCCGATGTCGAAGGCTGTGGTGATGTGGCCTCACTCAACGGATTGCTATTGCCGCCGCATGCGGTCAGGAGCAGGGCGGCGATGCCCAGTCCCGCACCAACGAGTGATTGCTTGATCTTCATTAAGAGACCTCTCCGTATTGCCGCCGGACTAACTCGACTATCCGACGAGGTTAAGTTGAGTTTGCGAGGGCTCGTCGATCATCTCGTCTCCCGGGCTGGTACGACGGCTGCGCACCGACCGACGTGCCGGGCTGGCATGGCGGCCAGCAAGCCAACCGAGACCGCCCAGCAAAATGTCCAAAACGATCGCCAGCACCGCAACCATAAAGGCGCCGGCAAACATTTCGGAGTAGTTACGAGTTGCGTTGCCGGTGATGAGCAGCCGACCAAGCCCATCTCCGGAGCTATAGGCAGCAACCGTTGCGGTTGCGACAACCTGCAGAGTTGCGCTGCGCAGCCCGGAGATAACCAGGGGCAGGGCTAATGGCCACTCGACCTTGGCCACAACCTGCCACGGCGACATGCCAAGGGCTCGTGCGGCGTGCACTGCCTCATGATCTGCACCCCGAACGCCCGCGGCCGTAGCGGTCAGGATAGGTGGCAGGGCGAGTACCGCGAGGACACCAATGATCGGTCCCACTCCTGTGCCCAGAAGCAGCACCACAAGAACCAGCAGACCCAGCGTGGGAATGGCCCGGGCGGCATTGCTCAGGCCGATCACGAGGAAAGAACCTCGGCCCGTGTGGCCGATGAAGATTCCGAGCGGTATGGCGATGGCCGCGGCAATGCCCACCGAAGCCACGGTATAGCCGAGATGCTCCAGCAACAGGTGCCAGATCCCGTCCGGGCCCTGCCAATTAGCGGGATCGCTGAGATAGCTAAAGAGGTTCATGCTGGCCGCTTCCTCAACCATGGCAGCGTTCCACGCTCAATGAGCAAGATCAGGCCATCAAAGATCAGCGACAGGGTAAGCATCAAGATCAACGCGATGATGATCGGGGTGTAGAAGTAGCTGGCGAAGCCGAGATCGAAGAGCTTGCCTAGCGCGCCGCTTCCGACCAGGACCGCGACGCTGACCAGAGCGATATTAGAGACGGTGACGACGCGGAGGCCGGCGAAGATCACCGGCATGGCCAGTGGAAGCTCGACTCCGAAGAGACGTCGCGGCCAGCCGTAGCCGACGGCTGTGGCCGATTGCCTCACCGCTGGTGGTACCGCGCGCAGCCCGTCCACGACGCTCCGGATCAGCAGCGCCGTCGAATAGATCGCCAGCGCCACGACGATATTGACCGGATCGAGGATCTTAGTGCCCAAGATCAACGGCATCATCACAAAGAGTGCGAGGGACGGAATCGAATAGATGACGCCCAAGAAAGCCAAGATGAGATTGGCGGCGCGCTTGGTCTTATGGACCAAGTAGCCAAGCGGCAACGAGACCACGAACGCAATGAGAACGGGTAGCACGGCGAGAATGATGTGTTCCACCAACAAGCTGCCGATCATCGGCAGGTTGCGTTCGATCCAGGCCCAGTCGAGGTTCATTGCAGTATGCCTGAGCCACGGCCATACAAAGCCTTGCCCATGGCCTCCCAACCCTCCTGGTGCGTATCGGCCCTATGGTGATCTTCGATCGGAGGCGTCGGCGATTGGTCCATGATCGACTCAGACCGCTCGGCGGGGATAGGGCTGTCGCCGTTATGGTGGACCTCGACTTCGGGAGAAGACGGAACGGCAGGTTGCCAGTCATCGGCATTGGCCTCGCCAGTGCCGACGCCGTGCATTGACTCTGCGTCGTCTCTAGCTGGCTCGTCTCTGGCTGGCTCATCTTGAGGTGGCTGGTGCGGCTGCGCGGATTCGTCGGTCGGCTCATATGCCTGGGTATCCTCGTCATCCCAGTTGTACGCTTCGGCCGATTCTTGCTCCCAGTCGTACACGGACTCGACCGGCTCGACCGGCTCTGTCGACTCACCGGCCCCGTAGTC
>Ga0126310_10000436_pt1 | contig 14229 bp, 13 predicted proteins | sample Plot60_FD_92540 | JGI IMG/M metagenome (GOLD analysis project Ga0126310, IMG submission 92540) | Serpentine soil microbial communities from UC McLaughlin Reserve, CA, USA - Plot60 | ecosystem: Environmental > Terrestrial > Soil > Grasslands | place: USA: UC McLaughlin Reserve, Lake County... | reverse complement strand
TCCTCCTCGGCGGCCCGCAGCCGGCGTACGACGGCGTCGAGTCCGCGCGCCGAGAGGATGCGCCCCGCCACGGGGACGTCGGGATCGCCGGTGCGGGGGTCCTGCGGGAGATACCCCACCGAACCCGTCGAGGTCACGCGGCCCGAGGCCGGCAGACCCTCGCCGGCGAGGATCCGGGTCAGTGTCGTCTTGCCCGCCCCGTTGCGCCCGACCAGCCCCACCTTGTCCCCCGGCCCCACCCGGAAGGAGACATCGTGCATCAGCAGCCGCGCCCCCGCTCGGACCTCGAGCTGTTGGGCACTGATCATGAGGCTGGCTAGTCTAGGGCGCCCGGGCAGTACCCCCGGAGGCCCTGACCGTTCTCGAGGAGCCCGACCATGCGGTTCAACCCCAAGGCCAGGCTGGACACCAGTCGCGTGCGCAGTGGCGGTCGCGGCGGGGGTGGCGGCATGGGCGGCGGCATGGGCGGCGGCATGCGCGTCCCCATGCCCGGCGGAACCAGGGCGGGCGGGGGGATCGGGTTCGTGCTGATCGTCGTGGTGATCCTGGTGCTGAAGGCGTGCGACTCAGTCGACCTCACCGGCGCCGTCACCGGCGACAGCAGCGGCTACTCCACCAGCCGGTTCCAGGGCGACACCGCGCCGTACGAAGGGTGCAGGACCGGGCAGGACGCCAACCAGCATCCGGAGACCTGTGGTCTGGTCGCGGTGGAGAACTCGCTGGTGAACTACTGGGGGCAGGCGCTCCCCCAGCAGGCGGCCAGAGCGAAGTTCCAGCCAGAGAGCGCGATCGTGACGTTCTCGGGCTCGACGCCGTCCGGCTGCGGCCAGGCGTCGTCGGCCATGGGCCCGTTCTACTGCCCGAACGACCAGACCATCTACTTCGACCCGTCGTTCTTCCAGGACATCCTCCAAAAGCAGCTGAACGGGCCGTCCGGGGCCTTCGTCGAGCCGTACGTGATCGGCCACGAGTTCGGCCATCACATCCAGAACCTCCTCGGCACCATGAGCAAGGTGAAGACCCAGCAAGGGCCGAACAGCGACTCGGTGCGCCTGGAGCTGCAGGCAGACTGCTACGCCGGCATGTGGACGCGCAGCGCCACGCAGACCGAGGACAGCCAGGGCAACGTGCTGATCCAGGACCTCTCCAACCAGGACATCCAAGACGCCATCGACGCCGCCAAGGCGGTCGGCGACGACACGATCCAGAGGGAGACCACAGGCCGGGTCAACCCCGAGCAGTGGACCCACGGCTCCTCAGAAGCACGCGTCAAGTGGTTCCAGATCGGCTACCACAACGGCACGCTCGACGCCTGCAACACCTTCACCAGCGCCGACGTGGAGTAACACTCGGGCATCCGAGCGTCCCGCGGTGGGCCGCAACAACCTGCCGTCCACTACGGTGCACCCTGGGGACGTACCGAGGGAGGCCCACGAGAGTGTTGTCGGACATCGAGATCGCCAATGCCGCGACGCTGCGTCCCATCCGGGAGGTAGCGCAGGAGACGCTCGGCATCGAGGAACGGCACCTGGTGCCTTATGGCCACTACAAGGCCAAGGTCGATCTGAGCTATCTGAGCTCGCTGGACGACCGGCCGCTTGGCCGGCTGGTGCTGGTGACCGCCTTGTCGCCAACCCCGCCCGGCGAGGGGAAGACCACGACCACCGTGGGTCTCACCGACGCCCTGCACGGGATGGGACACAAGACGATCGCGTGCCTGCGCGAGCCGTCGATGGGTCCGGTCTTCGGCATGAAGGGTGGCGCCGCCGGTGGCGGCTACAGCCAGGTGGTGCCGATGACCGACATCAACCTGCACTTCACCGGCGACTTCGCGGCCCTGGCGGCTGCCAACAACCTGCTGGCCGCCCTGATCGACAACCACGTCCACCACGGCAACCAGCTCGACATCGACGTCCGCAGCATCAGCTGGAAGCGCGTGCTCGACATGAACGACCGAGCGCTGCGCCAGATCACGGTCGCTCTGGGCGGCGTGGCGAACGGCTTCCCCCGCGAGGACGGGTTCGACATCGTCGTCGCCTCCGAGCTGATGGCGATCTTCTGCCTCACCGAGTCATGGCAGGACCTCAAGCGGCGCATCGGCGACATCGTCATCGGCTGGTCGCGCACCCAGAAGCCGATCACGGCGCGCGACCTCAAGGCGGACGGCGCGATGGCGGCGCTGCTGCGCGACGCGCTCGCGCCGAACCTGGTCCAGACCCTAGGCGGGGCACCGGCGTTCGTCCACGGCGGGCCGTTCGCGAACATCGCCCACGGCTGCAGCTCGGTGATGGCGACCCGTTCGGGTCTGCGGCTGGCCGACATCGTGGTAACGGAGTCCGGCTTCGGAGCGGATCTCGGCGCGGAGAAGTTCGTCGACATCAAGTGCCGCAAGTCCGGCCTGCGCCCGGACGCCGCCGTGGTCGTGGCGACGGTTCGTGCCTTGAAGTACCACGGCGGCGTAGCTCTCAAGGACCTCGGCACCGAGGACGTCGCCGCGGTCGAGGCGGGCATGGTGAACCTGCGCCGCCATCTGGACAACGTGCGCAACGTCTACGGCATCCCCTGCGTGGTCGCGATCAACAGGTTCCCCACCGACACCGACGCCGAGATCGCCAAGGTCGTGGAGCTCGTCGACGCCGAGGGTGTCCAGGCGTTCCCGGCGACGCATTTCACCGACGGCGGGGACGGGGCGCAGGACCTCGCGAAGGGGGTGCTGCACGTGCTCGACGAGCCGTCGCCGTACACCTTCGGGTTCACCTACCCCGACGAGGCGACGCTCACCGAGAAGGTCGAGGCCATCGCGACCCGGCTGTACGGCGCCGGCGCGGTCACGTGGGAGGCCAAGGCCAGGCGGCGCCTGGAGCGGATCGAACGCGAGGGGTACAGCAACCTGCCGGTCTGCGTCGCCAAGACGCAGTACTCCTTCTCCACCGACCCGACGTTGCTCGGTGCTCCGTCGGGCCACGAGCTCCAGGTCCGGGAGGTGCGGCTCTCGGCCGGCGCAGGTTTCGTCGTCCTCGTGTGCGGCGACATGATGACGATGCCGGGACTTCCGAAGGAGCCGTCGTCGTGGCGCATCGACCTGGCCGCCGACGGGAGCATCCTCGGTCTGTCCTGACCCCCGCTGACGGCGCACCGATCGGATGAACGGTCCGTTGCGTCAGAGCAGCGTCTCGATGAGGGGGAACTGTCGCTGCAGCCTGCGCAGGTACGGCGCGACGGCCGGGTGGCGGTACTTGCCGGCCAGGGCACCCTCGCCGCCGGCGACCCGAGCCAGCGCCCACTCGGCGCGGGACAGGGCGGTGTACGCCGCGCTGACGCGCATCCCGAGCGCGACCTCCTCACCCGTCGCGAGACCGACGGGCAGACCGAGCAGGTAGGCGTCGAGCAGCGGCTCGGCGTCCTCGCGGGCGTTCTGGAGGAAGAGGCCGAGGTCCGCACCGACCGGACCCAGCCCGAGCGTGCCCCAGTCGATGGCGATCACGTCGTCCGCGCGTCGACCCGGCAGGTTCTGGGCCGCGGGATCTCCGTGCTGAGGCACCTGCGGTAGCGCGTCGAGCTCGCGGAGCAGCGTCTCGCGACGCGACCAGAGCCGGTCGGCGACGTCGGCGGCCGTGGTCCTGGCCAGCGTGGGCCAGCCTCCGCGGCGCTCGACCTGCCGCAGCCGGTCGCGCAGCTGGCCTACGGCCAACCACCGGTGACGACCGATGTCGGCCCCCGCGAAGCGGCCCATGGCGTGCGCGACGTACAAGCCGTTGAGGGCGGCGTCCTCGACCCACTCCGATGTGAGTGTGATGCCCTCGACGTCCTCGGCCACGTCGGTGGGCGTCCCGCGCAGTCCCGGCGTCTCCGCGGTGGTTCCGCTGATCGCGACATCCGCCTGACGCCGCCAGTATGCGAAGTGGTGCGGCTCGCAGAACTCGGGCGGATCGTCCGGCCCGGGGACGCCGAGTCGCTTGACGACCAGGGCATGTCCGGCGCGCTCGGTCCGCCAGACACCGACCGTCGAGGTCCCGGTCCCGCCGGTCACGGCGAGCCAGACAGGATCGGGTTCCCACATGTCCCGGACGCTAGCCGATGTCGTGCTCCCGATAGCGCCACCGGGCCGTGGCGAGCACGACGACTCAGCTGGACTCCGGTTGACTCCCGTGGGAGCCCGTTGGGACTCCGGCGGCCTGCACAGCGGGCCCGAGCAGCAGTGACGAGGGCTGGAGAAGCGCTAGGTTCTGGGCTCGTGACCACGCTTCTGGACACCACGACACGATCGCTGCACCGCATCGCGCTGGACAGGCAGCGCGAGGGCCGGGTGCCCGGCCTGTACGCCGCGGTGTGCCGCGCCGGAGAGCAGATTTGGGGGGAGGGCGTGGGCCGGGCCGACCTCGCCAGCGGTCGGCCCCCGAGCGGCGACGACCAGTTCCTGATCGCCTCGAACACCAAGACGTTCATCGCGGTGATGGTCATGCAGCTCCGCGACGAGGGGCGGCTCTCGCTGGAGGACCTCCTGGGCGACCACGTCCCCGAGGTGTCCCACCCGATCACGATCCGGCAATGCCTGGCGCACGTCTCGGGCATGGCGCGGGAGCCGATCGGGGACGTCTGGGAGACCCTGGAGAATCCCAGCGCGAAGCAGCTCCGGCGCGACTTCGACGAGGTGGAGCGGGTGCTGCGGCCGCACGACCACTGGCACTACTCCAACGTCGTGTACGCCATGCTCGGCCAGCTGATCGAGGAGCTCGACGCACGGCCCTGGGAGGAGTCGCTGCGAGCCCGGCTGCTCGACCCGCTGGGGATGCGGCGGACGACCAACGGTTTCGACGACGGTCCGCATGCCAGCGGCTACTTCGTCCCGCCGTACGACGACGTTCCCCGACCCGAGCCGGTGATGGACCTCCGGGGCTTGGCGCCCTGCGGCGGCCTCGCCAGCACGGCCAACGACCTGGTGACGTGGTCGGCGTTCGTCGCGGACCCCGGCGACCTGCTCTCATCGGACACGCTCGAGGAGATGTGCCAGCCGCAGATCCTGCTGACCACCGACCTCTGGAACGCCGCGATGGGGCTCGGGTTCTTCCTGATCCGGTCGGATACGGGACGGACGTATGTCGGGCACACGGGCGGCATGCCCGGGCACATCACGGGCGTCTTCACCCACCGCGATTCGGGCACCGGCGGGATCGTGCTGATGAACAACACGTCACCGCCTCCGCCGGACGCCTTCGCCATCGAGCTGGCCGACCACGTCGTCGAGCACGATCCCGTGGAGCCGGAGCCCTGGCAGCCCGGCACCACCGTGCCGGAGGAGCTGCGACCGCTGCTCGGCCGCTGGTTCTCCGAGGGGCAGCCGTTCCTCTTCTGGGTCGAGCACGGTGAGCTGCGCGCGCGCATCGACAAGCCGGCCGCGGCCAAGCTCACGCCGTCCCGCTTCGTTCAGGTCCAGGACGACGTCTACCGCGACGTCTCCGGCCGCGAGCGCGGCGAGCTGCTGCGGGTCACCCGCGCCCCCGACGGCAGGGTGGCGAAGATGAACTGGGCGACATACCTGTTCACCCGCGAGCCCATCGCCTTCGGCGAGCCGTTTCGGCGTGATCCCTGACGAAGGGCTGGTCCCACGACCACCTCGCCAGAGCTCACGGTGCCGTCATGAACCCCGTCGAGGCGAGCAGGTGCCAGATCTTGTCGTCGTGGGCCACCAGGTTGCTGGGCAGGTAGTGGTTGCGGTCTCTCCACACCGGTAACCCGTCGAGCACGGCGGCACACAGGGGAAACGCCGGGCACATGACCTTGTTCACGTCGACCGTGGCTACGGAGGTGTCCTCCGCCGCAGCCGTGAAGTAGTAGGAGTCCAGCGGCTGAAGCTGCTCCGACTGCACGCGCTCGCAATCGCTCTGGTTGGGCGCGGCCGAGAGGCAGCTCAGGGGATCGGCGACCGTGGTCAGCATGCTGGTCACGATCACGCTCCTCGCGCCGGTCGACTCGATCGAGCCGATCACCTGCCGCACCGCCTGCGAGGCCAGGTGGGGGTACGTCATGTCCGGCTGTTCGTCCGAGACCAGACGGCCGCGAGGCAGCTGGGTGAGGACCACCACGTCGATGTCGAGGGCGCGCAGGAGCTCGGGGTAGAGGTGGTCGCGAGCGGCGTGGCAGTCGCGGCGTTCCGTCTCGTCCTGAGAGGGACTCGTGGTGCCCGGGAACCACGAACACCTGCCGACGATGGAGCCGTAGAGGGTGAAGTCGTGCTTCTTCGCCAGGTCCAGCAGCGCCCCACCGAGCACGCGGCCGTGGGAGTCGCCCACGATCATCACCCGCGGTCGAGATCCTCGGTGGAGCAGGCAGCTGGCCGTGTCACTCACGGTGCAGAAGGTGTTGTCCAGCCCCTCCTCCTCACTCAGTGCCTTCCAGGGCAGACCCGCTGGGACCGGACCGGTGGGCAGGATCGTGTCGTGCGCCTCGCGCGAGTGGCCCGCGATGGCCGGCGGTTGATCGCTGCCGAGGATGCGCGGCACGACGGTGACGGCCACCAGCGCCGACAGACCGACGCCGACCAGGACGGTCGGAAGGCTCACGAGGGCGAGCCTAGGTGAGCGCCGGATCGGCTGCTCGAGCACCTCGAACGAGAGTGCGGCCAGCCCGGTCGAGATCGCGGCCGCCATCGTCGCGATGACGAGCGAGCCAGTGCGGAAGATCTCGAGCAGGAACAGGACCACCGGCCAGTGCCACAGGTAGATCCCGTAGGAGATGCGCCCGAGGTAGGTGATCACCGGCCGGGTGAGCAGCCATCGACCCACCGGATCGACCCCGGTCATCAGCGCGAGGATCAGCGCGGTGGCCACCGGGGTGACGACCAGGCCGCGCACGCTCGCCGAGACCACGGCGAGGGGCGTGGCCGTCATCACCACCAGCCCCAGGAGGGCGAGAGCGGCGCCCGGGTATCGCGGCACGGAGTGCTCCCCAGCCGACGTCCCGGCGCGCAGCCGGCGCCAGACCAGGGCCGCCAGCACACCGGCCAGGAGCTGGTACACGCGGGTGTCGGTGGCGTAGTACGCGCGGTTGGGATCGTGGTTCCCCCAGTAGATCTGCGCAACCACGGACGCCGCCGTACCGAGTGTGACCACGCCGCCCACGAGGCCGAGGCCCCGGCCCGCGCGCCGACCCAGCAGCACGAGGAGAAGGAGCGGGAAAAGGCCGTAGAACTGCTCCTCGACCGAGAGCGACCAGAAGTGCAGAAACGGCGACTTGTCGATATCGGCGGCGAAGTAGTCTCCCGACTGCAGGAGGAATCGCCAGTTGGACACGTAGAGGAGGGCCGACTGCCCGTCTCGCACCCAGGGCGCACGGGCGACCACGGTCGAAGTCAGCACCGAGACGAGCGACGTCGCGGCCACGACCACCACGGCCGCCGGAAGCAGACGGCGCACCCGTCGTGCGAAGAACCCCGGAACGTCGACTGTGCCGCGGACGTGGGCCTCGTCAAGGAGGATCGAGGAGACCAGGAAACCCGAGAGCACGAAGAACAGGTCGACACCGATGAAGCCTCCCGGGAAGGTGCCCACGCCCGAGTGGAAGAGCAGCACCAGGCAGACCGCGACCATCCTGAGCCCGTCCAGCTCCGGTCGATACACCCAGATCGGGGCGTGCTCCCCCGGGGTCGCCACGTGAACGCGCTCGACTGTCGTCGCCACGGTCGGGCTCCCCTCTCGCTGCTCGGGGGCCCAGATGGTCATACCCATCCGATGCAGCCGGAGCGCGATCGGTTCGGTCTGTCAGCGGGTGACCACCGCGGGAGCAGCACTGCGGCGTTTCGTTGATCGTCGTCGGCGGCCTCCTCACCCGGCGGCCGCTGCCGGTCCAGGACCGACATCCCCGGCGACTCAGGCGTTGACGATGTGAACGCGCACCGAGCTGGCATCGGCTACCGCTCGGTCCAGGACGGCGCGCCGTGGGTCTGGAACGGAGAGCCACCACCCGACCGGATAGAGCCGGCGTAGGCGGACATCGGCAAGGACCTCGTCGACGGCGGCATGGTCGCCGCCGGTGACGACCGGCATCCCCGACCCACCGAGGATCCGGGCGGCGTGCTCGGCCGCTGCTTCGTAGGCCTGGCGTGCCTGGTTCTCGCGACGGCGGGCGAACCGTTGCTGGCTCTGTCCGCCCGCCTTGGTACGGCCCTGGACGTGTCGCTGTCCCACCTTGTGCTCCTCGACCGTCCGGCCACGCAACCGGGCCACCGCGAAGCCGCCCTTGCGCACCAGCAGCAGCCCCCAGTGGTCGGGGCACCTGATGGCCGAGGAGAACGCCTCGGGCTCGGGCTCTCCGGCGTACGTCGCGTCGAAGGGCAGGTACGCAGCGAACGTCGAGCCGTCGGACGCCCGGCCGGTGAGGCCCCCGTCAGCGACCGTGAGCACCGTGTCGCCGTGCCCGGCGCGGAAGTTGTCGACCCAGCGCACGAGCCGGTCCGGGGGGAGGAAGATCGCGCTCACAGTGCCTTCATCGCCCGGTCGTCACCCCCAGCCGGCCCGGGCGCCTTCGGCCCACAGCTCCAGGCTCTCGTCTCCGATCTCGTCGCTGCGGTTCCACAGGGTCAGGTACAGCGCCACGGCGGAGCCTCGCAGCACCACGTCCGCGTCCTCGTCCCCGAGTCCGCGAGCCGTGACCGGGGCCTGCCCGCTGACGACCACGAGCCAGCGCTCGTCGGCGTCCTCCGGAAGCACCGCGATGGTGATCGGGTCCTCCGCCCGCAGCCTGGAGCCCGGCCTGGGCAGGAACCCGGTGAGCAGCTCGTCGATGCCGTCGAGTGCGACGTCGGCTTGGATCCAGGTCTCGGCGGCCCGTGGGTACCGCCCCAGCGCGGCCGAGAGCGCGTCCGCGGCGTGGATGGTGGTCTCGTGACACTGGCGTCTGGCCCAGAAGTGCTTCGGGGTGGGTGCATCGGCGAGGAAGACGAACGCCTCGAGCTCCTCGGGGGCTTCCTCGAGCCGGGTCCGCAGTCGGTCGGCGCCGACGCGCAGCCAGCTCACCGGATCCTCGGCGGCCAGGCGCTCCTGCTCGGCCGTGCTCGTGTCGAGCCGCTGACCGAGCACATGGGCGGTGGCCCAGCGGTGGATCAGCCCTTGGTGGGCGACCAGACGGCGTACGTCCCAGTCAGGGGTCGTCGGCACGGTGGTCTCGAGCCCCGCCCTCGTCGCTGAATCCGCGAACGCGTCCACCGCCTCGCCGAGTGCGTCGAGGTGTCGCTGGAGCTGCATGCGCGCAGTGTCGCAGTCCTGAGTGTGTCCGCGCCTGCGAGATTCCCCTGGGCTCAGCCGCCGAGCGCGTCGAGAGCGGCCATGTCGTCGTCGCTCAGGCTGAACCCGCGGACGTCGGCGTTGGAGCGGATCCGCTCGGAGTTGACCGACTTGGGGATGACGACGATCTGGTGCTGGACGTGCCAGCGGATGATGACCTGGGCCGGCGTACGGCCCAGCCGCTCGGCGATGCCAACGATCGTCGGGTGCTCGAGCGTGCCGCCGCGCAGTGCGCTGTACCCCTCGAGCACGATGCCGCGCGCTCGATGGTCGGCCACCGTCTCGGCGTCGAAGAGCAGGGGGCTCCACTCGATCTGGTTCACCGCCGGCGTGACGCCGGTCGCCTTCGTGACCTCGTCGAGAAGCGCCCCGTCGAAGTTGCTCACGCCGATGTCGCGGGCCAGTCCGGCCTCGCTCGCCTCGACCATCTCACCCCACAGGTCGGTGTTCGCGGCGCCCTTGCCCGGCCAGTGGATCAGCCACAGGTCGACGTAGTCCGTCTGCAGCCGGTCGAGGCTCTCGCGAACGGTGTCCAGACCCGAGCCCGCACGCTCGGGCGGGCACTTGGTGGTGAGGAACACCTCCCGGCGCGGCACGCCGCTCTCCGCGAGCGCCCGACCGACCTCCCGCTCGTTGCCGTAGACCAGGGCCGTGTCGAGGTGCCGGTAGCCGGCCTCCAGCGCGGAGGAGGTGGCACGCACTGCCTCCCTGCCCCTGATCTGCCAGGTGCCGAAGCCGAGCAGCGGCATCCGCCCACCGTGGTGCAGGTCCATGGTCTCGGACGGAAGCTGGGGACTCTGGCTCATCCCACGATGCTAGGGCCCTTCGGGCGTCCGCCCGAGGGCAGGCCCGAGGTCCTCGTGAGGGGGACGACCGGCTTGCCGGGCGTGCGTCGGCGCTCAGACGTTGAAGCCCAGGGCGCGCAGCTGCTCACGGCCGTCGTCGGTGATCTTGTCCGGACCCCACGGCGGCATCCACACCCAGTTGATGAGGACGTCGTTCACCATGCCCTCGAGCGCGCTGTTGGTCTGGTCCTGGATCACGTCGGTGAGCGGGCAGGCGGCCGAGGTCAAGGTCATGTCGATGACCGCGTTCGTGTCCTGGTCGACGTGGACGCCGTACACCAGGCCCAGGTCGACGACGTTGATGCCGAGCTCGGGGTCGACGACGTCCTTGAGCGCCTCCGTGACGTCCTCGACGGTGGTCGTGGAGCCGCCGGCGCCTCTGGCTTGCGGTACCTCCGGCAAGTCGCCGTGGTCGGCGGTGTGAGTGGTCACTTCGCTTCCTCCTTCTGCTCCAGCGGCTGGACCGGCTGGACCGCCGAGAGCGTCGCGTCCTTCCAGGCCATCCAGGACAGCAGCGCACACTTGATGCGAGCGGGGAACTTGGCGACCCCGGCGAACGCGATGCCGTCCTCCAGCACCTCCTCGTCGGGCTCGACCCGGCCCTTGCCTTGCATCATGGCCAGGAACTCGTCGTGTATCGCCATCGCATCCATGACCGGCTTGCCGATCACCAGGTCGCTCAGCACCGACGCCGAGGCCTGCGAGATCGAGCAGCCGAGCGCGTCGTACGACACGTCCTCGACGTGGGTGCCCCCCGGGCTGTCGGTCAGGTGCACGCGGAGCGTGACCTCGTCGCCGCAGGTGGGGTTGACATGGTGCACCTCGGCCTCGAAGGGCTCGCGCAGCCCCTGATGGTGAGGGTTCTTGTAGTGATCGAGGATGATCTCCTGGTACAGGGAATCCAGATTCGTGGTCATCGCTCTCAGTCCAACCTGAAGTACCGGCGGGTGTATTCCAGCCCCTCGACCAGCGCGTCGATCTCCGCAGGCGTCGTATAGAGGTATGACGACATCCGCGTCGAGCTCTGGACGCCGAAGCGCTGGTGCGCCGGCTTGGCGCAGTGGTGGCCCGCCCGCACCGCGATGCCTCGGGTGTCGAGCACCGTCGCGACGTCGTGCGGATGCACGCCGGCGATCTCGAACGAGATGGCACCACCGCGTTCGCGGACGTCGAGCGGCCCCAGCACCGTCAGCCCTGGCACGGTTTGCAGGCCCTCGAGGGCGTACGCCGTGATCGCCTGCTCGTGCCGGTGGACGTGATCCATGCCGAGCACCGAGAGGTAGTCGACCGCAGCGCCCAGCCCGACCGCCTCGACGATCGGGGGCGTGCCGGCCTCGAACTTGTGCGGGATCGGGGCGTACGTCGACCGCTCCATCGTGACCGTCTCGATCATCTCGCCGCCGCCGAGGAACGGGGGCAGCTGGTCGAGCACCGACCGCCTGCCCCAGAGGACGCCGATGCCCGTCGGGCCCACGGCCTTGTGGCCGGTGAAGGCCAGCAGGTCCGGCCGCTCTTCGTCGGTCATCGCGGCCAGGTCGATCGGCAGCTGCGGCGCCGCCTGCGAGGCGTCGACGACCACGATGGCGCCCACGTCGTGGGCGCGGCGCGCAATGTCACCGATGGGATTGACGGTGCCGAGCATGTTCGAGACCCACACCAGCGAGACGACTTTGGTGCGCTCGGTGATCAGCGCGTCGACGTTCGACAGGTCGAGGTGACCGTCGTCGGTGATGCCGAACCATCGCAGCGTGGCGCCGGTGCGCTCGCAGAGCAGCTGCCACGGCACGATGTTGGAGTGGTGCTCCATCTCTGAGATGAGGACCTCGTCGCCGGGGCCCACTTGCCGCTCGCCGGGCCAGGCGAGGGTGTTGGCCGCGAGGTTCAGCGCCTCCGACGCGTTCTTGAGGAAGACCACCTCATCGCGGTTCGGGGCTCCGATGAACGCCGCGACCCTGTCCCGCGCTCCCTCGTACGCCGCCGTCGACTCGGCGCCGAGCTGATGCATGGCTCTGGCGATGTTCGCGTTGTGGTGCTCGAGGTGGTCGACCATCGTGTCGATGACGACCTGAGGCTTCTGCGAGGTGTTCGCAGAGTCCAGGTAGACCAGCGGCTGTCCGATCCCATCGCTGTCCGACAGCACACGCGCCAGGATGGGAAAGTCCTTGCGGACGACGTCCAGGTCTGTCAGCAGACCTTCGATCATCTTCGGATCCTTTCTCTGGGCTGGGAGGAGGTGTGCTGGACGAGCCGGACGAGCGCAGGCGGCCTCGGGGCGCGGCGGGCCGTCCAGCCACAACGCAGTCCATTGCGGCTCATCGCAGCGCCGATACGTACTTGTCGTAGCCCTCGGCCTCCAGCTGCTCGGCCAGCTCGGGGCCGCCCTCGTCGGCGATCCGGCCCGCCACGAACACATGCACGAAGTCGGGCTCGATGTATCGCAGGATGCGCGTGTAGTGGGTGATCAGCAGGACGGCTTTGCCCGCCTGAGCCCGGAAGCGGTTGACGCCGTCCGCCACGATCCTCAGCGCGTCGATGTCCAGCCCCGAGTCGGTCTCGTCGAGCACCGCCACCCGGGGGTCGAGGAGCTCGAGCTGGGCGATCTCGTGGCGCTTCTTCTCACCACCGGAGAAGCCCTCGTTGACGGAGCGCTGTGCGAACGAGGGGTCGAGGTTGAGCTGATCGAGGGCGGCGTTGACGTCCTTGACCCAGGTGCGCAGCTTCGGAGCCTCGCCCTCGATGGCGGTCTTGGCGGTGCGGAGGAAGTTCGCGACCGAGACGCCGGGCACCTCCACTGGATACTGCATGGCCAGGAACAGGCCCGCACGGGCGCGCTCGTCGACGGTCATCGCCAGGACGTCCTCGCCGTCGAGGGTGACCGAGCCGGAGGTGATCGTGTACTTCGGGTGTCCGGCGATCGAGTACGCCAGCGTCGACTTGCCGGACCCGTTCGGACCCATGATCGCGTGGGTCTCGCCGTCCTTGATGCTGAGCGTGACGCCCGTGAGGATCTCCTTCTGCTCATCGTCGGTCGCGACCGACACATGGAGGTCCCTGATCTCGAGGGTGCTCATTGCGGTACTACTCCGTTCAGAGTGGTCGTGACGTCGACGTACACGTCGCTGGTGCCATCGGGGTTGGGGCGTACCTCGACGGGGAAGGTAGTCACCGGCTCGGTGGCCGGAAGGCCGGTGGGCTTGCCGGTGCGCAGGTCGAAGCGTGACCCGTGCAGCCAGCACTCCACCGTGCAGCCCTCGACGTCGCCCTCGCTGAGCGCGACCGCCGCGTGGGAGCAGATGTCCTCGACGGCGAAGACCTCCTCGCCGTCGCGCGCGATGGCGAGCTCCTGGTCGGCGACCGTGACACCGAGCGCCTCGCCGTCGCGGAGGTCGTCGAGGGAGCAGGCGCGTTCGAAGCTCACGGCGCATCCCCTGGAAACCTGGAGGTGCCAGCGGAGTCCGGTGCGTCCGGTGACAGGACGTTCTTGGCGAGCTCAGCCTCGACGGTCGCCGCCAGCTGCTCCTCCAGCTCCGGTACGGCGATCCGCCGGATCAGGTCGGAAAAGAACCCGTGCACCACCAGGCGCCGGGCCTCGTCCTCGGCGATGCCGCGCGAGCGCAGGTAGAACAGCTGCTCGTCGTCGAACCGGCCCGTCGCCGACGCGTGACCGGCGCCCTGGATCTCACCGGTCTCGATCTCGAGGTTGGGCACCGAGTCGGCCTGGCAGCCGTCGGTGAGCACCAGGTTGCGGTTCTCTTCGAAGGTCTCGATGCCCTCGGCCACCTTGCGGATCAAGACGTTGCCGATCCACACCGTGTGCGCACCCTCGCCCTGCAAAGCGCCCTTGTAGGTCACGTGGCTCTTGGTCTTCGGCGCCGTGTGGTCGACGAACAGGCGGTGCTCGATGTGCTGGCCGGCATCGGCGAAGTAGAGACCGAGCATCTCGACGTCGCCGCCCGGGCCGGCGTACTCCGCGGTGGTGTCGTGCCGGACGACGTCGCCTCCGAAGGTGATGTCGACGTGCTTGAACCGCGCGTCGCGGCCGACGCTGGCGTGTCGGTGCCCGACGTGGACGGCGTTGTCAGCCCAGTCGTCGATGCTGACGACCC
>Ga0126310_10000435_pt1 | contig 14231 bp, 11 predicted proteins | sample Plot60_FD_92540 | JGI IMG/M metagenome (GOLD analysis project Ga0126310, IMG submission 92540) | Serpentine soil microbial communities from UC McLaughlin Reserve, CA, USA - Plot60 | ecosystem: Environmental > Terrestrial > Soil > Grasslands | place: USA: UC McLaughlin Reserve, Lake County... | reverse complement strand
ATATTCTTGAGCCATTGCTGTATTTGTAAAAATATTCTGCTGTTGTTGGTTAAGGATTGGCATTATTGCTAACATTACCAATGAAGTTATCAAAACTCCAAAGGTAAAGACTGACTTGTGCATATTTTGATAACAAAGAAAAAATATATTTAAAGTGTGAAAAATAGTAGAGTAACATATTCTATACAGAAGGTTAGAGAATGACAATTAGATTTCTCATTAACTGATCATATTATTCAAAATAATGCAGGAATTTGTTATATAACTTGTTGAATCTTCTACATTTATATCGCTATAGTAATAGATTAATTAATTAGTTAATCAAAAATATTCACATTAAAAGACCATAGCCTACTACTACAAGAATGAGGATGGAGCAAATACATAGAAGGATGATATGGTTGGTTTTACAGACAGAATTATATACAATTATGTGTTCATAAGGATGTTTAATAATTTAATATGTTAATTATCTAATCTTTTTATTCAAAATTATATTGCATAATCAAACATACATATTATATATGTTATCTTAACTTGTATGCTTCTATTCCTGCTTTAGAACATTCTTCCAAATAGATTTCTTACATTATTTAGATATTAATTAACCATTAAGTTAATATTTTTTCAATGATTAGTATTATTGTATGGGTTTTGTAATAGATCCTAATAAATGGAGAGCAAATTCTTTAAAGGGATTGAATTGTGCAATATTTCCATGCTATAATCGACCAACAAATCAATGCCCTAGATGTTCAATCTGGTCATGCTATGAACATGTAAAATCACATTTTCACATAAATACCCATAAAATATTGAAAGGAGAAAAGAAGATACAGAAAAATTAAGATAATCTCTCTTCTTTCTTTCTTAATCACTAATCCAATAACTTATTTATCATATTCTTTTTATTATTTTGCACAATTTCAATTATTTGGACTTTATCTATTTTTGTAAGTTCACAGGCAGTATCCAGATACTGAACATAATTACAGGATCGGTGATCTTGAGATCATTTGAGCTTTATTTTCTTTTTTCATTTTATCCTTTTGGGTCTAATATTATTTTATGGAGGAGGTGGGATTCGAACCCACGAACCCCTGAGGGACGGGATTTATCATTAATCTTTATTGTTATCTTGAGTCCTGCGCGTTTGACCAGGCTTCGCGACTCCTCCACTCAAAATAATACTATACTAAGATATTAGAATTATCATATTTAATTATATAATTTATAATCATTAGTTATAGTACGAATTATTTCCATCTGAATTCCGAACAAAGAGATTATATAAAATTCAACTGGTTATTTGGGCATAGTAATTGTCATTATTTATAATCTTCTTCTTTTGAATAGAGACCATTTAAGAAATAACTTTTGTGATTTTAGATGTAGTATATTTGTCATATTACTTTAGCTTAATAAAAGGATATTTGAAATAACTAATAAATAATAAGTAGATTTAATTTCTTTACATTGGGCAATAATTTATAGCAGCAGCAGTTTATCCTCTGTCTAAAATTACAATACACTTAAAATCATTGAAATTACTTTCTCTTAAAATAGTAAATTACAAGAATAATATCACTTTTACAATCTAAACTTTACTTATCAGATCTACAAATCTATAAAATAAATATATAAAATAAATCTTTTAATTTACAAATATATTTGTGTTTATAAAAATTATTATATTGTATTTTGATTAATTTCCAATAATTTAATAAACATATCGATACTTGCAATAATATTGTCATTGTCATACAATAAAAATGATAAAAAATCCATATTACAAGAAGACTTTGCTAAAGAGATAAAAAATGGATTGGGAAGAAAAAAGAAAAGATTAAATCCAAAATTTTTTTATGACAAAATAGGTTCAGAGCTTTTTGAACAAATTTGTGTACAACCTGAATATTATTTAACTATAACCGAATATAAAATTATAATAGATAATATTAATTCTTTATTAAAATATTATGATAACAAAGATATTTGCATTATAGAATTAGGAAGTGGAAGTTCAAAGAAGACAAAAATTTTATTAAATTACTTTTTAAAAAAACAAGATGGAAATCTCCATTACTTTCCCATTGACATTTCTCAGGAAATGTTATATAAAAGCTCTTTAAAATTGCAAAGTGATTTACCGAAAATTATTAATCATCCTATAGTATCGGATTATTTTGAAGGAATAGCAACAGTAACAAAATTTATTGGTTCTCAGAATAATATACCTAATAAAAAATTAATACTATTCTTAGGATCAAGTTTAGGAAATTTTGAACCAAAAGGAGCAATAACATTTTTAAGATCACTAAGAGAAAATATCAAGAAAGAGGACTCATTATTAATTGGGTTTGATTTACAAAAGAAAAAAAATATTCTCGAGGCTGCATATAATGATGTAGAAGGAATTACTGCAAAATTTAATTTGAATATTTTGGAGAGAATAAATAAAGAATTAAATGGAGAATTTGATTTAGAGAATTTTGAACATTTAGCATATTATAATCAAGTCAAAAATAGAATTGAAATGCATTTACTTTCAAAAATGAAACAAAAAGTAAAAATTAATAAACTAAATCAAGGTTTTGTTTTTGAAAAAGGGGAAACAATTCTTACAGAAAATTCTTACAAATATACATTAAAATCAATAGAACAATTAGCTAATAAAAGTAATTTAAGAGTAGAAAGAAATTTTGTAGATAAAAATGAATGGTTTAATCTAGCATTGTTAACCCCAGTTTAAAATAAGACTACTTTGCACATCGAAATCCTGAAAATTGTATTCGTTCATGGGGCTTGAAGTAGTTTCTATAACTGTTTCTTATCTGGCGTCTAGGTGTAGCAAAAGACCCACCTCTTAAAACTTTTTGATTTATTGCCCATTTATCGGTATATTCAGAGAATCTAGACTTAAAACCAGGATATAATGAATATTCAGAGCTAGTCCATTCCCAAACATCACCTATCATTTGATAACAGCCATAAAAACTCTTTCCTTTTTCATAGGAACCACACAAAGAAGGTCTCCAAAGAAAAGATTCTAACAAGTTAGCATGTTCCAGACTTGGTAGAATTTCCTTTCCCCATGGATATCTGGTTTTTCTTTTTAAATCTTCATTCCAACTAGCGGCTTTTTCCCATTCTGCTTCTATAGGTAATCTTTTCTTTGCCCATCTTGCATATGCATCAGCTTCATAATAACTAACGTTAATTACTGGTTCATCTGGATTAATGGCGGACGTTCCAAAGAAATCTTTTTTCATCCAAACATCATCTTTTTTAAACCAATAGAGAGGAGAATTCCATTTAAATTCTTGAACAATATCCCAGCCATCTGCGAGCCAGTATTCATATCTTTCGTACCCCTCTTCTTCTATAAATTTTATAAAGTCACCGTTAGATACAGGAGTTGAGTCAATTTCATAAGAATAAAGATATACCTTATGTTCTGGTAATTCATTATCGTATGAGAAACCATCTCCATAAAATCCTATATCAAAAATTCCTCCGGGTATTTTTACCATCTCTGTAGTATGTCTTTTATTTTGGGGTATTTTACCAAAATTATCATTTATTTTAAACGGACGATAATTATCATCAGGATCAGGAAATCTTTCAAAATAATTTTGAAAATCATATATCATTAATTCTTGATGTTGCATTTCATGTTGATTTGCAAGTTGTAAATCATATTGAAATTCTTTAGGTAAAGAATTAAATGATTCAATTTTTTCTAGAAATAACAAGACTTTTTTGTCTAAATATTTTCTGTACTTGATACTCTCGGAAACAGTAGGCCTTGGAAATTTACCTCTGTCATTTTTAGGCAAAATTTTCTCAAACTTCTGATAGTACGAATTTAAATATTCTAGATTAATTTTTTCTAGATTTAATTCTTCGCCATACTTTAATAGTATTTTGTGAAAAAACCATGTTACATGTGCTATGTGCCAATTTGGAGGACTACCAAAAGGATCTGATTGAATAACTGCATCTTCAATACTAAGTGTTTTAAAAAGATCATCGGTTAGCTTTCTGACTTCGGTAAATTCCGAAATGAGATCTTCTACTACTTTATTTATTACCTTAGTCATAGGTTTTATAATACTATGGGATGCAATAAATTTTGCTTTTCTTTACTGATACTTATTGCACATAATAGATATAATAGCAAGTTAATGATTGTTATTTAGGTGGGAGTTCAACGAGTAAATTTTTTTCTTCTAATAATGAAAATATAATCAAGAATTTAGTTAAAAATTCTTTTAAGAGTATAGATGAAGGAATATACAATATTCCCAATATTGATTATTCTCATGAAGCTCTCAACTTAAAGAAAAATATTTTAGATATAAAGGCAAAAAACAAAATTCCACTTATCACTGAAATAAAGTTTTCTTCCCCTTCAAAAGGGGTAATTATGAATAGAGAGGACGCAGACTTGTTAAGCATATCAAGAGACATGATAAAAGGAGGTGCTGTTGGTCTTTCAGTGCTAACCCAGAAATATTTGTTTAATGGATCTTTAACCAACTTTATTGTAATTAGACAGGATACATCCATTCCAATGTTAATGAAAGATATTATTGTAAGTGAAATACAATTAGATTGCGCTAAAAAAATTGGAGCAGATTATATTTTATTAATTATGAGTATTTTTGATAAAAATCTCGCGGAAGGTGATTTAGATAGATTTGTTAAATATGCACATAAAAATGGCTTAAATGTTTTATTTGAAGTTCACCATGAAAAGGAATTTAACGAAATTTTAAAATTTAATTTGGGAAAAGAAGATTTAATAGGAATTAATAATCGTAATCTAGATAATTTAAAAATTGATTTACAAATAACAGAAAACCTATTAAAGAAATTTAATAAAGGAAAAAATGTAATTATTAGTGAAAGTGGCATAAATGATTCTAGTCAAATAAAACAATTGAAAAATGCTGGAGCTGACGCTTTCTTAATTGGAACCAGTATTATGGAAAAGAATGAACAAATTATCAGAAAGATAAAAGGATTAGTTAACCCTATTTCATAATAAAATAATTAAATAGTATTTTATTTTGTGATATATTTCTTCAATTGAGATTATGCCATTTAATAGTTATTTATTTTTAGTAACATAAATTTTCATATTCTAGTATAGTAAATTTTTGTATTATTCCTATAATAAATGACATTATTTTTCGACTATTGAAAGACAATATGTCTATTCACTTTTTTAGAGTAATATTACTAGATTAAAAGTGTTAAAAATTGGATAAGTTTTTTGGTAATATGTGTAGTGAACGCTAATACAATTAGATTATCTCCAAGTACTAAATATTATAATATTATAGATTTGAATTTACTCTCATAAACCAGAAAGTTTGATTCACCATAGCCTTCTATTCTTCTTTTATTCTTCTTTATTCGCTCATTGGAAGGCTATGGTTTTATTATTTAATTTTAATTTATGATTAAATATTTGGTATCATAAACAGAACACAGTTCAAGGCGTAAAGTCTTGAATAACCATTGCATTCTACTATTGATATACTTCTCAATAGTGGGCTTCTTATGGCCTTTCATTATAGTTTTATATTACAATTAAAATTTATTTTATTTTGGTAATATCTCTTTTTCCTTTTGTATATCAGATTAATTATATAAAATGTATTTTCCATATTTTTATTTATAGCAATAATTAAGTAACACATAGAACATTGGTTTGATGATATATGTGTGTGTTTTTGTGTTTTTGTTATAACTATTCTGCTACATCTAATACTTTCATAAAATTAATTATCTATCTCCATATTTATTATAATAATCAGTCTTTCAAGAAGAAATATCTTGTTAGAAATAGATATTCTAGTTTAAAATAATTAAATGTCAAAAAAATTAAAATATTGAAGAAAATCTTTGTTAATAATAGAAACAAACGTTACAATTATTATGCTTGTTTTGTTTTTTATCTATAGAAGATAAATGAAGAAATATAACTTTCCATTTAATGGTAGATTCGGTAATTTTGGAGGAAAATATATCCCTGAAACATTAGTTCCAGCTATAGAAGAATTAGAAGAATCTTATAAAAAATTTACAAAAGATTCAAATTTTAAAAGAGAATTAAAGGACTATTTAGAAAATTATGCTGGAAGACCGACTCCCATTTATTTGGCAAAGAATCTTACAGAATATGTAGGGGGAGCTAAAATTTATCTAAAAAGAGAAGATCTACTTCATGGAGGAGCTCACAAAACTAACAATACATTGGGACAGTGTTTATTAGCAAAAAAAATGGGTAAAAAAAGAATCATAGCTGAGACTGGTGCAGGTCAGCATGGAGTTGGTACCGCTCTTGCCTCAGCAGTTCTTGGCCTTGAATGCGAGATCTATATGGGCTTAAAAGATACGGAAAGACAAAAACTCAATGTATTTAGAATGAAATTATTAGGATCTAAAGTACATCCAGTAAAATCTGGAACACAGACACTTAAAGATGCAATTAACGACGCTTTAAGAGATTGGATAACAAATGTAGAGAATACGTATTATGTAATTGGATCAGTGGTTGGCCCACACCCTTACCCTATGATTGTAAGGGACTTTCAAAGTATAATTGGTAAAGAAATAAAAAAACAAATAAGAAAAATTAACGGTACTTTACCAAATGCCATTGTTGCATGTGTTGGAGGTGGAAGTAATGCAATTGGTTCATTTTATCCATTTATACGTGACCAAGAAGTGTCCCTTTATGGTATTGAAGCCGAAGGGAGTGGACTCGAGACAGGAAAGCATTCTGCAACCTTGTCAGCAGGTTCAACTGGAATTCTACATGGAATGCAGACCTACCTTTTACAAGATAAAATGGGTCAAATAAGTGCTACTCATAGTATAAGTGCTGGGTTAGATTATCCTGGGGTTGGTCCTGAACATTCCTACTTAAAAGAGATTAAAAGAGTCAATTATAAATCATGTACCGATGATGATGCAATTAAAGCTTTTGTGATTCTTTCAGAAAAAGAGGGGATAATTCCTGCCTTAGAATCAGCTCATGCAATAAGCTATGGAATGAAATTAGCTAAAAAAATGAAAAAATCAGAAACTATAGTCATTACATTATCTGGTAGAGGTGACAAAGATGTTGAGATAGTACAAAACTACATTAATGGAATTAGAGATTAAATATGGTTAAGAGTAATAGATTAACAAAAAAAAAGAACAGAATAGACAATAAATTTAATGAATTAAAGAGTAAGAATGAGAAAGCACTTATTTGTTATGTAGTGGCTGGTTATCCTGATTTAATGACATCTGAGCACATCATAACTTCATTAATCCATGGAGGAGCTGATATTATCGAAATTGGAATACCTTTTTCTGATCCTATTGCAGATGGCTCAACAATTCAGTATGCAATTCAAAATTCGCTGATAGCTGGCACTACTCCAGATATGTGCTTAGAATTAGCTTCAAGAATAAGAAAGACTTTTCCAAGTATTCCTTTAATAGTTATGACCTATTCAAACATATTATACAGAAAAGGATACATTCAATTTGCAAAAAAAGCTAAAGAATGCGGTATCGACGGTTTTATAATTCCTGACATACCAATAGAAGAATCTAAAGAATATCTAAACACAATGCGAAATATAGGAATGTCTACAATTTTTTTAGTATCACCTAATACCACAGAAAAAAGATTAAAAATGATTAGCAGAATATGTACGGGTTTTTTGTATGCTATATCAATTTATGGTACAACAGGAGAAAGACAAGGCTTTGATGAATATACCATCAAATCAATAAAAAGGGTAAAGAATGTGACTGCAGCAGGTGAGCTTCCTCTCGCTGTAGGGTTTGGAATAAGTAATCCCCAACACGTAAAATATATGATTGATGCTGGGGCAGATGCTGTAATTATAGGAAGTGCGATTATAAAAAAAATTAAAGAAATAGAAAATGAAGAGACATTAGTTAATATGTTAAACAGATTTATTTATGAATTGAAAAATAGTTGCAAGTAACTATAATATTATACTCAGCACATTTTATTCTAATACTAAACCTGAATTATCAGAAGCAAATAACATATTGTTTACTGTGACTTGATAGTGTTTTGCATTTCTATGAACTATTACCTCAAGATTGTCTAACCTTTCTGATTCAAGAGAACCTTCTATCCTTTTTATAACAAAATGAAGTGATTCATGGGATATTAGTAATTCTATATAAGGCTCAATGTAATAAAAATCAGATTGACGGGCAAGAGCACTTGATTTCGATTGAATAATCATCATTGTATCATGATTATCATATGTAAAGTAGCTAGGAGAATCATCTATAGAACATGCTAATACAAAATCACAAACACCCATTAAATTATCATTATTATTCTACTAGATTATTTTATACATCTATCGCTTTGAAATATAAAAATATAGCAGATCTATTTATAAGAAATTAATTATACAAAAATAAATAAAGAAATTTACAAGGTAAAATATTCTGCTTCTGGATGATGAATAAAAATGGCTGCAGTGGACTGATCAGGAACGATTTGTCCTGCGTCTGTTAATGTCATATCGGATTTAGCCGGGTCTAAAAGTTCCCATACTAATCTATGTTGAGTGATATCAGGGCAACTTGGATACCCCCAGCTATATCGTAAGCCTCGTTTTGAGTCAATCTTTAATTCCTTACGAATTAAAGAGTTTATCCAATCCGCTAATGCTTCGGCAGTTTCAACGGCTAGTCCATGAAGATAGTAAGCATCAGTATATTTGTTTTCTTCATTCCATTTTTCAATTGTATAAGACGCTTTCTTACCAACTGTAACAGATTGAAATGCAACTATATCATTTTCTCCAAAATAATCAGTCAAACACAAATGCTTTCCTTTAGTAGAACGAGGGAAATCAAATATCACTTCATTGCCTTTAGAAGAATCTACAACTAATTTATTATTCCGATTGTGACAATGAAAATATCCATAAACTATCTTTGGTGAAAAAAGATTTTCATCAATAACTCTTTTTTTCCATTCGATCAGTAATTTTTCTGCTTCTTCTGTTAACCCTGATGCAGCCTTTCCTCTAAAACTCCACGATAGTGTAAAAAGAGATTTTTTATTTAAAAAATTCCATACATCTTCTAAATTTATATTTTCAAGATCTAATCGAATTTGAAGACCTGTATGGGGTGGAATTGGTGGGGGAACTGGTTTGATACCGCTATGTTTAGAAATCTCAGATACATTTATCGAGGTTGGTTTGAACTCTTTCCATAGTTCTACTTTTTCTTTCCATTTGGTAATGTATTGGTTCCTTTTATCTGATGTTAAATTATTCATTACATTCAAACCATCAAAAGCAGTTTTACAATAGAAAACACCTTGTGCATAGATTCCTCCATCCTTTGCTATTCTATTTATATAGTTGGTATTAATAGCAGCGCCTCCACAAAGAACTGGTATTTGTATGTTATGTTCTTTTGCATAGTCAACAAATATCTGCATCTGTTTTGAGGTAGAAACAAGTAAGGCTGATAAGCCAACTGCATCAGGATTTACCTCATTAATTTTATTAACAATTGTTTGCAATGGTACTTGTTTACCTAAATCGTAAACAGAATATCCATTATTCACTAGAATTGTTTTTACTAGATTTTTACCTATATCATGGACATCACCATATACAGTACATAATACAATTTTCCCTTTTGAAACATCTTTCTTTTTAATAAGGTATTTTTCTAACTCAGCTACAGCAGCTTTCATACATTCTGCCGATTTGAGAACAAAAGGAAGAATTATTTCTCCCGCACCAAATTTATCACCCACTTCCTTCATTGCAGGAAGTAAAGTTTCATTCAAAGTCTTTACAGCTGCTACATGTAATTCTTCCTTGGAGTAATGAGCAATAACGTCATCATTATTTAATAACAATGATGATGATGATGATGATGATGACGAGGAGGGAAGTGACGTTGATTCTGTTAAGGATATATCAACTTTTGTGTCCTTATTATCCTTAACATTATCCAAAATTGCACCTACAACATCATCTTCTATTCCTTCACGCAGTCTATTTACTATTCTATAGTAACATTTTTTACCAAATTCCCAATTTGGATCAATATTAAGTTTTGAATTTCCATTAGATTGTTTTTTTGTTTGGTCGATATTTGTTTTATTTTCATAATAAGAAATTAGATCGGATAAAGCCGTATTTTGGAGGTTAAAGATTAAATTTTCTGCAAGTCTTCTTTCTTCTTGGCTAATATCGGAATAGGCAACAATATCCTTTGGATTAATAATTACAGAATCCAAACCAGCTTTTATTGCATGATAGAGAAATACCGAATTGATTATTTTCCTTGCCTGTGTTGGTAGACCAAAGCTAACATTACTTAACCCCAAAGTTGTAAAACAACCAGAAAGGTTTTCCTTTACTAGTTTAATTCCCTCTAAAGTATTTTTTGCAGAATCTAGAAATTCTTCTTGACCAGTAGCCAAAGTAAAGGTTAGAACATCAAATATAAATTGCCAAGGCTTTAGCCCATATTTTTTGCCTGTTTCAAATAATAGGTATGCAGTTTCCAATTTTTCTTTTGGAGTTTTAGCCATTCCATTGGGCCCAATACACATTGAAATAGCAGGAACTCCATATTTTATCATAAGAGGAGCTAAGGAATAAAATCTACTCCCATCACCTTCCAAGTTGATTGAATTAATTATTGGTTTTCCTGGTATTTGTTTAATTGCAGATTCAATGACTTTAGGGTCTGTTGAATCTATTACCAGAGGAGCTTCTATTTCTAAACACAGGCGTTTTACAAGCTGGCACATGAAATCATGTTCATCAGATCTCTCAGTGGTTGCTACACATATATCTAAACAGTGTGCTCCTTCTTCCACTTGGCTTCTGGCAAGATTGAGAAGACCTTCAAAATCATCTTTTAAAACCATCTCCTTTGCTTTTCTTGAGCCTTGACTATTAACTCGCTCTCCTATGATTAATGGAGGAGGATTTTGTTGAATGTCAACAGCATTTAACGCTGAACTGATTCTTGCAATTTTGGCCATAATTCATTCATTCATTCCTATAATTTTTTTTGGTAGCGATCATAATCACAGGAAAATTTACAAGATAAAAATGTATAGTAATTTTTCCTATTATATTATAATCATTAGATTAGGATTCAGGATTATTTATTTTAATATTATTGTTATTGTCAATCATTTTCCGTAATTCAGCAATATGCTCTGGAGTCGTTCCACAACAACCTCCAATGATCTTTATATTCCTGTACTTTAAAATGAATTCTTCTAGTTTCGTTGACAATTTATCGGGAGTCATTTTATAAACTGCTTTGCCACCTTCGTTATGAGGCATACCAGCATTAGGAACTACAAGAATGGGTAAATCTTGTTGTTCATCTAACCAAATAACACTTGGAGTCATTTCATCTGGTCCTGTAGAACAATTTAGACCAAAAATAGTAACTCCCATATCCGAGACTGTCGTATATGCAGATTGAACATTAGTTCCAAGAAGCATTTTCCCATATTGATCTAAAGTTATATTTGCTATAATAGGTATTTCTTTTTGAACTTTTTTCATTGCATTATGACAAGCTTCTATTACTAGTTTTACTTCTAGGATATCCTGACTTGTTTCAATTAATAATGCATCAACGTTTCCCAGAATCAAACCTTCCGCCTGCAGAGCAAAAGCATTTATTATTTCATCTAAAGGTATTTGGCCCAAATCAGGATCATTAGAACTGGGAAGAAAACCTGAAGGCCCCATTGATCCAATTACAAAATGAGTTTTATCTTGGAACTCATTACATACTTGTCTGGCTAATTCTGCTGCTTGTTTGTTAAATTCAATAGTTTGATCTCCAAAGCCATATTCGTCTAATTTGAATTTGTTTCCTCCAAAAGTGTTCGTTTCAATACAATCTGCTCCCGCGTTTAGATAACTTCTATGTATTTGCTTTATCCATTCGGGTCTACTAAGTATTAGTCCATCATTAAAACCATCTTTAGTATTGGGAAAATCTTGAGGTTGTGGATTTAATTTTTGAATTTCAGTACCCATTGCACCATCAAAAAGTAATACTCTTTTTTTCAGCGCCTCAAGAAAAGATTCGATCATAGATATATATTGTAATAATTAGAAATTTTGATTTATATATCCTCGCATAAAATTTATTTAAAACACATAATATCACACAATAAAAAATAGTTTTTGTTATTTTTTTCATATTTCTCAAATACAACAACATAGATGTGTATTTGGGCACGCCTACGGGTGGGTGTGTCTGTATGTATGCTTGAAAAGATAAATAAATACGTGTGTCAAGAAGATTATTGAGACGGATCGTCGTGCCAACTTATAAGAGAGAAATATGATTAATAAACTATTAGATTAAATTGAGATTGAGGGACCGCTATGATTTTTAACAATACTAAGACTAATACTAATACTAATGCTAATACTAATAATAATAATAATTCTAACAAGAATCTTGCCAAGATTGACCAACATATTTTTGATATCAATAATGTAATTAGGAAAATATGTAAAGAACAAATCCTAAAAACAATTGATGATCGAGGTGTTGACATTCTTACTGAAGGGGATATCAAATCTGTATACGATACTGCTATTATCTCAGTTATACACAAATTCATAACGATATCTAATGAATGTGAAAAAATCTATTTGCAAGAATGTTATCGAGCAGGACAAGAGGCAGGTAAGTTGAGGTAATATAATTATAAGGATGAGCCAACCAACAAAATGAGGTTCTTATTTAACAAGTCAAATAAGTAAGGTTTTATATTAGAACTTTACATATCATTTATGGAGAAGATTCGAACTAATGGCTTATTTAGTTCCGAATTTGATTTGTTGCAACCAAGAACTTCCTCCAATCTATTCTTAACACAAAATAAAAATACAACAGATAAAGATGAGAAGAGGAAGAAGGAGAAGGATAATGACATTCAATTCGATATTATGTTAGATACTATCTTATCCAACCTGAATCTTATTAAAAATCAAATAAAATTTTACTAATTAATTTGATAATCTTTTTGTAGAGAATGTCGCTATTTGTAAATCCATCTCAAAATTTAAAAAATGCTATTAATTGGTTTAATGATTTAAGGAAAGAAGAACAAGTATCAATTTTAACAAATCTGGAAGAAAATCCTGAAGATTTGACCAATGAACAAAATGAACAATTAACAATATTTGCATTAGAGATTGCCGGTGCAATACCTTATGGCCAAAACCCTATCATTACGAAATTTATTGAATTAGGATTACCACAGGTTCATGCGAGTTTAATTGTCAATGCAATTACTACCAAGTCAGTTTTACCAAAATTAGATGCCAAGAAACTCTTATCTTTAAATGATCAACAATATGAAAAGGCAATAGAAAGTGTAATTGTAAAACTTTTCATTGAAAATAATCCAATTAATAAAATACAGGAATATTCAGGCCTGGATAACCAAATTTTAGCAGCCTCTTTAAGATTTATCCGTGATAATATTTTATTCTTATATCTACGTGGAGAAATGGCGATAGATAATTTAAGAAAGGTATTACATGACCAATTAAATTTTCCAGAGAATAGAATTCATATACTTGTCAATATTTTAGAACAAAATAAAGAAACAATTTGGAGAAACTTTGTGTTTAGAAATACCCAAGAAACGTATTTCAAAATGCAAGTTTTGGAACGAAACCAAATAGAATTAATTAGCCAAATTCAACAGCTAATTCAGTTATTAAAAGGTAATAAAGAAGGGTCCGGTCAAGAACAAAGGCCTGCTCATATTGCATAAACAACAACAACAATCAAAAAATTTATTAATTATCTTTATCTTTGAAAGATATAGTAGTATTGTAAACATTGATTGCTTCTTTGCTTGCTTGCTTGTAACATAGCTAGGCTATAACAATTAATTCTATTACTAATATGGCTTTTTAACTATCTCAACAATAATAATAATAATAATAATATAATAATAATAATTTATGTAAAATTATTAAATAGTATGTATCATAGTGATCAATACAGCCAAGAGGCAAACTAGAGCTGAATTCTCATAGCCCTCTATTGTTGTGATATGTGCTCCTTAGATGGCTATGGCTTTTACTTTTAACAATTATAATTTTGCATTCTATAAATAATAAAAAAGAAGAATATAT
>Ga0126310_10000434_pt1 | contig 14233 bp, 13 predicted proteins | sample Plot60_FD_92540 | JGI IMG/M metagenome (GOLD analysis project Ga0126310, IMG submission 92540) | Serpentine soil microbial communities from UC McLaughlin Reserve, CA, USA - Plot60 | ecosystem: Environmental > Terrestrial > Soil > Grasslands | place: USA: UC McLaughlin Reserve, Lake County... | reverse complement strand
GAGGACGCGAACTATATCAGGGTCGAGACCTCGCACGTGGTGGGCGTCGACGTCACCCGCGGTGGCTCGGGCGATCCCTCCCCCCTCACCGCCCTTGGCGTGCTGCAGGGGATGCGGGCCTGCACTGAGGAGGTATTCGGGACCACCTCGCTCGAGGGGCGCACGGTTGCGGTACAGGGCGTCGGGCACGTCGGCTACCACCTGTGTAGGCTGCTGCACGGGGACGGGGCCAACCTGATCGTGACGGACGTCAACGAGGCGGCCGTCGAGCAGGTGGTCAGGGAGTTCTGCGCCAAAGCCGTGCAGCTAGACGAGATCCTGACCCTCCCATGCGACATCTTCGCCCCTTGCGCCCTCGGGGCGGTGCTCGACGACGCCACCATCCCGGGGCTGCGATGCAGCATCGTCGCCGGGAGCGCCAACAACGTGCTGGCGGAATCGCACCACGGCGAGGTGTTGGCGGAGCGCGGCATCCTCTACGCCCCCGATTACGTCATAAACGCCGGCGGCCTAATCAACGTCGCGGACGAGCTAGAAGGCTACAACGAACGCCGCGCCGTCAAGCGTGTCATGCGAATAGAAGACAGCATACGCCGCATCATCGCCATCGCCAGCCGCGACGGCGTCCCCACCAACGTGGCCGCGGACACCCTGGCGCTGGAGAGGATAGCGGCCATAAGCTCGATGGAGCGCCTGCACACCGGACACCCATACGGCCAGTTCGGCCGCCGCAGAGAGACGATTTGAAGGTATCAGGCTTCAGGTAGGTTGGTCGGCGACGCTTTCCTGAGGAAGGCCAGCGTTATGGTACGCGTTCACGCTGGAAAGCTTCGTTAGCAACTGGGGACTGGTGCCTGTGACCTGAAACCTGATGCCTCTAAGCCATCCAGGCGGCGATGGTCCAGGCGATGACGAGCGCGAGAATTAGCCAGTCCGAGAGGCTTGCGTGCATCTGGCGGAGCTTGGTCCGGCCCATTCCGCCGCGGTAGCTGCGGGTGTTCATGGCCACTGTGAGGGTGTCGGCGCGGGCGAAGCCGCTGATGAAGATGGGGACGAGGAGGCGCCCGAGGCGGCGCGCCCGGGTTATGGCCCCGCCTTCGTCGAAGGGGACGCCTCGGGCGGTCTGGGCGCGGGCGAGCCGCTCCATCTCCTCGATAAAGACGGGGACGAATTTTATGGCGATCACGAAGACGAGGACAAGCTCGTTGACCGGCACCCTGAGCCGCTGGAGGGGGCCCAGGATCAGCTCCAGGCCGTTGGTGAGATCCACGAGCGAGGTCGTCAGCATGAGCATGGTCGTGACGTAGTAGAGGAGGATGACCCGCGCGGCGATGATCCCCGCCGTGTACAGGCCTTCCCTGGAGATGGAGAGTATGCCCCAGTGCCAGAAGTAGTCCGACTCGGGCACGTCTCCGGGATAGAAGAGCACCTGGAAGATCAGGATAAAGACGAGGAAGGCGATGAAGAGTCGCGAGCCCCTAAGCACGTACCCCAGGGGTATCCTGGAGACCAGGACTATGGCGACGAGCAACGGTAGCAGGACCGCGAAGCCGAGGAAACTGTCTACCAGGAACGAGGCGACGATGAAAACGACCGTCGCGGCGATCTTTACGCGCGCGTCCATGCGGTGTACGAACGAGCCCGTATAGACGAACTGCCCGAAGATGACGTTGCGTTGCAGCTCGAGCACTACGCTACTCCTAACCTTTTGAGCAGCTCGGACTCGAGTTCGTCTTCGGTTAGCAGGTCGGTGGGGAAGTCGGGGAATAGCTTTTGCATCTCGCGCGCCCCGACGACGGGCTCGGGCAGGGTGATGTCGAGTTCGGCGAGACGGTCCGCGTCGCGCAGGACCTCGCGCGCGGGGCCGTCCATGACGACGGAGCCCCGGTCCAGGACGATGAAACGGTCGCACAGCAGGCTGGCGTCGGTGAGGCTGGCGGAACAAACGACGAGGGTGAGATCCCGGTCCTTCTGCAACCTGATGAGGAGATCCAGAAGCTCCCTCCGGCCGCGTGGGTCGAGCCCGGCCATGGGCTCGTCGAGGACGAGCACGGGCGTGTGCATGGCGAGTACCCCGGCTATGGCGACTCGTCGCCTCTGCCCGCCGGAAAGCGCGTGCACGTAGCGCAGACGGTATTCGGGATAGGGCAGCCCCAGTGTGTTCAGGCTCTCCTCGACGCGCTCCCTGGTCTCCGCGGCGGAGAGGCCGGCGGCGGTCGGCCCGAAGGCGACGTCGGCGCCGACCACGGCCTCGATAATCTGGGATTCGGGCTGCTGGAAGACGATGCCCACCTCGCGCCGCAACCTGGCCCTGTCGTAGCCGGGGACGGCCACGTCTTCACCCCTGTAGAAGACTTGTCCCGGCTTCAGGCGGAGGAGGTGGACGAAGGAGTCCACGACGGTGGATTTCCCCGACCTGGTGGCGCCCACGATGCCCACGCGTTCGCCGGGTTGGATACGGAACGAAATGTTCCTGACCCCTTCGCTGGCCCTCGGGGTTCCTTCGAGGTACGTGTGGGAGAAGTTCCTCAGTTCCAGGATCGGGGGTTGTCCGTCGCTTTGCATCAGGCGGATGGCGAGGGGTCCGCGGCGACGGAGAGCGCGGCGCGGAGGTCCTCGATGTTCAGGATGTCGCCCTCCAGCGGGATGCCACGGGCGCGCAGACGGTGGGCGAGGCTAGCCGCGAGGGGTACGTCCAGCCCGACTTCCCTTAGCCTATCCACGTTCCCGAAGACCTCGACCGGGGTACCGTCCAGGATCACACGTCCCTCGTCCATCACGATCACCCTCTCGAACAGGACGGCCTCGTACATCGAGTGGGTGACGTGCAGGACGCCCATACCCTCCCAGCGGCTCAGGTCCGTTACTGTCGAGATCAGACGCCGCGCGACAGGGACCGGCAAGAGCGAGGTCGGCTCGTCCAGAACGAGAAACATGGGACGCATGGCCAGGGCGCCGGCTATGGCGACCCTCTGCTTCTGCCCGGGCGAGAGGTCTTCTATGAGCCGCCCGCCGATGTCCCGGAGACCCAGCATGCCGAGCGATGATTCGACCCTCTCCGAGATCTCATCGCGTGGTAACCCCAGGTTCTCGGGTCCGAAGGCCACGTCGTCTACCACGCGGTTCATGACGAGTTGGTCGTCGGGGTCCTGGAACACGACGGAGACCTTGCGCCGGATGTCCCACTGGTGCTCCCTGTCAACAGGCACGCCGTCTATGCGGATCTCACCCTCCGTCGGGTACAACACCGCCGTGAGCAGCTTGACGAGCGTGCTCTTGCCCGAACCGTTGTGGCCGATGATCGCTACCAGTTGACCCGACTCTATCTTCAGGTTTAACCCTCTGAGCGCTGGCACCGCGTCGGCCTCGCCCGGCCTGTAGGTAAACGAGACGTTGTCGAGCTCGATCATGGCGCCGCACCTTGACTAATAGCGGCGTTCCTCCTCAGATTCTTCCTCGGGGGCGGTGGTGCGCCCGCTGCGAAAAAGCATCACACCCCGGACGACGACGAGCGTGACGACGGCGGCGAGCACAGCCTCGGCGATGGCCTGGGGTAGGACGACCAGGAAGATGGCGAGCGGAAAGTACCCGAGCAGCACGGCCATCCCCACAACGCCGACCGTGTTGGCAAACGAGCCGAGCAATCCCGCCACGATGGAGGCGAGATCGACGCTCGTCCTACGCAACGAGACGAAGACGAGCCAGGATACTATGCCGATCGGGATGCGCGGCAAGATCGAGACCAGTGGGTTCCTCAAGGGGGGTACGACGGGATCCAACCAGGAGAAGATGCCGAAGATGAGGCCGGCGAGGGCACCGACCACGGGTCCCTCCAGAGCCCCTCCCACGATGGCCGGGATGTGCAAGATCGTCGCGCGGCCCGAGACGTTTGGCACGGGGACAAAGCCGAGCTGGGTCGCGCCGAGGAAGATCGCGATCCCCCCCAGTATCCCGGCGATGACGATCTGCCTGACGTTGAGGCTGAAGATCGAGTCCCCCCGATCGCTTCCGGAACCCGCCGCCATGATGCTCTCCTTTTTCAGAGTTCTTACAGAACGTACAGAAATCTATATTCGGGCCGAAGTATCTGTATGTACGCGCAAGGTGTCAAACTCCTGAATGGGTTAGAGTGGCGGGGTGAACCGTCCGTCGGCCGCGGTCCAGCCGCCGTCCACGAGCATGAAGGCACCAGTGACGTAGGAGCTCGCCTCCGAGGCGAGGTAGACGACCATACCAACCATCTCTCGCGGCTGGGCCCAGCGGCCGAGGATGCTCTTGGCAGCGTAGGAGTCGTACCAGTCGGGGGAGTCTTTGATCTGGGCCGTAAGCGGCGTCTCGACTATGCCAGGGGCGACCGCGTTTACTCGCACGCCGCGCGGCCCGACCTCGGAGGCGAGCGCCCTGAGCATCTGCACCGTTCCGGCCTTGGTCGCAGCGTAGATGCCCTGCCCCGGCTCGACGACCTGCCCGCGGATGCTGGAGAAGGCGATGATGCTGCCGGAGCCGCGCTCGGCCATGCCACGCCCGAAGTTACGGATCAGGCGGAAAGTTCCCTTGAGGTTCAGGTCGACTATCAGATCGAACTCCTCGTCGGTGATCTCCAGCACGGGTTTCCTGACGTTCACGCTGGGCGTGCTGACCAGCACGTCGGGAGTTCCCACCCGCTCGACGGCCGCCTCTACACTCCGGGGGTCCGTCATATCAAGTTCCAGGGCTTCGGCCTCGCCGCCCTCCGAGCTTATCTCCCCGGCCGTGTTCTGGGCCGCTTCCGCGTCCATATCCGCACACACGACGCTGGCTCCGAAGGCGGCGAGGCCGTGGGCGCTGGCCTCGCCGATTCCGCTGCCGGCACCGACGACGAGCGCGCTCTTGCCGGTGAGGTCGAACATCGAGTGGTAGTCAAACATGGGCTTCCTCCCCGTAAGCGTAGTACATGGCCGTCGCGGCGTAGAGCTTGCAGGCGGCGAGGAGCTCGTCCTCGTCGACCCACTCGTCGGCGTGGTGTGGGATCTCTCGCTTCCCCGCCCCCGTCGTGACGATGGGGATGCCAGCCCACGCGCTGAGGAACGTGCCGTCGGTCGCGCCGGGGACCCCGTTGTAGCGCGGCTCCTCGCCGGTTAGGTACGCAAGAGCCTTCGCCATCGCGCCGACCAGAGGCTCGTCTTGCGGGGTCTCGGTCGGCGGACGTTCCTCGATCACCTCAAGCGTCGCGTCGAAGTTTGGGTCTTCGGATCTCAGCTTCGCGAGGATGTCTCTCAAGCGCTCGACCAGGCCTTCGTGAGATTGGGCAGGAACGGTGCGAATGTCCAGAGCGACGTAGGCGCTCGCGGGGATTACGTTGATCTGGGGTTCCCCACAGGCGGGGCCCATGAGGATGGTCGGCGTGAGGCTCGTATAACCCAGGAACGGGTCCTCGCCGTGGCGCTCGACCTCCTCCCTCTCCAGCTCCTCTACCGCGATCACGAACCGCGCGGCCCGGGTCACGGGGTTGACCCCGCTAAGGGGCATGGCCCCGTGCGCCATCCTCCCGCGCACGATAACCTCAACCCTGAGCGCGCCCTTCTGCTTTATACAGAGCTGGTTCTCTTCGGGTTCGCAGATAACGGCGGCGTCCACCTCTTCGGCGTGCCCATTGTTGATGAACGCCTTGATCCCCGTCATCATTCCCTCTTCGTCCACAGGATGACAGAGTACTAGGGTGCCGGGAAAAGGGACACCAGCGTCTCTTACGGCCCGCACCGCCACCACGGCCGCGGCCAGGTTTCCCTTAGTGTCGCACGCTCCCCGCCCGTAGATGCGTCCGCCGGCACGCTCGGCCCCGAACGGCGGATAGTTCCAATCCTCCGGGCTCCCCTCCGTCACCACATCCGTGTGCGCCTCGAAGAGCAGGGTCTTCCCCGGACGGTCACCCTCCCACACACTCCACACGTTGGACCGACCCGGCGCGACTTCTTCTACCCGCATCCCGAAGCCGGCGTCCTCCAGATAGTCCGCGACGAACCGCGAGACGCTTTTCTCGTTGCCGTCCCGTTCTTCCGGACGGTAGACGCTGGGGATGCGGACTAGTTCCCTCGTCAGGCGCATTAGGTCATCGCGGTCGATCCTGCTCATTACATCTTCGAGCGCACGTTGGAACACGGTCCAAGTTTAACCGCGCTTAGCCCTTCAGGCGCGACCGAGCAACCTTGGAACAGTCCCCTACGTTGCGCGAGCCTCCGTGCTGCCTTATGGTTCGAATGACCTTTTCGGACCAGACTCGAAGAATGGGGGGCACGAGTGACGAAGACTATCTTTATCAGCCGGCCATCCTTCGACTGCCCGGACAGCGATGAATCCCGCAGGGAGACCTGAGCCGTGCGGGTCTCGGAAGCGATCGCAAGGGTTCTGGTCGACAGCGGCGTCGAGGCGTTCTTCGGACTCGCCGGAAGCGGCAACTTCGCCGTTCTGAACGCGCTGCACGAGGCGGGCGCCACGTTCTATTCTTCCAGGCACGAGTGCGGCGCGGTCATGATGGCGGACTGCTACGCCCGCGCGAGCGGAAATGTCGGCGTCGCGAGCGTCCACCAGGGTCCTGGCTTTACGAACACGCTCACCGGGTTGACGGAGGCCGCGAAGGCCAGCACTCCGCTCCTCGTGCTCGCCGCCGACATTCCCGTCGGGACGCTGTGGTCTAATTTCAAGGTGGATCAAGCCTCCCTCGCGGCGACGCTCGGCGCGATCCCAGAACGCGTGCGCGGACCAGAGACCGCAGCAGCGGATACAGCCCGCGCGTTCAGGCGCGGGCGGACAGAGCGCCGCCCCGTCGTCCTTAGCATCCCGATCGACGTGGTCGAAGAGCAATGCTCCGAAGGCTCGACGGGGATTCCTCTTTGGCCGCAGATCGAGCCGCCGGTTCCCTCGGAGGGCTCTGTCGCCGCCGTCGTGGACCTGCTCGCCTCCTCGCGCCGGCCGGCCATCGTCGCCGGGCGCGGCGCCGCCGTCGCGGACGCGCGCGAGCCTCTGGAAGTCCTGGGCGACAGGGTTGGAGCTGTGCTCGCGACGAGCGCGATGGGGCACGGGCTCTTCGCTGGCAACCCGTACTCCGTCGGGATAGCAGGCGGTTTCTCCTCCTCGCTCGCCATGAGGCTGCTGGGGGAGGCAGACGTCGTGCTCGCGTTCGGCGCTTCGCTAAACCACTGGACCGTGCGCCACGGCAGCCTGTTCTCGCCAGAAGCGCAGGTGGTGCAAGTAGATCTCGAAGCGGGGGCGATCGGACGTGTCCACCACGCCGACATCGGCGTCGTCGGGGACGCGGCAGGGGCCGCCAAGGCCATCGTCGATGAGCTACAAAGACGGGACGTAATAGGAGAAGGATTCAGGAGCGACGGGCTCGTGCGCGAGATCTCCGCCGGCCGCACCCGGGATGAGCCGTACGAGGATCTCAGCACCGATGAATACATAGACCCGCGCACCCTGACAATCTCCCTTGACGACTTGCTGCCGGAAGAACGCACGGTCTGCACGGACTCGGGACATTTCCTCGGCTACCCGGCGATGTACCTGGAGGTTCCAGACCAGAAAGGCTTCGTGTTCCCAAACGCCTTCCAATCGGTGGGGCTGGGGCTCGCGAGCGGCATCGGGGCCGCGGTCGCGCGACCCGAGAGGCTCTCCGTCGCCGCCGTGGGCGACGGTGGCGCCCTCATGGCCCTGGGGGAGCTAGAGACGGCAGCCCGCTACGAGCTGCCGATGCTCATCGTCGTCTACAACGACGCAGCCTACGGTGCGGAGGTTCACCACTTCGGCCCCATGGGACGCCCGGTGGAAGTGGCTCGTTTCCCCGACACTGACTTCGCCGCGCTCGCTCGGGCGGCGGGCGCAGAGGGCATTACGGTCAGAAAAGAGGAAGACCTGTTGCCGGTCAGGGACTGGCTCCAGAGACGAGAACGTCCGCTCGTGATCGACGTCAGGGTCAACCCTGAGGTACGGGCCGAGTGGCTCGCCGACGCGTTCCGCACGCATTGAGAGGAGAATGAGATCATGCCACAGGACCCCGTCGCGTCTCTCGTGGAGGCGCTCGGTAGCGCCGTCGTCGAGGTCGTCGACCTGACCCAGCCGCTAAACGAGAGCACCCCGGTCATCCAGTTGCCGGAACAATTCGCGCAGACGCTGGCGATGAAGCGGCACGAGATCAGCCACTACGACGAGCGTGGGCCCGCGTGGTCGTGGTGCTCGCTCGAGATCGGCGAGCATACGGGCACGCACCTCGACGCGCCCATACATTGGATCAGCGGCCGCGACGGCAACGACGTCTCGCAGGTGCCGCCCCACCACCTCATCGCCCCCGCCGTAGTGATAGACCGTTCCGCGGAGACCGCAGAAGACCCCGATTGTCTGCTCACCGTAGACGACGTGCGCGCGTTCGAAGACGACAACGGGCCACTACCAGAAGGTGGCTGGCTGCTGCTACACACGGGGTGGGACGCGCGTGCCGGGGATACCGAAACATTCTTGAACGCTGACGAGGACGGCAACCCCCGTTCGCCCGGCTTCGACGCCGAGTGCGTGCGTTGGATCGCCGAAGAAAGCCCGCTCGTCGGGGTCGGGGTGGAGACCGTCGGCATCGACGCCGGCGCCGCAGCAGGGTTTGACCCCCCATTCCCCGCCCACTACTATCTGATGGGCGCGAACAAGTACGGCGTCACGCAACTCGCGAACCTCGGCGCCCTGCCACCGACCGGCACACTACTCTTCGTAGCACCGCTGAAACTGACCGGCGGCACCGGAAGCCCCGTGCGGGCATTGGCGCTCGTGCCGCAGGGATAATAGGGAACCGGCCTGATCGGTTCGGCGGCATAGAATTTGGGCGGGCCGCTGCTTGTGCCCTTTCGACACTACGGTAGGAGGTCACGTACCGGCATCGTCCACCCTGGCAAGGCCGGTTCTGCTTCGGCCTCGTTATCGTTATGATAGGTCGTTGGCCGCTCCGGTTTGTCGGCACGATAAACGCGCACGACATGCTCACGCAGTTCGTCAACGTCCTACACCACCAGGGTGCCGGCGGCGAAGTAGTCGGTCCGTTTTTCTGCCATCTCCTGCTCGGCTCTGTCGCCGTAGTCGTTCTCGCTGCGGACCTCCGCGGCGAAGATCGGTGCACCCTTCAGGAATCGACCACCTGTTAGAGGGCCTGAGTGAAAGGCAGCGTCGGAACTGAAAGAACCGCGATGTGGAAGATCCACCGTAAAACCGACGTTGTCGGGAAAAGCGTAACCCCGTCCGGTGCGCCGCTCATTAGTCGCGCAGGCTGACGTAGATCTCACCACCCGAGGGGCCTGGAATCCCGCCCGTCGGCGCCATGAGCACTACCTCTCCGTTTACGATCTCCGCCTTGCCGCTCTCCGGAACCCTGTACAGATCGTCGATCGTCGCTCTCGTGCGTGGGCTGATACGTTTCACCTGACCTCTCCGCTCTCCACCATTATACGGCCCAGCTCTGTAGCAATAGGCACCTACGGTTTCGCTTTGAACAAGCTACCCAGGGATTTAGGCTCTTCCACAATTCATACCGAATCCGGTTGAATACTTCGCGTCTACTGTTGTGCGGGAGTAGGGAGTAGGGAAAAACCAAATACGACTCCCTACCTCCCGAACGAATCCACTTAGCGACCCTTCACCCGGATTCGGTATCATCCCTTGCCGGGGCGGAGAGTACCGAAGTCTAATTGATACTACTCTCCGGCCCATATCCTTCCAGCCTCCCCTTGACAGCGTTCAGGAACTTGAGGGCGGCGCCGCCGTCGAGGACGCGGTGGTCGAAGGAGACTTCGAGGTTCATGATGCTGCGGATGGCGATGGCGTCGTGATGGACGACGGGACGTTTGACTATGGCTTCGGCGGATAGGATCGCCGCCTGCGGGAAGTTGATGATGGGCGTCGAGACCACGCTGCCTAGAGAGCCCGGGTTGTTGACAGTGAAGGTACCGCCCGCAATGTCTTCGGTGCCGAGCTCTCCGGCGCGGGCGCGCCCCACGAGGTCGTCGGTCTTGCGTGTCAGGCCGACGATGTTCAGCTCGTCGGCGTCGGGGATGACGGGTACGATCAGGGCGTCTTCCAGGTCGACGGCCACACCGATATTTATGCGCTTCCTGAGGATAATGCGGTCCCCGTCCCACACGGAGTTCAAAAAAGGATTGTCCTTGAGGCTCTCGACGACCGCCTTCACGATGAACGGCAGATAGGTGAGCTTTATACCTTCGCGTTCCACAAAAGCGGCCTTCTCCCGCTCCCGCAGCGCGACGAGACCGCTCATATCCACCTCGACCATCGTCCAGGCGTGCGGGGCCTGGCGTTTGCTCGAGACCATACGGTTCGCAATAGCCCGCCGGATTCCCGTAAGGTCTTGGATACTGTCGCCCTCGTACACAGGCGCGCGTTCCGGCTCGGCTTCAGCGGCAGGCTCGGGCGCCGCAACTTCCTGACGCGCGGGTGCCTCAGCTTCGCGTGATGGCCCGCCTTCCTCTATGTAGCCTTCGATGTCCTTCCTGGTTACGCGTCCCCCTGTGCCGGAGCCGGGGACATCCGCTATCTCCACGTTGTGTTCCTCAGCGAGACGCCTTACCACCGGCGAGGAGCGCGTCCGGCGCAGCGTCCCGGCGTCTGCGATCTCACCGCTCCCGTTGCCCTCGCTTCGCGGTGTGCGGGCCATCGGGCTCTCTTCGCCCGCTACGGGCTGGGCTTCGGTGTCCGAGGCGGGGAACTCTTCCGTGGGGGCTTCGTCGGCGACGTTCTCCCGTGGCGGGGCGTCGGTGGCGGGGGAGTCGCCGTCGGCGGCGACCAGCGCGATCTCTGTTCCGACATCGACCGTCGTGCCTTCCGAGACCAGGAACCTCTCGATCGTGCCTGCCACCGGCGATGGTAGCTCGGCATTGATCTTGTCCGTGTCCACTTCGGCGAGGGGCTCGTCGATTTCCACCTCGTCGCCTTCGGCCTTGAGCCAGCGGGTTATGGTACCCTCCGTCACGCTCTCGCCGAGTTGCGGCATCGTTACCGGTTTGGCCACGGCTCCCTCCTGCTTGTTACGGTTTTATCGCCCTGGTAGCAACGTACGTGGGCATGTGGGCGGCTATCGGATCGTCGCGATGGCGGTCTTCATAGAAACCGGAGATAGCGAAGCCAGCTTCTAGCTGGCCCCCGATCTGCTCCTCCAGGGTGTGGCTGAACTCGAGCGGCTCTCCCCTCTCGATCTGCCGCCCCACCTCTTCCGCGCTCTTGCTAGTCGCATCGGCATACGGCAGGGTGTACCTGACCCTGACCTCGCCCGTCTCATCGGCAAGGTCGAGGTCGAAAACGTAGACCGCGGGGTTAAGGAAGCCGGCGAGCAGGGTGCCACCGCTTCGCAGCACACGGAAGGCCTCGTTCCAGATGGGCCTGCCCTCGGGGACGAACAGGTTGGAGACGGGGTGGAATACGAGGTCGAAGCTCCCCTCGGCAAACGCGGAGAGATCCCTCATGTCGCCCTGGATGGTCGTGAGATCTAGCGACTCACGCTCGGCTACGAGCCGGTCCTGGGCGAGTTGCCCCGGCGAGTTGTCGAGTACGGTGACGTTTGCCCCGGCTGCGGCGAAGATCGGGGCCTGCTGGCCCCCGCCTGAGGATAGACAGAGGACCTCGGCGCCCGCCAGCTCGGGAAACCGCGCTTCCGAGACCGGCTTGGTCTCCGTCAGCAAGACTTCCCACTCGCCGCGACGGGCGGCTTCTATGACGTCGGGGCCAACCGGGAGGGTCCACTCGTTGCCACTCTCGACGTGCCTGTCCCACGCCTCTCGGTTGTACCCTCGGACGTCCATCTAGTAGCGCGCCAACTCCAGCATGGCCGCTTCTATCTCCTCCGCCGACGGCAGGAAGCGGTCCATCATCGGCCTGGCGAAGGCCGCCGCAGGCACGTCGGGGGCGCCTAGGCGCGTAACGGGTCCGTCCAGCCACTCGAACGCCTCCCGTGCCACGATGGCGGCGATCTCGCCAGAGAACGAACCGGTAAGGTTGGCCTCGGAGACGACGAGCACCTTGCCCGTCTTTTTTGCCGAGTCCAGGATGGTTTCGTTGTCCAGTGGATAGAGTGTCCTAGGCTCGACGACCTCGGTCTCTACGCCCTGTTCTTCGGAGAGCTTGTTGGCCACTTCGAGGGCCGCGTAGAGCATCAGGCCGTAGGCAACGACGGTGATATCCGCGCCTTCACGGTGGACGCGGGCTTTTCCGAGGCGGACTTCGTGGCCGTTTTCTGGTACTTCCTCCTTGATCAGGCGGTAGGTGCGCTTGTGTTCGAGGAAGAGGACGGGGTTGGGGTCGCGGATGGCGCTCTTGATCATGGCCTTTGCATCGGCCGGGAACGTCGGCGCGACGACCTTGAGGCCGGGGGTGTTGCAGAACCAGGCCTCGATGCTCTGCGAGTGGTAGAGGGCGCCGCCGGGCACGACGCCGTAAGGAGCGCGGATGGTCAGGGGGCAGTTCCAGGCGCCGTTCGAGCGGTAGTAGAACTTGGCCGCCTCGTTGATGATCTGGTCGAAGGCCGGCGGGATAAAGTCGCCGAACTGTATCTCTGCAACGGGTCGCATCCCGTTCACCGAGAGGCCGATGGCGGAGCCCACGATCAGGCTCTCCGCAAGCGGCGTGTCCATGACCCTGGTGGTCCCGAACTCCTCCACAAGCCCCTGCGTAACCCTGAAAACGCCGCCGGCCCTGCCCACGTCCTCGCCGAGCACCATGATGGACTCGTCGGCCCTCATCTCCTCAGCCAGCCCCTCGTGGATTGCCTGGAGCAAATTCTTCGTCGCCATTGCTAACCCTCCGCGTAGACGCCCGTCAACACGTCGTCGGGCTCGGCGAAGGGCGCGTTCTCGGCGTATTCGCTAGCCTCCGCGACCTCGGCCTTGATGCGATCCGAGATCTCATCCCGCTCCGCCTCTTCGAGGACGCCGTTCTCTATCAGGTACTTCTCGAAACGGATGATGGGGTCCTTTTGGCGCCACTCTTCGATCTCCTCACGCTCCCTGTAACGTCGGTCGTCGTCGTCCGAAGAATGGGCCGTCATCCGGTAGGTCTTGGCCTCGATTAGCGTCGGACCCGCGCCGGCGCGGGCACGCTCGAACGCCTCCTTCGCGACCTCGTAGACGGCGAGCACGTCGTTTCCGTCCACCTCGTGGCCTGGGAAGCCGTAGCCTTCGGCCCGCTTCGCTATCGAGCCGGCGACCTGGAACTTGGCTGGGACGGAGATGGCGTAGACATTGTTCTCCACGAAAAAGACTACGGGCAGGTCGTGGATGCCGGCGAAGTTCATGGCCTCGTGCCAGTCACCGCCGCTGGTCGACGCCTCGCCGCCACAAACCAGAACCACGCCGTCTTCGCCGCGCATTTTGAACGCTAGCGCCGTGCCCGCAGCCTGCGGGTACTGGACCCCGACCGGGGCCGAAGCCGTAACGATGTTCAGTTTACGGTCCGAGTAGTGTCCAGGCATCTGGCGTCCGCCGCTGTTCGGGTCTTCCTCTTTGCCGAGGAGGCTCAAGAACTGGTCGCGCGGCGTCTGGCCGAGGAGCATTGTCATACCCGAGTCGCGGTAGTAAGGGTAGAGGTAGTCGTTGCCAGGGCGCAGGTTGCAGGCCGCACCGACCTGGGCACCCTCCTGGCCCTGGCAGGAGATCACGAACGCCGCCTTGCCCTGACGGTTCAGAATCCAGGAGCGCTCGTCGACGCGGCGCGCGAGAAGCATGTAGTAGTGCATCCTGCGTAGGTCGTCATCGTCCAACCCCAGCGCCTCGTGACGGGCGTTGGTCTCTCGGATCGCCATCGACCTCCTCCTCTGCTCAAAGGTCCCCATGAGAGGAGCCGAAATCGCTCCTCCGTCCCCAAATTCTAGCAGACGGCAAAGCCTGAGCCCCCGTAGATAACGTCGCGCGCACCCACCCTGCGGCCAAATCTGATGCTCAGCCGTCTTGCCCTAGGGGCCAGATCACATCCCCAAGCCCGTCCGAGGGTTCTAGCAACACGACCGCCTTCTCGGCGAGACGCCGCGCCGTCTCCGTACGACCTTGGGACAAATAATCGCAAAGTACCACGGCGGGATCTGCATCCTCAGCCACTTCGGGTGAACGCCCCAGCAGGTCACCGTGGCGACCCGTGAAGCCGGGTTTGTCCGGAAAAGGGCCAAACTTTGGAGATCCAAAATCTACGGCCTTGCGGCGACGCCAGGGATAGTCTGGACCTT
>Ga0126310_10000433_pt1 | contig 14248 bp, 15 predicted proteins | sample Plot60_FD_92540 | JGI IMG/M metagenome (GOLD analysis project Ga0126310, IMG submission 92540) | Serpentine soil microbial communities from UC McLaughlin Reserve, CA, USA - Plot60 | ecosystem: Environmental > Terrestrial > Soil > Grasslands | place: USA: UC McLaughlin Reserve, Lake County... | reverse complement strand
CGGCGCCGAGCTCGAACCCAGTCGCCTTGTCGTCGAGACGGTCGGCAGCGGTGAGCATGAGGATCGGCATGCCGCTGCCGGAGCCGACGATGCGTTCGGCGATCTCGTCGCCCGAGGGCCCAGGGATGTCTCGGTCGAGGACGGCGATGTCGTAGGCGTTGAAGCGCAGCAGCTTCAGAGCGGTGTCGCCGTCACCTGCGATGTCTGCCGCGATCGCTTCCAGCCGCAGGCCGTCGCGGATGGCTTCTGCCATGTAGGGCTCGTCCTCGACGATCAAGACCCGCACGCTCGGATGCTAGAGCGCGCGCGTATCGCCGGCGTATCGAAAACGGGATACGCGCTGGCAACAGCACGCTGGGAAGGCTTGGAGGCGTGGCTCACATCAAGCCGGCGCGAACCGTCTACAGGTCGGAGTCCACGACCCGCCGGATTCGGTTGCGCCGGATCCGGGGCCCCGCCCTGCTCATCGTCGCGGCGGCGGTCGCCGCATCCGTCGGCTACCCGTTGCTGGCGTCGTCGTCCTCGACCGGCGCAGCGTCCACGGACGTTATTCGCAGTGAGGACCGTGGTGCGCGTGGCGAAGGCAGCATGCCCACCGGCGTGTGGCCGGCATATGGTCAAGCCGCCGTCCAGATAGGACAGTCGCAGGTCCACGCCGGCCCGAACCAGCATCCGGCTCCGATCGCCAGCGTCGCGAAGGTGATGACGGCCTACGTCGTGCTCCGTGACCACCCGTTACAGCCGGGCGAGGACGGCCCGACGATCATGCTCACCGACGCCGACGTCGCCGACACCGACCGGCGGCGCAGACAGCACGAATCGGTCGTGTCCATTGCAGCCGGAGAGCAATTGACCGAGCTGCAGGCGCTGCAGGCGCTGCTGCTGCCGTCGGCGAACAACATCGCCGCGGTTCTCGCGCGATGGGACGCGGGCTCAGTGGACCGATTTGTAGGGCGGATGAATGCCGCCGCACGGTCGCGGGGCATGACCCACACCCGCTACACCGATCCGAGCGGTTTCGACGACGCGACCGTGTCGACTGCGGCGGATCAGGTCCGTCTCGTCGATCGGGCAATGCTCGTGTCGGTTTTTGCGAGCATCGTCGCCACGGCGAGCGCCAGGTTGCCGGTCGCCGGCACCGTCCAGAACACCAACACACTGCTCGGGCACGACGGCTTTGTCGGCGTCAAGACCGGCTCGGACGACGCGGCCGGCGGCTGCTTCGCCTTTCGGGCGATCCGCCAGACCGACGGCAAGCGGACGACGATCACCGGCGTCGTGTTGGGCCAGCCCGGGCACGACCAGATCGCGGCCGGTCTCGCGGCCGCAGACGCCATGGTCAACCGCCTCGCCGGTCAGCGAGCGACGCCAGATCCACAGCAACGACCCCTGCCCGCACCAGGTGCCCCCCCAAGCCATTGATCTGTCAACGCAAAATCACGAGACGCGGAGAGGAGAACCATGAGGAGAACACTGTGGCCACTGGCCGCGCTTGCCGTGATGAGGTGATCGTTGCGTTGCGGGCTGTGGGAATCGACCGAACTCACCACCGAGCTTCCGCGTGTCAATGTCGACTGTGTCAATGTCGACTGTGTCAAGTCCGCTGCGGTCGTTTCACGGTCTATGCGAGCGGGCGCTCCGCCGCGGCGGCCTGTTGGGCGAAAAGCTTGATCAGCTCGGCCCGCGACCTGACGTCGAGCTTGCGGTAGGCGCGGCCTAGGTGGAAATCAACCGTCTTCGGGCTGAGGAAAAGCCGCGCACCGATCTCCTTGCTCGTCAGCCCGTCCGCAGCGGCGAGCGACACCTGGAGTTCCTGCGAGGTCAACTGGTCATGCGCGGCCGGGTCACGCCGCCGCCGAAGCCGCTCGCCACTCGCGCGCAGCTCGGCTCTGGCCCGGTCTGCCCACGGCTTCGAGCCGAGACGCTCGAAGGTCGTCAGCGCCGCGTGCAGCTGTTCGCGGGCTGCGCGCGGCTGACGGCGGCGCCGCAATCGCTCGCCGTAGGCGAGCTCTGTTCGGGCGCGCTCCCAGGCGCCTGGCTCACCGGCCTGAGGCTCGAGCGCGGCCGCGAAGGCCTCGTCGACGTCGCCCTCCTCCGCCAGGAGCGCACGACAGCGTGCTCCCATCGCAAGCGCCCATGGACTCCGGCTTTCCTCCGCGTGCCCGAGCAGATCGGCCAGCTTTCGTTCAGCCTCATGTCGCTCTCCGAGCCGAACATGGGCTTCGATGAGGTCGCCGTCGAGCCGGAAATTATTGCGCAGGCGATGTCCCCCGGAGGCGAGCATCTCGGCCGCCGGCGCCAGCCACTCGACGTGCCGGCGGCATCGCCGCGGGCGAGCGCCTCGAGCCCCAGCGCCGTGCGCGCCCGCACGATGTTCCAGTGGTCGCCTCGCCTCTCCGAGATCTGAAGCGAACGACGGCCGTGCTCGACCGCGTCAGCGCTCCGCCCCAGGACGGCCTCGAGGTGTGCGAGCCGAGCGAGACAAGCGGCGGTGGCAGTGTCGGTCCCAAGCGACTCGGTCAGCTGAAGCGCTTCGAGCGCGAGCGCATATGCCGGAGCCAGACAACCGCTGCGCGCGTCGAGGAGCGACCGCATGTCGAGTGCGTAGCCGAGAAACTGGAGGGCCCCGACCTCCCGGTCGTGTGCGACAACCCGGTCGAAGAGCTCCTGCGCGGAGTCGTAGTCCTCGAGGAAAAGGAACCGATTCGCGACGTCGACGGCGAGAACGGTGCCGACCTCGACCCGCCCGGCGCACTCACGGATGAGCTCGAGCGCCTGCTCGCGAAGGCCGGACAGCTCCCAGGCCCAGGCGAGCATGTGACGGATGTCCGGGTCGTTGGAAGCCTCTTCGCCGCCGGCGAGCTCGGCGGCGCGCTCTGCCGTGCGCCGAGCTGCCGGAATGTCCAGAGCGTGCATGAGGGCGTGGATGACGCCGCTGGAGGTCAGCAGGCGAGCTGCTGTAGCCGGTGCGGCGTGCTCCGCCTCGCTGTTGGCAAGCTCGATCGCAGCTTCGAAGTCTCCCCGGTTGAAGACGAGGTACGACCGCCGGGCGACCGCGTCCGCGCGTAGCTCGTGGTCGCTTGTCAGCTCGCTCGCCTCGGCAAAGAGCTCTTCGGCCTGTTCGAAGCGGGCGCAGGCATCCGCTGCGAGCCCTGCGCGGAACAGCCGGCGCGCCCGGGCTTCCGCGTCGGGAGTCAGCCGTGCCGCCCGCTCGAGCGCGGCGGCCTCTGCGGAGAGGCCGCCGCGGGCACGCGCTTTCGCCGCCGCCTCGTCCAGAGCGGCGGCAACGTCCTCGTCGGGCACCGTGGCCGCCATGGCCTCGTGCCAGGCGCCACGGTCGGGCTCGGTGGCGCTCGCGCCAAGCACGCGATGGACCGCGCGCCGCTCGGCGGGGGAGCGCCGTGGTAGATCGCCGACCGGGCAAGCGGGTGCGAGAAGTCAGGTCGGCGTCCCAGCACGATCAAGCCTGCTCGCTCCGCCTCGCCGAGCGAGTCGGCCGAGATTTGCTCCAGGTCTAGGGCGGCCCACAGCGCCTCCGGCGCATCGGAGCCGCTGACCGCTACGAGCAGTAACGCCCGTCTCGTGTCTGCCGACAGCCGTGACGAGCGCTCGAGAAATAGCGCTCTACCGCCTCGCTGACCGGCAGCGGCCCGTCCCTCGCGGTGCTCGCGTCCATCCCGGGCGCGAACTCCAGCAACGCAAGGGGATTGCCACTCGAAGCCTCGACGAGCCGATCGAGCTCGGCCGGAGCGAGTGCCGGCGCTGCCGTGGCCAGCAGCGCCCTCGCCTGGTCGGCCGTGAGGCCACCGTCGCGCGGCGAAGACGAGCGCCTCGGCCGAGGCCTGGTCGAGCCAGTGCGCATCGTCGACCACGCAAAGCAGCGGCTTGTCGGTGGCCGCCGCGGAGAGCAGCCCGAGCGTCGCGGCATAGGCGGAGAAACGATCGGGGTTCTCGATCTGCTCGAGCGCGAGCGCCGCCTTGATCGCATTCGCCTGCGGCGGCGGCAGCTCGTCGATCAGTCCGAGCACCGGGCGTACGAGCTCGTGCAGCGCTGCGAACGGAAGTTCGGCCTCAGATTCGACCCCGAGCGCGTGCAGCTCACGAAAGTCTTTCGCAGCCTCGACCGCGTGCTCCAGCAGTGTCGTCTTTCCCACGCCTGCTTCTCCACGCAAAACGAGCGCCCGGCCGCGGCCCTCGCGAGTATCCGCTAGGAGGCGCTCGATTTGCGCCTGCTCGGTCTGCCGGCCCACAAGCATTCTCAGAAGGTAAGCCCTGGAGACCGGCAGACAAAGCAGGCAATTGCCGAAGTGGCGGCGATTTCACCTGTGCTGGGTCCAGTAACTGTGCGGAAGCGATGCCTTTTGCTTCGTCGGAGAATTTTGCAGCACCAACCTCGAACAAAGGAGCGAACGATGCGACGGCTTCTTCTCATCGGAACGACGATCCTGTTCGCATTCGTGCCGGCGACCAGGGCGCTGGGCACAGTCGACCAGACTCGGGACTCTGTCCATCACGAGGTGTTCTCCGGCCACGATTCGAACATCTGCGGAAACCTCGGAACGTTCACCTTCGACGTCACCTCGCATACGCACGTGATCGACAACGGCAACACGTTCGTCTTCGACCTCCATGAGAGCTACACGTACACGCTGGTCTTCGACGATCCGGCTCTGGGCACGTGGACCGCCCACGCAGCCGAGAACATCCACGATGTGGCAAATCGCAGCGGCGAGGTGTTCATGCACAACTTCAACAGCAAGGAAGGCCCGATCCAGATCATCCAGCACCAGCGGATCCAGGTCGATGCCGACGGGAACGTCAAGGTCGACCGGACGTTCGAGCGAATCGGGGATTGCTGAGCTGACTCGGACGAGAGGGCGGCTGCTCTCAAGAGTCGTCCTCTCTGGTGTCCGCCGATTGGGCGCCTAGTTTCTGCGTAGGAAGGAAAATGCCCAACCGCTGCCCGGTTGTTCTCAGAGTTTTCCGCGCGGCCGCTGGCTCGCACCCCCGCCTGAAGCTCACCTGCGCGGTTCCAGGTGAACGACTTCGGGGAGTCACCAGGAAGTAAGGGAGCGAGGGGAGGAGGCGAACATGGCTGAGCGGATGATCGAAGCGGCCGGCGTCGAGCTCTGCACAGAGCCGTTCGGCGACCCGGGCGATCCGCCTGTTCTGCTGGTCATGGGTGTCGGCGCGTCGATGCTCTGGTGGGAGGAGGGTTTCTGCCGGCTGCTTGCCGAGGGCGGCCGGTTCGTGATCCGCTACGACCACCGCGACACCGGCCGCTCGGCCACGTATCAGCCTGGGCGTCCGCGCTACACCGGCTCCGATCTCGTGGCCGATGCCGTCGGTGTCCTCGACGCGTACGGGCTCGTCGCAGCGCACGTGGTCGGCGTGTCGGCGGGTGGGGCGTTCGCGCAGCTGCTCGGGCTCGGCTATCCCGACCGCGTGCTGTCGCTCGTCCTCATCAGCACGTCTCCCGCGACCCACGGGCAACGCAGCCTTCCCTCGGCGACTGAGCGCTTCGGCGACTTCCTTGCCTCAGCCGAGGTGGACTGGTCGAACCCAGACTCGGTGATCGAGTACCTGGTCGCTTACGAGCGGATGCTTGGTGGGGGCGTCCGTCCCTTTGACGAGGCGGCGTGGCGTGAGCTCGTCGGCCGCGACGTCGAGCGCGCGCGTGACATCGCCGCCTGCCAGAACCACACCATGATCCCGGAGGGCGACGTTCCGTCTGAGCCGCTCTCGGCGATCGCGGTGCCAACGCTCGTGATTCACGGCACCGCCGACCCGATGTTCCCGCTCGAGCACGGGCAGGCGCTCGCCGAGGAGATCCCGCGCGCACGGCTGCTGACGCTGGACGGTGCCGGCCACGGCGTTTATCAAGGCGACTGGAACACCATCGCCCGAGCGATCCTCGATCACACCGCCATAAGAGACGGAGAGACCACCTAGTCATCAATGCGGGCGACCGCAGGGCGCCTGAGACCCCAGATCGAAGGGAGACGCCGATGAACGAGCCAATGACTGAGCTCGACACACGATTCAGCGACCAGGACGCAGTTGCGACCGACTGGGAAGAGACTCGCCGTGTGCTCGAGAACGCCGAGCTGTTCTGGATCTCGACCGTTCGCGCGGATGGTCGACCGCATGTCACGCCACTCGTCCCTGTCTGGCTCGATGACGCCATCTATTTCGCCACCGGCCCCGGCGAGCAGAAGGCGGTGAACCTGAGAACCAACCAGAACGTGATCCTGACGACCGGTTGCAACGAGTGGGAGCGAGGGCTCGACGCCGTGGTCGAGGGCGAGGCCGTCCAGGTGGTGGACGAGAGCCTCCTCGAATGTCTCGCAGAGACGTGGGCGACGAAGTGGGACGGGCGCTGGCACTACGAGGTGCGCGACGGCGGCTTCCGGCACGAGGGTGGGAGTGGCGTAGTCCTCGTGTTCTCGGTGAAGCCCGCCAAGGTGCTCGCGTTCGCAAAAGGCACCTTCGGCCAGACGCGCCACCGGTTCTCAGGACCTGCGCGCCGCGCTTGACGTGTCGCTGCTCAAAGGCGGTTCAGGCGTCGCCTCGGCTACGCGAGTCCTCTCGCCTGAGTCGAGGCGCGCAGCGACTTCGTGCTCCGAGATAAGCCCTCTGACGGACTCGAACCGTCGATCCCCTCCTTGCCATGCGCTGCTCGCGGCAACCCGTCGCAACCGACGGCAACGGTTTTGGCTTGTTCTCTCGGGCCGACCCGATTTGCGACCGATTGCCACCGGTTGCAACCACGCGGCTCCATAAAGGCTCCATCTTCGGTTGTCAGTGTTGGCGACACGCCGAAGTCTCTATTCTCGGGACCATGCCGGGAGTGAGCGATGAAGCGCGGCGCGTGAAGATCATGAACGCGAACTGGGTTGCCGGAGCCGACGCGAGGACGGCCGGTTCGAGCTGATGATCGTGACGAGCGACGACCGCCGACACGTCGTCGCTCCAAGCCCGGCGGCGATAAGCGCGCTCGTCGCGCTTGCGGAGGCCCACACCGTTCTCGTCTGGGACCCAGCCGACCAAACGCTGATCGCCGCCAACGTACGCGGCATGATGCCCTGGACCGAAGAGGAAGCCACGCCCACGAAATAGCGGGCTCGTGCAACCACCGCGCACTCGCGCTTTGCAGATGTCGTCGACCGGACGAAAGGACGTTGATGGGCAGGAAGCTCACCACAGAAGAACGCGCCGCATTAAAGGAGACGCTGAAGGACACGGGAGGCGAGGAGGTCGTGCTCGCGAAGATCGCGCAGATGTCCGACTCCGACCGCGCCATGGCCGAGCGGGTGCACGCAATCGTCCTGAAGGTCGCGCCGGGCCTGACCCCTCGCACCTGGTACGGCATGCCGGCCTACGCGAAAAACGGAAAGGTCATCTGCTTCTTCCAGGACGCGGCAAAGTTCAAGGCGCGGTACGCGACGATCGGCTTCAGCGACAAGGCGAACCTCGACGACGGCAACATGTGGCCGACCGCGTTCGCGCTGACGAAGCTGACGACGGCCGAAGAGAAGCGGATCGTCGAGCTTGTGAAGCAGGCGGTCAGCTGACGAAGACGCAGGTGACGGGTCCCAACGAGGTCTCGGGACGAAGCTAGCTCCCGCCAATGGGACTGCCTTCGGCCCTTGACGGAGACACCCTCGACCGGAAGGTTCCAAAAAAGGGATCACCGCACGTCCTGCATCGTGCAAGTGCACCCGAAAAGAAGAAGCCCCGGGTTAGGGGGATTCGCAGAGCCCTCTGACGGACTGCGAACCGTCGACCCCCTCCCTCGCCATGAACGGGAGGAGGGGGCCGATCCATGCAGGGTTGCATGCGACGGTGCGGGTTTGGTGGTGTCGCGTGGTCGCGGGTCGCCGCGTTTGACGCAGTCGTGCGCTCGCTCAAGCGGCCGCGTGAGCTTCGATTCCCGAGTCCGCGTTTTCGCTGACCGAGACGCATCCTGGAACGGCGAGACGCGGCGGATCCGCCCCAAGCTAGGCACATCTCGTGACGCCGCCCTGTGACTAATGAGGCGTCCCGGCGCGGCAACACCGAAATTTCCTGGATGACCCGCGAGCGGATCGACGGCTACGCGCAGATCGCTGACTACGGCGCCGTCGGCGACGGGCGCACGGTCGCACTCGTCGCGCGCGATGGGGCGATCGATTGGTTGTGCCTGCCCGATCTCGACTCGGCGAGCGTCTTCGGCGCCTTGCTCGACAGCGAGCGCGGCGGCCGCTTTACGCTCGAGCCCGAACCTGTATCGCAGAGCGAGCGCCGCTACCTACCGGGCACGAACGTCCTCGAGACGACGTTCACGACGGCGGCCGGCATCGTGCGCGTGACGGATGCAATGACACTGCCCACGGCTGGGCTCAGCCCGTACCGGGAGCTCGCACGCAGGATCGAGGGTCTCGCGGGCGAGGTGCCGATGCGATGGCGTGTCGAGCCCAGGTTCGGCTACGCGTCCGGTGCCACCCGGATCAACCGCCGAGCCGGCGTACCAACCGCGACGTCCGGGCGCGACGCGATCGCCGTCTGCTCGTTCGAAGCCGGCGAGGCGACAACGAGCGAGGGCGCGATCGCAGGCGGCTTCACCACATGGGCCGGCAGCACTAGCCTGCTGGTCCTCAGCGCCGCCCACCAAGAACCGCTCGTCCTGCCCGCCCGCACCGAGGTCGAGGCCCGCCTCGAGTCGACGGGAAGCGCCTGGCGCGACTGGAGTGATCGACGCGAATACGACGGTGCCTGGGAGGACGCAGTCCTGCGCAGCGCGCTCGCACTGAAGCTCCTCGTCTACGCACCCTCGGGCGCGATCGCGGCGGCGGCGACCACCTCGCTGCCGGAGGCGATCGGCGCTGACCGAAACTGGGACTACCGCTACTCCTGGCCGCGCGACTCCGCCTTCACGCTCGAAGCGCTACTCGCGCTCGGCTGCGCCCCCGAGGCACGCGCCTTCTTCTACTGGTTGCTGCACGCCTCGCAGCTAACGCACCCGCGCCTACAGGTCCTCTACCGGCTCGATGGGCGCGCCGAAGCGGAGGAGAGGACACTGCCTCTCGCCGGCTACCGGGGCTCGCGCCCCGCCCGCGTCGGCAACGGCGCCGCCGGCCAGACGCAACTCGATGTCTACGGCGAGGTCTTCGCAGCCGCCGCCCGCTTTGCCGACTTCTCCGGCAGCCTCGACCACGACCAGGGGCACCGTCTGGCCGAAATCGCCGACCACATCTGCAGAATCTGGGAGCAACCGGACGCGGGCATCTGGGAGCTCCGTGACAAGCCGCGCCACTTCACGCAGTCAAAGATGATGTGCGCCGTCGCCCTCGACCGCGCCTGCGAACTCGCCAAGCGAGGGTTACTGCGGGCCAAGCACCTCGACCACTGGCAGCACGAGCAAACCCGTATCCGCGAATTCGTCGAGACGCGCTGCTACTCAGAGGCAAAAGCGAGCTACGTCCGCAGCGCCGGCGAAGAACAACTCGACGCCTCGCTCCTCCTCGCCCTCCTTGCCGACTATGACGAACCCACCTCGCCGCGACTGATCGGCACCGTCGACGCCATCCGCCGCGAACTCGGCCGCGGCCCACTCGTCTATCGCTGGGCCGACGAGCCAGGCGCGTTCCTCACCTGCTCGTTCTGGCTGGCCGACGCCTACGCCCGCCAAGGCCGCCTCCAGCAGGCCGCGACACTCATGGACGAACTCATCGGCCTCGCGAACGACCTCGGCCTCTACGCCGAAGAGCTGTACGCCGAGACAGGCGAGTTTCTCGGCAACTTCCCGCAGGGCTTGACGCACCTGGCGCTGATCAACGCCGCCGTCTCCTACGCACGGGCCCAGAAGCTTGGCCATTGATCTGGGGAGCGATCATCGGCGGTCTCGCCGGCACAATCGTGTTAACGACGATCCTGCGCGTGGCGAGCGAGCTCGGCCTGACGCGCATGGACATCCCCTTCCTCCTCGGCACCGCCGTAACCGCAGACCGCGTCCGCGCCAAGGCGATCGGCTACGCACTCCACTTCGTCTTCGGACTGCTCTTCGCGCTCGCCTACTACGCCATCTTCCGCGTTATCGGCGAAAGCGGCTTCCTGCTCGGTGCCGGCTTCGGTCTCGTCCATGCCCTCTTCGCGGGTAGCGCGCTCGTCAACATCCTCCTTCCCGTCGTCCACCCACGCATGGGCACCACCTTCGACGCGGCCGGTTCGACGCCGCTGCTCGAACCGGCCGGCTTCCTGCTCGTCAACTACGGCCGACAAACGCTGGTTGCAACAGTGGGAGCGCACGTCGCCTACGGCGCAATCGTCGGCGGCTTCATCTCGCTCGCCAGCTGAGGTTAGGAGCCGGCGCCTTTCACGGACATACGCATGAGCCGAGCTCGCCGACCGTAGAACGCGACACCGGCAGAGCCGCGGGATGCCTTATGGAGCGAGAGGCTAAGAGCTCGGGCACGCCGGAACAGGAGCGTCCGTTGGGCCAGTCTTCGGGACGCGAGTCAAAGCCGAAGGCAACGGGTTTGCGACCCCAGGGTTAGGCGCTGCGGAGTGGTGGCGGGATCTGGATCGGCAACTCGCCTGGAAAGCTGACCCTGATCGACAGCGCAATCATCCACAACCCGCTGAGCGGGGGCCTCGGCCTCCCCGTCCAGGGAAGGGGCTGTTCACGGCCAACCTGTGACGCTCACGGATCGGAAAATGTCACATGCAGCTCCGATCTCGCGATCACGCTAACGCGTGACTTCAGGGAGACCTCGTCGACGTCAGCCGGCGACTCCGACGGCGCGCAGCGACTCCGCAGCGGCCGTGTCAAATGCGCGTGCGAGCAAGCTTGCTGCGTTGCGCTCCTCGCCGAGGATCGTCTCGGCGATGCGCGCGGTCTCCGCGTCGCCGGCGGCATCCGCCACCCGCTTAAGCTGCTCGTAACCGCCAATCTCGAGGTGCTCAAAGGCATACGCAAACGCGACAAGCTTCCCCGGCGTGTCGGGGTGTCCCTGGAAAAACGAACCCCAGTTCAGCGCGCCGAACCGCATCGCCGCGTCCTTCAACGACGACGAGTCGCCGCCCAGCGCCCTCAGGCGCGACTCGACGAGCACGGCGTGCTCTCGCGTCTCTGACAAGTGGTCGTCGAAAACCGCCTCCAGCTCCCTGGCTTCCACGAGTTTCGGTGCGCGCTCGAGTAGCCCGATCGCCTGCTTTTCGATCGCGTGCGCGTCACCCAGGTACTTCGTCACGAGCGTCGCTAGCTCGTCGCGCGGATGCGCTTCGAGCGCGGCGCGCACGGCCGCGTCGACGTGCGCCTCGAGTGTCTCCATCATCCCCCGCTCCTCAGCGCCGATCCGGCGCGCTGCGGCAGCGACGTCCTCGTCTCTGGCCTGCTCTGCCACGCGACGTAAAAGCTCGTACGACGCGAACTCCAGCCCCTCATACGAGAGCGCGTGCGCGAACAGCTTCCCCGGCGTATCCGGCTGCAGACGCGCGAATAGCAGGAAACCTTTGCCGCCGACGCTCATCACCACGTCCTTCGCCTTCGACGGCTCAGCGTGCCGCCGCTCGAGAAGCTCGCGTGTGAGCCGCTCGTGCCCTTCCGTCTCCTCCAGGTGCGACCGAAACGCCTGCGCGAGCTCCGGCGCACCCGCGATGGCCGGCGCCGTCCGCAACTGAGCGAGCGCCTGCGCCTCGATCGAATGTGCGTCCCTCAGGTATTTGGTCAGCTGGTCATCGATATCCCGCGCCATACCGCCTCCTCGTCGCCGTCGACACCCTCATCACCGACGGCGGCGGTCGGAAACCCAGAAACGTGATCGATTTCGCCACGGCCGAACGTGAGCGGCGCGGCAGCCGGAAACGCGCGGCCGTCCAGGGCTCCGCGGGCCACGCCGTGATGCGAACCGTCTCAGTGTTAGCGGTCGCGCGGGGCGGGGTGTGTGAGCGGGTCGCGCCGGAGAAGTCCGCGAAGCGTAGCCGGAGCACGGCCGTGCGCCGAGCCGCCCGGGCGGCTCGGATCCGGCGGTGACGCGGTCGACGAGGGCGACGAGCGCGAGGGCCTCGGCGCAAGCCCGGGCCTTCGAGGCCGCGGCCGGCGAGTTTGACGTTCGCGGGCGAGCTCGTGATCACCCTGCCGGCAAGGGGGCTGAAGCGAAAGCCGGCGGTCGGCGGCGCTCGAGTTCTCCTCGCCGCCAAGCCAACGGTCGTGAAGGCACTCACCGAGAAGTCGCGCAAGCAACTGCTTAGCCAACGCCTTCCCGACGCTCGGTTCGCGCCGATGGTGGAGTCGATGGCTGAGCTCGAGCCCAAGCCGCCGCCGATGCGCGCTTATCCAAGGGCGCGCGCCGCGAGCGGCGGCTTGACTACGCGAGACGAACGATAAGCGCCGCGACGAGCGTGGCCGACGCGATCAAGACGATGAGCCACGTCGCTAGAACCGCACCGGTGATGAGCTTGATCGGCCGCGGCACAAGCGCCCACGCGAGTGACACGAACGGCCGCTCCGTAGGTCGCGCCCGTCGCGTGAAGAGGCTCGAGAGGCCCAGCGCGGCGAGAATTCGCCCGGCCACGCTCGACGCGAACCGGACGCGTTCGGCAGCCCGAACACGAGCGTCCCACCGCGCGGCCATGTCCTTGGCCTCCTGTCTCGCCCGCCACTGATAGAAGGGGAGCGCCTTCTGACGCCGCTGCCAGTACGCGAGCGAGCGTCTTGCATCATCGAGCTGTGGGGGCGCGAGCATGCTCTCGACGAGGACGAGGTCAGGATCCTGGTGGGGATGCATGGGCTCAAGCTTAGCCCCGCCGGAACCGCCTCGATGGCCCGCATTCCGCCGCGTCACGGTGCCGCTTGCCGCTTCGACCACGGCAGAACTCCGAGGTCCGGCCACGTCGCAGCGTCGAGCATCGCGTGATACTCGAGGAGGTGGCGGTCGACTCGAGCCCAGCTGAGGGCTCCCCCGGAGCGTTCCGAGCCACGAGCGCCTCACGGTGACGAAACCGCAGCGAGAGCCCGGCCACCTGAGACCGAGGCGCATCGTAGGCAGCGCCCGAACTAGGGACGCTAAGCAAAATGACTCCGATGGATGACACTGCTAGCGGAACGGTCAGACAGTTTGGACTGCGCTACCGAGCGCACAACGGGCTTCCTCGGCCGGCCGTTCTCCTACTCCCGGGTGAATACGGGCCCGAGAATCCCCCGCCGCCGCTGCGACTCGTGATCTCGCCCCACGGGCGCGGGATCCGCGCAATCACGAATGCACAGTGGTGGCGTGACCTGCCGGCCCGCGGCCACTTCGCGGTGGTTTGCCCGGGCGGGATGGGAAGACGGCTCCCGCTTCACTCATGGGGCTGGCGCGGCCAAATCTCGGACCTTGCGCGAATGCCTTCGATCGTCGCCCACGCGAAGCCCTGGCTCCGGCTCGATTTGCGCCACGTCTACGCCGTCGGTGGCAGCATGGGTGGACAGGAGACGCTACTCCTGCTCGCACAACACCCGCAGCTTCTCGCAGGGGCGGTCGCCTTCGACTCGGTCACCAACTTCTACACCCGCTATCGCGATTTCGCCCTAATCCGAAATGGCCGCCGGCTGCAGTTGCTTGCCCGATTGGAAGTCGGCGGGACCCCGGCCAGTAATCCCCAGGCATATGTGCTGCGCAGCCCGACCCACTGGGTCGAAGCGGTGGCGAGATCGGACGTGCCGTTGCAACTGTGGTGGAGCGATGCGGACGAGATCGTCGTCGGTCAAAAAAACCAGTCGGGCAGCTTCTACGAAGAGCTCCGGAAGCTGCGACCCCGCGGCCGGGTCGAGCCAGTGACCGGCTCGTGGAGCCACACGGCCGAGACCTATTCGAACCTGCAGCTTCCGGCTGCAGCGAAGTGGCTCGGCCTGCTCGCGTCATAGAAGGCTGCTGAGCTCGCCGCGGCCCGCGGTCAGTTGCGGACGACGACGTTTACGTCCCGCGAGGCGCGATTGCCACGCGTATCCCAGGCACGCACGCGAAACAGGTATCGGCCGTTCGGATAGCGGCGCCTGTCCCAAGCCGCTCCCGGAAAAAGATGGAACCAAAACGACCCGCGGCAATTCGTCGGTTGTGCGAGCGCGCATCCCTCGGCCGCCAAATTCTGCTTCGTCCCGGGTGCGAAGTGGTCGATGGGCCGGGTGGGCAACATCGCATCTGCCCAGAACACCTGGTCACGGAGCACCACACGACCGGTCGAAATCTGGACGAGCACGAATGCGAGGCGGTAGACGTGGTGGGGAGCG
>Ga0126310_10000432_pt1 | contig 14255 bp, 18 predicted proteins | sample Plot60_FD_92540 | JGI IMG/M metagenome (GOLD analysis project Ga0126310, IMG submission 92540) | Serpentine soil microbial communities from UC McLaughlin Reserve, CA, USA - Plot60 | ecosystem: Environmental > Terrestrial > Soil > Grasslands | place: USA: UC McLaughlin Reserve, Lake County... | reverse complement strand
CTGGCCCTGCCCCTGATCGGGACACTCGACAGCGCCCGGACCCAGGTGGTGATGGAGAGCCTTTTGCAGCAGATCGTCGACTCCGAAGCGACGATTGCGATCATCGATATCACGGGCGTGCCGACGGTAGACACCCTCGTCGCCCAGCACCTGCTGAAGACCGTCGCCGCCGCCCGACTGATGGGCGCTGACTGTATCATTAGCGGCATCCGCCCGCAGATAGCCCAGACAATCGTCCAGCTCGGGGTGGATCTCAACGAGGTAACCACCAAGGCTTCCATGGCGGCAGCTTTACGCTTGGCCCTGGCGCAGAGCGGCCAGACCTTTACTAAGACACCTCAGGATGCCGTGAGGAGATAGCATGGCGGAGCGGATTCCGATCCTCAAGATGGGCGGCTTCCTGCTGGTGACGATCCAGGTCGACATGCACGATCGCCTGGCGATCGCCCTCCAAGATGACCTGATGGGCCGGATTGCCAGCACGTCTGCGCAGGGAGTGCTGATCGACATTTCGGCCCTCGAGATCGTAGACTCGTTCATCGGGCGGATGATCAGCAATATCGCCGCCATGTCGCGGGTTCTCGACGCGGAGACCGTAGTGGTCGGGATGCGGCCCGCAGTCGCGATTACGCTGGTGGAGTTGGGCTTATCCCTGAGCGGCGTCCGCACTGCGTTGAACGTCGAGAAAGGTATGAACCTGCTGCAGGCGTCGCTGCCGCTACCGGCTGATGAGAGCGCCGATGGTCATAACGAAGGATGACACTGTGCCCATCCGTTCTTCAGAAGACATCGTTCGGGTGCGCCAAGCTGTGCGCAATTGGGCCATCGACCTAGGCTTCGGCCTGGTCGACCAAACCAAATTGGTTACGGCGGCGAGCGAGCTGGCGCGCAATACGGTAAATTACGGCGGAGGCGGCACGGTGCGGATGGAAGCCCTCACCAACGCAGCCCACCGGGGCCTGCAGCTCACCTTTCAGGATCACGGTCCCGGTATTGCCGACGTCGAGTTGGCACTGCGGGATGGCTTTACGACCAGCAGCGGCCTGGGTCTGGGTTTGGGCGGCGCCCGGCGCCTGACGAACGAGTTCGAGATCGAATCCCGCCTGGGAGAGGGAACACGAGTACGTATTGTCCGGTGGACGTGAGAGACTCATTCAATCCCGTAGAAGTGAGAGGAATGTTGGCCCTGCCGGTAACCGAGATCAGCCAAGTGGCGGAGGCACGGCGCGCGGGCACGGCGATGGCCCGCCAGCTCGCCTTAGATGAAGCGGACACCGGCAAAGTCGCCCTCATAGTCACCGAAGCGGCAACCAACCTCGCCAAGCACGCTACAGGGGGCGAAATACTATTGTACGCGCTGCAATCCGGCCAGATTGGCGGCATCCAAATGCTGGCGCTAGACAGAGGACCGGGCATAGCCAACGCCGCGCGAGCGTTGCGCGACGGATATTCCACAACTGGTAGCCCAGGTACCGGGCTGGGCGCAATAGAGCGCCTCGCCACCTCGTTCGACATCCACTCTGTGCCGGGTGCAGGCACGGCGTTGCTAGCCCGTCTGTGGTCGAAACCCTTGTCTGCCACACTACCACCCCTCCTGGAGGTGGGCGCGCTGTCGTTGCCCAAACCCGGCGAAGACGTCTGTGGCGACCGGTGGGCAGTGGCCTATTTCCCCGAAAGGACCCTGATACTCGTGGCCGACGGCCTAGGGCACGGTCAGGGCGCCGCCGAAGCTGCCTTGGAAGCCGTACATACCTTTCACGAGCACACCGCTCTGACACCAGCGGCGATCGTCGAGGCCATCCACACCACCCTGCGAAGCACGCGAGGAGCGGCGGTCGCGGTGACTGAGCTCGCTCCGGCCCACGAGACGCTACGCTTCGTGGGCGTTGGAAACATCAGCGGCATCGTTCTTTCAAGCGAGGGCAGCCGCCAGATGGTCTCACATAACGGCATCGCCGGACACTCGGCACGCAAGATTCAGGAGTTCACCTATCCCTGGTCCTCTGACGCGTTCCTGGCTCTATATTCTGACGGGTTGGTTACCCACCTCGACCCCGAGCGCTACCCCGGCCTGCTCAAGCGCCATCCGGACCTCATCGCCGCCACTCTCTACCGCGATTACGCTCGGAACCGGGACGATGTCACGGTCGTGGTAGCCCGAGAACCGCAGAGCAGGGAAACCGGATGACGTTACCCATTCTCACGGTCGCAATCCACTCCGAGGACGACGTGGTGACCGCGCGTCAGCGAGCCCGGCAGACCGCGAGACTGCTGGGTTTCGATCGGCAGGACCAGACGCGGGTCGCTACCGCCGTCTCGGAGATCACCCGCAATGCCTTCGCCTATGCGGAAGGAGGCCGGGTCGAGTTTCTCGTCGACGAGAAGTCCACTCCACCGCTTTTGCTGACGCGCATCACCGATCATGGGCCGGGGATCGAGAATGTGCGGCAGGTTCTCGCGGGGCAGTACCGTTCCACTACGGGTATGGGACTGGGCATCATCGGCGCCAAGCGGCTGATGGATCTCTTCCAGATAGAATCCTCCCCCGCGCGCGGGACGACGGTACTTATGGGGAAGCACTTCCCGAGGGGCAATGCGACGTTCGCCCCGACCAGCCTCGCTGCGATCTCCAACGAGCTGGCGCAGTTGGCGCCACGGACACCCTTAGCGGAACTGCAGCAGCAGAACCAGGAGCTCCTGCGCGCCCTAGACGAGCTGCACATGCGGCAGGAGGAACTGACCCGTCTGAACGCCGAGCTTGAAGACACCAACCGCGGCGTTGTGGCGCTCTACGCCGAGCTGGACGAGAAGGCGGAGCAACTGCAGCGCGCCAACGAGTTGAAGACCCGCTTCCTCTCGAACATGGGTCACGAGTTCCGCACCCCGGTCAACTCCATCTTGGCGCTTTCCCGCCTCCTGCTCGAACGTATCGATGGGGAGTTGACGGAGGAACAGGAGAAGCAGATATCCTTTATCCGGCAGGCTGCCCAGGATCTCTCCGACCTAGTCAACGACCTGCTGGACCTGGCGAAAGTCGAGGCGGGCAAGATCGCCGTTCGGCCAGACGAGTTCGAGGTGACCGATCTCTTCGCTACTCTGCGCGGGCTTCTTCGGCCACTTGTCATCCCAGAGGTAGCCCTTGTCTTCGACGAGCCCGACGGCATCCCGCCGCTCTACACCGACGAGGGCAAGATTTCCCAGATCTTGCGTAATTTCATCTCCAATGCCCTCAAGTTCACGGAGCGCGGGCAGGTGCGCGTCTCGGCAACCTTGGATGCTGCGCGGCAAACGGTCGTCTTCGCCGTCGCCGACACCGGCATTGGCATCGCGCTCGAGGATCAGGACCGGATCTTTGAGGAGTTCGCCCAAGCGGAGCACCCGATACAGCAGCGTACTAAAGGCACGGGGCTGGGACTGCCGCTGACCAGGAGGCTGGCGGAACTACTTGGGGGCAGCGTCAACGTACGTAGCGCACCGGGTCGTGGATCTGTCTTTTCCGCCATCGTCCCACTCGTCTACGCTGGGCCGGCCCAGGTATCGGCGGAGCCTGAACGTGCCCGGCCGCCAACGCCCGTTCCCGTCGCGAGTGGTGGAAATTCGGCCAAAATTTTGATCGTCGACGATGACGAAGCGGCGCGTTACGTGATCAGAAGGTTCCTGGCAGAAACATTCTTCACGATCATCGAAGCCTCCAACGGACCAGAAGGGCTGCGCAGGGCGCGCGAGGACCGCCCTCGGGTTATCTTTCTCGACCTGATGATGCCGCAGATGAGTGGCTTCGAGGTGCTGGAGCAGCTAGAATCTGACCCCGTTACCCGCAACATCCCTGTCATCATCATAACTTCGAAGCTCCTGAAAGATAGGGAACGTCGACCCCTTGACGGAAAGGCGGTAGCGGTCCTGTCTAAAGAAACTGCTTCGCGTGAGGCGGCCCTTGCTAGCGTGCGGCAGGCCATGGCACAGGCCAGGCTGACCAAAGATCAACTGGAGGGAATGTCGGAGAATGTCTGACCCCATGGCCGATCTCATAGCTCACAGGAAGCAGACGGTGATCCTGCACGTAGATGATACCCCGGCCACCCGCTATACTATCGGTCGGACCCTGGGGCGCGAAGGGTTCAAGGTTAGGGAGGCGGCCACCGGAAGAGAAGCTCTCAGGCTCGCCAAGGAGGGGCCGGACCTCGTCATCCTCGACGTGAAACTGCCTGACATAGGTGGCTTCGAGGTCTGCCGGCGGATTAAAGCCGACCCAACCACGGCTACGATCCCGGTGCTCCACCTCTCCGCCACTTATGTAACAGACGAGGCTCAGGCCACAGGACTGGATGGGGGAGCGGACGGCTATTTGGTGCAGCCGGTGGACGCGCGTGTACTGGTGGCGACCGTCAAAGCGTTGCTACGCTTGGGGCGGGCTGAAGAGGAGCTGAATCGCATCTTCGCGCTTTCGCCTGATCTACTTTGCGTAGCCGGTCTAGATGGCTACTTCAAGCGCGTAAACCCCGCGTTCGAAGATACGCTCGGCTACACCAGCCAGGAGCTGCTCGCAAAACCGTTCATCAAGTTCGTCCATTCTGAAGACCGAGCAGCGACCAGCGAGGAAGTGGCGAGGCTTAGCACGGACACCTCGATCAGCTATTTCGAGAACCGCGTTTTGCGCAAGGATGACTCTTACGTCTGGCTGGCGTGGAAAGCAGTTCCGGTCGTCGAGGAAGGCCTGATCTACGCTGCTGCTCGCGACATCACGGAGACCAGGCAACTCGAGGAGGCGTTGTTCGAGATCCGGGAAGCCGAGCGCCGGCGGATAGCGCGCGACCTGCACGACGTAGTACTTCAGGACCTTTCCGGCGCCCTGCAAGGATTGCAGGCTACTCAGGTGGAAGCAAAAGGTTTAGAGCACAACACGGATCTCAAGCTTGAGCTCGAGACTCTCCGGGCGGCGATGAGAGGCCTGCGCAACGCCATCTACGACCTGCGCTTGGAGGGTAGGCAGACGTTCGTGAAGGCTGTCGAGGCGTTGGTGGAGCTCAACCGTCAGCTCACACCGGAGCGCGAGATAACGCTCACGGTGCAAGCCGGCTTCCCGCCGGAGCTGCCAGATGATCTGGGCGTAGAGGTCCTGCGCATGCTCCGGGAAGCCCTGGTCAACAGTCGCCGCCACTCTGACGCCCGGCGTGTGGAAGTGGTTCTCTCCAACAGCCGCGACAAAGCGCGGGTTGAGGTTGCGGACGATGGGCGGGGTTTCGATCCGGCCTCCATCCGGACGGGGATCGGGCTCTCGAGCATGAGGGAGCGCGCCTCGGAGATCGGCGGGGCGTTGGCGGTTGAGAGCGCATCCGGCCAGGGAACGAGGGTCAAGGCGGAGTTCCCTCTCTGAACGCGCCGCTCAGTGTCCGACTACGCCTCAGCCCACCACGGCGTAGTCGGGGACACCTCTGCAGTCCACTAACAACACGTAACAAAACCCGATGGTGGGTCGCTTGAAGGTATGGCTAAAGAATTCGTCACTTATGAAGTGTGGGAAGGGATCGAGGCGCTGCTGCCTGAAGAGCCTCCGAAGCCCAAAGGCGGCTGGCCCCGTATCGACAACCGCGCGGCACTCACCGGCATCCGGTTCGGCCTCAAGAGCGGCATACCCTGGGAGATGCTGCCCCAGGAGATGGGCTACGGCTCAGGCATGATCTGTTGGCGTCGCCTCAAGGTGTGGCACGAGGCGGGCGTGTGGGAGCGACTGCATCAGAGGATCTTGGAGCGTTTAGGAGAAGCGGACCAGATCGACTGGGAGAGGGCTTCGTTGGACTCATCTAGCGTACCCGCTCCCGGGGGGCTAATAGACCAGCCCGAATCCGACGGATAAGGGAAAGGCGAGCCCGAAGCGCCATGTTGTGGTCGACCGAGGAGGCGTCCCGCTCTGTGTGATCCACTCGGCGGCCAACGTCTACGACTCGAAGGTCTTGGAGGAGGCCGTGGACGCCATCTCCCCGATCCGCAAGCCCCATAGCCGACCACGCAAGCGCCCGAAGACGCTGCATGCTGACAAGGGCTACAACTTCTGAGGTTGCCGGAAAGCACTCAGGAAGTGAGGTATAACCCCCGCATCGCTCGGCGCGGCATCGAGCCCAGCGAGAGGCTGGGCCGGCATCGGTGTGTAGTGGAGCGGACACTGTCTTGGCTCAACTGTTTTCGGTGGCTGAAGGTCCGCTACGAGAGGCGGGACGACGTTCATCAGGCATTTCTCGACGTCGGGTATGCGCTGATCTGCTGGCGCTATGTGCAACGGTTTTGTTAGGCTTACTTAGGGGGAGCGCTTCAGAGGAGGGAAGGGAACCTAAGCCTAGAGAGCTAGGTGCTTCGCCAACGCCTGGAGAGGGGGCCCGTCCCTACGGTTGGTCCCTGCGCCTGGACCTATATACGCCTTTTGCAGTCGCGGGGGGTATCGTCTAACTGGTATCCCGCCCCTATCGCTTCTAGGCGTTGTGACGGCGTATGGCCGCCTCCGTCCATGCGCACCCCGGTTGTCCTGAGGCTAAGCGCTTGCGGTTAGCGCTGAAGATGCCACCGAGATGAACGAAACCAAGGCAGAGTCGGAGTGAAGCGGCGCTCGGCTACTCGTCCGCCTCATGCCCACCATTGCCCCCAAGGCACAAGAAGCGACGAAGCTACCTAGAAGACCCCGACGCTCACCAAGGTATGTTGTTGACCGCAGGGAAGGCTAGAATCCCTTCAAGGCACGCAAGACGAAGGTAAGGAGGCAAATCTTGCATGCGCGGGTGGTCAGTATGGAGATGCTGCCGATAAATATCGGAGAGGCGGTGCGCATATACCAGGACCGGGTGCTACCGGCCGCTAGAGGACAAGAGGGATTCAGGGGTGCTTTTATGCTGACAGACCCGGGCACTGGCGAGGGTCTCTCGATCTCCCTCTGGAACTCGGAAGACGACATGCACGCAAGCGAAGCCAGCGGCTTCTACCATAGGAAGCTTAGCGAGCTAGACGCCTTGTTCATCAGCACGCCGGTACGTAAGCACTACGAGGTTAGCGCTCAGGGGTAGAGCACGCGGCGTCGTATCTGGTGACACAGCGGTTCCGGCTGCTTATTCACCGAAGCTCGTAGAAGAAGTGTTGTACGACGTTGGGTGAATAGTCCAGCTAGTACCTCTCCTCAGATAGCAGGGAAAAGACCGCCCCCTGATCACAACATGGAGCCACGCGGGTTCTTCGACGCACCAGAAGATGAGCCTCGGGGACTCGCCCACTCTGATGGTGACTACCGTCCCTCGACCGTCTGCCCGATCAAACGCACAAACTCGTACATATGGCCGGTAAGGAATGGCTCGTTGTTAGGGACGGCCTCGAACAGCACCGCGCTGGACTCAACCCATATGTGTTAGCCCCTAGCAATATGGGATCAGCGCGGCCTGGGTTATGCGACGCGGGATCACCTTCTCTATGTCCGAGTGCCCTCTGAACACGGCCTTCATATTATCCTCGCGGAAGTTGAAATCGTGCTCGACCACTAACCTCAGCCGACGCTTGTTTACCCGGGATGCTCAGCCAGTTCCGGGTGCATCAATGCCGGCCGGTAAGTCTCGGCGAAGAAGAGGGCCAGAAGCTGGCTGCGGCTGCGCACGCCGAGCTTATCGTAGACGTGCGCTGGATGGGACTCGAACGTGTTCTCGCTTACGTGCAGCGCTGCCGCCAGTTGGCGGTTGCTCAGGCCACGAGGCAGCAGCGAGACCACGTTTCGCTCCGCCCGCTTGAGCAGCTGACGAGCGCGGCGTTATCGTGCGGCGCTATCTCACCGTCTCCGTAGAACCTCTGCGCACCACCGTTACGTTCGTCACCGCCGTCACACTGTCCATATCCATGCGTTTTCTCGTAGAATTATGGTGGTGACTTGGCGCTAGTGTTGGCAACGTCCGTGCTCTCCTAGCAGCACCCACAGCGAGAAAGGAACGCGATGCCCGCGGGGAAGGAGTCGATGATCCGGTCGGCGGCCAAAGAACACCAATGAAGTGTGCAGGTTTCAATCGGGAGAAGGATGATGAAAAGAACGGTGGTGCTGCTCGCGGCGACGAGGATGATCCTTGCCCGGTTCGCTGGTGTGGCGCTGGCGAAGACCATAAACGGTAACGACCGCGACAACGTGCTCTTTGGGACCGAGCGGGCAGATACGATCCGCGGCTTCGGCGGCGAGGACGTGATCTTCGGCTTCGACGGAGGCTACATGCTCATCGGAGGGCGCGGAAGGGACGATGTCTTTGGGGGCAACGGCAACGACGAGATCAAGGCAGTCGACAGGAGCGAAGACCTCATCTTCTGCGGCCTGGGCCGTGACAGGGTCAGGGCCAATCCTGGCGACGACCTCTTTACTTGCGAGAGGGTAGTGAGGGACGGTCCCAAGGTCGGCGAACCTAACCCCAGAAGTTGGTCAAACCTCTTCCCCTTCGTCGTGCAAGAGGGTTCGAAGGGCAGAGCTGGCAAACTTGATCGCATAGTATCTCTCGAGAAGGAGGAAGAATGACCATAGAAGTGTCGAGCTCCGCTTTCGAACCGGGCACAACCATCCCGAAGAAGCACACAGGAGAGGGGCAGGATGTCTCCCCGCCCCTGCAGTGGAGCTCACTTCCCCAAGGAACCAAGGAGATAGCGATTATCTGCGACGATCCGGATGCGCCCACACACAAGCCCTTCGTCCACTGGGTGGTCTACAAGATCCCTGCGGATCGTACAGGGCTTCCAGAAGGCAGCACCGAAGGAGCCCTGGAGGGCATAAACGATTTCGGTGGGAGGGGCTACGGCGGTTGTATGCCACCCCGAGGCCACGGTGTTCATCACTACCATTTTAAGGTCTACGCTCTAGACACCGAGCTTGATGCACCAACGGGCCTGAGCAAGGATGGACTTCTCGCGGCTATGGAAGGACGCATCCTCGATGAAGGAGAGCTCGTCGGAACCTACAAAAGATGATGGCCGCGCAGGGAAGCCATGTTGTAGATCGCGCGGTTTTCGATCCGTAATCGTTCGTCGTGATGACGGCTGGCGCGTAGAGCAGTCGTTGATGAAAACGCTGAGTTTTCTCCCTTCGTTTCGGTTGGGGTGCACCGGCGGCTGGTGCGCGGTCAAAACGTTGTGGTTTCGTTGGCCCATGGCACGCGGCAGGCGTCGCCGGAGCTGAAGCCCTGCTCGGTGATGCCGAGCGCCGAGTTCATCCGTGAGCGCAGGTTCTCCAACGCGATCTGGTAGGTCAGCTCTACTACGCCATCGCGTCCGAAACGGCGCTCCAGATCCGCGACCTGCTCGTCGGTGACCTCGGAGTGCGTTGCGGTCATCGCGTCAGCATAGGCAATCGCGGCACGCTCGTCGTCGCTGTAGCGGGGGGAGCTCGCGTAGTCGCCGATCTGCTTGAGTTGATCGATGTCGAGGCCATCGAGCCGCGCCAGCATGGTGCCGAAGTCTACACACCACGAGCAGCCGATCGTCCACGCTACTCGGTAGACGGCGAGGTCGCGGACGTTGGCAGGGAGCACCGTCGAGGCCTTTCCGGTGACGGTCTCGGCAATTACGTAGGCCACGAACAGCTTGCGGTGGTTGGCTGCTACCGCGAAGGGCTCGGGCACCTCGCCGAAGCGCCGCTTTGCCCACTGGTAGGACAGCTTGATCAGCGGGCCGGCTTCGTCGGGGGAAACGGCGGGTATGCGGGTCATCTGTAACCTCCTCGTTGTCACATCGGCTGGGTTTCGTCCGTCACTACTACAATGACGTAACGCGAGGAGGGAATGTGACAGATGGAAGAACACGATTGGCTCGCACAGCGCTTCGAGGCCAACCGCACCCATCTGAGGGCTGTGGCCTACCGGATGCTCGGCTCGCTCAGCGAGGCCGACGACGCCCTCCAGGAAGCCTGGCTCCACCTCAGCCGCCCCGACAACACCAGCGGCTTGAGCTTGTGCACGAAACCCACGAGTCCGTTGCTCGATCCCTCCGTGAGCCCTGCCCTGACCACCTCTGAGAAGGTCGCGGGTTCGATTCCTGTCAGTCACCCTTTCCGTAAACCTTCGAGTAGCAGTGTGAACGCAAAGGTAGGCGAGAGGGGCGTGCAGTGGCACGGTCTGGTGGCTTGCCCAGCCCATAACCCGAAGGTCGCAGCTTCAAATCTTGCCTGCCGAGCTAGCGGAGCCTTGTTGGTAGCGAAGCGGCGCGTCTGCTACGGTGGAGGATGACGAAGGCACAAGCGCAGAGAGGGTGGTGGCTATGGACTTCGTGAGGAACTTACTCCCAGGTAACTTCGAGCGATACCTGCGCGGGATCGACTTTCCGATCGGCAAGCAAGAGTTACTCCGTAGGCTAAAAGAGAACGGTGCGCCGGGCGTGGTGGTAGATCAGGTTGGCAAGCGTCTTCCCGAAGGGCAGTACCGAAGTCCTCAGGATCTCCTAAAGCGCCTGAAGGGCTAGCAAACCGATGGCCTCGGTGAGGGGCATTGAGCCTGAAATACACCGCCAGGTGCCTCTGCTAGGCGTCCGGCACGATCTCCAGCGCCACTCCAACCCCAGTCCGGAGCCGAGGGGTTCGTGGCGGCCCTGCCAGACGCCGATAACTTAGCGCCGCGCTAACAGGCAAAGGAGGAAGCCCATTGGGCTCCCACGAGACCAGAATCCGATTCGGTGAAAGACTCACGCCTCCCTCGTCGATCGCTAGCTCCATGCCCGTCTCGCGCATACGCGAGGTTATGGAGCTCGCCTGGGGGGATCCCGAAGCCATCCACCTGGAGGTGGGAGAGCCTGACTTTCCTACCCCCGAACACGTCGTCGAGGCCGCTCACGAGGCCGCGCGGATGGGCCGTACCCGGTACGCTCCCAACGCCGGTCTTCCCGAGCTGCGCGAAGCCTTGGCGGACAAAGTCGCCTGGCGCAACGGCTACGAGGCGCGCCCGGACCAGGTAGTGGTCACACAGGGAGGTATCCAGGCGCTGTACCTGGTGCTTCGCGCCCTGCTCGAACCGGGCGACGAGGTGCTGTTGCCGGACCCCGCTTGGCCGAACTATCGCATGATCGCCCACCTGCTCGGGGCGCGCGTGCTCTCGTACCCGCTGGTCGCTGAGGGAGGTTTCCTGCCTCGCCTGGAGGATCTCGAGGGCCTGGTGACCCCGCGGACCCGGGCGATACTCGTCAATAGCCCGTCGAACCCGCTCGGGACGGTTGTGCACCGCGAACTGATGGAGGCGTTGGTGGCCTTCGCCCGTCGGCGGGGTCTATGGTTTATCTCCGACGAGGTCTACGACGAGGTCGTCTTCGACGACGTCTTCGTCAGCACCGGGTCGTTGGCCGACCCGAGCGACCGGCTGGTGTCGGTCTACTCCTTCTCGAAGGTCTACGCAATGACCGGCTGGCGCGTGGGCTACCTGGTAGCGCCGCCCGACTTGACCAAGCTCCTCACCGGGATGCAAGAGCCGATCATCTCTTGCGTCAACACCCCTGCTCAGATGGCGGCCCTGGCTGCCGTGACCGGCCCGCAAGACGTCGTGCGAAAGATGAGCGAGGCCTACCGGGTGCGGCGCGACGAGCTGCTGGGGATTCTCGATCGCGGTGGTCTGCCTTCCAGCCGGCCCGCAGGGGCCTTCTACGTGTGGAGCGACGTCTCGGAGGCGGGCATGCCCTCGATGGATTTCGCGCGAGCCCTCATAGAGCGCGAGCACGTGGCCGTCGCGCCCGGGAGCGCGTTCGGCGAGCTCGGCGAAGGTTACGCGCGCTTGTCTCTCGCCTCCTCAAGAGACGATCTGCTCGATGGAGCCTGGCGCCTTGTCCGGTTTGTTCACCTCCTGAGCGAGGCGCGCTGCTGAAGGCGTCGTTTGGCGGAGAGGGTTAGACGCGGATCTCATGCTACCGCCGGATCGACGTCCTTGGGAGTGTACGGTGCGCATCTGGTTGCTCAGTGGCGGCGTTCCTGGCGAAATCGTCGGCCGCCCGAATTCGCGGCTCGCGATGCTCCCCGGCACCACTCACGTTACACACGCGGAGCGCGCCGATTGGCTGCTTTCGATGATCAGCGGGTTTCTCGACGCGCCCATACCGGAGGCCGAGCGATTGACCGGCAGTCCAGATCAGGAACCAGACAAACAGGAGGAAGGATGAGCAACGGAGGATTGTCCAAGACTGGGCTTGACCGCATGCACGACGTGATGGCCCGCCATGTTGAGCGCGGCGACGTGCCCGGCATCATCACGCTGGTCAGCCGGTACGACGAGGCACACGTCGATGCGATCGGCATGAAAGCCATTGGCGGGAGCGAGCTGATGCGGCGCCATACCATCTTCCGCGTCGCCTCGTGACCAAACCGATCGTGGCCGCGGCGGCGATGATACTGGTCTAATCACCAGTTTGCCGTTTGGGACCAAAAGGAGGTGAAGATCCTGAACGACTGGACTGCGATAGATCGCCGGGTCGCAATCTGGTCGGCCTTGGGTACCTTGCTCTTTGGCCTCTTGTATGCCCCGACCCTTGTTGCGGCGTTCGTTTCGGCAGGGAACGTGAACGATCCCTTGACGGATCCGTACTTAGGAATCTTAGAGGTACAGATCATCCTGATGGCTCCCTTGATGGTCGTTATGATGGTTGCCGTGCACAGCTATGCGCTGCAGGGTGCCAGGATGTATAGCTTGTCGGCGCTTGGATTCATGATCCTGTGCGCGGGCGTAACGACGGGCGTCCACTTCGTCGAGTTGACGGTAGCCCGCCGAATCGATCCCGCAAGCATGCCCGGATACTCCCAGCTCTTCTCCTGGGAGTGGCCCTCCGTGATTTACGCGCTTGACATACTGGCCTGGGACTGGTTCTTTGGTCTGTCTATGCTCCTCGCCGCTTCCGTATTCAAAGGCGGGAAGCTGCGTACTTGCGTCCGAGCCTGCATGATCTTGAGCGGCACGCTCTCCATGGCGGGCCTTCTCGGTGCGGCACTCGGAGGGATGCAACTCCGAAATATAGGAATAGCAGGCTACGCGGTGGTCTTTCCTGTTGTTTGTTTGCTGCTGGCTCTGGTCTTTATCCGGTCCAGACCGCTGCCCGAGGGCAGGACGAAAACAGGGTGACTCAGGTAGCGACTTCTGGGTCGGAGGGCCGGCGATGACGATCTAGGGTGGGATCAACAGGAGGGATTTATGACGGCAGCTCTCAGCACTCGGTGGTTTGGGAGTCATCAGCAGGTTGGAGCCGACCTGGACGGCAGCTGGCGTTGAATGGCCGAGAGCAGCGACCCTACTCCAAGGTCAAACCAGCCAGGCTGGAGAAGGGCCTTCGGAAAGATCTAGAGCCTCGATAATGCGATAAGACTCTGACAGATATTTGACAGTGACCGGGGCGAACATCGGTAAACAATGGAAAACGTAAGGTGCGAGAATCAGGCCTAGATAGAGGTGTTTTGAAACGCCCGGAAACACCGAGAAATCTCGAAGCCGCCTTTGCACGGCGGAGGTCAGGGGTTCGAATCCTCTCGGCTCCACCCTCAAAAAGTGCAAATTTGCAGGTAAAACGTGGTGGACCGCGGAAAGCCCACTATATCTCTCAGTCGTCCTTGACGACAGTTGGGGCGGCTCTAGGAGAATACGTCTTACATCGCACGCACGGCATGGTTGCCCATCCCGGGGATCACGAGGGAATAGGTGTCGAGAGTGATCGCCACGGTAGCGTGGCCCAAGAGTTCCTGGACTTTAAAGCGAATCGCCGACCCTTTACCTCTCCGCAGCAGAATCGGGACACAGCGCATGACTATAAACGCTTGGATGCGCCGCCGCAGAGGGTTGAACAGCGCTGCTATCATAAGTGTGAAGACGACTATGGCGAGTTGGGGCTGCTGCTCTTGGCCGGTGAGCGGGCGAGCGGTGCCAGAATCAACATGACCAGAAGAGCGGCCGTAGCCAGGAAAATTACCCCCTTCATCCTGTTGATCGTGCGCAAGCGCCGGCAGTCCAAGACTCGTCAGGACCCCGATTTGCTATCTTGCTAGGATGTGCAAAAATCGACGGCTATCCGTCCGGAGCTTCGCGCCGACAGAGGCTACCTCCAGATGAGTGCTAAGGACCACGCTGCCGAGGACCGGGGCCTCGTCATCCGCGCCTCCGAGGGCGACATCGGGGCTTTCACGAAACTCGTTCGGGACAATTCGAGTCTCGTATATAGAGTGGCGCTTCGCATGCTTGGCACCGACGACGCCCAGGATGCGAGCCAGGAGGTGTGGGTCCGGGTCTGGAGAAACATAAAAAGCT
>Ga0126310_10000431_pt1 | contig 14275 bp, 15 predicted proteins | sample Plot60_FD_92540 | JGI IMG/M metagenome (GOLD analysis project Ga0126310, IMG submission 92540) | Serpentine soil microbial communities from UC McLaughlin Reserve, CA, USA - Plot60 | ecosystem: Environmental > Terrestrial > Soil > Grasslands | place: USA: UC McLaughlin Reserve, Lake County... | reverse complement strand
GTGTATATGGCGTTTACGACATAATTGCTAGAATAAGCTCAGATTCTATGGATAAACTAAGAGAAACAATAACTTGGCATGTTAGAAGAATAGATAAAGTGCGTTCGACATTGACTATGATTGAAATAGAGGGCCAGGGCGAACAGTCAACAAAAAAGATCTGACTATCGAAGCAGGCCCTTGACGTGGTTTGCTATAATTGATGCCTCCTCCTCGCTGTTAAAAAAATGGGGAGCCGCTCTCACTACTTTCTTTCCGCCTCCAATGTCTCTAGCTGCAAGTATTATGCGGTTTTGCTCAAGCTGTCTTACCAATGTTGAGGAGTCAGCCTTCGGCGGCATGAATGTGACGATAGACGAGCGCTTGCTTCCATCATCAGGGCCATACATTTTGACTGCAGGGATCTTAGCTATTTCTTTACGAAGGATGCCGGCAACATTCATGTTCTTCTTCCTTATCCTCTCAAGCCCGATTCTAAGGATGTAGCGCAAAGATGCTTCAAGTCCTGCTGCTCCAGGAAAGTTACGAAAACCGGCCTGAAGCTTGGCTGGCATGTCCAAATACGCAAGGATGTTCTGTTCAGACAAAGTGGCAGACTCGCCGCCGATTTCAGGCGGCTCCAATATTTCCGAGGCCTTCTTGCTACAATATAACACACCTATGCCTGTTGGGCCGCAAAGCCACTTGAAGCCGGGGAATGCCATAAAATCACATCCGATCTTTTTGACATCGACTGAAATAGTGCCGGCACTCTGGGCTGCATCAACACAAAATAGGACGTCGTTTTCCTGCGCAATCCTGCCGACCTCTTCAACTGGCATTACGGCTCCGGTGTTGTAAAGCACATGACTTAGTGTAATGAGCTTGGAACCTTTGACCAATTTTTCGAGCTGACCAAGGTCAAAGTATCCATTTTCGTCTACCATAGCTAGTTCTCTCAATTGCACGCCTTTTTTCTGTGACAGTGCAACCCACGGCAAATAGTTGGCATAGTGCTCATGCCTGCCTCCCCTTACTACTATTGCATCACCAGTCTTCCAGTCCAGCCCATTCCCCACCATGTTGAGACCCTCAGTGGTACTCTGCACAAGCACTACTTCATCATGATTACAGTTGATCAGATGGGCTATCCTTGTACGCAACTCGTCAAGGAGCGACATGCTATAATCAGAGATGCTAGGTGAGTCAGGACCGCCCTCTGCACATGTGAGCATAAAGTCAGTCATTGCCTTGATGGTGGATAGTGGTGTTGGAGCAATGGCTCCGTTATTCATGTATATAGTCTTCTTTGTTATTGGATAGTCATCATCTCTTAGCTGGCCATAGTCAATTTCACTCACATTATATTCAACCTCCTGCAATAGAACAGCAAGTGCACTCTAGCAAGGTATTGAGCAGGGGCGGCTTAAATACGCTAATGTTTACCGACCCGTATGCCAAGCTCTGCTACACGGCTTATTTGACGTCGCAGTTTGATAGAGTCATCTATATTGACCTTGACACCACATTTACAGCATATTTCAATGCAGGGTTTTTGCATACAAATAGCGTCGACATCTATCTGCCGTCAGAGGGCAGACTTGCTGCCATGACGAAAGACGTGCTTGAATCAATGGGTGATAGCTCGCTTGTAATTTTCGATTCTGTCAATAGCTTTTACAACCTGTTTCCGATATGGCAGAGGATGGGCAGTCTGAACCATCTGCTTTCTGTCTTGATAATGCTGCTTGTCCGGCGTGGAGTCGATGTAAATGTTCCGGTGCTTGCTACAAGCATGCTTCGCTACAGAAAAGAAGGTGGCTGGGTTCAGTCGCCTGCAAGCCGCAGACTGCTCCAGCACAAGAGCGCAGTAAAACTAAGCGTAGACTGGCATAAAAGCGACTTGGCAGTCAAAATAGTACAACATGAATCGATTGAAGCGGGTAAGATATTTTTGTATACAAGTGCAACCCTATCAGAGTTTGACTCCTACAAGTATGAATCCCAGCATAAGGGCAATTCCTAACACGCCAAATCCTGCTATTAGCAGCGCCTTCTGTACCTTTAGGTTTGCCGACCTTCCCGACTGGTAGAGCATGAAGGCGCCTGCCATGCCCATGAAGAGAATCAGTGTAAATACTACGGTCTCGCCAACAGTCTGGGCAGAGCGCGATGGAATCATGAATCTGTTAATACCCCTGCCCTCAAGCAGAGCATTTATCATGCCTGAGGCTAGCGCAAAGAATGTCGTCAAGTATGCTACAGCGACTATCCACACAACTTTAGAAGGGGTCGTAAGCATGATATCGTTATAACTCTTAAAAATCCTGACTATAAATAAACCTTCCATGACTACTACTACTAAATGCACTGCCTGCCACCGAAAAGCCTTGTCGGGCAACAAATATTGCCTGCACCATAAACAAGCATTTGATAGCATGATCAATCACCACAAAGCATGGGTTAACGCATATGGTAGGATATCATGGGAAGAATTTTTGACCAAACTATTGAGCATGCAAGAAACAGGTAGCTGGATAAAGGAAGTGATTGAGGTGGAATTAAAAAAGTAATGGAAGAGAGAGAGAAGAAGAGTTATTGGAGGAGGCTTACATCTCCATTCCGCCCATTCCGCCCATTCCGCCCATTCCGCCCATTCCGCCCATTCCGCCCCCTGGTGGTCCTGGTGGTCCTCCACCGGCTGACTTACTTGAGGCGATAACATCGTCGATCCTCAGGAGCATCGATGCGGCTTCTGTGGCGGACTTGATTATTTGCTCCTTCACTACAAGTGGCTCTACTATGTCCAACTTGCTTATATCGGCAACCTTGGCGTTCCGTACGTCAACGCCTGTCCACTTGCTGCCCTTGCTCTGCTTTGAGCGGAGCTCTGTGAGTGTGTCAATAGGATCCATGCCAGCGTTCTCTGCAAGAGACAGGGGTATCACTTCCAAGGCTTCTGCAAATTTCTCCGCAGCAATCTGCTCCCTGCCGGAGAGTGTACTTGTCCATTCCCTAAGCTTTGATGCGGTATAGGCCTCTGGGGCTCCGCCACCTGCAACGATGGCCGGCTTTTCAAGGACGTCCTTTGACACCATCAGCGCGTCGTGCACTGATCTCTCGGCCTCATCTACGACTCTTTGCGACCCGCCTCTTATGAGGATGGTTACAGACTTGGGATGTTTGGCTCCCTCAATGAATACCCACTTGTCAGTTTCGACTTTTCTTTCTTCAACCAAGTCGGCGCCTCCTAGATCTTTGGCTGAAAGATCATCAAGGTTATTGACAACCCTTGCGGTAGTTGCCCTTGCCAGCTTTGTCATGTCTGATTCCTTGACACGCCTTACTGCCAGAATGTTTGCTTTTGCTAAATAGTGCTGTGCAATATCGTCAATTCCTTTCTGACACACTACAACGTTGGCGCCACTCTCGATGATCTTGTCGGCCATCGACTTGATCATTCTGTTTTCCTCTTCAAGGAACATCTTCATCTGATCAGGCGAATTGATGTTTATCTTGGCGTCAAACTCCGTCTTCTCAATCTCAAGAGCAGAGTTGATGAGGGCAATTTTGGCTTTTTCTATCCTCTTTGGCATGCCGCCATGCACAACTTCCTTATCCAATACGATGCCCTTGATCAATTTAGTGTCGCGTAGGCTACCGCCAGCCTTCTTTTCCACCTTGACATCATCAATATCGAGTCTAAAACCAGAGTCAGTCTTTTCAGACACTGCAAGGGCTGCGTCAACCACTATATGAGCAAGATCCTCGGATTCTCCTGACACTAGCTTTGTTTGCATTGCTGTCCTGGCTATTCTTATCAGCTCTTGCTTTTCATTGCCGGCAATCTTGTGTGCGATGGTGTTTAACACTTCAATAGCCTTCGTCGCAGCCTTTCTGTAGCCGTCAACAATGACCGTAGGGTGGACATCTTTGTTGATAAGTTCTTCAGCCTTTTCAATAAGCGCGCCAGCAAGCACCACCACAGAGGTTGTGCCATCTCCCACCTCATTGTCTGTAGCCTTGCTAATCTCTACCATCATCTTGGCTGCCGGATGCTGAACATCTATCTCTTTGAGAATTGTAGCACCGTCATTTGTTATTGTTACATCGCCAAGAGTGTCGACGAGCATCTTGTCCATTCCTCTTGGTCCAAGTGAGCTTCTAACGACCTCAGCAATCAGCTTTGCAGCAGTGATGTTGTTCTTTTGGGCATCTCGGCCTTTGGTCTGCGCTGTACCTTCCTTGAGAATTAACACCGGGACCCCTCCAGCTGAACCCTGTTGTATTGACATTTTTCACATTTCTCCTAAAATTGTAAATTTAAAGGGATTGCGCGGGATATTTTAAATTTGCTGTAAGGTTATTATATGCTAATTTTTTGCAAGCCTAATGCGAGCTATTCCATTAACGTAATGAATGTGCTTTACTACAGGGTTAACCGCTGTGTCTGGCAACTTTGCTAATAGTTCATACTTTCTTGTTCCACGGGCAACTATCCTTACTTGCCGCGTTTCTGCTTCGTATCTTGCACTGATGTCGGAAGCATCTGACACGCCGCGGATCTCGGCGATCACCTCGTAGTAGTCTGGGCCCTCTATCACTTCAGGCGTCGCAGGCATAACATCCTCGATTCTAGGCCGGACATTCCTTGCCATAGGATTTCGGAACATCGGCTTGACTTGAACTTCCTTTGCCGCTTCTTTGTATTTTACTGAGTTAGGTAGCGCCTTCCATGCAAGGCCAGTAAGAGCACCTGCAACAAAGCCGCCGACGTGAGCAAGATATGCAACGCCTAAAGATTCACCTGCAGGTCCCAGTTGGCCGATGATGGCAAAGATCAACTGCATTATGAACCAGAAGGGTATGTAGATCAGCACAGGTATACGAACTGTGTAGATGAAGAACACTGCTATTATGGTAAGGATGTTGGCTCTTGGATACATAACAAGGTACGCGCCAAGTATGCCGGAAATTGCACCTGACGCACCGACTGCAGGTATATCTCCCTGCCCAGTTGAAACAGCGTAAAAGCTGTGGGCAAAGGCTGCCGCTGCTCCCCATCCAAGATATATAAGGATGTACTTCATCCTACCATACCTGTCCTCAATGTTGTCGCCGAATACGAAAAGAAATACCATATTGCCGATGATATGGGCAACTCCTCCATGCATGAACATGGATGTAATGATCGTAGGCGCGCTGCCAGGAAAGTCATTGACTATCCTGCTTGGAACTGCACCATAGGTCATAAATACATCCTCCGTTGCACGGGGATCTGAGAAGAAGCTCGTGGCCGATGCCTCCCAGATAAAGACGATAATGTTTATGGCGATCATACCATAATTCAGGTATGGCCTTCCATGCACACGTTCTATGTCGTCGTGTATTGGAAACATATTACCCGAGTCTACTTGTGGAATGTATTTACAAGAAATAAGCCTTTGTGCTATGAAAAGCCAAAGGGGTTCATATTGGGCATATCATCGCCTCCGCTCTTTTCTCCATGGGCCTTTCTTTTATGGCGCTTCATTCTTTCCTTATCATCAAAGGTCATATTGCAGTGCTCGCACTTCCATACCTTTTGCTCGCTGCCGCCTCTTATTTTGCTAAAGAGATCCATCAGCTGCCGTCATCGGCATACATGTTGATTAAAGTTGCTATCCTGTGATGTCTAAGATCTATTATAGTATCTTAAAGAAGATAATGTATAAAATAAATCATAACATGGCTTGGTAAGTACATAACCAGCCATAGATTAATGCAAGGACGCCAAAGAGACCCAATCCAGATCGCCTATGGCCTACAATTTTTAGCACATATTGTGCTTACAGTAATGTACACACATCTCTTCTTATGAAAAGCCCATCGTCTGTATCGACGACAAAGTTAATCGCGAGTGTGGCATTCAAAAGTTGGCTTAGCATATGGACTACGACATCATCATTATGTCACTGCTCCTTCTCAAGATACTTCTAAGTGGCATAGTATGGACTGAACCTAGGAAAAACAACAACAAGATAAATGATTGGCACCGGCCTAATCATAGAATTGATAGCCCGACGTAAAACCGCCGCGGCGACACATTAGCTACGATGTCACACTTGCACTGGTAGTAGTATTATTTCTTGGAGTGTCCTTTGCACTAATGAGCAAATACTTCTTCTGTAAGGTAGTCGAGAGGGTATGTACAGCCACGCCTCATTATTCCATGACTATCATAGTCAATGTCGATTTGACGCCGTTAAGCTTTCGAAGCTTCCAGGTAATCGTTTCCTTTACCTTTTCCATCGTGTCAGCTTCAACCTGTGCCACGATGTCATAAACACCGTAAACTTGGTAGACCTCCCTGACACTTTCAAGTTTTTTCAATTCGCTAACAAGAGAATCCTCACTTCCAAGTTCGGCATTCATAAGAACAAAAGCTTTTGGCATGCATGCTTGATGAAGTCTGATGTATAAAAACGTGATCTATACTTCATTCTTCAGCTTGTTTTCGTCAAACAGTCCAGCCTTTTCCCACTTGTATGCAAACAGGTCAGAGCACCATTCAAGAAATTCCTTGTCCTCACCATAAAACATGATATTTAGATCCGGTTCGCCCTTCATGTTAGGAAAGAGCACGCATCCTTGCTTTTCATTAAAAATCGTCATCACCTTTACCTCAGGCAGCATCCTGCGCTCAACTAGGCCCGTGCTGATGAAATTGCGCCATCCAACCTTTTGGAGAATCTGTGTTCGCCCTTTTGGAACAACTGCATTGGCTGCAAAAATATAGGAGAATCTTACACCTTTCTCTACTCTACTGCTCACTGTTTCAATAAGATCAAGTGGCACCTGCGCCATTATCTCTTTAATGTATTGCTCAGATTCACTGTAAAGATTCTTCCAGCGCTGGAGTATTGCCATGACGCCGTGCACTATTTCACAGCTCTGAAACGTCCCCATCCTCTGGATAAACTTGGTCGGCAGGTCGCCAAGACTGTGGTCAAGGAAAAATTCCTTATTGCGATACAGAAAATCATAACTTGGCATTAACATTACCACTGTTCTGCCATAAACAGTTAACATAAGCTCGCCGTCTCTACCTTTGGCTACTAACCCTGCCTCGATCAGGCGTGTCATGTTCCGGTGGGCTTCTTGCATAGTAGCATTAAGCTCTGTGGCAAGCTGTGAAAGACGATGATTCTTTTGGTTGAGCTTTGTCAGCATTAAGACACGGAGGTCACCTGCAAGCTCGAAGAACAAAGACCCGACGCCTTCATTAGGCTCCTGATCTGACATCCTGCATTTACACACACCACGGGTTTAAAAACCTGTCAAGCTGAACATCTGCATTCAATATAAGAGCAAGAATTATAATTTGGCTAAATCCACTGCTTGGATATTATGGGTGAAAAGAAATCCATCTCGGCTCTAGTAAGCGGTGGAGAAGCCAATGCAGGACCACCTCTGGGTCCAGCAATGGGTCCGATGGGCGTCAATGTACTGCAAGTGGTAAATACCATTAACGAAAAGACAAAGGATTTTCCCGGCATGAAGGTTCCAGTCAAAGTAGAGGTGGACACCGAAACAAAAAAGTTCACAGTTGAAGTTGGCATCCCGCCGACAGCTGCTCTGGTGGCAAAAGAGGCAGGAATAGCAAAGGGCTCAGGCACCTCAGGCACCAATTATGTTGGCGACCTGTCGATGGCAAGTACTGTCAAAATAGCCAAGATGAAGATTGATGGCTCTTACGCCAAGGATCTTAGGGGGGCTGTCAAAGAGGTCCTCGGATCTTGCGTTAGTATGGGTGTAAAGGTCGAAGGCAAACCTGCAAAAGAAGCGTATGCAGATATTTCTGCAGGCAATCATGATGCCCTCCTTAACAATTCCCAATAGAAACGAAACCATAACAACTACGCATAATTCTCCATAACAACGATCAATTAGGTCATGCAGCACGTTTTTTCTGCTCTTGCCCTTACATTCGTGATGACTACAACGCAGGTTTTCAGACCTTATTCCTTTTGCATTAAAGAAACAGGTATTTTTTCGCCTAAAAAAGGTGCCCAGCCCTCAAAATGCAGGCAACCAACCAATAAATCTTAAATAATAATTCATGCACTTGTATCTTGTCTAAACATGAGTGAAGAAAGGAAAACGGCAAGCATGCATGCTGCTAGTAGCAGCTTGGTAGAATTGAGCGAGAGAAATTTTGATGAAATTGTGGGAGGCAGCAAGCCGGTATTAGTGGATTTTTGGGCAACATGGTGCGGTCCTTGCCAGTTCATGCTTCCTATATTTGACAAGCTGGCCAAGAAATATGGCGATAAGGTGGCATTTGGAAGACTGAACGTGGACGACAACCAAGGGATTGCAATGCGCTACGACGTCTATGCCATTCCAACATTTATCATGTTTATGAACGGCAAGACGGTGGACAGGGCAGTCGGTGCAGTGGGAGAAAAGGGTCTGGAAGGCTTGCTTCAAAAGTACCAGTGATCAGGTCTTAAAGGTACCCAAAGGTTGGATCGCTTTTTCTTTTCTTAGCAACAAGCATGTTCAAAACTTCCTTTTCGGAATCATTTAGTCTGTGGCTGAACCTCTCAAGCATTTGCTTTGCCTGCCTGCTGTTGAGATCTGTATAAAAAATATCGCCCTCATTTATCTGACGGCCAATTGTCGGTTCTTTGACCGACACTGCTACCTGCATGCCCACAGTTGCTTCCTCAATCGCTTTTCCGCTTTCCTGTATCTGATGTACAGTGCCTACCTTCTTGCCTTCTTCATTTACCACGTGCACCTTTTGCCTGAGCCGGCCTACTTGAATCTCGGCGCCAAAAACAGCGGGATCATTGCGCCTAAAAATGAATCCTTTGAGGAACTGGAATTTGCATATAGGCGGCAGCTCATTGAACATGATCAATTCTTCATGTTCACGTTGGTATGCCACCCAGTCTGTGTAGCTTCGTACAAGGTTGTAGATTATCTGCTCGTTAAAGATCTTCACTCCACGATCCTGCGCCTCCTTTTGTGCATCTTCAAGCACTTTGACGTTAAAGCCTAATAGGACCCCGAGATAGCGGTCATTCTCCCTCACTGCAGCGGCTTCTACAACATCTCTTCTTGTGATGTTGCCAATGTCTGCTATCCTGATGGCAACGTTTGCTTTCTTTAGCAAGTCTACTAGGGCCTCAAGCGAGCCTATAGTATCGCATTTCAATACCACTCCGCTAGTTTGTGTGTTGCTTACGATCGCATTCTTGACCTCTGACTCTACAAGCGACTTTAGGCGGTCAAGCTCCTCTTTGCTCTTCCTCTGCCTGTTGTTGTAAACGTATACAGGACTTCCTGCCAGCACCCCCTCAAGGTCCGGTGAGGTTATCTTCAAGCCTGCGGCTGCAATTACCTCGTTGACCTGCTTGAATTTGTCCCGAGGGTCTCGCATTTCGTCAAGGGGCTTTGGCAGCAATAACGCTTTTATCTTGGTGGAAACTGCACCATCGCGCTTACCTATAACGATGCTGTCGCCCTGGTGTAGTACTCCGTCAAGCAGTATGATGTTTGCAGAGGGTCCAAGACCCGTTTCTTCGCTAAATTCAAGCACTATACCTCTTGCAGCGTCTTTTGTATGGCGCTCCAGTTTCTTTCCCATGTACTGCTGTGTTAGACCCACCAATACGGCTAAGAGTTCCGGTATTCCTACGCCGGTTCTTGCACTGACAGGGACTATTGCAACTTCCCTTGTGAAATCCTTGACTCGCCAGAATGCCTCTGATGGATAGCCCAGCCTCGAGAGCATTCCAACAACGCTGTATATCTTTTCGTCAAGCAAAGTCTGTACAGCGACATCCTGTCTTTTTACATCTTCAGAAATGAATCGTATAGAGGTGCGCCAGCCAGCAACCATGTCGACTTTGTTGAGCGCAATGACAAATGGTACCCTGCGCTTTTTCAGAATGTCCATGCTTTCAATAGTCTGGGCTTCAAAACCCTTGTTCACGTCGACAACGACTATAGCAATGTCGGCCGCAGAGCCCCCCCGTGTGCGCAGGTTCGCAAAAATCTCGTGTCCAGGTGTATCGATGACAAGTAGTCCTGGTATTGCAGATTCTGCCTTGGCAAGTTTAGCGTATAGCGGCCCAGTTATCTCTTTAATGGTCTCAATGGGCAAAAAACTTGCACCTATGTGCTGCGTTATACCACCCACTTCTCGTGCCTGAACTGCAGTGCCACGAATGTTATCCAGTAACGAAGTCTTGCCTGAGTCTACATGACCTAAAACTACGACTATTGGCTGCCTAAGTTCCACGTATATGGATCAGCCAAAAATGACACGCGACTCTTTTATGAAGCTTTCAGGAGAATCCGAAGCATGAATAATGTTGTCAGTAAACCCGAGGCCAAAGTCACCTCTGATGGTTCCTGGAGCCGCTTCAAATGACTTAGTCGAGCCGATCATGAGCCTTACTGTATTTACTGCATTGCTGCCCTCCAGGATGCATGCCACGACAGTGCCAGACATAATGAAAGATAGCAATTCGTCAAAAAATGGCTTGTCCTTGTGGACAGAGTAAAATTCCTGTGCCTTTTCCTTAGTGAAATTGTATAGCTTTAAGTCCCTTAGCTGGAAGCCTTTTTCTTCAAAGCGCGCCAATACCTTGCCCGTAAGTTTGCGCCTAAAACCATCAGGCTTGATAACAATTAGCGTTTGCTCAGATGTCATGGCCTATCTTCTACCACTACTGCTTTTTCATGTGCAGCCCACCCTTTACATAGCGAACTGTCCACTTGAGTTTTCTTGGGTCACGTTTTAACACCCGCATGTTCTTCTTGCACTTGCTCGAGCAAGTCCACTGCACATGTCCGTCATTTCTGACAAGCATGATTCCATGTCCACTGGTAATATGTCTACCACAGAAGGAGCAGTTGCGTAGAGATGTTGCTGTCTTGCTCATTCACCATTATCACCTTATCTTGCGGGCCTCGCGCTCGGTTTCTCTAAGCATCAAGATATCGTTCATCCTAACGGAACCCTTGACGTTCCTTGTAAGAATCCGGCCTCTATCCTTGCCTTCGAGAACCTTGACACGTACCTGTATGACTTCGCCGGCGATCCCTGTCCTGCCCACTATCTGTATGACTTCGGCAGGGACGACCTTTTCTTCAGCTGTCTTGCTGCTCATCTATCAGTCTCCACACCTATCATTTCTGGGCTGCTGTTACTCCCTTCATAGTGCTTATAGAGCTGACGACCTGCTCAACAATGTGTTGAGCCTCGCCAGCATCGACAATTGTGGCGGCTGCAGAGCCCACATCGATTCCAAGTGACGCACCTAGCTGCTGCTTGCTAGGTACAAAGATAAACGGTGCGTTTCTCTCTTCGCAGAGGATAGGCAGATGAGCCACAACTTCTGGCGGCTCGACATCCTCTGCAATTACAACTAGCTTTGATACGCCACGTTCTATAGCTTTGGTGGTCTCATTGGTGCCCTTGCGGACTTTACCGCTCTGCTTTGATACCCTGACAGCCTCGTAAACTGCATTTACCAGATCCTTAGAAGTTTCAAACTTGACATAATATGGCTTACTCACTGTTTCTATCACCCATTGGGATCATCTTATTCTTCTGTGTAAGAAGAATAAGCGTATTAAAAATGTTGTCCATTCCTATATCTGGGACTGCACATACCTACGGTATTCATCAACCTTTGAATCCAGCAACGATTTGTCAGTCGATTCTGCATACATTCTGATAAGGGGTTCAGTCCCACTAGGCCTTAACATCAGCCAAGTCTCCTCATCAATCCAAATCTTAGCTCCATCCAGCGTCTCGATCTTCTTGGGGCTTCCATGCTCGATGCATACCTTAATTACCCTATCTACAACTTCTCGGGAAGAACAGGTAAACTTGGTCTTATACTGGAAGGTCTGTGGCAGCTGCGCAATGTGCTTGGAAAGTGGCTTGTCAGATGCAGCCAGCATATCAAGTACAAGTGCAGTAGCCATCGCTCCATCCCTTACCTCATTTAGCGGCCCGTACATAAAGCCGCCATTCTCCTCCAGGCCAAGCGGGCAGCTGCGTTTTACCATTTCTCGAGACACTTCGACGCTTCCAACCTTAGTGTAAATTATTTTAGAGCCGGCCTGTTCTGCAACAACAGATAGTATCATTGAAGTGTTGATAGGGCAAACAACTTCGGAACCCTTATGCTTTTGTGAAAGCAAGTGCTTGACCAACAGTGCGCCAGTTTTGTCACCCATGTAGATTGTGCCGGTATCATCACAAAAGATGCTACGATCGCCGTCGCCGTCATATGCAACACCAAAATCCGCCCTTGCCGACTTGACAGTTTCTGAGAGCACTTCAAGATTATCAGGTGTCGGCTCTGAGCCACGTCCAGGAAAATCGCCATCTATATGACCATTGATGACGATTACTTTGCAACCAAGCTTTGTTGCTACAAGCGGAGCAACGGCTGCTTGCACGCCGTTTCCAGTATCCATTACCAAAGTGAATTTTCGTTGCCTTATCCTGTCGGCATCTATAAGGGCAAGCATAGCCTCAATGTATCTACTGACAATATTGTAATCAATAGAATCGCGACCAGTTCCATCTATCCTGATAAATCTCTTTGAATAATAAATATCCTCTACTTTCAGCTCATCCTCCCTTGGAATTTCTACGCCATCTGCCGCAGTAGGTTTGATCCCGTTGTACTCGGGCGGATTATGTGATGCAGTTATCATGACCCCTCCGTTGTATCCTAGGCGCTTTGCAGCGTACTGCAGGCATGGAGTAGGTATAAGGCCTGCGTTTGCAGTGTCAAGCCCTGCAGAGTTGAGAGTGGACCTAACAAGTCTTGACAGGAGGGGGTGCGATTTGCGTCCATCATATCCTACCACTATAGGCCCTTTGCCAAAATATGTGCCAAGCGCATAGCAGAGATCAATCACAAGATCATGTGTAAGCTCTTGACCATAAACTCCGCGTACTCCATTTGTGCCAAAGAGCCGCGATCTGACATTGCTTGCTTGCATGCTTATATTATTATTTTTTACAGCTGTCAAGCTATAAATAGATAAATTTGGCTGCTGGTTCTTGCATTCTTAGGCGGGCGGGGGTCGCCAAGCCCGGTCAACGGCGCAGGTCTCTTTTTCTTTTGAGAAAAAAGAAAAAGAGTGCGAAGCTTAGAATGAGCCGGCTGGTTCCTGCAACCCTGTTCCTTAGGGATTCGTGGGTTCAAATCCCACCCCCCGCACTTTTAGTTTCAAAACAGCAACACTACTTTAAGTCAGTCAAGCTAGTTGTAGACTGGATCGCTGGTCCTTTAACCGGTAATGCCATAAATAGGCCTCTAATAGGAATATGGAATATGGTACGTGCCCGCAGATTATTTCCCATCTCACGTACTCTCATAATTCACTACAATAGGGCTAAAGGCCGGTGCTACCAGCCGGTGGAACTCTAGAGGGAAAAACCCCACGTTCTGAAAGAAATGCAATAATGTTACATCTTTTGTAATTGAGCAAGGGTCGTACCAAGATCATGTATTCGTTAGAGCTGGAGAGAAGCAACAGGGTGAAAATGCACTCAGCGACATACTAAAAAATCAGCTTGACATTTATCTTAAGATGTGTGGCCCTTATGTTTCACCGGATACAATCAAACTTTTGTCTAATGCTCCCAGCGGCATGATATTCTGGTTTTGACGGATAATATCAAGGACGCCAACACACAGTCAAGCAGGAAGTGACAAGGCTGGGCAACAAGATAAGCATTAGAAAAGGCGCAGGATTACATGACAGGTTTATTCAACAAGAGGTGAAGGATGGTCTATTGGACATTCGCTCAAGGACCTTGGATCAAAGAATAGCTATCTTGCCAAAATGGTAGGTTCGGTAGACGCCGAATCAGCTTTCGATGATAACTGGAATCAGGCAATGACTGTTCTTTGATTAACATATCGCACCTTGCTCCCTATGAAGTCTAGATAGAAGATAGAATCATTATTTAGCAATAAATTTGATACTAATATTGTATGCCTGCTGTAGTGACTCACATGATAGAGATAGATGATTTGAGACTCATAGGCTGGTTTGAAGAAATTCGTGGTACAAGCGAAGATGTTTGATGTATTCAGCAGTTTAATCTTCGCTTGTAATGGCATTAAAGATATGCTTGAGAGATAGATAGATAGATAGATAAGACGATTGTCATAAAAACAATTAAAGCCTGCTGCACAACTGATATGAAAAGTCATAGTTGCTCAAATATGTCAAGCTATCAAAATCCTCAGCTATTTACGTCCTT
>Ga0126310_10000430_pt1 | contig 14275 bp, 12 predicted proteins | sample Plot60_FD_92540 | JGI IMG/M metagenome (GOLD analysis project Ga0126310, IMG submission 92540) | Serpentine soil microbial communities from UC McLaughlin Reserve, CA, USA - Plot60 | ecosystem: Environmental > Terrestrial > Soil > Grasslands | place: USA: UC McLaughlin Reserve, Lake County... | reverse complement strand
TCAAGAAATTCAGATCGGGATGGAGCGGCTCTGGCAAGTGGGGTGAAAAAATCGGGCGTTTCCCCACTCCGCTGAGCCGCCAACCGATGCAATTCGTGCCTCAGCCGCGCACTCTCGGCGGCGATTGCGTCGGCGCGGATTGGAAGGTCGTGGCGGCGCATGGCTCCCTCCCGTCGAAGACGATGGCAGGCAAACGGCAAGCCCACAACCGGAGTTCGCATACCCGGCGGACTTACCGCCGATCAGGAATAATCAGTGCTTACTCGAATCATCGACACACGACCGGTTTCCTTGCCTTGGCCGGCCCGTCTTGCTGACGCGGTGCTCATGCGTTTGGTGCCGCGCCAAGGCATCATGCGCGACTCGCAGCCTCTGTGGCTCTTGACAACTTAGATTGCCGGGCGCCTGCGGCCCCGAACAAGAGCATGAATAAGTAAGAACTTAACTGATCTTTATGGAACTCGGGCACGGCAAGAAATTGCTGAGACTCTTGCGGTAAACGAGCAACATGAACTGTCGGACGAGACCGTCATGAGCCTCAGCGAGTTCATGGAGCGGCGCGCGGTCGACCTGCGCACCGGAGGCCGATACAGCCTCGCGAGCCGGCATGATGCGCAGGGAAAGCGGCGCGAGTTCGCCTGCCGCACCACGCGCATCTCGCCGTTCCAGATGCTCGTTGCCGCGCCGGTGCTGGGTCCTCGTGGCGAGCGCGTGCTCACGTTTTTCGGCGAACTCGGAAAACTTGATGGCTGGATCACCGATGTGGGCGAAGGCGCGTTCCTGGTCGACATCACCCTGACCAAAGAAGCGCGCGAGCGCCTCGCGAACAAGCTTGTCTGGCTTCAGAAGAAGCAGAAAGACGCCGTTGTCGATGTGCGCGAGCAGCAGCGTGTCGTTCCCGAGGACCCGCATACGACGCTGATCTTCGCAGATGGGACCACGGTCAGTTGCTTTGTCATCGACATATCTCCGTCCGGCGTCGCCGTGTCGGCCGACCTGGAGCCGGAAATTGGAACCCGCTTGGCAGTCGGCCGCGCCGTTGGACACGTGGTGCGGCGTTTCGGCGAAGGCTTTGCGGTCAAGTTCGACCGGCTGCAGGAACCGAGCTATCTCGAGCAGATGATACGGCCGCCGCGCGATGCACCGCTTGTGGCGCCGAGCCCGAGCATTGTACCAGCGGTACGCCCGCCCATTGTGCGTGCGCCCAAGCTGCACGGGACACCGAGTGCTGCGGCTCCGGGGCTGCAAGGCAATACCTGGCTGGTTGATTGAGCCGTCGCGTCGGCTGAGCGCCTGCGACAAATTGGTGCCCGCTCGCTGCGGCCGAACGTTGACCGTTTCCCGGCAACCTGTTCTGTTTCCTGCAAACCGGCTGGTGCGCCCGCCACATAGTGCGGGCCCTCCTGAACACCAGCGCCGGATATCCGAGGGGTCATCACATGGACGAGCAAGGACTGCGCGCTCTTATCACTGACGTCAAAACTGGCAAGTTATCACGCCGTTCCTTCGTGCAGCGGATGCTGGCGCTCGGGCTCACTGCGCCGCTTGCGGCGCAAATGCTTGCCCACTCGGGCGTGGCGCATGCGGCGGATGAAAAATTCAAGTGGGACTACAAGCCGACCAAGCGCGGCGGCGGTGGAGCGCTGAAGACACTTTGGTGGCAGGGCGCGACGCTGCTCAACCCGCACTTCGCGGTCGGCACCAAGGATCAGGACGGCTGCCGCATCTTCTACGAGCCGCTCGCGGCGTGGGACCCGGATGGCGCACTCTATCCGGTGCTTGCGGCCGAAATTCCCGATCTCGAAAACAACGGTCTGGCGAAGGACGGCAAGTCCGTCACCTGGAAGCTCAAGCAGGGCGTCACGTGGCATGACGGCAAGCCGTTCACCGCCGACGACGTCGTGTTCAACTGGGAATACGCCAAAGACCCGGGAACGGCCGCGACCACGAGCGGCAGCTACAAGGACGTGAAGGTCGAGAAGGTCGACACCCATACGGTGCGCGTGCTGTTCGAGAAGCCGACGCCGTTCTGGGCGGACGCTTTCGTCGGCGTGCGCGGCATGATCATCCCGAAGCACCTCTATGCGGACTACACCGGCGGCAAGTCGCGCGATGCGCCGACGAACCTGAAGCCGGTCGGAACCGGGCCATACAAGTTCGTCGACTTCAAACCGGGCGACATGGTGCGCGGCGAATTGAATCCGAATTACCACATGCCGAACCGGCCTCACTTCGACACGATCGAGATGAAGGGCGGCGGCGACGCGATCTCGGCCGCGCGCGCCGTGCTGCAGACCGGTGAATACGATTACGCCTGGAATCTTCAGGTCGAGGACGAAATCCTGCTGCGACTGGAAAAAGGCGGCAAGGGCAAGACCGATATGTCGCCCGGCGGCAATATCGAGCACATCCAGCTCAACTCAACCGATCCGTGGACCGAGGTTGATGGCGAGCGCTCGAGCATGAAGACCAAGCATCCGCTGCTCTCCGACAAGGCGGTGCGTCAGGCGCTCGCGCTGCTCATCGACCGCAAGTCGGTGGAGGACCATATCTACGGCCGCACCGGCACCGCGACCGGAAATTTCGTCAACGGCCCGCCGAAGTTCGTCTCGAAGAACACCAAGTGGGAGTTCAACGTCGACAAGGCGAACCAGATTCTCGAGGACGCGGGCTGGAAGAAGGGAGCGGATGGTATCCGCGCCAAAGACGGCAAGAGACTGAAGTTCGTCTATCAAACCTCGATCAACACGCCGCGCCAGAAGAACCAGGCGATCGTCAAGCAGGCCGCGCAGCGCGCGGGTATCGATATGGAACTGAAGTCGGTGACGGCCTCGGTGTTCTTCTCCTCCGATGTCGCCAATCCGGACACCTACCCGCACTTCTACTGCGACATCCAGATGTACACGACGACGATGACGCAGCCGGACCCGGAAACGTTCCTGCTCCAGTTCGTCTCGTGGGAAGTCGCCACGAAGGAGAACAAGTGGCAGGGCCGCAACATCACGCGCTGGACCAGCCAGGAGGCAGATGACGCCTTCAAGGCCTCGCAGTCGGAGCTCGATCCGGTGAAGCGCGCTGCGCACCTCATCAAGATCAACGATCTCGCCTGCAACGATCACGCGGTCATTCCGGTCGTTTACCGGCCGCGCGTGCAGGCGAGATCGAATACTCTCGCCGCGCGCGGCAGTGGCTGGGACAGCGACTTCTGGAACCTGCAGGACTGGTACCGGACGACCTGAGTGCCGGTCGCCCGGCCTAGAACAGCCGGATCGGGATGAGCGATGGGACGCTATCTCATCAAGCGCCTTGTCATCGCCGTCCCCAGCCTGCTGGGGATCAGCGTCATCCTGTTCACCGTGCTGGCGCTCGCGCCGGGCGATCCGTTCGGCGAGCTCGCCACCAATCCCGCCGTCCCGCCTGAGGTGCGCGAGGCGCTGCGGGTGAAGTTCGGCCTCGATGACCCGATCGCGATCCGCTACTTCCGCTGGATCGCCGCCATGTTCCAGGGCGACTGGGGCTTCTCCTTCGCCAGCCGCATCGATGTCGATACGCTGATCCTGCAGCGGCTGCCGGCGACGCTGTTCGTCATCGGTTCGGCACAAGTACTCGCCCTGATGATCGCTTTGCCGGTCGGCGTCATGGCGGCGACACGCCCCTACTCGCTGTTCGATCAAATTTCCAGCACGTTCGCCTTCATCGGTTTCTCGCTGCCGACGTTCTTTACGGGCTTGCTATTCATCCTGGTGTTCAGCGTTCAGCTCGATTGGCTTCCATTCGTCTACAGCGATGTCCGGGCAACGGGCTGGCGCTGGTATTGGGAGAACCTGCGCCAAGCCATCATGCCCATCGCGGTGCTCGGACTGTTCCAGGCCGCCTCGATGACGCGCTATGTGCGCTCCGCGGTGCTCGACGTGATCCGCCTCGACTATGTGACGACCGCGCGCGCCAAGGGGCTCGGCGAGCGCACCGTGATCGTCAAACACGTGGTGCGCAACGCGCTGATCCCGGTGGTGACGCTGGTCGCGCTGCAGATGCCCGCGATTTTCGGCGGCGCCATCGTCACCGAGCAGATCTTTCGCATTCCCGGCATCGGGTCGCTGCTGATCAGCGCGATCCTTGCCAACGATACGCCGGTGATCATGGCGGTGACTTTCGTGTTCGCCTGCCTCGTCGTGCTGTTCAACCTCATCGCGGACGTCCTCTATGGATGGCTCGACCCTCGCATCACCCTCGGCTGACGTCCCCGATCTGGCGCAACGCCAGGCCCGGCCGTTCTCGCCGTGGCTCGACGCGTGGCGGCGCTTCCGGAGGCATCCCCTGGCCGTTGCTAGCGGTGTCGTGCTGCTTGCGATGATTCTGGCGATCGCATTCGGGCCTTTCGTCTGGAAAGTGGCCATCAACGACATTGATTTCGCGGCCCGCATGCAGACCCCGTCGTGGAAACACCCGTTCGGCACCGACGATCTCGGCCAGGACCTGCTTGCGCGCATGCTCTACGGCGGGCGCATCTCGCTGGCCGTCGGGCTATCCGCCATGTTCGTCGCCATAACTGTGGGCACGATCGTTGGCGCGATCGCCGGCATGTCGCGCGGCTGGGTCGGACCGGCGCTGATGTGGCTGACGGATCTGTTCCTGTCGCTGCCCGCGCTGCCGCTGCTGCTGCTGGTGATCTATCTGTTCCGCGATTCCCTCAAAGCAGCATTCGGCGTGGAGGGCGGCATCTTCATCATGGTCGTCGTCGTGATCGGCGGGCTGCGCTGGATGCCCGTCGCGCGGCTGGTGCGAGCACAGTTCCTGTCGTTGCGCGAAAAGGAATTCGTCGAGGCTGCGCGTGCGCTCGGCGCAACCAAGCTGCGCCAGGTGGTGCGGCACATCCTGCCCAATGCGCTCGGCCCCGTGATTGTCGCAGCCACCATCGACGTGGCGGCCGCGATCATTGCGGAGTCAACGCTCTCGTTCCTCGGGCTCGGCTTTCCGCCCGATATCCCAACCTGGGGCCGCATTCTCTATGACGCCAAGGATTACCTCGACATCGCGCCGTACTGGGCCCTGTTTCCCGGCGCGGCGATCTTTCTCACCGTGCTGTCGATCAACTTCATCGGCGACGGCCTCCGCGACGCGCTCGATCCGCGCAAGGTGATGTAATGCAAGAAGCTGGAGCATCGCCGCTGCTCGAGATTCGCGGGCTGAAGACGCATTTCGCCACAGATGACGGCATGGTGCAGGCGGTCGACGGCGTCGACATCACGATCGCACGCGGCGAGACCGTCGGCGTGGTCGGCGAATCCGGCTGCGGCAAGACCGTAACAGCGCTGTCGGTGCTCAAGCTGATCGCGATGCCGCCGGGCAAGATCGTTGCAGGACAGATCCTCTATCAGGGCCGCGATCTCGTGCCGCTCGATCAGGAGGAGATGGACCGCATCCGCGCCAAGGACATCGCAATGGTGTTCCAGGAGCCGATGACCTCGCTCAATCCGGTCTACACAATCGGCGAACAGATCGCCGAAGTGCTGCGCAAACATGAAGGGCTCTCGCGCAAGGCGGCCATCGACCGGACTGTCGAGATGCTGCGGCTGGTGCAAATCCCCAATCCGGACCGCCGCCTCAACGATTACCCGCATCAATTCTCCGGCGGCATGCGCCAGCGCGTGATGATCGCCATGGCGCTGTCGTGCAATCCGAAACTGCTGATCGCCGATGAGCCGACCACGGCGCTCGACGTCACCATTCAGGCGCAGATACTCGAATTGCTACAGGACATGAAATCGCGTTTCGGTATGGCGATCATGCTGATCACCCATGCGATGGGCGTGGTGGCGGAAACCGCTCAGCGCGTCGTTGTGATGTACGCCGGCAAAGTGATCGAAGAGGCGCCGGTCGAGCAACTCTTCGCCAATCCGCGCCATCCTTACACGCAGGGCCTGATCCGCTCGATTCCGCGCATCGACACGGCGGCGACCCACAAAACCAGGCTCGAAGCCATTCCCGGCACAGTGCCGAGCCTGCTGCGGCCGCCGCCCGGATGCCGCTTTGCGCCGCGCTGCCGCTATGCGATGGCGAAATGCCGCGAGGCGGTCCCACCTTTGTTCAATGTCGGTCATGGACACCGGGTCGCTTGTGTGCTGGTCGAAGACGAACTGGTGGCCGCGCAATGAGCGAGCCGTTGCTGCGCGTCAAGGACCTGGTAAAAAACTTCAAGATAGGCGGCGGCCTGTTCTCGCGCGGGGCAGATACGGTTCACGCAGTTGACCGCGTGAGCTTCGATATCGGCGCGGGCGAAACGCTCGGGTTGGTCGGCGAATCCGGCTCCGGCAAGTCGACCACAGGCCGCTGCATCCTGCGCCTGATCGAGCCGACCGCTGGCGAGATCTGGTTCGAAGGCCGCAACGTCACCGAACTCGACCCGGCCGCGTTCCGCTCGCTTTGCCGCGACATGCAAATCATCTTTCAGGACCCATTCGCGTCGTTGAACCCTCGTATGACGATCGGCGGGATTATCGGCGAGGCGCTCACCATCCATAATCTCGCGCCGTCCCGGCGCGCATTCACCGACCGGGTGGTCGAACTTCTCGAAACCGTGGGGCTGCAGGCCGATCACATGCGGCGCTATCCGCATGAATTTTCCGGCGGGCAGCGCCAGCGCATCGGGATTGCGCGCGCGCTCGCGGTCGAGCCGAAGCTGATTGTGTGCGATGAGCCGGTCTCGGCCCTCGATGTGTCGATCCAGGCGCAGGTGATCAATCTGCTCGAGGACCTGCAGCAGAAATTTGGCCTGACCTATCTGTTCATTGCCCACGACCTCTCGGTGGTCGAGCACATCAGCATGCGCGTGGCCGTGATGTATCTCGGACGGATTGTCGAGATCGCGTCGGCGCGCGATCTCTATGCGACGCCGCTGCATCCTTACACCGAGGCGCTGCTGTCGGCCGTTCCGGTCACCGATCCGAAGGCGCGGCGCAAGCGCATCGTGCTGCAAGGCGAGGTGCCGAGCCCGATGCACCCGCCGACCGGCTGCCATTTCCACACGCGCTGCCCGATCCGCAAGCTGCCGCTCTGCTCAACCGAAATCCCGCCGCTCGAACAGAAGCGCAACGGGCACTGGGCCGCGTGTCATTTGCGGAGCTAAGCGCGCGCCGCCGATCCGCCGCGATTCCACCCTCGCCCGCCCTCGCCGAAAATCTCGAAGCCGGTGTCGGTCACCGCGATGGTGTCCTCAAGCTTGATGAATCCGCGTGAGGGGTGCTTCAGCGTGGTCTCGACCGAGATGACCATCCCGGCTTCGAGCGGACGGTGCGCGTCCTCATCAGTGTAGGGTACCGGCCCGTGATTGGTGAGGTGCGGCGCCTCGTGGCTGACCAGTCCCATCCCATGCGCGAGAAATTCCATGTTGTTGTGGTGCTTCGACTTTCCGACCAGCGCCTCGCCGGCCGCATAAATTTCCCCGCCCATTGCGCCCGCGCGGATAGGTTTGAACGCCGCGCGCTGGATCGTTTCGATCTCGCCGAGCAGGTCCTCCAGTTCGGCGTCCGGCTCCCCGAGGATCGCCATGCGGGCGAGATCGCCGATGTAGCCGTGATAGTTGGCGCCGGAGTCGACCGACAGCACGTCACCGTTTTCCCAACGCTGCGGCGACGGAGCGCGGTTGTGGCTCGCGCCCGCCGCGATCAGGCAATATTCGAAGGTAAGGCCGCGATTGACCTCCTCGCGACGCAGGGTCTCGGTGAACTCGGCCTTGGTCGTGCCGGGCCCGCTCTGCGCGATCGTCGCCAGCATCGCGTCAATGACCTTTTCGGATGAGATGCGCAGCATCCTGAGTTCGTCCGCTGACTTGCGCAGCCGCAGCCGCTCCAGCACGACCAGCGCATCCTTGATCTCGGCGTCCGGTACGGCCTTGCGCAACGCCGATCCGGCATCCATCGGCATGAAGGCCGTCTCGATGCCGACCCGTTTCGCCGGAAGACCGAAGCTCTTCAGGTACTCGGTCGCGCGCCCCATCGTGTCGAGTGACCCCGATGAATTGGTCTGCGCTTCCGGCGTCCAGAATGGCTTCACCTCTTTCTGAAAACCTTCGAGGCGATGTCCAAAATAGGCGGCCTTCTCGGGCCTTCCTTTCGGATAGATCACAATTGGCAGATAGCGCGAGATGCCGATTGCATCCATGTAGTCGAAGAACACCGAACGATGTCCACCGAGCAGGTACTGCACATTGTGCTTCGACGTCGCGAGCAGAACATCGATGCCCGCTTTGTCCATCAGGCGATCAAGCCGCGCGGCATCGAACGGAATATTCAAGTGTGGCATCGTGCTGGTTCCCTTGTGCGGGCGTCGATTATAGCCCGTAATGTTCGCCCGAAAATGGGGTTTGGCATTGCACGCCGCGCCGTTGTCACATCCTGAAAATGCCGGCGTCGCGCGCACCGACCCGTTCGGTCACCCCAAGGGCCTGACCGTCCTGTTTGCGACCGAGATGTGGGAGCGCTTTTCCTATTACGGAATGGCCTCGTTGCTCGTTCTCTACATGGTGAAATACTTGCTGCTGCCCGGGCAGGCCGAGACCGTGATCGGGTATCGTGCCGTGAAAGGCGCGCTGGAAACCATGTTCGGGCCGCTCGCAGTGCAGCCCCTCGCCTCGCAGATCTTCGGCTTCTATGCAGGGTTCGCTTACCTGCTGCCCGTCGCCGGCGGCTATCTGGCGGACCGCTTTTTCGGTCAGCGCAAAATGGCGATTGTCGGTGCGCTCCTGATGGCCGCCGGACATTTCTTGATGGCGATCGAGGCGATGCTGTTCATCGCGCTCGGGCTCCTCGTCCTCGGCATGGGCGCTTTCAAGCCGAACGTCTCGACGCAAGTCGGTTCGCTTTATGCCTCGAACGACCCGCGCCGCGTCCGTGCCTATTCGATCTATTATGTCGGCATCAACATCGGCGCGCTGCTTGCGCCACTGGTCGCCGGCACGCTCGGCGGCGAGGCCGGGTGGCACTACGGCTTCGCAGCCGCCGGCGTGGGAATGTTGATCAGCCTCGCGATCTACCTTGGGGGCCTCCGCCATCTTCCGCCTGACGAACGGCGGCCGTCAGCAGCAGCGCGGGCGGCTGCACTGCCGTTCGACAAGCGCGAGCGCCTGACCATTTTCGGATTAGTGGCGGTGTTTCTGATTACAGCGTTGTTCTGGGCGACATACGAGCAGCAGAGCAACACACTCATGCTGTGGGCCGAAGATTTTACCGAGCGGCGCATCGACCTCGGCTTCTGGCAAGGCAACATTCCAACAACCTGGTTCCTCGCGCTCAATCCATTGATGATTTTCGTTTTTGCGCCCGTGCTGATCAGGATGTGGGCGCACCAGGCACGGCGTGGAACCGAGATGTCGACCATCAGCAAACTTGCGCTGGCTTTCTTCTTCGTCGCGCTGGCTAACCTGCTTATGGCTGCCGCCGCTCTGATGGCCAATGGCGGCAAGGCAAGTCCGCTGTGGCTGGTCGGTTATTTTGTTATCGTGACCATCGGCGAGCTGCATCTTGGGCCGGTCGGGCTGGCGCTGGTCTCACAGATGGCGCCCGCCCGAGTCCTCTCATTAATGATGGGCCTCTGGCTTGCCGCAAGCTTTCCTGGTGAGATTCTTGGCGGCTGGCTTGGCGGCTTCTGGAGCAGCATGGAGAAGGTGAATTTCTTTTTCATGATCGCGGCCGTCGCGGCGGGTGGCGGAGCGGCGATGCTGGCGCTCAATCCAGTGCTGCGCTCGGTGTTCGACGAGCCCGCGAATAGAGCGTAGCCTGTCATCCCGCGCGGCGCGCCCGGCTCGGCGCCTTGGCGCGATCTTTCACGACCCGGCGCGCCCGCGCGATCACGTCGGGGATCGCTCCCTCATTATTCGGCGCCATGATGTGCGCGCCCGCCACTCCCGGCACAGTCGCGAGTTGCTCGATGAAGTCTGCGCAGATCTGACGTCCTTCAGCTGCTGCGTCCCCGGCAAACTCCAGCCGCTCGACGATGTCGTCGGGAATGATCGCGCCGTAAAGCTGCTCCTTGATCCAGCGCGCGGAGCGGCCGGAGCGCAGCGGCACCACACCGATTAGCAACGCGATGCGATCAGTCAGCCCATACTCAGCGAGCCGTGCGACGTAGCGGCGCACCACGCCGATATCCATGCAGAACTGCGTCTGCGCGAATTGCGCACCCGCCGCGATCTTGCCCTTCAGGCTCTTCGGCTCCCATCCCACCGGCGGATCGATCGGCATGTCGGCCGCGCCGATGAAGAAGTCGGCTTTGCCGGTCACCTTGCGGCCAAACGGGAGCTCGCCGCGATCCCGGATGCCGACGGCGGTCTCGATCAGTGCGCCGGAGTCGAGATCGAAGACCGGCTTCGCGTCGGGCTGATCGCCCGCACTCGGATCGTCCCCTCGCAGCACCAGCAGATTGCGCAGTCCAAGCGCCGCCGCGCCGAGCAGGTCGCTTTGCAACGCGAGCCGATTGCGGTCCCGGCAGGTGAGCTGCAAGACTGGCTCGATGCCCGCGCCATGCAGAATGGTGGCGGCTGCCAGCGCGCCGAGATGGGCGCGCGCGCCGGCGCCGTCTGTGACATTCACGGCGTCGGCAAGGTCCTTGAGCGGCAGCGCCTTGGCGAGCAGGTCGTCACGCGTGCAAGAGACTGGCGGCGTCACTTCGGCGGTGATCACGAACCGGCCGGAGGTGATTGCTTGCTCCAGTCGGCCGCTGCCGGGCTTTATTGCCATTTCGTTCTTTCACGGATTTTCAAGGACGCGCGTCGTTTAGCAGAAGCAGTATCGGCCGGTAAGCGCCGCAAGGGTTACACCCGTGCTCAGATAAGGAAGCTAGGACGCGAGGACAACCAGTGCCTCCCCCTCCGCGACCTGCTGTTTCTCTTCCACCAGCATCGTCTTCACCGTGCCGGCTCGGGGCGCCGTGACGGGAATCTCCATCTTCATGGCTTCCAGGATGAGCAGCCTATCGCCTGCCTGGACGGCAGCGCCCGCAGCGGCCTCTACTTTCCAGACAACAGCATTCAATTCCGATCGCACCGTGACGTCAGCCATTACCCCTGCCCGCGCTTACCATTGTCCAATGGTATAGTCGTGCGATCCGAGGGTCGAGGCATGAGCTGGGAAGCCGATATCGAAGAATTGCGCCGCCGCGAGGCGCTGGCGCGGCAAATGGGCGGACCGGACAAGGTCAAGCGCCAGCACGATGGAGGCAAGCTCACGGTGCGCGAGCGCATCGATGCGCTGCTCGATCCAGGCAGCTTCCACGAAATCGGCGCCCTCGCCGGCAAAGCGCAATACGGCGCGGATGGCGAACTGCAGTCTTTCCTGCCGGCCAATTTCGTGTTTGGGCGCGGGCGCATCGATGGGCGGCCGATCGTCGTCGGAGGCGACGACTTCACGGTGCGCGGCGGCGCCGCCGACGCTTCGATCCGCGGCAAGCAGGTGCAATCGGAGCAGATGGCGAATGAACTGCGAATTCCTCTCATCCGACTGGTGGATGGCACCGGCGGCGGCGGCTCGGTCAAGACCATCGAGACGATGGGCTACACCTACGTGCCGGCCAATCCCGCGTGGGATTGGGTCGTCGCCAACATGGGCGCTGTGCCGGTGGTGGCGCTTGGCCTGGGCTCGGTCGCCGGTCTCGGTGCGGCGCGGCTCGTCAGCAGCCATTACTCGGTGATGGTGGAAGGCCTCTCGCAGATGTTCATTGCCGGCCCGCCGGTGGTCGCACGCGCCGGGCAGACTCTAACCAAAGAGGAGCTCGGCGGGAGCGAGATCCACGCGCGCTCAGGCGCAGTCGATGACGTCGTCGCGACCGAAGCCGAAGCCTTCGCGCGGGCGCGGCGCTTTCTCTCCTATCTGCCGTCGTCGGTGTATGAGCTGCCCGCGCGCATCGAGCCCAGCGACGATCCGGCGCGGCGCGAGCCCTGGCTGATCGAAGCGGTGCCGCATGAGCGCCGCAAGGTCTACGACATGCGCCACATCCTGAATGCGATCGTCGACAAGGACTCACTGTTCGAAGTGAGCCGCAAGTTTGGTGGCTCGGTCATCACCGCGCTGGCGCGGTTCGATGGCTGGCCGGTCGCCGTGCTGGCGAGCGATCCATATTTCTACGGCGGTGGCTGGACCGCAGATGCGTCGCAGAAGGTCACGCGCTTCGTCGATCTCGCCAACACGTTCCACGTGCCGGTCGTGCATCTGGTCGACGTGCCAGGCTTCGTCATCGGCGTCGAATCCGAAAAGGCTGGCACGATCCGCTACGGCGCGCGTGCGCTCGCGGCGATCTATCAGGCGAAAGTGCCGTTCTGCTCGGTGATCATCCGCAAGGTGTTCGGCGTCGCCGGGGCCGGCCACACGCCGCATCACAAGCTGCACTATCGTTATGCGTGGCCATCGGGCGATTGGGGCTCACTGCCGGTCGAGGGCGGCATCGAGGCCGCATACCGGGCGGAGCTGGATGCAGCGCCCGACCGCGAGACGCTACGCCACGAAATCGAGGAACGGCTCAACCGTTATCGTTCCCCCTTCCGAACCGCAGAGACATTTCTGGTCGAGGAGATCATCGACCCGCGCGACACGCGGCCGCTGCTGTGCGAGTTCGCCAATCTGGCGGCGAAGCTGCGCGAGCCGGGGCCGGTCGCAACGCCGATGCGGCCTTAGTAGATTTGATCTCCCGCATTGGCGCCGATGAAACATTTTCCCTGCGAGCGCGCGATGATAGCCAAAATCATTCTTTGAAAGGCCCACCTTCCGAGCCCGCGCGATGCATACATTCCAATAACCGCCTTGTTCGCCCATCTGCCCTCCTCTAGGGTCCCGGCATCTCACCGGGTTCTTCTCTCCATGCAAGTTCGCGACGGCATCGTTGAAGCCATCGGCAACACGCCGCTCATCAAGCTCGAACGCGTCTCGGCCGAGACCGGCTGTACCATCCTGGGTAAGGCCGAGTTCATGAACCCCGGCCAGTCGGTAAAGGACCGCGCCGGGCGCGAGATGATCCTGCAGGCGGAGAAGCGCGGCGAGATCAAGCCGGGTGGGTTGGTGGTGGAGAGCACTGCCGGCAACACCGGCATCGGCCTCGCGCTTGTGGCGAACGCACGCGGCTATCGCACCCTGATCGTGATTCCGGAGACGCAGAGCCAAGAGAAAAAGGACATGCTGCGGCTGTGCGGTGCCGAGTTGGTCGAGGTGCCGGCCGTGCCGTACAGCAATCCGAACAATTATCAGCATGTCGGACGCCGCCTCGCGGATGAGCTGCGCAAGAACGAACCGAACGGAGTCATCTTCGCGGACCAGTGGAACAATCTCGATAATCGCCGTGCGCACTACGTCTCTACCGGCCCGGAGATCTGGCAGCAAACCGACGGCAAGGTCGATGCATTCGTCTCGACCGTCGGCACCGGCGGGACGCTCGCCGGCACGTCAACCTTCCTGCGCGAGATGAAGAAGGACATCGTCATCGGCTGCGCAGATCCGCGTGGGGCCGCCATGTACAATCTCTTCGCGCACGGCGAGGCGAAGCCGAGCGAAGGCGGCTCGATCACCGAAGGCATCGGGCTCGGCCGCGTGACCCCGATCATCGAGGACATCAAGTGCGAGAAGGCCTATCTCATTCCCGACGAGGAGGCGATCCCGTACATCTTCGACCTGCTCGAACACGAAGGTCTCTGCCTCGGCGGCTCGTCGGCGATCAATATTGCAGGTGCGGTGCGGCTCGCGAAGGACCTCCGTCCCGGCAAGACCATTGTGACGCTGCTGTGTGATTCCGGCACGCGCTACCAATCGAAATTGTACAATCCGGATTTCTTGCGCTCGAAGAACCTGCCGGTGCCGGCTTGGCTAGAGCGAAAATCAAAACTCAAGCCGCCGTTTGTGTAAGAGAGATTGCATGCCCACCGACTGCCTGTTCCGCGAAGACGCCTACCTCACCTCGACGCCCGCAACCGTGCTGATGGTGACCGAGAAGGGCGGAATCGTCGTCGACCGGACCTGCTTCTACGCGACCTCTGGCGGGCAGCCGGGAGATAGCGGCGTACTGGCGACGCCGGCTGGTGACTTTCCGGTTGCGACCGCCGTCTACAACGATCAGCTCAAGACCGAGATCGCACATGTGCCGGCCGAGGGCGTCGCCGAGCGGCCGGCCGTTGGCGATAATGTCACGCTCAAGCTCGACTGGGGACCGCGCTACCGCCGGATGCGGATGCATACGGCACTGCATCTTCTGTCCGCCGTGCTGCCTTACCCGGTGACGGGCGGCGCGGTGAACGAGGACG
>Ga0126310_10000429_pt1 | contig 14277 bp, 13 predicted proteins | sample Plot60_FD_92540 | JGI IMG/M metagenome (GOLD analysis project Ga0126310, IMG submission 92540) | Serpentine soil microbial communities from UC McLaughlin Reserve, CA, USA - Plot60 | ecosystem: Environmental > Terrestrial > Soil > Grasslands | place: USA: UC McLaughlin Reserve, Lake County... | reverse complement strand
TGACTGATGATTTTGAATTATCATCATTTACTAAAGAACATTTGATATACACACCAGCACAATTAGCAGTCAAACCAAAGTATGATGGAACAGTAGAAGTAAAGATTGGTGAACGAGGAGCTTCTCATGGCTGATGCTGGTTTCATAGGTTTATCTATCTTAACAGTAGGATCTGCAATATTTGCTTTAGAAAGTCGAGAAATTATTTACGGTGCAATTGCTTTAGCTATTTCTATGCTTGGCATAGCGGGTTTTTTTATTTTACTAGATTCCCCGTTTGTTGCAATGTTTCAAATTGCGGTGTACGTTGGGGCAGTTGCTGTTTTAGTTATATTTATTGTAATGTTAGTAAGAACTGAGGCTCTCTTTTCTGCTGAGGAAGATAAGGGGAGACGAATCGCTGGTTTAATATTTTCATTATTAATGATGGTAGGAATTGGAGTTCTTCTTTTTAGTTCGCTGTTTTCAAGGGCTGAGTTCAGTCCTGTGATGGAAAAGATTGTTAATAAAATTGGTAATGAGATGCTGACATATTACTCTCCGGTATTTATATTGCTAGCGCTCACCTTAGCAGGTTCAATTATAGGTGCCTTATCATTGGCAAGGAGGGAAGACAGTGATCAGCGTTCCGAGACTTCGACTACAAATCCACAATATGAAAAGAGATATCTGGACACAAAAAACGAGGAGCAGGAGCAAGTATAAAGAATGACTGAATTAATTAACTTTGTTACTGTTTCATTGATTCTAGTTGGTATAGGAGTTTACGGCCTTATTGTTAAGCGAAATGCAATAAGAATGATTTTTGCTATAGAAATTATTGCAAATGCTGCAAATCTCAACCTAATCGCCTTTTCACGGTATTTGGGAGATATACAAGGACAGATATTTGCCTTATTTGCAATTGCAATCGCAGCAGCTGAAGTAGCTGTTGGCTTAGCTATTATTATTATTGCTTATAGGCTTTACAAAGATATTGACGTTACCCAATACAAATACTTGCGAGGTTAACAATATGGTATTTTTTAATAAATTATTCCAAGGAGAAATAACTTATGGCTTCTGAATCTGGATTATTAATGGCTTCTATTTTTCTACCTTTATTACTAGCTCCATTATCATATTTTTTAGGAAAAAAAAGAGGAGCAAACTTTGTTACGTGGTTTTCGTTTGGTACATTACTCCTATCTACTATATTATTAGTCATACCGGTATTGACTATCTCAGAAGAAAATCCTGTTTATGAAGAATCGTATGTCTGGAGCCAATTTGGTGATTTCGGATTGAGACTCGATGGATTTAGCATTCCATTTGCTGTAACCATATATATCTTATCAGCTGTAATAGCAATATTTTCTAGAGAATATATGGTCAGAAAAATTGCTGGACATTTTGATAATCTAGAAATGTCTAGTCCTTCCTCTATCAATTATAATAATAATAAAAATAATAGCTCTAAAGAGGAAGAATTAGGTAAAAGTAGTTCATCTCCTAGTGGAGGAGGACAACTTGAGAACATGTACCGGATTGAGCCATCATATAAACAACATATAGATACTCAAATGGGATTGTATTTTGCCCTTTTTCTTACATTTAGTATGGGAATGGTCGGTACAGTTCTTTCAACAAATCTTATTGAATTTTATGTTTTTTTTGAATTAATGCTTGTTCCTGCCTTCTTTCTAATAGCACTTTATGGTTATTCAACTAGAAAGAGGGTTTCCCTTATGTTCTTTTTTTGGACACATGTAGGTGCAGTTCTTTTATTACTAGGCATGCTTGCAATGGGTTTATTTGCAGGAGGCTTTGATTTTGAAACAATTAAATCCAATGTGTCAAAAATTCCTCCACAATGGATGACACTTATTGTATTCGCTGTTGTGATTGGCATTGCAGTAAAGTTAGGGGCTTTTCTTCTTCATATATGGATTCCACATACTTATGCAGAATCTCCTACTCCGATTTCCGCTTTAATTGCTGGCCCAATGAGCGCTATAGGCGTTTATGCACTATTACGAATTTGGATAGATCTTCTATCTATATCCTATTCTGAATATAGTATTTACATAAACTTTTGGGGAGTAATAACTATGATTTATGGAGGTGCCATGGCTTTAATGCAAGATGATATTAAAAAGTTATTAGCATATTCAAGTATCAGCCATATGGGTTACATAATTTTCGGATTAGGAAGTCAAAGTATGCTAGGTATAACAGGGAGTGCATTAATGTGGATTCCTCATGCACTTGGTGAGACAATTCTTTTTTTGATGGCCGGTTCTTTAATACTGCGAACAGGCACGAGAAGTATGTCCAATTTGGGAGGTATTGCAAGAAAAATGCCTTATACCGCAACATTTGCAATGATCGCTGTACTAACAATGATCGGAGTACCTCCAACAACTGGTTTTATGGCTGAATGGATAATGTTCACTGGTGCTTTACAAACGGGAACCGAAAATATGGATTCGTTTAGAGTTGTTTTGTTTTCCTTTGCTATTCTAACTACTATCCTGACCTCTTCTTACTTATTAGTGATGTATAAAAAAATATTCTTTGGCAAAATTTCACCTCGCTTTGAAAAGTTACGCGATGTTAATAGATATGCAATAATTCCAATGGCATTTATGGCTAGTTTGACACTATTTTTGGGTGTTTATCCTGATCCTATTATTAATCCTATAATTAAATATTCAGAAGGAATTTTTTCTGATTCTCCCGAAATTGCTTCTCTTCCCATCGTTCCAAATTTAGATACGAGGGTTGTACTCTCAGGAATGATTGTCCAAGATAAATATAGAAGCTTTGTAAATGGAGAGGAAAGTCACCTTTATCAGTTACAACAAGTAAAAAATATAGAAATTAAGGGAGTAGGTGAAAATAAAGATGGTTGAATCAATGGGGTTTGAAGGAATTGCTATAAATGTTTGGCTGGTCTGGATGGTTCCCTTTATCGGTGCAGCATTAATTCCAGCTCTCGCTAAAAAAAGTACCAGATTTGCAAATATTAGTGCTGTTGGCTTTGCGATAATTAGTGCTCTGTTTGCTGCTACACTTATTCCTCTAGTTAGTTCTGGAAGTGAAATTCATAGTCAGATCCCTTGGATCTCTGCCTTAAATATCAAAGCTGGGATCTTAGCCGACCCACTTAGTATTATTATGACAAATCTGGTTGCATGGATTTCATCATTAATTATTATTTATTCCGTTGGTTACATGCATGGAGATAGGGATTTGGTACGATATTGGTTCCTAATGTTGTTTTTTATAGGTTCAATGCAATTGATTGTTCTTTCGGATAATCTATTGATGGTATTTTTTGGATGGGAAGGTGTAGGTTTTGCATCATATGCATTGATAGGATTTTGGTATGCAGATCGAAAGAAAGATTATGTTGGCAGAGAAGGTCATATTGTTAAAGGTATAGCAATGTGGGCATCTCCTACACATGCTGGAATAAAGGCATTCTTAATGACACGAGCAGGAGATGTTATGATGCTTTCTGGAATGTTTTTGATTTTTATGTATGCTGGGACTTTTGGTTTTAAGGAATTGTTAGCTGATCAAACATGGGCTCATACTATGATGGAACAAAACCTTTTGGTACCTGCAGCTGTTCTTCTCTTTGGGGGAGCAATAGGTAAGTCAGCTCAATTTCCTTTGAATGAATGGTTATTAGAAGCGATGACTGGCCCTACCCCTGTTTCTGCATTGATACATGCAGCTACAATGGTTAAAGCTGGTGTTTTTCTTATTGCTAGAATTGGGCCATTATTTTTTGCCTTGGCAGCATTTGATGCTGCGGCTTTCTTTGAGGTAGTTGCCTGGGTAGGTGCGATAACTGCATTTCTACTTGCGACTCAAGCCATTGTGAATCCTGAAATCAAAAAGGTTTTGGCGTATTCTACAGGATCACAAATTGGTTATATGATGATGGCATTGGGCATAGCAGGCCTTTCTACACAATTTGTTGATGGTTATACTGCTGGATTTTTTCATCTCATGAGTCATGCGATGTTTAAAGCATCATTGTTTATGGCAGCCGGTGCGATCTTACATGTAGTAGGTTCAAGATTTATGACGGATATGGGAGGTTTAAGGAAAAATATGAATAAAACGTTTCTTTTTATGTTACTTTCGGCACTTTCATTAGCAAGTGCTCCTTTAATAACTTCTGGCTTTTGGAGTAAGGATGCGATTTTTGCTGCCCTTTTAGAATCAGGAACATCTACCGGAAGTGCTCTTTTCTTCATTGCATTTATAGTTGCAATAATGACAGCATTTTATACATTCAGGATGGTAGGCATGGTATTTTTTGGTACAAAGAGCAAACATGTACAATCCGTCGAACAAACCTCTACTACTACTACCTCTCAATCTGTGTCGTATATCTCTTCTGAACCTTCCCATGACCACGATGTAAAACATGATACCAAGCCCATAATTCACGAAGTCAGACCAATAATGTGGGTCCCCTTTGCAATCTTAGCAATTTCTACCATACTCATTGGCCTAGTTGGATTTATTTTTGAAGAAGAAATTCATTCCATCATGGCCACCTACCTCTTTAGCTCATTTGGTATTGGAGAAGCAATTGGCACTCATAATTCTGCAAACAACATAGAACAAAATCTAGCCCAGACAACAGAAACGTTAAACCCTATAGCATTTGTGTCCTCATTTGTAGCTTTTGGTATAGGCTCGGGTTTGGGTATATTATTCTATATAATTAGGAAAAAGGATCCAGAAATTATTTCACGATATCCTATTTTAAAACAGGCATGGTCTTTCTTGTATAATAGATGGTATCTTAATAGTTTGTTATATTGGGGATTTGTAAAAATACCTCTGCGTCTATACCAACTTATTTGGATATATTTTGAAAATATTATTGCACAAGGAATTAATCCAGCGTTACAATTTTCTATGAGCTATTTGTCAAAAGTAGTAAAATATACACAAACGGGAGTTACTCAAACATATCTTTTTGTCTTTGCGGCAGGCATTATCGTTGTTTTAATTATGTTATACTTATAGGAGGAATTGGTGGTAACAAATGATTGATATTTCGTCTACTCCAATTCTAATAATTATCCTTCTTGGCTCCGTTGGTCTTGGAATTCCTATAGTCGATGCATATAAAAAAGAAAAAGGAAAAAGTAAAAATAAACTTTTCAGTGCCATAACTTTTGGAACTTTAATAATCTCAGTACTCATAGTAATCTCCAGAGTCATAAGTGGAGAACCTCTTCCTGCAATGTATTTTGGAAACGATGTGATTGCAGATGATATGTTTGGTTCTTTCTTTGCGGTTTCGCTTTTAATCGTCTCTATAATGGTTTCAGCTTCTTCATGGAACTATATGAGAGGAATTTCAAACTATGCTTCATATTATTCCTTAATTTTACTATCAACAATTGGCATGGTGTTGATAGCTTATTCAACAGATTTTGTCATGTTATTTATTGCATGGGAACTTATGTCAATACCAACATACGCTCTTGCTGCATTTTCCAAGAAAGATCCCATCTCAAATGAAGCTGCTATAAAATATTTCATGTTTGGAGCCTTCTCATCCTCCATTCTTGTGCTTGCGATTGGATTTGTGTATGCCGTCACAGGCACTACAAATATCGGGGATTCTATAACAATTCTTGCTGAACTTTCCACCCCAAATCAAGCCCAAGATAAATTAGTAGGAGGAATTATCCCAATTTCTTATCTTGCGATAGGTATGTTTGTTGCTGGATTTGGGTTTAAAATGGGCTTGGTACCATTTCATATGTGGTTACCTGATGCATATGAAGGTGCACCAACAACAATAGGTGCATTGTTGGCAGCAGGAACAAAAAAAGCAGGTTTTGCAGCCGCCATTCGAGTAATAGTAATGGGAATGTTCGCTGTTGGGCTGGATTGGAGTATTGTGCTTGCCCTTTTAGCAGTTGTTACTATGACTGTAGGTAATTTTGGTGCTCTGATACAAAGAAGTGTTCCTCGTATGATGGCCTATTCTAGTGTCGCGCAGGCCGGTTATATGATGATTGGACTAGCGTTGGCACCCTATGCAAGTTCTGCTTTGGACGGATCACTTTTTCACATCCTTAATCATGCTGTAATGAAATCAGCCTCATTTTTAGCTATTGCTGCTGTGGCAATAGCATTAGCGACTTACAGTTTAGAAAAATACAGTGGCCTTGGAAGAAAAATGCCCATTACCGCCATTGCATTATCAATATCATTGCTAGCATTAGCTGGTGTTCCTCCATTGAATGGTTTTTGGAGTAAATTGGTACTTTTTCAATCTGCGATTGATAGTAGCACAGTAATCTCATGGGGTCCCTACTTAGCGATCGCAGGATTATTAAATAGTGCCCTATCCTTAGGATATTATTTATGGATTATTAAAAAAATGTACCTAGATGAAAGTGGTGATATGTCAAGGGTAAAAGAACCTAAGGCCATTATAGGGGTATTAATATTTGCGATTATTTTTATGGTGGGATTTGGAATATGGCATGCACCCTTACTGGAATTCGCCTCGATATCTGTCCCTACTCACATCGATCAATTAGTTCCTTCACTTGGAAATATAACTCAGAATTAAATTTCTTTTTTTAAATTTATCAATTAATAGATAAAACTATTTTCCAAAACTATAAACATGTGACTTTAAATAGGCTATTTAAATTTACAAGATTCTTTATTAAGATAATAGAATTTCTAAATGAGAATTGAGAGTTTTGTAATTAAAATAGAACAAATGAACAGTTAATTTAATAATAAATAAAATACTTATAATTAATTTTTAATTTCATTATTTGTCTTTATTCAGTAACTTTATTTATAGCTTACAAATACATAATTTCATTGAATATATAAATATACATAGAGATCTAGCGAATATTATTCAATAGAAAAAGATAAACGATGATTTCCTTTAATCTACTAATAATAATTTAAATTCTATTTTATTCTAGTAAACAAAGACAACCTATCATCTTCTATTTGAGCTTTATTAATGAATATTATATTTACCATAATCTGTCAAGATTAGTAAAAAATAAAAAACTAGATTAGAAATAAAACAATAATTGCTTTCGATCCAACAAACAATCCTGTTCTCAATTTTTGAATTCAGAGAAATATTGTTATGCCTTTTCTTGTGCTTCTTCTTCTTCTTCTATTATTTCTTCTCCTTTATTTGTATCTTCTTGTGATTGTTCTGAGTTTTCGGAAGCAGTTTGATCACTTGTTTGTTGTGCTAATTCTGCAGTAGCATACCCATTTCCAACTTTTGTTATTTTAACTTTTAACTTTTCGTCAACCTTAGTTCCAGGGACAAATATGACAAATCCTTCTATCTTTGCAACTCCAGAGTCTCCTCTGTTGCTAATAGCTTCAATAGTTACATCGTATTGTTCGCCTATCTTAACGGGTGAATGACGAAAACGTCTAGGTCTATTTCTATCTCCATATCCTCCACCACTACTTCTTCTTCCTCCACTATACCCTCCACCATAGGATCGGTCTGAAAGATATGTTCTAACTTCAGTTGCTGGTAAAAAACTAGCTATTCTCAATGTTTTCATACATTCTATATTTTCTTAGATATTTCAACTTTAGTATTTTAAACTTAAAAAAAAAGGGAGTTTATATCGTATTGTTTAGGTGATTCCATTAACATTAAGAAGTATGATTTCTAGAATAATGATAATTCTATAATTTAAGTATACATACAGTATATCTTTCATAGCCATAATACCTTGAAATTAAGAAATTATTTAGGAGAATAAAGTATTCTACAATTTTGTAAGTGCTATAAAATAAATAATATTCGTTCTAGAGTAATTGGAGATATGCTTCATAAGATATGTGATGTCGAGAAGATAAAAAATAAGAGCCTAGAAGTCTTTCATTTAACACTTGATAGTAAAGTAATAGATATTTTGCTTGTTAACATGGATGGAAAATTATCTGCATGTGATAATTATTGTCCACATCGTGGAGCATCTTTATCAAAAAGTGCTATATCATCTAGCAACTGTCGTATTATATGTTATTTGCATGATTTTGAATATAACCTGCGAACAGGAAAGCTTGAAAATATACCTTCTAAATGGCTGAATCAAAATACAGAATGGAAAAAATCAAATGACTTAGTTATTTATAAAATAATTAAAAAAGATAATAATATCTATGTAGAAATTCCTTAAGATTTTACAATTTGAATGAAATATGCGTAGTGCCCAGGTTTTATACGTTTAAGTTTTGATTCCTAGATCGTTCTGTTGACTCAAGAACTCTCTTTTTTTCATCATTAAGTTCGTCTAATGTCATAGGGATTATGAGTATAATATTATTTAACTTGCCATCTAATAGAGAGTTCCCTGATTCTTTGTTATAAAGATCTTTTTCGGTAAATATTGCAGCATAGGTTGAATTTTTTAGTAATTCATATAAATTTGCATTATGTGGAGAGAATAGTAATTCAACCTCTCCAACCGGTATTATTGAGCCATACTCATCAATATCCAGTTGAGTAACCCTAACCATATTTTTGGTAACGCTAGTAATCTTTGCAAGCATATTGATATAATATAAAAGTAAATTAATAACTTTTCTTAGACAATTAATTAGTCATTCGTTTTTGATAGGATAGTTGTACTGAAGTTTAAATATATATTTTATATTTTTTAATGGTCTAAATATTTTATAAAATCTATTGCTTTTATTTGTTGATATCCCTTTTCTAAGGGCTAACTCGTTACTTGATTTATATTTTAATAGAAAAAAATGATTTTTGTTATGATAGGAATAAAGATATGGCGAAATCTCAAATAGAATTTCACCAAAATTATTGTTGTTTTTGATTTTGCTTTTGCTTTGAGTCCATTCCAATCATTCCCCCTGCGAATACAAAAACTCCAAGAATTGTGATAAATAGAGATGCATATTCATAGGAATAGACAGAAATCCCAAGAAATTCTGTCTTAGGATATCCTTTTGGAGTCAAATTATTATTAGCTGTATCTTGTATTACTATAGAGCCACTGATTACCATTCCAATAAATCCTATTGCGAGAAGGGAGCCTCCTAAAATTATAATATTTCTTCTTTGTTTGCCAGAATGTAGTAAAAATAATGATATACCAGAAAATATATTTTTAGAAACCATCACTATAAGTACAGTCAGTATTTCTTATATAACTTTGGATAGCCAATAAAAATAGTGGATTCATTAGCATATTATAATATATTGATTTTAAAACCTTAAACAACATTAGAAAGTAGTTCAAGGAATTTCTAATTAATATCAATACAACAAAAATTCCAGGAATTATTAGAACTAATTTGTATAGAAACTCTATTTATCTTCTCATAGCTTGTTCTTTATCCTGATTTTCTGGAAAAGCTTCTTCAGCAATTGTTTCAACTGATTCTCCTGTCGGTAAGGGGGCATTCCTATCTACTTTATATTTGGATAATTCTGGAAAGTTTTTTCCAATTATTACGTTCATTCCTACAGCTATTATCTCTGATTTGGGAATATCATATCTGTCATTTGAGTATCCAAAAACTATTATTTTGTCATTTGTTTCTTTTGCTACAAAACCGAGATCATCTTCATTTTCTGCCCTAACTCCTTTGTTAAAGAGAGATTTGGGATACTTCCCTTCATAATATGCTAAATCGACTTGATGTTTCTCATCTTTCCATGGATCTCGCCTACTAGTTGGAAGCGGATTATTTCGATTTACTTTGTATTTTCTTTCTAACTCAGAAAATGGAAGACCAATAAGCACATTTGCACCAACTTGTTGAATCTCAGAGAATGGAATATCATATCTATTCCCTTTTCCACCAAATACTATTATCTTATCAGGAGTTTCTCTTACAACGTATCCAATGTCTGGATTATCTAATGTTTTTACACCACGGTTGAAATACCTTCCAGATACCATAATTACTATTTGTTACTGTTATATAAAAAACATTCTTGATATCTTTTAGAATTGTCTTTCTAGGATGAGAGAAGGTAAAGATAGTAGCAAATTTTATCTACATAACTTCTGTAATTAATTTCTTAGTATAGTGGATTGCCAGAATATGGCGATCCAGGAATTTTTATTAGATTCTATAAACAATTTTGTTATTTGAGTTCATCTTTAACTTTTTAATCAAAGAATAAGAATGATTTTCATGGAATTAGACATAATAGAAGAGAAGGAGATTTAAGATGATCCAAATTGTAACATATTGAGATTAGTAAGTTCTTCTAATTGATGTTTTAAGCGGGTGGTATAATTATTTGTTATATTACTTATGACCAAATTTAGTTCATTTTTTGCTTTGAGTGAATACGATTTGTATAAGTTTTCCATTTTACTAACAAGAAGTTGAGAATGATTATTCTGTTTCATGAGTAAGTTAAATAATCTATCCTCATTATTCCAATCATCCAGGTCATCGTGAATTTGGTAAGCTATTCCCATCAAATGTCCAAAATTTCCTATTGCTCTAGTATCTTCTTCATTTGCATCAGCCAAAATGGCACCAATCCTAGTAGAAGATTCAAATAGCGAGGCCGTTTTATGTTCTAATACCTTGATATAATCGTCTTCGGTAATTGTATGGTCTTTGTTCAATCTAATCTCCATTATCTCCCCTTCGCTCATGCGAATAGCCGCATTAGCGATCTCTGAAGAGATACGTGGGTTATTTAATTTCGATGTAATATTTAAGATAATACCAAGTACAAAGTCTGCTGTTAAAATACTGTTATTATACCCGTATTTTATATGAAAAGAGGGCTTACCTCTTCTCACATTTTCTTCATCAATAATATCATCATGTATGACTGATTCTGTATGTAAAAGTTCAATTGCAGATGCTGCTAGAAATCTTTGATCATCTAATTTAGAAAAACCTTTAGGGGTATGTGTAAGATTATTATTATTATTATTAATATTAATACTATTTTTGGATTTGATTATTTCAGAGGATAATAGCAATATAAGAGGACGGATTCGCTTTCCTCCTTCACACGCATATTTAAGAGAAGAATAAAATTCAGACCAGGAATAAAGATTCAATTCTCTTTCTAATGTCGCATTAATTTTTAATAAAAAGTCTCCATATTGTTCCATCAATGAGCTACTGGATTCTTGATTTGTATTTTTTCCTTTAAGACTATCGCCATCCAAATATTTAATCTTCACTTTAGTTAAAAATAATCAGAATATTAATGCTACTATAGGCTATCTTTGTAATTATTCGTAATTGTTAGGCATTAAACGAAAATTCTCATTGCTCCGGCCGGGATTTGAACCCGGGATCTGCGACTCGAAAGGCCACAATGCTTGACCGGATTGTGCAGCCATTATAAAGCTTCTACACCACCGGAGCACGATGACTTGTAATTTTAATTTCTATAAAATCTTTTCTTAATTGAAAACTCTAATAATAATAAGAATACAAAAGGTTTTTCTAATCTTTCTATGTTTTAATATGTATGATAAGCAACCGTATTGATTCGAGTCATTTAGAATCATTAATCAAAATCATTGATGATGAAATATGTGAAAGAAGCTTATTAAATCATCGATTTTATATTTTGTGGAGAGAAGGAAAATTAACGTTGAATCATTTACGTAGTTATTCAAAAGAATACTTTCAACTAGTAAAAGCTGTTCCTGAATTAGTTAATAACGTTCAAACGAATCTTGTAAACTATGACTCTGGAACACAATATGTGAAAGCAGTACGTAATACTCACGATGAAGAATATCAACACATACAACCATGGATTAAATTTGCACACTCAGTGGGGATTGAAAAACAAGAAATAATGGAATATGAAGGAAATAGTGAGGTCAATCTGGCCATAAATAATTTAAAAAAATTATGTCTTTCGTCAATCTGCGAAGGTGCAGCAACCATGTATTCATTTGAGAAAGAAATCCCACAAATTAGTAAAGCAAAAATTGAAGGATTAAAAAAATTTTATAATATTTGCAGCAAGGAAGGTATAACATATTTTAACATACATCAAATTGTAGATATAGAGCATGCTCAATTATGGAAAACAATTTTACTCGATTCCAATTTAGTTCGAGAGACAAAAGTTTTAAATGAAAAAATATTAAATGCATCAATAAGTTCATTGAATTGTCAAAATCAAATCCTAGATGCTATCTATAATAATTATGTACAAGTTAGGATGAATTGATTTCCTCATTAGTCATCCTCCAGACTTAAATTTTTATATCCTATTTATTGAATATAATTGAAATAGTTGGGCCTATAGCTTAGCCTGGTAGAGCGACCGGCTCATAACCGGTAGGTCGAGGGTTCAAACCCCTTTAGGCCCATTAATAAGTTGGGAGTAAAAAAGTTAATAGACACACAATTTACGATGAGAAGAAGACTAGGAGATCTATTCAGCTGCCTGTAAAACTTTCAACTACTCTAAATAAAATTGGTTTAATTGATAACATAGAGAATTTGTTTTCTAGTCAAAACAATATCACAAATTTATGAATTCCACTAATGCATCCGATAGACATCAGAATAACAATTTGAAAGTCATACTCTCCAAAGAACTCAATAGGCAAACAAAACAGGCATAACTCCGATCCGTAATAGTCTGAATCGTCTCTATAACTATAAATCTCGATTGAGTTCAGCCTATGATGGCAATAAATAATTGAATTGAATAAATTATATTAAATTATTAAATAGAATATTTCATCATTAATTAACAATCAACAATCGCATCGTTGGACTCATACATAGCCTCTATCAGTGCTCTTGGCCTCTCACTCTTAGGTAGTAGTAGTAGTAGATGGCTATGACAATTAATTAAATAATAAAATTGTCCTCAAGGATTAAATAGTATTTACGATGAATGTTCATACACTCCAAAAGTCATATCAAACCAGAAACCCAATTTTTATAGCCTTCTATTGTTATGGTATCTATCCTTAGAGTGCGACGACAATTTACTAACAGCAATTGTCTAAAATTATTAAATATTATATTAGATATATTATCACACAATAATCCATTAACTAAGGGTATCTGCAAACCTACTGCCATAGCCTACAAAAACTACAAGGGTATCAGGTATAGTGCTATGGCAGTAAAATTGTTCACCATTATTAAATACTATACATTGGTATCAATATACATCATCAAGCCAATCTCTTTTTATCTATCTCTAGCCATGAGATGTGAAGAAACGAGATTCGCCATAACCTTCTGTTATTATTGAGTATGTAGGTGCATCACCATCTTTCTCAATAATAGTAATAATTGATTATGGCTTTAAATTTCTCAATAAATAAATAAAAAATTAACTCAAAAGGAGAAGGTTATAACGCATCCTTGAATCACACCTTTATGTTATTCTCAATTGAAAAATTATTTTTCATATAATTCCATCGAATGCGTACATTAGTTATTATTATTAGTAACAAAATAAAGCATCATATAGAATATAATCGATGGGAAACTAAAACGAGAGGAAGGGGGATAGATAGTGTTCTAATTATAATTGTTAATCTAACTTTTCTATTCATATTGTCTCTGCTTAAAGTGATAAACCTTTTTTAAGAATACATTCTAGATTAGTAATTAAATGGATTTCAATGTTAGTGTAGGAGATGACAATCAAGATATAAGAATTTTAGCACCATGGTTTCTTAATTGTTTGAATAGATTGTCTGGAAGTAATCCTGCGAAATTTATATTAAAACAACAAGTTTTTGCACAAACACCAATGAATGGTTTCAAAGCAGATCCAGAGAAATATCAAAATTATGTAGATCTAAAGGGAAATGCAGACTACACTCGCGTTGTTGAGCCTGTTATAGATTTTTTAGTAAGAAATAGATCCATAAGAATTTCTGATGTTAATCCAGCAAAAATTGCAATTACACGAATTGGTGTTGATAAATGCAACGAACCTACAGACATAGAATGGAGTTATAATCATACATTTTATCCTATAGAAGATGATGATGATATTGCTAAGAATCCAGGATCTCGAAACTATAAATAAATATAGTTAACTGAGGACTAATTAGTTCGAGTTATAAGAGATAAAACAAAATCATTAAACTTCCTTTTTACTTCTTCCCTATGTCCAAAAGGAACTTCATAATATACTAACAAGTCAATAAGACCTGTCTTTGGATCTCTATCCCTTTGAGAACCATGTACCTTACCACCATACTCCGTAACAATATCAGACAAAATCTCATATTTCTGTTGAAT
>Ga0126310_10000428_pt1 | contig 14278 bp, 19 predicted proteins | sample Plot60_FD_92540 | JGI IMG/M metagenome (GOLD analysis project Ga0126310, IMG submission 92540) | Serpentine soil microbial communities from UC McLaughlin Reserve, CA, USA - Plot60 | ecosystem: Environmental > Terrestrial > Soil > Grasslands | place: USA: UC McLaughlin Reserve, Lake County... | reverse complement strand
TCCCTACCCGCCGCTCCTTCGCTCGTGTTCGAGGCCTTCACGGATCCGAACGAGCTCGTGAGGTGGTGGGGGCCGGAGGGCTTCAGCACCCCGAGCCTGGAGTTCGACCCACGCGTCGGGGAGAGCTACCGGATCGAGATGCAGCCGCCGGAGGGCGACGCCTTCTATCTGGCCGGGGAGTTCCGGGTGGTCGATCCGCCCACCCGTCTCGCCTACACATTCAGATGGGAGGACCCGGATCCCGACGACGTCGAGACCCTCGTGGACCTCTCCTTCCGGGATCTCGGCGAGTCGACGGAGGTCGTGTTCAGCCAGGGTCTGTTCAAGACCGAGGCTCGGCGTGCACTTCACCGGGACGGGTGGACGGACAGCTTCGACAAGCTCGAAGCGCTGCTGTCTTCGCAGACCTAGCTCGCCGGGCGCTACTCCCGCAGCCGTGCGGCTTCGAGGGCCTCAGCCCACTCGGGGAAGTATTCGATCCGCACCATCTTTCCATCACGAAATGTCGTGACCTGGTGGTACAGCTCCCCTTCGACCTCTGCCCCGCTTCCCTTGCCTCGTCCGTAGTAGCGAAGCCGGATGGCCACCCGATCGCCGCCGTCCACGGATTCCTGCGGGTCGAGCCTCAACTCCTCGAACGTTTCGTCAAGCCCCTTCCAGAAGCGCTTGACCTCGTCCGGGCCTCGGCAAGAGTCCGACCTTTGAAGCGGGGGAAGCACCCATTCGATCTCCGGATCGAAGAACTCAACGGCGGCGTCGAAGTCACGCCGGTTGTAGGCCGCTAGGAAATCTTCGGCTTTGTCGACATTCTCCTGCGACATCGCCTGCGGAGTATTCTCGCTTGCTTGCCGGACCGGAAGAGAAACGCGCGTCGTCCTAGCCGTGTGACGCTCAAGAGGTAAGCGCCAGTCCGAAAGGGCTCCCCTCGGAGTCCCTGCAGACCGCCCATTCACTGCCGGGATGGACGACGCTTCCCCCGAGCGCCTTCACGCGCGCAAGCGCCTCGGCGAGGTCGGCAACAGCGAAGTAGGGCAGCGAGAAGGAGTCCCCGGGGCCGGCTCCCCGGGCATGGACGCCAACCGCCGGCGCGCCGGCGTGTGTTTGCCAGCCCTCTCCCTCGCCGTCCTGCCGAGGCTCCAAGCGCGCGCCGAGCAGCTCGTCCCAGAAGCGGCGGGCCCGCTCAGGGTCGTCGGCCGGAAACTCGACTAGCGACAGCGGAACGACGGGCCCACGCATCGCCGGTCAGTATGCGCGTCGCCACGGCGGGTGTCGAGTCGGCGGTCCGATATGCGTCGATGTCCCCAGCGCGCCCGAGCTCCGTCTATTCGGCCTGACGATCGACCGCCGATGGCTCGGGGCTCGGGGCGGTCGGTGGTGCCTCCGTCGGCCGGTCACCCGGCAGGGAAGTCGGTGCGGCCGGAGCGGTCTGGGCCGCCCAAACCTTGTTCAGCTCGCTTTGGGCATACCAGATGCCCACGGGGCCGATCACGAGCAGCAGGATGAAGATGATCGGTCCGCTTGCCCTGCGCTCGATCCCCGCCGTTTCCTGTGCCGCCTCGATCCGGCCACTCGTGGTCCACATGGTCACGATCGCGGGCACGAGGATGAGCGCCCCGAGCGACGCGGCCAGCACGGAGTTCCCGGGGCTCTGGCCCAGGTCGACATTGCGTGCGCGGCCCAGGTCGCGCATCTCCCGGTTGATGAAGTACCACCAGAAGAAGAAGTAGATACCGAGCGTGATGAAGGCCAGCCCGACCACTCCCAGCGGGTTGCGGACCTTTGCCATCGATCCGGTCTGGGCCAACTGAACTTCCTGAGCCATACGAGCCTCCTCGTCGGGACCTCGAGGCGATCCTAAACCGGTGGCCTGTCCGTGGCTAGAGGATCAGCTTGCGTTCCATGAAGCGGATCGCCAGTCGCCACGACAAGAGGGCGAACCCGATCAGGAACGCCAGGTGGCCGATGTCCTCCCAGCCCTCGAAGCCGAAGACGGCGTGCCGGACGAGCTCCACGCAGTGGAACAGCGGGTTGACGTTGCCGAGCACCTGCGCCCAGGTCGGCAGCTTGTCCAGAGGAAAGAAGGTGCCGGCGACGAGGAACATCGGCGTGAGCAGGCCGCTCTGCCAGTACGAGAAGCTCTCGATCGACTTCGCCTTGGCGGCGATGAAGATCCCGAAGCAGGCCCAGCCGAATCCGGCAAGCGCCGCGATTGCCGGCACGAGCAGCATCCCCCAGCTCGGGTCGAGCCCGAAGACGACCGCCACGAGCATCGGTACGCACCCGTATACACCGGTGCGCGCGGCGATCCACAGCGCCTCCGCGGTGACCAGCTCCTCGGTGTCGACTGGAGCGGCGAGGATCGCGTCGTAGGTGTGCTGGAACTCGTACTTGACGAACGTGGAGTACATGGCGGGGAACGCGCCCGAGAACAGGACCGTCGTAGCGACGATCCCGGTTCCCACGAAGTCGACGTAGTCATAGCCGGCGACCGTGCTGACGAGCGACCCGAAGCCGAAGCCGAAGGCCAGCAGGTAGATCGTCGGGTCCACGGTCGAGGAGAACGTCGACGAGCGCCAGAACGAAGAGAAGTTGACGACCTCGCGGACCATCACGCCCTGCAGGGCGGCTGGTTCCAGGCGGCCGAGGCGACGGGTCGCGGCCATCAGGTGATCTCCTCGCCGGTCAGGAGCACGAAGACGTCCTCGAGGTTGGTCACCCGGCGCTCGCCGTCGAGGTCGGTGGCGCCGTTGCTGTGCAGTATCGACACCGAGGTGCCGGTGCGCCGGGTGCGCCACCCGCGTCCGCGCGCAGCAGTCTCGACGTCGGTCAGCCGCGCCGGTGGCCCGTAGACCTCGATCGCCTCGGCCCCCGCGTGCTCGCGAATCAGGGCGTGGGGCGCGCCAATCGCGACCGCCTTGCCGTGAGACATGATCGTCACGGTGTCGCAGAGGCGTTCCGCCTCCTCGATGTAGTGGGTGCTCATCAGGATGGAGACGCCCTCCGAGCGCAGCCGGTCGATCAACGCCCACAGCTCCTGGCGCACCTGCGGATCCAGGCCGACGGTCGGCTCGTCGAGCAGCACGAGCCGCGGTTCGTGCAGCAGGGCGCGCGCGATCAGCAGCCGGCGCCGCATGCCGCCGCTGAGCTGGTCGACCTTGCTGTTGCGGCGGTCGCCGAGGTTGGCAAGCCCCAGTGCGCGCTCGATCGCCGCCTTGCGCTCGCCGGGCCCTACCCGGTACAGGTGCGCGAACACGAGCAGGTTCTGCTCGACCGTCAGCGACACGTCGAGGTTGTCGAGCTGCGGCACGACGCCCATCTCCGCGCGTGCCTGCTTTGAGTCCTCGGGCAGCCTGTAGCCGAGCACCTCGAGCTCGCCCTCGTCGGCTATCACCTGAGCGGTGAGGGCCTTCATCGTCGTGGACTTGCCGGCCCCGTTGGGCCCGAGCAGCCCGACGCAGGTTCCGAATGGGACATCGAGGTCGAGACCGTCCACGGCCGTGAGCGGCCCGAACCGCTTGACGACACCGCGCATGCTGATGGCGCACTCCATGTCCGCGTCCTAGGCCCCGGCCGCGGCTGCGACGGCCTCGGGGAAGGGAAAGAGCCTCAGGAGGCGCCTTGCGAGCTCCGTGTCGCCCACGACCTCGACCTCCCCGGAGCGCAGCGCCTCTGCGAGCTCGCGGCCCTCCCAGAGCAGTGCGGCGAGAGTGCCGGAATCGGTCTCGATGATCGCGTCGGGCTGGTCGGCGGCACCGCGGCCAGCCTCGAGCCGGCCGTCGGCGACCCGGGCGTAGAAGCGGTCCTCACCGAGTCGCAGCTCATAGCTGGCGCTCAGGTCGCCCGCGGCGTATGGGTCGAAGAGAGTTCTCATGGCCAGCAGGTGGGAGGACGACATCACAAACCGAGGTCCTGCTGGTCGCCGGTCGCGACGCTGCCAGGGCCGCCGCTCTCGGGCGCGGCGAGCTGATCGGACGCTCGCCCGCCGGGACGCAGGAGGTCGGCGAGCGCCCAGGCGGCGAAGCACAGCGCCCCGACCGCCCCGGTGGCCGTGAGCAGCGCGCCTGCGGCCGCCACCACGGCGACGCCGTTGGACCCCAGGATCAGCACCGCGGTAGCGGCTCCCAGGGTGGGGCCGACCGGGAGCAGGCCGATGCCCGCGGCGGCGATCAGCAGCGCGACCGCGTCGAGGACCGAGACGTCAACGCCCAGCCCATGCAGCACCACCATGTTGCGCGCCACCTGGGCACCGGTCGCGAACATCACCAGGCCGATGATCACGTTCCGGCTCTGAAGTCCGCGGAGCACCTCGAGGCCCTTCCAGAAGCCCTCGCGGCGATCGCGGACGAATCTGCCCATTCCGCCGATCACGAGCGCCACGACGGCGAGCGCGACGACCGCCACCCACCAGGGCATGCCGAGCGGGGCGATCAGCGTGAACGACAGCAGCGCGGCAAGCGCCATCTCGGTCACGACGATCGGCAGCTCCGCGGCGATCAGGACGGAGGGGCTCGGACTGTGGGCCGGCGCGGTGCGCCGCAGCGCGGCTATGCGCACCCCCAGCCCGAAATTGCTGTTGAAGAGATTCCCGAGGTACCCGACGCTGGCCGCCCTGTAGAGAAGCCGCCGGCTGACGTTCCCGCCTGCCGCCTCTACGCAGACATGCCAGGCCTCGCTGCGCGCGATCAGCCAGATCACCTGCAGCCCCGTAGCGCCCGCCAACACCTTGAAGGAGGCCCCTCCGAACGCCTCCACGAAGTCGTGGCGCTTGTCCCACAGCCCGTACGCCAGAGCTCCCGCCACGACCACGCTGCCGATCGCAGTGAGCGCACCCGGATGACGACGCATCCAAACTCGCGCGCGACCGAAACGCCCTCGGGTGGCGGCGGGCGCCGGCATGGGGGTCTCCACGGCCGAAGAGTCGTCTGTGAGCGCCACGCGCCCGAACCGTAGACTGCGGAGCCTATGGAGGATCCGCGAACGGAGCGGGAGCGGATCGAGGAGCTGCGAGACGAGGCGCGCTACCGGCAGCAGCGACTGGCGCTCTACCGCGCTCGCCATTACGGTGGACGGGCGTCGGACCCGCGGCGGCTCGCCGAGTTGCAGCGCGCCTACGACGGCGCGGCGGCCCGCCTGGCACGGGCGAAGGCCAAAGCAAGGCCCAACTCGCCGTAGCCGCCTGACGGAAGGGCGCCCGGTAGGCGTGATGCTGCCAGCTAGGCGGGAGGCTTGCCGGGCGGGCGTCGCAGGTTCGCGCGGACGCGAGCCGACTTCTCTTCGCGAGCTCGGATCTCGTTAGCGCTCTGTGGCGCCTCCGGGAGAACCCGTGCGGCTTCGTCCATCACCTGTCGGCGCTGCTTGAACGTGCGCTCGTAGTCGCGCACCGCCCTGACCCTCTCGGAGTTCGACTTCGCCAGCTCCTCGCCGATCTGATCGGGGTCGAGCGCGTCGTAGCCGGGCAGCGGCTCGCCGCGGCGCAGGTAGCCGAGCTTGCTCAACACCGCGGGGCGTGCCTCGTGGGCCCGCTCGTGCTCCTCGATGGCGGCCAGCTCGACTTGCGACAACTCGTGCAGCCTGTCGACGATCTGCCTTGGCTTCAGCCGGTCGTAGCCGGCTATAGCGAGCCCCTGCGATCCCCCGCGTTCTTGTCCCGGCTCGAGGTCGCTCGGCGGGCCTTCCGCCGAGCGATTGCGAAACCGGTCGAGCAGGCCCATGCCGGGCCGCTTTACTGCGGCTGGACGTTTACGGCCTTCGGCCCCTTGTCACCGGCCTCTTCGTCGTAGGACACCTTGTCGCCCTCCTGCAGGGAGCGAAAGCCCCCTCCGGCGATACCGGTGTGGTGCACGAAGAGGTCCTTCCCGGCCTCATCCGGCGTGACGAAGCCGAAGCCCTTCTCGTCACTGAACCACTTGACTGTTCCTGTTGCCATGTTTTCCTCCACGGCTCGTGTGCTGCGAACCGGAGGATGCTGGGAAGCAACGACTACGGGCGCTGGCACTGCGTCGCCGCACCACCCGGGTGCGACCTGATGGTCAGACGCTAGCAGGCGTCTCCCGGACCGTGACCACCTGGGTCGGGTTGACGCCCAGTCGCTGACCCCGCTCGGTTTCCTCGAACCACGCGAGCGTGCCGGCGCTGCTGCGTGCTGCGTTCTCGAGCGCGGTCGCGGCGTCGGCGACGGAACCGCCTACTTCGAGCTCCTCGCCGGTGCTCAGCAATAGCGTGCAGGCCACTTCGACGGCAGACTACTGTCAGGCGCGCGCTACGCTTGACGGGAGTTCCACCGTCGGGTGTTGCGCTCCCTGGCGCCCCCCTGTGGCAATCGAACCCGGGGGCGGTGAGGACGAGTCATGAGCGACCGGCAGGAGGAACCCGCCAAGCGCGGCGACGCCGCGTGGCTGGCGGCCAGGGATCAGGTCACCAAACGCAACGCCGAGGCCCGCAAGGCCGGCAAGCAGCAGCGCCAGGCCTACGAGCGCGAGCGGGAGGTTGCGCGTCGCACGGCGGAGAAGCGCCGGGCCGGTGAGTTGGCGCGCAACGAGCGAAGAGGCTGATGACCGCCGGACGGGCGCCTACCACTGGAGCGCCGCAGGAGTGAGGCCCCGGCTCGGCGGGTAGAGAGGCCGCATGATCGGTTTCCTAGTCGCAGGCCTCATCATCGGGCTACTCGCCCGGCTCATCCTCCCCGGCCGCCAGCACATCGGGCTGCTCATGACGCTCCTTCTTGGCGTCGTCGGCTCGCTGATCGGCGGCACGATCGCGAACGCCCTCGCCGCGGGCTCGATCTGGGAGCTCAACTTCGTCGGCTTCGTGGCCGCCGTGATCGCCTCGGTGGCGCTGCTCGCCATCGGCGAGCGCGCCGGCCTGGGCTCGGGCGACCGCCGCCGCGGCGACTTGCCGCGCCGGACCTAGAGCGGGCGCCGAACCAGAGCGCGCTCCGAACCTAGAGCGAAGACGTCGCCTGACCGACTGCGCCGGGGCGCGCGGGGCGGCCACCGTCCGCCTCGCGCCTGAGCCTGCGCAGCTCGGCCCACGTGATCAGCCGCTGGCTGTCCTCGTCCCACAGCTTGAGCCTCACGCAGCGCAGGCCGTCCCAGAGGGTCAGTGTGGGAACGTCGTGGAAGATCGGGTTGTCGTCGTGGGCGCGCTGCAGGTTGTAGTTGGGAATGCGCGCGCTCAGGTGATGCACGTGGTGCAGGCCGATGTTGCCCGAGAAGAACTGCAGCAGCTTCGGGAGCTTCAGGTAGGAGCTGCCCTGCAGGGCTGCGTCGGCGTAGCTCCAGCCCTCCGAGCTCTCCCAGTAGACGTCCTCGAACTGGTGTTGCACGTAGAACAGCCAGACACCTGCGGCCCCGGCCAGCAGCATGGTGGGCAGCTGAACGAGCAGGTACTCGCGCCAACCCATCAGCAAGCCGAGGCCGGCGACCATGGCGACGATCGCGAAGTTCGTGGCGATCACGCTGTGCCGGATGCGCGGCCGCGAGTCCTTCGATGGGATGCGCGGGAGGATGACCATCGCCAAGGTGGGCCCCAGGCCGAACATGACGACCCCGTTGCGAAACAGGCGGTAGCCGAGCCGCCCCTTCCACGACCTCGCCTCGTACTCGGCCACGGTCAGGGTGGGCACGTCGCCCACTCCGCGGCGGTCGAGGTCACCGGCCGTGGCGTGATGGACGGCGTGGTTGTGCCGCCAGCTGGAGAACGGCGAAAAGACGAGCAGGCCGAGCGCCCTGCCCACCCAGGCGTTGGCGTTCTTCGAGGGCAGGAAGGACCCGTGAGTGCAGTCGTGGAAGATGATGTAGGTGCGCACCAGGAACCCCGCGGCGGGGATGGCCAGGGCGAGCACGAGCAGGTAGGACACGTCGAGCGCCAGGTACATCAGCGCCGACAGGCCCAGATAGGGCACGACCGAGGTGGCCAGGTCGAGCAGGCTGCGGCCCAGCCGCGGCTCGGCGTACGGGGCGAGCGCCTCCCGCCAGAAGGGCCGTTCGCTCCCCATCACGCCCTCTTACCCACGGGCGGCCTGGTGAAACGAAGTCGCACCGAGAGCTTCGCCAGTACCCGGTCGCCGAGCGGGCCGGGACGGTGGGTGACGTTGACCGGGGGGCCGGCGCGGTCGACGGCGATCGCGCGGGCGATCTTCCAGGCGTCGATGTTGATCTCTCGGAACATGCCGCTGATGGGATCGGAGAAGCCTATGAAGTGCAGGCCCGGCGCGCCCCGTGCAGTGTAGGGGCCGTGCACGCCGGGACGGCCGCGCCCGTCGAGCACGCCGAGGTGGCCGAGGAGGGGCTCGAGGCCGCGCGTGAACCCGGTGGCGGCGATCACCGCCTCCGGCTCGATGCGCGAGCCGTCGGCCAATAGGACGTGGCCGCCGTCGAAGCCCTCGACCGCGGCCACGATCTCCACCTTTCCGCGCTCGACCGCCGCGGCGAAGCCGATGTCCAGGATCGGCACGCCGCCCGTGCGGAGCATGCGGCTGTAGACACCCTCTTCGGGCACGGGCAGCCCGCGCTCGGAGAGGTCGCCGATGAAGGTGCGCTGGTTCTGCCTGATGATCGCGTCCGCCAGCCGCGCGGGCAGCCGGCGGATCATCACGCCCACGAGCTGCCCCGGCATTCCCATCGCCGCCCGCGGCAGGATGTGGGGCGGCGTGCGCACCGACACTCGAACCCGCCTTGCGCCCCGCTCCAACAGGTCGAGCGCGATCTCGGCCCCCGTATTTCCGCTGCCCACCACGAGCACGTCCCGGTCCGCGTACGGCGTCGCACTGCGGTAGTTCTTCGAGTGCAGGAGCTCGCCGCTGAAGCCCTCCCTGCCCGGCCAGTCCGGGATGAACGGCGCGTGATTGAAGCCGGTTGCCACCACCACGTACGGCGCGCGCAGCTCCCCGCCGGTGGTCAGTACCTGCCAGCCCGCGCCGTCGCGCTCGATCCGGCGGACCTCGACGCCGAAGCGCACGTCGAGCCGGTGGTGGCGAGCGTAGTCCTCGAGGTAGGAGACCACGGCGTCACGCGGCACCCAGCGGCCGTGACGGCGCGGGATTGGATGCCCGGGAAGGTGGGAGAGCCAGCGGACCGTGTGCAGGTGCAGGCGCTCGTAGTGCGTGCGCCAGGCGGAGCCCACCTCGCCGGCTCGCTCGAGAACCACACAGGGGACGCCCGCCAGCTTGAGGGTGGCCGCCACCGCCAGCCCGGCCGGGCCGGCTCCGATCACGATCGCTTCGCTTGGAGAGTCCATGCTGGCGAAGCAGTATCGCCCAGGCGGATGAGAGCAGCAGCCACCACCGGACGATGGACGGTCCCTCCGGCTCGATCGGTGGGATAGAGTCGCCGCCACCCGCGAGCGAGGAGGTGCCTTGGAGCCCGACCGGCTCAAGTCGATCCCACTGTTCCAGACGGTCTCCGACGAAGAGCTGTCTCAGATTGCGCCGTTCGCCGACGAAGTGCAGGTGGAAGCGGGCACCCGGCTCGTGCGCGAGGGCGACTTCTCCTATGAGTTCTTCGCGATCGAGGACGGCGAGGCCGAGGTCACCCGCGGCGGCGAGCACGTGGCCGACCTGGGGCCCGGCGACTTCTTCGGCGAGATCGGCCTGCTCGAGAAGGACCTGCGCACGGCCAGCGTGCAGGCCAGGTCCGAAATGCGCCTGGTCACCCTCACCGGCTGGGACATGAAGCGTATGGAGAAGTCGATGCCGCAGGCCGTCGAGCGGGTGCGCGAGGTGCTCGAGACGCGGCGCCCGCGGAGCTGAGCGTGGCCGGCCGGGTAGTCCTGTTCGGCGCCACCGGCTACACCGGCCGGCTGACCGCCGAGGCGATGTTGGAGCGCGGCATGCGCCCCGTGCTGGCGGCTCGCAGCAGGGACAAGCTCGACGAGCTCGCGGCGGAGCTTGGCGGCGGCCTGGAAACGGCCGTGGCCGATGTCTCGGAACCGCCGACCCTGGGCGACCTGGTCGGCTCCGGTGACGTGCTCGTGACAACCGTTGGGCCGTTCCTGAAGGTCGGCGCGGCCGCCGCGGCGGCGGCTTCGACCCACGGGGCGCACTACCTCGACTCGACCGGCGAGCCGCCCTTCATCCGACAGGTGTTCGAGCGCTACGGCGAAGCGGCGCGCAAGTCGGGCAGCGGCATGCTCACCGCCTTCGGCTACGACTTCGTGCCCGGCAACCTCGCCGGCGCCCTGGCGCTGGAGCGCGCGGGCGAGCGCGCCGTGCGCGTCGACGTGGGCTACTTCGCCACGGGGGCCACCAGCCCGGCGGCGCTCAGCGGCGGCACGCGCGCCTCGCTGATGGGCGTCGTGGCCGAGCCCGCGTTCGCCTATCGGCAGGGCCGTGTGCACACCGAGCGCGGGGCCGCGCGCCAACGCAGCTTTCAGATCGACGGCAAGCAGCGCGGCGCCGTCGCGATCGGCGCGTCGGAGCACTTCGCGCTGCCACGGGTGGCGCCCCAGCTCGAGCAGGTCAACGCCTACCTCGGCTGGTTCGGCCCGGCTTCCCGGGCGCTGCCCAGCGTCTCGGCCGGGGCCTCCGCGCTGATGAAGCTGCCGGGCGCGAGCTCGGCCTGGGAGCTCCTGAGCTCGAAGCTCGTGAAGGGCTCCAGCGGCGGCCCGGGGCCGGAGGAGCGCGCGAAGGTGGGCTCGCACGTGGTGGGCATCGCCTACGACGCCGGCGGCCAGGCCCTTGCGGAGGTCCACCTCACCGGCAAGGACGCGTATGGCTACACGGGCCGCATCCTCGCCTGGGGTGCCGAGCGCGCTGCCCAGGGTGGGCTGCGCGACAGCGGCGCGCTCGGGCCTGTCGACGGCTTCGGCCTGCGCGAGCTCGAGCGCGGCTGCGCCGAGGCAGGCCTGACGGCCGAGGGCGAGCCGGGCGAGGCGCGCAACGGGGAGCCCGGCAGAGCGCGCGCGCAAGCCGGCTGAAGCCGGCATGCGGCTGTCGCGCGACCCCGCTGCCCGGCGGCGGCTCGCGGCACTGGGGGGTTGCGCGCTGGCTTCGCTCGGGATCGGGCTGCTGGTGGCCTCGAGCCGGGACAAGGTCCCCGAGCGGGCCGGCCCGAGCCCCGCCGGGGCCGCCAAGAGTCGCGGTCCGGCGGCACGCCTCACTCTTCGCCGGCAGCTCGGCCAGTTGCTCGTCTCCAGCTTCGACGGGCCCACGGCGCCGCCCTACATCGTCCGCCGGCTGCGCGCAGGCCAGACCACCGGTGTGATCCTGTTCACCACCAACGCCCACTCTCCCGGGGGGCTGCGCTCGCTGACCCGAGCGCTGCAGCGAGCCGCCGGCGGGGCTGCCCTCGTGGCCGCCGACCAGGAAGGCGGCGCCATCCGCAGCGTGCCGTTCGCCGGCCCGGACGCGGGCCAGGCGGGTCAGGGCGGCCCGGCAGAGGTGCAGCATGCCGCGGCGGCTGCGGGGCGCCACCTGCGGGGACTCGGCGTGAACCTGAACCTGGCACCCGTGGCCGACGTGCCGGCCGGCGCGCGAGCCGTGCTCGCCGGCCGCAGCTTCCCCGGCTCGCCGGCGGCGGTGGCCGAGCGGGTGCGAGCCGCCGTGCGCGGCAGCCGGAGGAGCCGGGTGGCGGCTACGGCGAAGCACTTCCCGGGTCTGGGCGCGGCCAGCTCGAACACCGACGACGCGGCGGTCACGATCGGTTCGCCGCGAGCCCGGCTCGAGTCACGCGATCTGCGCCCCTTCCGCGCCGCGCTGGCGGAAGACGTGCCGCTGGTGATGGCCGCCCACGCGCTCTACCCCGCCTACGACGAGCGTCACATAGCCTCACAGTCGCGCGCGCTGCTCACCGGGCTGCTGCGCCGGCGCCTTCGCTTCCGCGGGGTCGTCGTGACAGACAGCCTCGAGGCCCAGGCGGTGCTCGACCGCTCCGGCATAGGCGAGGCGGCGCGCCGCTCGGTGGAGGCCGGGGCCGACCTGGTGCTCATGACCGGCTCGGCCAGCTGGAACGAGGTCTTCCCCGCGTTGCTGGCCGAGGCCCGCCGGTCCACGCAGTTTCGCCGGCGCGTGGCCCAGTCGGCCGGCCGGGTGCTGGCGCTGAAGCGTCGCCTGGGCTTGCGCTAGGCGGGCGCCGGCTCCGCTCGGGCGTGCTCGAGCGCCCGCTCCATCAGCTCGCGGTGAACCCCTCGTCCATTGCCCTCGCGGCGCCTCCAGGAGCCGTCGGGCCGCAGCTCCCAGCCGAAGCTGTCGTCCTCCAGGCAGCACTCGAGGGTGTAGTCGAGCTCCGCTTTCAGGCGAGGGTCCTCTACCGGGGCCAGCAGCTCCACGCGCGTATCGAGGTTTCGCGGCATCAGGTCGGCAGACCCGAGCCAGTGAAGGCGCTCGTCGCCCCGGCGGAACGCGTAGACGCGCGAGTGCTCGAGGAAGCGACCCACCACCGAGACCACGCGGATGTTCTCGCTCACGCCCTCCACGCCGGAGCGCAGGCAGCAGATTCCGCGCACGTTCAGGTCGACCGGGACGCCGGCCTGTGACGCCTCGTAGAGCGCGCGGATGCAGCGGGCGTCCACGAGCGCGTTCAGCTTCAGGACGATGCGCGCCTCGAGGCCGTCGTGGTGTGCCTGCACGGTCTGCTCCACCTGGTCGATCAGCCACTCGCGCATGCGGCCGGGCGCCGTGATCGCCTTGCGGTAGCTCGGCGAGTGCGCTGCCCCGGTGAGCGAGTTGAACTGCTCCGCCACGTCGGCCGCCAGGTCGGGATCGGTGGTGAAGAGGCCGTAGTCCTCGTACAGGCGCGCCGTCTTGGCGTGGTAGTTGCCCGTGCCCACGTGCACGTAGTGGCGCACGCCCGAGCCCTCGCGCCGCACCACGAGCACGGCCTTGGCGTGGGTCTTCAGCCCGGGCAGGCCGTGCACCACATGGGCGCCGGCCTCCTCCAGGGCCCGGGCCCAGCCGATGTTTCGCCGCTCGTCGAAGCGGGCCTTCAGCTCGACCAGGCAGACCGCCTGCTTGCCGCGGTCGGCCGCCTCGATCAGCGACGGCACGAGCGCCGAGTCGTCGGACGTCCGGTAGACGGTCATCTTGATCGCGAGCACGTCGGGATCCGACACCGCCTGCTGCACGAAGCGCTCCACGCTCGCCTTGAACGAGTCGTAGGGGTGGTGCACGAGCAGGTCACGCTCGCGCATGGCCGCCAGCACGTCCACGCCGCCGTCGTCGGGATCGGTGAAGGCCGGCGGGGTGACCGGCGTCCAGGGCTCGTCGCGCAGCTCCCTGTGGCCCTCAACCGCGTACAGCTCCTTCAGGTCCTCGAGGTCCAGCAGCCCCTCGAGGTCGACGACTTCCTGCTCCTCGACCTCGAGCCACTCCACGAGCCGGGCGCGCAGATCCGCATCCATGGTGGCGCCCACCTCCAGCCGCACCACCTCGCCGAAGCGCCGGCGGCGCAGTTCGTCCTCCACGGCCTGAAGCAGGTCGTCGGCCTCGTCGGAAACCGTGAAGTCGGCGTCGCGGGTGACGCGGAAGTAGTCGTGGCGCAGGACCTCCATGCCCGGAAAGAGATCCTCGAGGTGTCGCGCGATGGCGGTCTCGAGCGGCACGTAGACGTTGCCGCCGATCGACAGGAAGCGCGGCAGCACCTCCTTCGGCACCTTCACGCGCGCGAAGGTCTCCTGGCCCGACTCGGGATCGCGCAGCCAGACGGCCAGCGACAGGGATAGGTTCGAGATGTAGGGGAACGGCCGCCCGGGCCCCACCGCGAGCGGCGTCAGCACTGGGAAGATCTGCTCGGCGAACATCCGGTCCACCGTGTCGAGCTCGGCGTGGTCGCAGTCCGCGCAGTCGACTACGCGGATGCCGTGCTCGGCGAGCGCCGGACGCAGGTGGCGCTCCCACTGGCGCGAGTGGCGCAGGCCGAGCTCGCGGGTGCGGTCGAGGATCTGCTCGATCGTCTGAGACGGCGACAGCCCGTCGGGGCCGCGCGCGTCGATGCCGGCGTCGACCTGGTTGTGCAGGCCGGCCACGCGGACCATGAAGAACTCGTCGAGGTTCGAGGCGTAGACCGAGAGGAACTTCACGCGCTCGAGCAGCGGCAGGCGCTCGTCCTCCGAAAGCTCGAGCACCCGCTGGTTGAAGTCGAGCCACGACAGCTCCCGATTCGCGTACAGCTCAGGCGAGTGGAGTTCCGTCAAGATGCGCTGCCGTGATCTGGCTGCTGCGACATGGAGAGGCCGGGGACGGATCGCCCGACGCCGAGCGGCCGCTCACCGAGAGCGGGGTAGAGCAGTCGCGGGCCGCCGGCGCGGCGCTGGCGCGGCTCGGAGTTCGCCTGGACGCCTGCCT
>Ga0126310_10000426_pt1 | contig 14306 bp, 14 predicted proteins | sample Plot60_FD_92540 | JGI IMG/M metagenome (GOLD analysis project Ga0126310, IMG submission 92540) | Serpentine soil microbial communities from UC McLaughlin Reserve, CA, USA - Plot60 | ecosystem: Environmental > Terrestrial > Soil > Grasslands | place: USA: UC McLaughlin Reserve, Lake County... | reverse complement strand
TCGGCGTGCGCTTGAGGCGCGTCTGGGCCCCTACCGCGGCCTGAATGCGACCCGCCGCGCTCTGCAGGCCCTCGTTCGCCGCCAGCTCGTCCTCGCCTTCGAGCACGCTGTAGAACACCGTCGCGTGGGCGAGGTCCGGACTAACCCTGACGCCGGTGACCGTAACGAGGCCCTGGATGCGCGGGTCCGAGAGCGAGGCGACCTCCTCGCCAGCGATCTCCTTGAGTTGCGACTCCACCTTGCGCGTGCGCCCGCTCACAGCTTCACGAACTCCTCGCGCCAGTCCAGTATCGAGAGGTCCTCGTAGCCTAAGAGGGTCCTGCGAAGCTCCTCCCGTTTCTCCTCGGCCGCGCCGCGCGAGACCGCGGCGAGCGCGATCTCCATGGTGGCGCGCTGCCACAGGTCCTGGTGATCGGACTCCACCACGCTGACGTTCTTGCGGCGCAATCGGTCTTTCAGGGAGCGCAGCGTCTGGCGCTTATCCTTCAGGCTCGAAGAGAAGGGCAGCTCCAGTTCGAGCCTTACCGTGCAGAACAAAGGCCGCCTTTACCTCGGGACCTCGACGGTCTCGAAGAACTCCAGGACGTCGCCCACTTTGACGTCGTTGAAGTTCTCGACGCCGACGCCGCACTCGAACCCGTCGCGCACCGAGCGCACGTCGTCCCTGAAACGCTTCAGGGAGGCTATGTTGCCCTCGTAGACCACGGTGCCGTCGCGCACGACCCGCACGCGGTTGTTGCGGAAGATCTCGCCGCTCGTAACGTAGCAGCCCGCGACGACGCCGACGCTGGGCACCCTGAAGGTCTGGCGCACCTCGGCGGTGCCCGTCTCGCGCTCCTCTATCTCGGGGGCGAGCATGCCGCGCATGGCGGCCTCGATCTCCTCGAGGGCCTTGTAGATCACGTCATAGGTCCGGATCTCGACGCCCTCCCGCTCGGCGACCTGCTTGGCCGTATTCGTGGGCCTGACGTTGAAACCGAGAAGGATGCCGTCGCTCGCCGAGCCTAGCATGACGTCTGAGTCGGTGAGCGCCCCGACGCCGCTGCGCACTATGTTGACCCTTACCTCGTCCGTAGACAGCCTCGCGAGCGCCTCCTTGAGCGCCTCCACAGAACCGGCGACATCCGCCTTGATTACGAGGTTGAGATCCTGGGTGCCGCCCTCTCCGAGCAGCTCCTCCAGCGTGCGTCGCGTGCCGCCCTGGGCGAGCTCCTGCCTGCGCAGCCTCTCCTCGGCCTGCCGGGCCCTGTCGCGCGCGACCCTCTCGTGGTCGACGACCTCGAAGCGGGTCCCCGCCTCGGGGACGCCGGAGAGACCGAGGATCTCGACCGGCGTCCCTGGTCCCGCCTCCTTGACACGCGTTCCCGTGTAGTCGAGCATCGCCCTTACCCTGCCGTAGGCCGTCCCTGCGAGCACGGCGTTGCCCTTCTCGAGCGTCCCGCGGCTCAACAGCAGCGTGGCGACGGGCCCACGGCCAGGGTCGCGCTCCCCCTCGATAACGTACCCGCTCGCGGGGGCCTTGGGGTTCGCCTTGAGGTCCTCGAGCTCGGCGACGACCAGGATGTTCTCCAAGAGCTCGTCGATCCCCTCGCCGGTCTTGGCCGACACGGGCACCGTGACGGTGTCGCCCCCGTAAACCTCGGGTACCAGATCCCTCTCGGAGAGCTCGCCGAGAACCCGGTCCTGGTTCGCGTTCGGCACGTCGATCTTGTTGAGCGCCACGACCATGGGGACCTCGGCGGCCCTGGCGTGCTCTATGGCCTCCGCCGTCTGGGGCATGATGCCGTCGTCGGCCGCCACCACGAGCACGACCACGTCGGTGACCCGCGCACCGCGGGCCCGCATCTCCGTGAAGGCCTCGTGGCCCGGTGTGTCTATAAAGGTGACCTTCCTGCCGTCGGACTCGACCTGGTAGGCCCCGATGTGCTGCGTGATGCCACCGGCCTCCCCGGACTGGACGTTGGCCCTGCGGATGCGGTCCAGAAGGCTCGTCTTGCCGTGGTCGACGTGGCCCATCACCGTAACTACGGGCGGCTTCTCGACCAGGTCGGCAGGGTCGTCGTCCGGTGCGACCTCGATAGGCTCGGGCTCCTCGACCGCGCCGATCTCGACCTCGACACCGAGCTCATCGGAGACCAGTTCTATCTCCTCGGTCGAGAGTGTCTGGGTTAGCGTCTTCATCTCCCCGAGGCCCATAAGGACCTTGATGATCTGGGTCGGAGGCACCCCGAGGGCGTCGCCCAGGTCCTTGACGGTCGCCCCCGGCTCGACCCGCACCCCACCGCTCTCGGGCTCTTCCTCCTCGACGGGCGCACGCTCGGGCTCCCTTGGAGCGGGGGCGGTAGGCGCCGCCGGCCGCGCCCCACGGTTCCTCGCGCTCGCGTCGATCACGACCCTGCGGCGCTTCTTCTGGGGACGGCCCTGCTGCGGCCCGGAGACGGGCTCCTCTGCCGGCGCGGCCGCCATGGTGGCGCCGTGACCCGAGCGTTCCGCCTCCGCGCGGGCCTCCTGCGCCTCGGCCTCCTGGGCTGCCGAGCGACCGTTGGGCGTTTCGCCGCCCGTCCCGCCGCCGAAGACCCTTTCGTAGACGTTCTCCTCTACAGAGGAGGAGTGGCTCTTTACCTCCACCCCGGCCTCTTTGAGGAGCCGTATGACTTCTTTGCTCTCCAGAGATTGCTCGCGTGCGATCTCGTATACGCGTTTGCTCATCAGATCCCCTACCCTCTACCTACCATGCCCTCGAACTCCGCGGCCTGCGCCTGGTGCGAAGGGATGCCACAGAACAGCGACCCTGGGAGCGCCATGTTGGCGCACCTGCGGCCGTTGGAGAGGACGGCCCTGCAGCGGTGCATCGTCGAGTCCTCGTCCGGTTCCCAGTCCTCTTCCTCTTCCTCGTACTCTGTCGCCTGGCTCTCGGGCTTTATGTCTATCTTCCAGTCCGTCAGCTTCACGGCGAGGCGGGCGTTCTGACCCTCGCGGCCGATCGCCAGCGAGAGCTGGTCGTCGGGCACGATCACCTCCGCCTGCTTCTCGTCCTCGTCCAGGTAGACCTCGCGAACGCGCGCGGGGCTCAGGGCCTTCGCTATAAAGCGCGCGGGCTCGGGGTCCCACTGGATGATGTCTATCTTCTCGTTCCTTAGCTCGGAGACGACGGCCCTCACGCGGCTCCCGCGCGGCCCCACGCAGGCCCCGACGGGGTCCACTCCGGCCTCCTTGGACCAGACGGCCACCTTCGAGCGCAGCCCGGCCTCGCGGGCGACCGCCCTAATCTCGACGAGACCGTCGTAGATCTCGGGCACCTCGAGTTCGAAGAGGTTCCTGAGCAAGCCCTCGTGGCGCCGGCTCACGGTAAGGCTCGGTCCGCGGCCTCCCTCCCGGATCTCGAGTAGGTAGACCTTGAGGCGCTGCCCGTTCTCGTAGCGCTCGTTCGGCACCTGCTCGCTCGCCGGCAAGATCGCCTCCACCCTGCCGAGGTCGACCAGCGTCATCCGCCTGTGGGCCTGCTGCACGATGCCGGTCACGACGTCCCCCATGCGCTCGCCGTACTCGTCGAGCAGCTGCTCGTTGTGCACCTCGTTGAGGCGCTGGTAGAACGTCTGGCGCATGACCTGGGCCGCTATGCGCGTGAAGTCGTGCGGCGTTATGTCCTCGCCATCCTTCATGACCCTGAGATCGCCGGTCTCCTCGTCGAGGACGACCGTCGCGTCCTCCTCGGCCTCCTCTCGGCCCTCGTAAGCCGCGAGCAACGACTCTTCGAGCACAGCCTTAACCGTCTCGAAGGGTATGCCTTTGTCCGTCTCTATCTCGCGTAGCGCGGATAACAATGCCGTATTCACTTGTATATATCCTCCTTGAGGTTCGCGCGGGTCACGGAACCGAACGGCAGCTCCACCTCCGCTCCCTCGGAGAGTCTCAGCACGAAGTACTCTTCGCCCGTCCTGTCTATGACGCCCGTGAAGTTCCTGCGGCCATCCAGGGGCTCCCCGATCCTGACCTTCGCCTCATGACCGACAAACCGCCGAAAATGCTCGGGCCTCGTCAACGGACGCTCGATGCCAGGGGAAGAAACCTCGATAGGACCATCGTAGCCCTCGGCCTCGAGCGCCGGAGCAACGACGGAGGCGACCCGCGAGCAGAACTCGTGGTCCACGGGACCGTCCTCCCGATCCAGGAGCAAGGTGAGCAAAGGCCCCCCCGAGAACTTGGCCTCCACCAGCTCGGTTCCCTCGGGAAGGACGCCCTCGACCACCTCTGTCAGCCTCTCCAGTCCCGCCGTCTCTCTCACCTTCTCCGAACGATAAAAAAAGCAACGGGCCCGAAGACCCCTTGCTCACTTACAGCACGTTCGATTATATCTCAGAGTATCTAGGTTACAAGGCTCACAGAGCCGCCAAGGGGCTGCCCTCGACACCGGCTCGCTCCGGGCTAATCGACCCCACGAGACCTCGAATCGAGATCCGGACGGGATGACGATCGCGGTGGGTGAGCATCTATTCGCCGCGGCGCGACACCACACAGCGACACAGCATGCGAACGCAGTTTGGCGAATCTAGCTTTCAAAAGTTAGGCGGACGAGGGCCGCGACCCATAGAGGGATCTAGTTCGGCAGAATTCTGCTCTTCGTTGGGTTCTCTCTGTTGCGCACCGTCTCCCCGGATCTCATGCACGCATTCGCAACTTTATCCGGCACCACAACATCTTGTATTCGGCCCGTAGAGGTCCGGGGGCGGATGGCGCGCCCCGAAGGGCACTCGGGCGTCGATGTATGCAAGATATCGCATGCCGGCTTCCCGGAATCTACCTTCCACGCACTCCGGTGAATAGGGTAGGATGATCGAAGGACAACATCGAGGGAGAGTAGATGGCATGACCGACGACCAGGACAACCCCGGCATCTACTTACCCCCGCCTCTGATCTACCTGCTGCCTCTCGTGCTGGGGTTGCTTCTCGACAGAAGGAGGCACATCCCCTTCTTGCCGAGCGGCGCGGCACGGGCCCTGGGGTGGCCGCTCTTAGGCGGCGGGGTGGTGCTCAACGGGTGGTTCCTGCGGACGATACGGAAGGCCGATGTGCCTATACGCACCGACAAGCCCGTGCCGAGGCTAACCACGGAAGGTCCGTTCCACTACAGCCGCAACCCCAGCTATCTCGCCCTGGCGATTATCTACGCCGGGATCGCCGTTTTTCGTAACTCGCTGTGGGTGATGCTCCTGTTGCCTTTGGTGGTCATGGTGATGCAGCGCGAGGTGATCAGGCGCGAGGAACGCTACCTGGAACGCACCTTCGGGGAGGAGTACCTCACCTACAAGGATAAGGTGCGACGCTGGGCCTAGATCGGCAAAGCCGCCTGACACCCGCAACGGCACTCTAGGGGTGGCGCGCTTCGTCGGAGCCTCCTGGCCTGCCATCCTCTCCGGACGGGAGGTGCCCATCCACGCAGTGCTGGATGCGGTGCCTCACGGGATGGAAGAGGGCGCCTACCACCAAAGCGGAGGCTATCGAGCCTATCAGAGAGTGTTCGTGCGCAAGGGTGACCAAGAGGTAGTGGAGCGTCCCGTCGATGGCCTGGAAGATGCCCGCGAGCACCAAAGTGACGGCGGCGTAGACGAGGGTACGGTTTATGATGACGTCGATCTCGTAGAGGCGGTACTTCAAGATGGCTATGCCCATGGCGATTGGGATGCCCAGCGAGCCAGCAATCACGATCGCGTTGCCGACCCACCCGAGCAACGCCGAGCCTATCACTTCAGAGACGGTGTAAGTGAGGACGATGCCGCTGATCGTCAGCGTAGCGGCGTAGGTGAACCACTTGAGTTGCTGGCGCTCCACCCCCCTCGCGCGAAGCCGCCGCAAGAACAGGGACGCCACGGAGACGAACATGAGAGCGAACAACACCGCCTGAATCGTCTGCCAGGCGTTCGGCAACCCCTCGATCCCGAGCGGGTTGCGGACGCCCCCAACGCCCAAGACCGGCCCAGGGGCGAACGCCTGGTATACCACTCCCAGAGATATCAGGAGCGCGCTGAGCCATGCGAACCACCTCCAGCGGCGGCTAGGCAGCCGACCATCGGGGAAAAACAGGAACAAGAACACGCTAAGGCCTACGGGTAGGACCCAAAACCAAGACATCATCCATGCCGCCGCTGCACCGGCCGCGAGCGAGTCGGGCGCCGCGAGTAGCGCGCGGATGGCAGACTCGGCGCTGAGGTGGGCCACCCCCATGAAGAGGCCTATCGTGCACAACAGCCAGCCCATAGGGTTCTTGGGAGGGAGGTGGGAGGCCACGAACGCACCCACGGGCGAGAAACCCAGCGCGACCAGGGTGTTCGGCACCCAGAAGTCGTAGCCGGGCGCGCTCGGGTGGGAGAGGTTCGACCTTAGAAGCACGAGGCTGAGAGCCGTTAGCGCCAAGGAGAGGGCGCACGCCGACCAGGCAAGCCAGGCGGCTGTGCGAACTCTCATACCCCCTAACCCCCTGCGCCGTCGTTCCCTTGCCCCTTCTGTCACGGCACCACTCTACAGGACTATCTACTCTAGGATGTCACGCCGACTCCGAAAACCGTCTGTACGGGGTTCTGAGAGCATGCGGACGGCCCTCGGCGTGAACCGCAGGCATGTGCCAGAATGCCGCCAGGGTGGCACTAGCGGGAGGTAAAGGGCGATGACGACGAGCGATACCGAAGCGGGTGGGCGCTACGTAGACATCGGGGATACGCGCCTCTACGTCGTCGAGCGCGGCGATGGCTACCCCTTGCTGGTTTTCCACGGGGGACCGGGCCTCGACCACCACTCGTTCGGCGACTACCTCGACGCTTTGGCCGAGGAGTATCGGCTGATCCTGGTCGACCAGCGGAGTAACGGCAGGTCCGATCGCGCGCCCGAGGACACCTGGACATTGCGGCAGATGGCCGCGGACGTCGGCTCCCTTGCGCGGGAGCTGGACCTTGGGCGGTACGCGGTGCTCGGCCACTCTTACGGCGCCTTCGTCGTGCTGCAGCACGCGGTGGACTTCCCCGGCGATGCCGCGCAGACCATAGTGTCGAGCGGCATCCCCTCCGCTCGCTTCCTCGAGCAGATCGACCGGAACCTGGCCGCCTTCGAGCCGGTCGAGCTGCGCGAGCAGGTCACCGACTCTTGGGTTCGGGAGAAGTACGTCCGGACCCAGGAGGAAGTCGCGGAGCTCCTGCACGACCAGCTGCCCTTCCAGTTCGCCGATCCGCGGGACCCGAGGATCGATGAGTACGAGCGGCGCACGTCCGGGGCGATCTACTCCACGGAGGTGCTGCGACGCTTCGCGTCTGAAGAGTACGGCGGGATAGAGGTCGAGGATCGCCTGGGCGATGTTACCCAGCCGGTGCTGGTACTGGCCGGGCGCCACGATAGGACGTGTTCGGTCGAGGCGTCACAGGCTATCGCCGAGGGCGTGCGGCAGGGGGAGCTCGTAGTGTTCGAATCCAGCGGCCACATGACCTTCGTCGAGGAGAACTACGCCTACATCCGCGCCGTCCGAGCGTTCCTCCTTCGCCACGCCGGATCTGGTTCGTAACGCAGGTTAATAAAGGGTTCTCGGAAGCTCAGCTTGGGGAACGCCGGAGCGTAAGGACGGTGATATCGTCCTCCTGCTCTTTTTGGACAGTTTCGTAGGGTGCCTTCTCAGAAATTCGTGAAAGATAGACCGTTTGGGATGCGCCGTCCTTTCGATGGGCTTAGGATAAACACTCACAGGATCTCGAGAGCGGAAGACAGGGTCTTATGGACGGCAGATATCGTCTGGGATCGTGGATGATGGATGAATACAACTGGGCCCGCATGGCGCTTCCGTTTGCGCTCTTGATGTTGTGCTCTTTACCCATCTTTCTGCGTTCCGACGACCTGCCAGTGACCCTCCTCTACACGTTGCTGCCCGTCTACATGATCCACCAGTACGAAGAACATGCACGCGGCACGTTCGTGGCCTTCTTCAACTCAACGGCGGGCAAAGGGTACGAGATCCTGACAGAGGTTTCCGCTTTTTGGATAAACGTCCTCGATGTATGGCTCGTGTTCGTAGTGTCGTGCTACCTAGCGAGATACGTCGCTATCGGTTTCGCTCTGGCGCCCATATACCTCACCGTTCTCAACGGTGTCGCACACGTGATAACCAGCGTCGTGCTCAGGAGGTACAACCCAGGCCTATATACCTCTCTTCTGTTGTTTCTTCCTTGGGGGTTGTTCCTATTGGTCTATTTCAACGGAATCATCCAGGCCGGCCTTCTGTTTAATGGGATCGGCATTTTGGCCGGCATAACCGGACATGCGGTGATCATGATTCCTGCCCTAAGGAGGCGCAACAAGCTGGAAGCCAGCACTCGCTGAGGCTTGCAATTCAACCCTCGAGCCGTCGCCGTCGGTCAGGATGCTTTGGCGCTCTACGGCGTGGCGGTCCTTACTTGACTTCAATGGGCTGGCGCCTTCTTTGCTCTTCGGTGAAAAAGTGGACGTAAAGACGCCCCGAGTGACTCGGGGCGTCTTCCCAGTGGGCTAGATGTGGCGGCTAAGGCTCACTCGGTAAAGGTCGGGTTGCAGGAAAATCCGCCGGTCGGGACCAATGGTGTCAAGCCCGCAGTGATCCCCCCGGGGTTAGACTCTCCCGAGAACGACCCGGCGTGGCTCGAAATAAACTGCCCCTGAAAGCCCCACAATTGACTGCACGCAGACGGGCCCTGAGCGAATGCTGGCATGGCACCGACCACCAGTATCATTAGCGCCATGAGCGCAGCGGCCACCAGTGCCGCTAGCTTCTTCCTCAACATTCCTATCGTCCTCCCGTAGAGGAGCCGGACTGACCGGTCCTCCTCGTCTAGCCAGCCGGACCTAGTATGACCAAATGTAGGAGGCCAGGCATCTGCCGCGGGCGTATCTTTACTGTAGCTTGGTGTTGCGAGCGGGTAGCGAACTACCACGAGCGGGCCCTCTTCTACGTAGTCGAGTGAATAGAGCAGAAGCAAGGCCGGTTCGCACCGACCTCGCCTTGCACGCGCTCAGCCAAACGGGTTCGGTGGGTGCGTGGCCGCGTGCCCAAGCGTACAATGCCCGTGAGGACGAGTCATCACGACTACGGCAGACAGTGGGAGGCCCTATGACCGACGCCGCCGACACGGAATTCACGACCGAGGAGCTGCTGTCCCAGGCCCGGGGCAACGCGACGGCCTTCGTCCTAACCACGATCGCCTACTTGAGGGAGCGCGGCCTGGCAGTAGAAGACTTCGTGGAGTTCTTCGGACGCCAGTTCGCGCCAGGCTGGGACGAGCTGCGCGACCAGCCGGTCGTCGACCTCGCGCGGGCGGTGGCCTCGAATGCGGTCTCGGTCGGCTGCACGTTGGGCTCGCTCTCGGGAGATGAGGCACGCGCCGAAGTTCTCATAACGGGATGGCCGGACGCAGAAGAGATCTCGCGCGTCCTCGGGTCGGAGCGGAACGACCGCGACGCTATGTGGGACAGCTTCAACCCCATCATGGAGCGTCTGGGCATCCGCTACGCCTGGCAGCGCGAGGAGGGAGCGGTCAGGCTGACCTACGAACGGGAAAGCGCGTAGCAACGGACGTTTCCGCGCCCCACAGTACTCTTCGAACCATCAAAGCGGCCCACAACCCGCCGGCTCCGGCTCAGTTCGCAGAAAAACCCTGCAGCCTGATGCCTGAAACCTGAAGCCTTATTTACTTCCTGTCGTCCTTCGCAATCTCTTCGAAGAGGGCGTCGTAGATCTCCTCGCGGCCGACTTTCCGCAGCGGCTGTCCTTTGGAGAAGATCACACCGTCGTCCTTGCCACCGGCCACGCCGTAGTCCGCGTCTCGCGCCTCGCCGGGACCGTTGACGACGCAGCCCATGACCGCGACGGTGAAGTGGTCCTCGAAGTGCTTGAGCCCCTCCTCGACCTTCGCCGCCATCCCGATCACGTCGAAGCCGAGTGTGCGCGCGCAGCTGGGACAGGCTATGACGTTCGGCCCGCGGTGCCTGAGGTCGAGGGCCGAGAGGATGTGATAAGCCACGGGTATCTCCTCGACGGGGTCCTCGGCGAGCGAGATGCGGATGGTGTCCCCTACCCCGTAGGGCAGGAGCTGCCCGAGGGCGGCCGCGCTCTTTATAGCTCCTGGCAGCTTGGTCCCGGCCTCGGTCACGCCGAGGTGCAGCGGCGCGTCGGAGTGCTCGCGGAACTTCTTGTTGGCCTCGACCATCTCGGGGACGTGGCTCGCCTTAAGCGAGACCTTGAAATCGAAGAAGTCCATCTCCTCGGCGATCTCGACCTTGTGCAAGGCGCTGGCCACTAGCGCCTCGGCCTTGGGTAGATCCCAGAAGCGCTTCTCGACAGACCCGGAGTTGACCCCGATGCGCATCGCCGTGCCGGTCTCCTGGCACTTCTCGATGACCTGGCGGTAACGGTCATCACTCCCCACGTTGCCGGGGTTGATGCGGACGCACGCGGCGCCGGCGTCGGCGGCACCTAGCGCCATCCTGTAGTCGAAGTGGATGTCGGCGATCAGGGGCACCGGCGAACGCCAGACGACCTCCCTGAAACCTTTGAGGGCTTTGGATCCGTTGACGGAGACGCGCACGAGGTCGGCGCCGGCGGCGTTGAGGTCGTAGACCTGCTGAACCGTCGCCTCGACGTCGTAGGTCATGGTATTCGTCATCGACTGCACGGCCACCTGGGCGCCGCCGCCTATGGGCACGTCGCCGACCTTTATCTGCCGGCTCGTGATGGGGCGTTCGCGCAGTGCTGCCTCTGTCATCTCACTCCCATACGTTCTTTACGCCCCTATCTTAATCCGGGATGAACGGCTGTCCAGTGAAGATTTTACTCAGGTCGGCGTAGGTCGCGAACAGGAAGAGGGCGAGGACGAGGACTAGACCGAATGCGGCGATCTTGCCCATAGTCTGCTCGCTTACGGGCCTGCCCAGCACCTTCTCCGCCGCTATAAAGAACAGGTGCCCGCCGTCGAGGGGTAGGATCGGTAGCAAGTTGAAAAGTGCCAGGTTCAGGCTGATCAGGGCCAGAAGCGGCAGGAAAAACCCCTGGTTCACGGCGGTACTCCCGACCGAGGCGATGCCGACAGGACCGGTCACGTTTTCATATAGATCCTTCTCGCCGGTTACGAGCTGCCCGACGAAAGCCCCGAGTTTGACGGTGATCTCTCCGCACCGCCGCACCGCCAGGCCGACGGACTTCACGGGCCCGTAGGTGGTGGTTTCCACCTCGGGACGAACACCTACGAGCGCCCGATCCCCATCCCCGGGGTCGGCCCCCAACTCCCCCTCGAAGGTCTTCTGCGAACCGTCGCGCAACACGGTCACGCTCACCTTCTCACCGGGCTCCCGGCCCGACATCCGGCGTTCGAAACCGTCCCAGGTCTTTAGCCTGTTGCCATCGAGCCCGACGATCCTGTCGCCGGGCCTGATCCCAACCTCCTGCGCCATCGATCCCGGCTCTACAGCCCTTACGACAGGCTTTACGTCCGTAATAACGCCCTGGAACATGTAGACGACGGCGAGTATGGCGACGGCGGCGAGCATGTTGGCCAAGGGACCGGCGAGTATGATCAGAGCCCGTCGCCACGCCGCTTTGGCGTGGTACGTGTCAGGCCCTACCGCCCCGTCCCCCATCCCCGCCATCTTGGCAAACCCACCCAAAAGTATTATGCGGAAAGAATAGACGGTCTTGCCGATCTTCTTCTTTATGAGCGCTGGGCCGAAGCCTACTCCGAACTCGGGGACTCTTACGCCCAGTGCTTTGGCCGTGAGCATGTGCCCGAGTTCGTGGATGACTATCAGGCAGATCAGGCCTAGCAGCGCGACGATGACGGTCATCGCGAGGCTCCGTTCGACCGCTTTTCGGCCTCATCACGCGCCCATTCGTCCACGGCTTCTATCGCCTCCATGCTCTGCATCGTGCCGAAGTCTGGCACCACCTCGAGGACCTCCTCGATCACATCTGCTATCTGCAAGAATCTTATCCTGCCGTCAAGGAAGGCCTCGACGGCGACCTCGTTGGCCGCATTGAGCGCGACGGGATAGGCGCCCCCGGTACGACCGGCCTCCACGGCGAGCGGAAGACACCTGAACACGTCATCGCGCGGCTCCTCGAAGCTCCAACTTACCCCGTCGAAGGGTACCGGCTCGGCCCCGACGTCTACCCTCTCGGGATAGAGGAGGCCGAACGCTATGGGCAGCCTCATGTCGGGGAGCGCGGCGTGCAGCACGAACGAGCCATCTTCGAAGAGGGCGCCACCGTGCACCACCGACTGGCGATGCACGACGACCCTCACGTCTTCGAACGGAACGCCGAACAGGTGGTGCGCCTCTATCACCTCGAGCCCCTTGTTCATCATCGTGGCCGAGTCTATGGTGATCTTCCTCCCCATCCGCCACGTGGGGTGCTTGAGCGCATCCTCGGGCCCGGCCTCGACTAGCCGCGCCTTCTCGAACGTGAAGAAGGGCCCCCCCGACGCCGTCAACAATACGGATCTTATCTCCTCCTCGAGCCTCCCCTCCAGACACTGGAGGATCGCCGAATGCTCCGAGTCCACCGGTATTATGCGGTTACTGGTGGCGAGGTCCATTACCCACTCGCCCCCTGCGACGAGCGATTCTTTGTTCGCCAGGGCGACGCGGTTGCCTGCCTGCAAGGCGCCGACGGTGGGAGCGAGGCCGGCGAAGCCGACTATAGCGTTGAGGACGACCTCTGATGGCAGACTGGCCAATCGCCCGGCGGAGCCGGGTCCGGCAAGGACCTCGGCCGCGAGGCCTTCCAGGGGTCCTGGGTCTTTCGATTCCAGGGCTACGTATTGCGGGTCGAACTCGGCCGCCTGGAGGGCGAGTGTTCGTGCGTCGCTCCCGGCGGAGAGGCCGACGACCTCGAGGAGTTCGGGATATCTACGGACGACGTCGAGGGCCTGCAGGCCGATACTGCCCGTCGAGCCGAGGATCGTGAGGCGGCGTCTCATCCTGGTGTGGGGTCCGATCTCATACGAGCAGAGAGATATAGTATACCGCCGGGGCCGTAAACAGCAGGCTATCGACGCGGTCGAGAACGCCCCCGTGGCCGGGGAGGAAGGTCCCGAGGTCCTTCACGTCGAGGATGCGCTTGAGGGAGGATTCGAAGAGGTCCCCGCATTGGCTCGACACAGAGACGCCGGCGCCGAGGATCAAGGCTTTGGCGACGGTAAAGTCGAGGAGCTGGTAGGAGATCGGGCCGACGATGAGCATGGTGATGAGGAGGCCGCCAACACCGCCCTCGACCGTCTTGTTCGGGCTCAGGCTCGGGATCAGGGGGTGACGGCCGAAAAAGCGCCCGGCGAAATACGCCCCAGAGTCGGAGATCCAGGGCCCGACGACGGCGATGAGGATTAGTACGACGCCAGCGCGCGAGCGAGGGAATAGCCCCAGGTGTGCCAGCGGGACGCCGACCCAGAGCGACATGAGTAGGACTGCGAGTACGGCGCGCAGGGTCCTCGTCTCGGGCCTACCGGCGAGCCAGATCAGCGCCCAGGGCAGGCCGGCCACGGCGCCTGCGAGGACACCGGTCTGGTGGTAAGGGATGGAGAGGAGGAGTGGGAGCGCCCCGGCGCCGAGGGCCGCGGCCAGGGGCAGAGGCTCGAGGGCGCGCGAGAGCTCGTAGGCCGCCCCCGCTATGACGAGGAGTAGGACGGCGAGTATAGCCCACTTGCCGAGGGCTATGCTGACCAGCGCGATCGGCGCGAGCACCAGGGCGGTCGCGGCCCTCCAGCGAAGCACGGAAGCCCTAGACGCCGCCCCGGCGCCTGGACCGGGAGCCGAAGGACTCGAGGGCGCGCAGGAACTCCTCGGGGGAGAAGTCGGGCCACAGCGTGTCCGTGACGTAGAACTCCGCGTAGGCGATCTGCCAGAGCAGAAAGTTCGAGACGCGGAGCTCGCCGCTGGTACGGATCACCAGGTCGACCTCGGGTACGTCGGGGGCGTAGAGGTAGCTTGCGAAGGTCATCTCGTCGACGTCTTCCGGAGAGAGACCGTCGGCCACTATCCGACGGGTGGCGTCCACGATCTCCGCGCGCCCACCGTAGTCGAGCGCGATATAAACGTCCAGGCTGTCGTTCCCCGAGGTGAGATCCTCGGCCTCCTCCATGGCTTCGAGCACCGAGGTCGGCAGATGCTCCCGTCTTCCCAAGAAACGGAGCCTGGCCCCACGCTCGTTCAACTCGGGCACCTTCTCGCGGGCCGTCTCGAGGAAGAGCTTCATGAGCGTCTTTACCTCCCTCTCCGGACGCGCCCAGTTCTCGGTCGAGAAGGCATA
>Ga0126310_10000425_pt1 | contig 14320 bp, 16 predicted proteins | sample Plot60_FD_92540 | JGI IMG/M metagenome (GOLD analysis project Ga0126310, IMG submission 92540) | Serpentine soil microbial communities from UC McLaughlin Reserve, CA, USA - Plot60 | ecosystem: Environmental > Terrestrial > Soil > Grasslands | place: USA: UC McLaughlin Reserve, Lake County... | reverse complement strand
TCTATGTATCTGGTCCTGTATCTCCTTGATCTTCTCCGGGATGCCCATCGCTAGAGGTCATTATCATTGGCTGCATGGCGATAAAAATTTTGTCAGTTAGATCAATAATTTGCTCGCTTAGGTAGGGTCAAATCAATATATGGACACAAAAAGCTCTCTTATCTGGAGTAACGGTAGGATAGGAATTTGTGGTACTCCAATATATCATTGCATTTTTCAAGATTTTATTGTCCTGATAGTATTGTCACCTCTTGTAGTAAACAGCCGTGCAAGCGAAAGTATAACTAGCCTCACATGGAAGATCTTCGTATCAGCTCAGGTATACGTCTTTTAGAACAGAATTCCACACTGGTCCCAAAGTTTAATTTATATCCAGCAGGTTATTGAGACTGTCAGGGCTCCGGTGGTGTAGTCCGGTTAAGCATCTCGCCCTCTCAAGGCGAAGATCACGGGTTCAAACTACTGCGAGATCATATTTTCCAGTGGGGATACATCCCGTCCGGAGCACCTTTTTTTGATGCTTTGGCAAGAAGCAGAGGTTTAATGTTCTGCAAGCCTCTCTTGTACTAACATAAAAATAGTTTTAGATCCGAGATATATCACAATGGGAAAGAAATCCTTAGAAATAGCTGGACCTAACGTTGACAAAAATATCGGAATGCTGCATAGAGCTTATGCATTTGAAATGCAAACGTCTCATTACTTTCAGTATGTAGCTAACAACATAGAGGGACTAGGGGTCTTATTCGAAGACTTTTCGGAGAGCGTGCAAAAGAGGAGCAAGGACATTCAGTTGAGATAAATGACAGGTTGATGGAACTTGGAGCAAATCCAACAGACGACCCAGGCTCGTGGGAGAAGGAAAGCGGGTTAGGAAAGACCGAATCTAAGAGATATCTTTCACTTAGGAGCGCGCTTGAGAGGGCTTTAGAAATGGAAAGGTTTGGAATCGGGCTTTACAATGATCTTGCAAATGCAACAAAAGACAGGGATCATGGAACGTATCAGCTTGCATTGAAATTACTTACGGACGAGCTTGAAGACGAGCAAACCATCGAGGACATTTTGGCAAGGCTCGAAATAAGGGACGTAAGAGAGGGTGGAGCAGCATAAGAAGGAAATAAACTACAAAATAAAGACGAAAAACAAGTAAATATAATTAAGGAGTCGGCAAAGATCTCTCGCCTCTTCTTCTCCTCTTTTTTCTAAACAATGTCAAGGCAGATGATTTCGGCATTATGCTTGCTTTGATCAACTCTAAACCGCACCTTGAACATTTTCCTTTGATGATAGCCCTTCCATTGGCGAGTCTAACATACGCCGCATCTGTAATAGGAACATTTTGTTTGCAGGAAGTACAATAGGTTTCCCGTTGCATAACTTGACCTGTTGGCATGTCCTTATTGTATATCAGAGTAACAATAAGCAATAATTCAATTTCTGTGAGCCTATATAATACAAGCCAAAAGGGAATAGGCAGTAAAATATATCTCTGGAGAATCTGCGTCCCAATCCAAGCAAAAAACATGAAGTGGTTCAAGATCTGATAAGCATAGGAAGGATCATGTCCTCCTATGCTTAGGCTACAGGGATTCGGCAGTCCGGTTAAATTCTCTTCATCTCGTCTGCCTTTGCTAGCAGATAATAGGGGGACTGTTACGTCGTCATCACCCTTCTGTAGCCTACCATATGAAACAGCAAGCAGATAAAAATCCTCCTGTGATTTGTACACTGTCTAAAGCCGGTCCTAGTTTAGCGGCATTTAAGTGACAAACATAATGCAGTTGAATCCAATTTGAGCATTCTCAAAAATTGAATTACTTATTAAATCAGGTATATTAGATAGAACAAGTCTTTGCCTGTCACAAGCAGGAGAATTTTCTTGCTAACGTGTACCTTGACGTAGTCGATTTTTTTAGTTTTATTCTACTATACTATTTTTTTATTTTCTTGTTGTCTTGTTGCTGCCAGTGATACTGCTACGTGTATTGCTACTGCTCTTACTCTTGAGTACTTTCATTACTTTGTCACCGATTTTATTCATATAAGCCTTGGGCATCGCAGAAAGGCAGAATATACCGTCTCCAATAGGAAAAGTCATGAGTGTAACTTTTTCATGCTCAGTTAGGGTGTAGCGTACCATTCCAAGCCTATCGCTGTAGGATTGCATCATTGTGAGGTTCGTTAGTGAGTGGATGTACATCTTCTGCTCATCAGTCCCATCTAGTAGTGGTTCGATCCCTTGGTTGAATCCACCTTCAATGACTTCGCGTCTATTGTTGAGGATACCTACAAAACGTATGCTGCGGTCAAGCTTGATAATTCCGCTGCAGAGACTGGGCTCTCGCATGCATGGTTATTGCTCTTCGGAATAAAAATCGCTTACAAGTTATTGTTATGATTATTAATCTTTTTGGTATCAGTCTCCTCTGTTTCTACAAGCCTCATTTCCATGGAATGACCCTTCTTAATGTGCGTAGAAAAATGTGATCGTACAAGCACGTTTATGTTAAGGTCTGTAAAGTATTTTGTGGAGTATCTCGCAAGTACCATCTTGCAGTCAGAGCAGAAAATTTCTTTGAATATCAAGCTGATGTTGTCACATCTAATCTGTATATATTCAGTCAAGTTTTTTATCGATTATTTTTGCTACCGGATTGCTGTTGTAATTGTTATTGTCCGTAAAGTGTATTGTTGATGCCTTGTAATATATCACTTCGCCTCTCCTCTCTATTACTGCGACGACTGCTTCCTTGCCCATCTTTTGTATTTGGCTGACAGCCGAAGCAAATTCTTTGGCTGTAGTGTTCGTGCCCTCATTTATACCAAAGACGACGTACTTTGCAGGCTTTTTCTCGTAATCACCTCGTTCATATACCCGAAAGTCGTAGCCAAAGCCAAAGCCTTCCTTCGCCACATACCCCCTGCTTCGCAGGTCGCGATAAACAAGAAACTCGCTCATAATGTTTCTGTTGTGTTTTAGTAGTAGTTCAAAGAGCGAGTTGAAGCCTATGGCCGGCTTGTTCTTGAGCTTTAGACGTTTTGTGTGAAATAGATATAAAGCCTCATATGGCTTAAGGATGAATTCAGCATTTTCTCTCTCTCCAAAACCTTTGGAACGCAGTTCATCCTGGAAGCGAGTTTCATCAACCACTATCTTGCGATTGCTTGCCAAGTACCCCTCTATTATCGAGGGTTGAACTTCTGCTGCGGCGGCTACCGGTTCACTTATCTTCTCAGACAACGGTCGGGGGCTCGTTGCAGGCGGAGAGGATGACATCAAAGCTATCTTGTAAAGGTGATTAATTAACTAAACTGGTAGGAGCATGACATAACGATTAAATCAGAGCAAATCACCAAAATTGATCATTACCTAAGATTTGGTGCATTGAGACATGAAGGGTGTTAATTATCGAGAAACTCGTGGTATGCCGTATGTAAGGCGAGAATACATAGCTGGCAAGCCGCAGATGAAAATCGCTAGGTTTTCATCTGGGCTCGCAGGAAACAATTATGATTACAAGATCGAACTTATAGCGACTGAGAAGCTCCAGATACGGCACAACGCCCTAGAAGCCGCCAGGCTTGCAGCAAACAAAAGGATGGCACAAGCGGGGGAGACAAGCTTCTTTTCTATGTTGCGAGTATACCCCCACGTGCTCCTCAGAGAGAACAAAATGATTGCAACTGCAGGCGCAGACCGATTACAGGAGGGAATGAGGAGGGCTTTTGGTAAGTCAACTGGTCTTGCCGCAAGGGTCAGATCAGGTCAAGTCATCTTTGAAGCATACGTCACCGCTCTCAATCTTGAACTTGCACAGGATGGGTTTAAGATGGCAGCAAGCAAGATCGGCAGACCAACAATTGCTAGGATAACGCCGCTAAAAGAGCAGGCAATGGCAACAGCTGAAGATTAGATCAAATCAAATCTTGTCAGCCAAAGACTTTACGTCTTCTATGTTGCATACACCTCTGCCTTGCCATTTATGCTCTTGCAGATAAGCGCAGTAATGCTGTCCGCTTGTGTTTTTATGGCTTGCCTAATGTTGATGCAGGATTTTGAACCTCTTCTTTGACCTTTGCATGATTCATGCCTTCCAGAAGTTGTGGAGTGTAGCCGGAGCCCCCTTGCATAAACTGGCCGTCGATCAGAAGGAAAGGAATTATCCGATCTGGGTTAAAGGCGTCTAGAATTTCATAGTCTCTTTCATCAAGTTCTTGCAGTGGGTCGAAATTCCTCTCCGCAGTTTCACGCCCAACAAACTCTACATAATCGATTGTGTACTTTGCTGTCGCAAAATTCACAGTTGGAATGTTAAGCCTTTCTCATCGTGGCCAGCACTTGCAGTCCCTATAAGTCCTTGCCTGCTGACAAAATTGCTAACCTCGCTCACAATAACCGATCGCTCACTTGCGCAGAAAAGGCAGAAGCCGGCACCCATATGAATATCAGTGTTTTCCCATTTGGTCGTTTGGGCGGCTGATTAGACGCGTGCATGAACTTACCAAGAACCTTATTTGTGATGAAGTTAGTGCCGTTGCTATTAGTGTCTACAACAAAAGCACATTCTCGTGTTTATTTATTAACATTTGGAATCAACGATATATCCAAGGTGTCGGAGCTCGTACTTCGTATTAGCATGTCATCATGATGGAATGCATGTTTATTCCATAAACACACAAATAAGCGACTTACATATCCTTCTGCACTCAGAAATCATCGAGTATAAAAGCAAAAATTTCAAACCTAACTCTCGCTAGCACCAATACAAAATATTGCATTTTATAGTAGGAACAGGATGAAAGGACTGCCCAAGAATTCTAGCAGTTCTTAAAATATGGAAAATAAAACAAACCAAACAAATTTGCACGCCTAAAAATTTTGGCAGATGCAGTCTTGCTCACAATTAGAATTGCTAAATAGTTTTTGAGCGTACCTTCAATGTGCCAAAGGAGCGTTCAAGTTGGACTGACCTTATCAGCGAATCAGTACATACTAGCGACGACCAAGACATAGGAGACATTGAAGCAGTAAGCCGCAACTTCATAGTCGTAAAAAACGGACTTATCAATGTACATCGGTACTACATTCCTCTTCACAGGGTTGAAGGGTGGGACGGCAAGGTGGTATGGTTAAAGATCTCAGAAGAGATGGTAAAGACCAATTATAAGAGAGACGCAGTACCAGACCCCTACAACTATCACTACAGCAGCGCGCCTACAGTTGACGCATCAAACGTCGTACGAAGATTTCAGATCAATATGCCCCAAATCCCGCCAAGAGCCCAAGAAGAAAGACCATTTCTTGTTTCTCATGAATCTTCAGGACATCAGGAGCGCGTCTTCGTCTGTAACCTTTGCAATGCAACGTTCAAGTCTGACGATGAATTGAGCAGCCACGTAGAGTCGAGTCACTAGGCACCGATTTCTTGCTCAACACATAAAAAAGCTAGTGCCTATTGAAGAAAAATTCCAGAATAAATAATATCTCTTGCCCCATGTATTGAAAATCATATCGCTTCCCAGTACAACGGTTGAGACTAGAAAGAAGAAAATAGCTAGGCACAGTTTATGCTGAGAGAGACATATAGAGTAGATTAGTATTTATGCTCATAAGACGCTGATGGAAAAACTTACTTGAAAATATGCCACTTAAGATAGCAATGCGCATATTAATATTATTACATTTTTTCATTTTAGCCATCACGCAAGAAATTGACCGAATTAAATAGAATTGACGACCTCTAACAAAATTACTTGTGGGCAACGGATCCGGGCTGGTTTTTCTTGTCACTGAAAATCCCACCAAACTTTCTTGTCGTTGTTTCTTGTTTTTGCTGCGGATAGGAATGCGGTATTGAGGATATTCTTGCTATCGCAGGGATCTGTGAGCGGATAGACATTTCTATCATAACAAGCAATAGTTCTACATCTGCAAGCCTCTTGTTACCATCGATCTCAAGATGTACTTCAGCTTGCGCCAGTGCTCCTGCTGGACGTAACAAGACTGACTTGACCCTGATATTTTCTTCCTTGAACTTTTCCTCCACTATCCGCTTCACCATATCAGTCAACTTCGGATTCTGCCATGAGTCCACCAAAATCAGCGAGGACTGTTTGAGGGAAATATATGACACTGAAAATATGTAACCTGCAATTATCATACCTCCTATTGCATCCATCTGGAGAAAGCCAAACTGCGATGCGATCAGGACGCTGAAAAAACCAATAACAGATGCAGAGCCATCTTTTATGGAATTTTTGGCATCTGTCTTTAATGACAAGAGGTTGTATTTGTTTGCTATTGAATTCATCTGAAATGCTCTATGAAGGGAAACACCAGCTGCCGCAGCAAGCACGATCATTGTAAATATTGGTTGCTTAATCTCTCTTGCGTCTACTAGCGCTTCAAATGAATGATAAAAGATGAATATTCCTATTCCGATCATGCCTATAGCTGCAATGAGTGCAGCAAGACTTTCCACTTTATGGTAACCGAAAGGAAACTTCCTGTCTGCCGGCCTGTGCGCTATACGTAACCCGATAAGCACTATGAAAGAAATCATTGCATCTGAAAGTGAATCTATACCGTCTGCTGTTGCGACAACGCTACCGCTTATTTGACCCATTATGATTTCGGCAGCGCCGATGCTGAGTAAGGTTATAACAGAAATCTTGGCAATCTTCTGTCCTGCAATAAGGCCTTCATTTACAAGATCGGCCGGCTTACCGGCTGAGGGCTTGTCGCTACTCACGATAATACTGTTTAATGTTTATAGACCATCGTATTTAACGTTTCAAAAATATACGAACAGCGACAATAACAACTATTCGTGGCAGACTGTCCTCTGATAAGGGTCTTTTTTCTGTTATACAGATAAATAAACCTTAAACATTTTATCAATTGTTCACTTGTATCTGAGAACACTTTCAGACTTGGAAGACTCGCAATTTGATGGCAAGAGGGTGTTTGTTCGAGTTGATTTTAATGTCAGCATAAACAACGGAGGGGTAGGCGAGGATTATAGAATCCGAATGTCTCTTCCGACAATTGAGTATTTGGCAAAACGGGGAGCCAAGGTCATATTGGCTTCACATCTTGGAAGACCCGATGGTCATGACCAGAAATACTCCATTGCGCCTGTAGCCAAACGGCTGACTGAGATCATTGGCAGATCAAGGCCACCAATACGGTTTACAAGCGATTGTGTTGGTGTAGAGATTGAGGAGCAGATAGAAAAAATGAATAAAGGAGACATCCTGCTCCTTGAGAACCTACGTTTCCACAAGCAAGAAGAGTCAAATGACCCAGAGTTTAGCAAAAAACTTGCTTCTCTTGCAGATATTTACGTCAATGACGCATTTAGCACATCTCATAGGAAGCATTCTTCGACCTATGGTACCGCATGGATGTTTGATATCCGTCTGGCAGGCTTTAATCTGATAAAGGAAGTAAAGTACCTTTCAATGATAAAGGAAAACCCGATTAGGCCATTTACTCTTGTGCTAGGGGGAGTAAAGATAAAGGACAAGATAGGAGCGCTTGAGCATTTGTTGCCAAAGGCAGACAAGGTGATAGTAGGTGGTGCAGCGGCATATACTTTTCTCAAAGCAAAGGGAATCAATACTGGGAACTCGATTATAGATCAGGAGCACATACAATGGGTCGAAAACGCGCTTTTCAGTTATGGCGACAAGATATTGCTGCCGACTGATCACCTTTGCGCAATTTCCCCAAACGATACCTCGGTCACCATGGTTAATGGCGACATCCCATCTGGGATGTCTGGCTTTGATATAGGCAATGAAACGGTTGAACGCTATTCAGCAGAAGTGGGTTCAAATGGAGGAGGTGCTCTCTTTTGGAACGGCCCAATGGGTATGTTTGAAGTAAAGGCTTTTTCAAACGGTACGATAAACATCGCTAAGAGTATGGCTCTTGCATATTGGCGGGGAAGCAAGACCCTCATAGGCGGCGGCGACACGCTTGAAGCAATGAAGAGAGCTGGCGTTGCTGAGAACGAAGTAAGCCATGTATCAACCGGCGGCGGCGCAACACTGCGTTACCTAGCAGGCGATGAGATGCCTGGCCTAGTCATTCTAAATGACCATTAGGCTTCACTTCACGGACTACAATACCTTGATAATTCAAGTATTAATATTATCAACAAGACGATGAGTACATGGGTACATGCTGTCCTAGCTTTTATTACAAGAAGGTATCGCAGTTTTAAATTATATTGACTCTGACTGCTTTCATGTACGAAACGTCATCATTGCCAGCTCCAAGCATTATCATATATTGCCCTTGCTCTAGGTTGTCCGCTGCGGTAAAAGTGTAAGAAACCTCTTTTGAACCTCCAGATGTGAGAGACACAGATTCTTCGCTGAATATGCCAGTCGAATTACCAAGTGCCCCATTTGGCATGAATGTTCCGGCGGCCATCATTTCACCGCTGAAATCGCTTGATGCAGCTACTGTCACTTTGATTTCTGTGCTTTCACCGCTCGCAACTGCAACTTCGGCCGGTGTCAATACTGCAACTGGCACCTGCTTTGATGCATCTAGTTTGGCGATCTTATTTTCTGTCCATTCAGCGAACCATAGCTGATTCTCTGGATCTACAGCAAACTGCAAGACATTTGCAATGCCGCATGCTGTTGCTTCAGGGGGACAAAGTGCCCAGGCTCTGTTTTGCGAAGGCACCCAATATTCGACTAGTGCAAGCTCTTCAGGATCAAAACGGGCCATCTTGTTACCCGTATGCTCATTGAACCACAAAGAGCCGTCACCGCCTTTATCTATCCAATATGGAAGTGTATACGCGCTTGGAGGGCTGCTACCGCCATAGATCTTGGGAGATGCTATTGAGGTTACAAATGTTGTTATGTTGTCCATGGCAGGATCGTATTTGAAGAATGTGCTAGTGCCGTGATCTGCCACCCAGACATTTCCATAATTGTCAAGTTCCATTCCTACAGGTGCACCAAGATCCGGTGGGAGATCTACTATGCGGACAACTCTGTCATTTTCAATATCATACTGGAACAACTGCCCTTTCTTTTGTTGGAAGGCAAGGAGCGAAACCCACACGTCATTTTGCTCCTTATCAACTACTAATCCGCCGGAAGTGACTAGATCCTGACTGATGCCGGAGAATCCCTCAAGTGGTAGCGAAATTTCTCTAAATCCTTCCGAGGTTGCGTTTTGCATCCTAGATACATTGCCAAAAAAAAGAGATTGAGAATTTATTCCTATAAAGTACAAGTTACCATTTGAGTCAAAGTCCATCATAGAAGGATATTTGGCTGGAACTTTGAACATATCAAAAACCTGTGTCAACTGGTTAAAGCGCCATATCGTATTGTTTTGGTGGGTAAACCATACATTTCCACCGCTGCTATCGAGCTTTACCGTCCATGACATCAACCATGAAGGTACTGATGTAAAGGGCACCAAACGGGTTGGCCATGATGGGATTTCGTATTCAGCAAATGCACCTGTAGCACCATCATAGCTGCCTAGAAGGCCATGTTTTGTTGATACATACCAGACTTTAGCGCCATCGATGGCAATGCCGACTGGCATTTCACATTCTGTAGGCAAAGAAACCTCATTAACATAGGCATTGGAATTTGGCGACGTGTTAGTGCCGCAGAATTGTTGCTCGAACCGTTGCGCCATAGCTTGATCATTTTGTTGAGTATTTGTTGCAGGACTACCCATTTCAGGGACACTGCCTGAAGAGATAAAAATATAGACTGCGGCAACGGCCACAATGCCAATTATAGCGTACACAATAATCTTTTTAGACGATGGGCTTGTAATTTTTTTCCTGGACGAATCTGGCAACGGCTAGAAAAGCACCGGCTTTTCCACTTTATATCTCTTGTCGGAGCTATAGGCAGAAATACGGATCACGACTATTAGCAGACTTGCTTGGTTACAGAAAAAGGAAAAGAGAGCCACAGGCAGCCGCTTCTAATAGGCTACCTGTCTGTATTGTTTGCCGCAGTTCTTTTTGGCTCTGTATTCAGCCTAGCAAAAGTTCCCCTTGCTACGATAGACCCGCTTGCTCTAACAGCAGTAGTCTATACTATCTCTGGGCTAGCCCTGATTCCATTTGCAAAGGCATCATTCACGTTTGAAAGAAGGGACGACTATTTCTATGTAGTAATCGTCACAATTTTTGGAGGAGTATTGGCGCCTGTGCTTTTGATGTATGGCCTTCAGCAGACAGCTGCCTCCACTGCAGCAATATTGACAAACGGAGAGATTGTATTCACAATAGCACTTTCATCAATATTTTTTGGGGAAAAACCCCACGGAAGAGTGGGGCTATTTGCAGTGATTTTAGTAGTGATAGGACTAATCATAGCCACCACAGAAGATCTGAAAGCTTTAGAGAGCATCGTTCAATTGAACGCGGGTAACATCATGATACTGGCATCGATGTTCATGTGGGCAATAGACAATAACGTCAGCAGGCGTCTCACATCAAGGGCAAGCCCTGCCAAGATAGCGATGGTTAAGTCACTTGCCGGCGGTCTTGTTCTGATTGCAATAGCTTTAGCACTTGGCAAAGGAAGTATCATCACGGGGATCAAATATGATATGTGGATCCTGATAATTGGAATGTCAGTTGCTGGGTTTGGCGGCGCGCTCCTGTTATTCCTCGAAGGCATCAAAAGGATTGGAACTGTAAAGACGATGTCAATGTTTTCATTGACTCCTGTTTTTGGTATAGTTATTGCAGCGCTATCACTTGGAGAATCTATAACTGTATTTCAAAGTATTGCGACAGGCCTGATAATTTTAGGCATAATTCTGATCGGCCGACACTAGAGGAGCTTGAGCTCAAATGTTACTTTGTCAATAAGCTCTGAAGGTGCAGGCCCTATTCCAATGCAAGTAATGGTACCTGATGGTATCTGTGTCAAGCCACTATCCTTTACCTGCACGACAGGCAGGTTCAGCTCTTCGGCTCGTATTCTTACCTCCATCAAGTCTTCGATATTCTTTACCTTCACTACTACCTTGGCCTGGCCGGCTGCAAACCAAGAGTTGAACCATTCTCTTCTCGATGCTTTCACCTTTTCTGCGCCCATGACCGCAGCATGGGCAACCTGTGCGGCTATCTTGCCGGTACCCATACTGACGTCACGCCTGACAATAATTACCTGCTTAAAGTCCATATCTTATACTTGCTTGCTCATAGTTTAATTAACAGACTGAAAAATACATTACTAGTCATTTGCCAGATGCCTGATTATGATGTGGTGATCGCAGGAGGAAGCATCTCCGGACTCCTTGCCGCCCGTGAAATTGCTGCTGGAGGTCTTTCTGTTGCAGTACTTGAGGAAGACGCGGAAATTGGCACTCCGGAGCACTGCGGTGGGCTTGTAAGCATTTCAGGCATCCAGAACCTCGGCATCGTGCCAGATATCAACACAATAGAGAACAACAGAATAGCGCACGCCAAGATCTTTTCTCCTTCAAGCTGTTTTGAAATCAGTGCAGAAAGGCAAAAGGTCATCGTCCTGGACAGGCGCGCATTTGACAAGCAGATCGCCTTTCAGGCGCAAAAGAAAGGTGCTGAGATAAGAGTAAAATGTTCAATGCGATCGTTTGGAAAAGAAGGATCTAAATATGTAGTCAAAACCTCTGAAGGCGACTTTTCATGCAATTTTTTTGTAGACGCAAGAGGTATAGCATCAATAATTAGCAGAAAGAGGGACGGGGTTCTCCACTCGGCACAGTATGAAGTTTATGCTTCATGGATAGAACCCCACACCATTGAGGTCGCATTTAATAGCCAGCAATATCCAGGTTTTTTTGCATGGATAATCCCTACTGGTCGAGGAAGGGGCAAAGTAGGTGTTGCGGGCAGGCGGATTAATGCTGCAAGCGCACTCCAGAGTTACATTGATAGCAAGGGAAAGTACTCCATAGTGCGCAAAGTTTACGCACCGATATGGATCAATGGGCCATTGCGAAGTTTTGTATTTGACAGGACATTAACTGTGGGTGACGCAGCGGGACAGAGCAAGCCTACAACCGCTGGAGGTATTTACAGCTGCGGTATGGGGGGCTTGCTGGCAGGGCGGGCTCTGGTAGAAGCAGCAAACAGAAAGAATCATGATCGACAAAAGCAACGGCTGTTGCTAAAGCAGTACGAAAGTAACTGGTTGTCTATATTCAAGCTCGAATTTGACAAGATGTTGCTTGCGCGCCGGCTCTTAGAGCGGATGGATAACAAGGCTATAGATGACTTGATTGCGGCGATACCAACAGAGGTTGTTCAAGAGGCGTCTATCGATGGCGACTTTGACTTTCACTCGACTGCACTTGCTAAGATCCTGGGAGCAAGGGGCGCTGCAAGATTGGCCAAAGCTCTGCTTGGCAACGAAATAAGGCGCTTGATCCCGGAGAGCTAAGGAAGATATAAATTCCGTTACTCGTAAGAAGCAGCACTGATGTCCAAGCCATTGCAATTGCCAGTCTGCAGTTCATGTGGCAGGCCAATTATGCCTAATGACGAGTGCGTTAAGTATTACTGTGCAAATTGTGGATATGTTCTGATGTGGCGATGCGAGAGCTGCCGTGAGTTCGCAAGACCCTATAAATGCATAGGCTGCGGTTTTGAGGGTCCATAGCCATGACACGATTGGTAGTTAGGATAAGAATACTTCCCGCTGAGGCTGAGTCCAACCTTGAAAAGGTTGTCGAGTCGATAAAGAAATCTGTACCAGGAGGAATGGAGATGAAAAGGAGCTCAATGGAGCCAATTGCTTTTGGGCTGAAAGCAATTGTAGGGGACTTTTTATTGGATGACGCTGAGGGACAAATGGACAAGCTTGAAGAATCTATCAAAAGTGTCGAAGGTGTAGGCGAGATAGACGTAACGAATATCAGCAGGCAGTCAGTAAGAATGAAGTAATATAATATTACTAATAATAGCGGAGGCTCCTGAGGATTGAAAAAGATGCGCGCTGGAAGTGACGAATCGTCTCCCATCCAGCTTAGAGTAGCGGAAGCCAAGCATCGCGATGTAGGCAAGAGGCGAGCCAGAATGGATCCACGCCCTATGGAGCATCTAGGGATACAGGCTGGAGAAGTCGTCGAGATCTTAGGGAAGCGCATCACAGCAGTGACTGCATGGCCAGCGGATGAGGAAGAAAAGGAAACAGACATTATTAGGATAGATGGCCAGACAAGGAAGAATGCAGGTGCGGGGCTCAATGACCTTTTAAATGTCAAGAAGATAGATTGCAGGCAAGCAAAGAGCGTCACCTTGATGCCGCTAGGCAATAGCAATATCACAGTCGACAAGGAATTTTGTGATTTTGTCAAGCATAGGCTCAAAGGCTATCCCATAAATGAGGGTGACGAAATTTCAGTAGTCATTTTGGGCAACCAGATGGACTTTAACGTTCAAAGAGTAATACCTAAGGTCATTTCTAGAATTGAGCAATCAACAAGACTCAATATAATGGCGGAGATCACAAGTGACAGAAAGCCGCGTGTCACATACGAAGAGATAGGTGGAATGAAAGAACAAATAAAAAGACTGCGAGAAATAGTCGAGCTTCCAATGCGCCATCCTGAGGTCTTTGCAAGGCTCGGTATAGAGCCTCATAGTGGCATCTTGATGTACGGATCTCCCGGTTGTGGCAAGACACTTATAGCAAAGGCACTGGCCTCAGAGTCTGAAGCAAACTTTTTCATAATCAATGGCCCGGAAATCATGAACAAATATTATGGCGAAACTGAGGCAAGATTAAGAGACATTTTCAAGGAGGCTCGTGAATCTGCTCCAAGCATAATATTCATCGACGAAATTGACGCTATTGCTCCAAAAAGAGAAGAGGCATTTGGTGATGTTGAAAAACGCGTTGTCGCACAGTTGCTAGCATTGATGGACGGCATGTCCGACCGTGGCCAAGTTATTGTACTTGGAGCCACCAATAGGTCTGAAAGCTTGGATCCAGCATTAAGGCGGCCAGGCAGGTTTGACAGGGAAATCGAAATAGGTGTGCCAAACGTAGAGGGTAGGCTTGAGATACTGCAGATTCACACGCGTGGCATGCCACTATCAGAAGACATTGACCTGCAAGAACTTGCGGCTAGACTTCACGGATACACAGGCGCAGACATTAAGGCACTGTGCAGAGAAGCCGCCATGAAAGCCCTAAGGCGTTGCCTGCCTGAGATCGAACTAGAGGGTGAGAGGATCTCGCCAGAGATCCTGGGGAGCATGATGATCATTGATCGCGACTTTAAGGAAGGGATGAAAGAGATCATCCCGACTGCAATGAG
>Ga0126310_10000422_pt1 | contig 14347 bp, 15 predicted proteins | sample Plot60_FD_92540 | JGI IMG/M metagenome (GOLD analysis project Ga0126310, IMG submission 92540) | Serpentine soil microbial communities from UC McLaughlin Reserve, CA, USA - Plot60 | ecosystem: Environmental > Terrestrial > Soil > Grasslands | place: USA: UC McLaughlin Reserve, Lake County... | reverse complement strand
TCGTCCACGAGCTCCGCGATCGCCCGCCCGGCGAATGTCGTGTCGTAGTCGTCGAGGCGATCGATCGCCCGCTCGGTCGTGGCCTCCAGGCGCGACAGGATCCAGCGGTCGAGGTCGTTGGGCTCGCCCTCGCCGCCGGGCTCGTTCACGTTCGCGTAGAGCACGTGGAACGAGTAGGTGTTCCAGAGCGCGCGCAGGAACTGGCGCACGGACTCGCCGACCGTTTCTAGCGAGAAGCGGTAGCCGTCCCAGGGCTGCTTCGACGTGAAGTAGTACCAGCGGAAGGCGTCCGCGCCGTGGGCGTCTATCACGTCCCAGGGCACCACGATGTTGCCCTTGCTCTTGCTCATCTTCTGCCCTTCCGGGTCGAGTATCAGGCCCAGGCAGAGGACGGTCTCGTACGAGGAGCGGCCGAACAGCATCGTCGAGACCGCGAGCAGCGAGTAGAACCAGCCGCGCGTCTGGTCGAGCGCCTCGCAGATGTAGTCGGCCGGGAACAGCTCCTCGAAGCGCCGCTCATTCTCGAAGGGCGCGTGCCACTGGGCGAACGGCATGCAGCCGGAGTCCCACCAGACGTCGATCAAGTCGGGCACGCGCCGGAAGGTCTTGCCGTCGCGCTGGAAGCTCGCATCGTCGATGTACGGCCGGTGCAGATCGTCCGGGACCTCCGCGCCGAGCGCGCGCAGCTCGTCGCGCGAGCCCACGCACACGATCTCGCCGTCGTCGGCGCGCCAGATCGGCAGCGGGGTGCCCCAGTAGCGCTCGCGCGACAGAGCCCAGTCGACGTTGTTCTCCAGCCAGTTGCCGAAGCGCCCGTGCTTGATGTGCTCGGGGTACCAGCTGACCTGCTCGTTGGCGGCCAGCAGCTCGTCCTTGAGCGCGGTGGTGCGCACATACCAGTTCGACTTCGCGTAGTACAGGAGCGGCGTGTCGCAGCGCCAGCAGTGCGGGTAGGAATGCTCGTACTCGCCGGCGTCGAACAGTCGCCCGGACTGGCGCAGCGCGGCGATGATCTTCGGGTCGGCGTCCCGCACGTACATGCCGGCGAACGGCCCGGTGCGCTCGTCGAAGCGGCCGTCGGGACGCACCGGGTTGTGGATCGTCAACCCGTTCTCCTGCGCGAGGCGGAAGTCGTCCTCGCCGAACGCCGCGCCGGTGTGCACCACGCCGGTGCCGTCCTCAACCGACACGAAGTCGCCGGCCAGCACGGTGTGGCCGCGCTCGCCGTAGTCGCCGATGTACGGGAACGGCGGCTCGTAGCGCAGCCCGAGCAACTGGGAGCCCGGCAGGCGCTGCTCCACCTCGGCGCGCTCGCCGAGCACACGCTCGACGAGCGCCTCGGCCAGGATCAGGACCTCCTCCCCGACCCTGGCCCGCACGTAGGTGACGTCGGGATCCACCGCGATCGCGGCGTGCGGCAGGAGCGTCCAGGGCATGGTGGTCCAGGCCAGGAGGGAAACGCCCTGCTCGTCTCGCAGGGGGAAGCGCACGTAGACGCTCGGATCGGTCACGTCGCGGTAGCCGAGCGCGACCTCGTGTGACGACAGCGCCGTGCCACAGCGGGGGCAGTAGGGCACGACCCGCTGGCCCTCCGTGAGCAGGCCCTTCTCGAAGACCTGCTTCAGCGACCACCAGACCGACTCGATGTAGCTGTTGTCCAGCGTGTAGTAGGCCTCGCCGGTGTCGATCCAGAAGCCGATGCGCTCGGTGAGCAGGTTCCACTCGTCGATGTAGCGCAGCACCGACTCCCGGCACTTGGCGTTGAACTCGGCGACGCCATAGCGCTCGATGTCGTCCTTCGACTGGAAGCCCAGCTCCCTCTCGATCTCGAGCTCCACCGGGAGCCCGTGGCAGTCCCAGCCGGCCTTGCGCTCGACGAGGTGCCCGCGCATGGTCTTGTAGCGCGGAAAGACGTCCTTGAAGACCCGCGAGAGCACATGGTGGGACCCCGGGCGCCCGTTGGCGGTGGGCGGCCCCTCGTAGAAGACGAAGCGCGGCGCGCCCTCGCGCCTGCGCACCGACTCGTGGAAGACATCGCGCTCGCGCCACCGCTGGAGCACGCGCTCCTCGAGCGCAGGAAAGGATTGACCGGAGTCGACCGGGCGGAAGCGGGCCATCGCGAGCGATTCTACGAGCGCCTACGCGGCGAGCTTGCGGCAGAGCTCGGCGAGCGAGCGCTTCTCGCCTTCGTCGAGCGCGCCGAAGGCCCGGCTCACGCGGCTGGCGTGCTCAGGGAAGAGCCGCGCGACCAGAGCCCGCCCGCCCGGCGTGAGGTCCACCGCAGCCGCACGCCGGTCGTGCGGCAGCCGCCGGCGCCTGACCAGGCCGCGAGCCTCGAGCGTGGCCGTGACCTCGGTGGCGTTGGCCTTGCTCCACCCCAGCCGACGCCGGAGGGCGCGCAGCTGCAAGCTGCCTTCGGCCGTCGTGAGCACCACCAGCGCGGAGAAGCCGGCTGCCGACACCCCCTCGCGCTCGAGCTCACCGGCGAGTGAGCGCCGCACGGCCGCCTCGGCGCGCAGCAGCGCCTGCAGGGCGCGGTGCGCCAGCGGGTCGCCCAGCTCGAGCACGGTCATGCGTACGCGACTTTAGGTCGGCGCGCGGACGGCTACGGGCGGGCGGCGAGCCTGACGCCCGTCGCGCGCTGTGCGGCGTCCGGCACGACGACCACCTGGTCGATGCGGCCGCTGTCGACGTAGCCCTTCAGGCGGTCGACCGCCTCGCTCGGGCTCGAGCCGAGCGAGGGAATCGAGTGGTCGCCGGTCACCGGCATTGACTCGCGGTACTCGAACACCGGCGCGGCGGAACCCACCTGGCGCACGGTGTACACGAGCCGGCCCACCACCTCGAGCGTGGCTTCACCGCCGCAGAAGACGAAGGCCGTCGGGTCGAGCGCCCGCATGGCCCGCACAACTCGCTCGGGCGGGAGATCAAAGGCCAGCAGCAGCGTGCGAAAGCCCGAGCGCCGCAGGCCCAGCTCCAGAGCCTGCACATGTAGCGACTCGAGATCCAGGCGCGCGCTCGAGTCGAAGATCAGCACGCCCTGGCTGCGACTTGCCGGCGGGACCACCCGCCGGGCGGCGTGCAGCCAGCCCGTCGCCCAGCGGCATGCCGACTCGTACTCGGCTTCCCGGCCCTCGCGGCCCTGAGCCATCTCCACGGCCGGCAGCAGGACCTCCTCGACGGTGCGCTCGACCGAGCGAACGGCCAGGCTCTCCTCGATGATCCGGTCGGCGCCGCCCTCGTCGAAGTGCTCGAACGCGTCGAGCAGGCGCGAAGGGGAGCTCGGGCCCTCGCCGCGCTGGCGGGCGACCTCGATCGCCGAGGAGATGTTGTGGGTCTCGAGCAGCGCCCGGCGCAGCGCCTCGAGCTCGGTCAGGTCGTACTGGCGGTGGCCGCCCTGCGTACGGCGCGGCTTGGGATAGCTGAAGCGGCGCTCCCAGCTGCGAAGGGTGTTCGGGCTGACACCGAGCAGCTCGGCGGCGGCGTTCGTCCTGATCCCACTCACGTCTGCTCCATCTCGAGAGAACCGCAGCAGCAGTCCGGGATTACTTTCCACGTCGGCGACGGCTCCAAAAGCAGAACTCTGCACATGCACAGGTTTTCGGCAGGAGTTCCATCGACTTGAGCAGCTTTGTCGCGGGTCAGCAGGAATTTCGCAAGCGCTGAACCCCGTCTTGCATAGGCTCGGCTCCCTGCTGCGCGGTCAGCGCCAGCCGAACTCGCTGGGCTCCACGGTGACCAGGGCGGCGCGCGGCGGTCCGCAGGTGGCGATGCGAGCCGCCATCGTGCCGACCCGCTGCAAGCGCTCGTTCGCCTGCAGGCGAACCGGCATCACGACGGGGTCGCAGGCGCGCTGCGCGGCCCGGCCGACGTGCCTGGCCAGCTGCTCGTCGCCCAGGGGGCTGCCGACCAGCTCGAGCACCGAGCGGCCCACCAGCGTCTGCTCGCGCCCGAAGATTCGCTCCCCGGCCTCGCTGACCGCGCTCACGCTGAGGTCGAACATCGCGATCACGAAGGCCGCGGCGTCGCCGGGCAGCGCGTCGCGAGAGCAGGTGAGCATCAACCCCATGCCGCAGCGCCCGCAGACTCGGCCGTGCACCGGCGTGCGCTGTGGCGGCTCCTCCGACGGATGGCCGCAGCGCGAGCAGAAGCGGATCGGCGGCGCCTGCTCGTCGCCTTCCGTTGCGGGGGACCGGTCGATTCGTATAAGAGCGGTCATGTCTCAGGCCCGGGCCGGGTAGACAATGGGAACATGGAAGCCGCGTTTTCGCGCGCGGGGGCCAGCAAATGCACCGGTTTCCAAGCAGAACCAAGTCAAGAAGCGGCCTGCTGCTGACGCTCTGCGCGCTGGCCGCGGGCTGCGGCGACTCCCCGCGTCAGGTAAACGCAGCCTGCACGGAGGGCGACGGCGCCCTGCGCGCCGCGCTGCGCGCCGCCCCTGCGCAGGTGCGCCTGGGCGGCGCCCGGCTATCCGACTGCCTGACGAAGGGGGCCGACGGCGACGAGCTGCAGCTGGTGGGAACGAGCTTCGTCGAGGCGGCGTCCGGACTTGCGGTGCGGGCGCGGCGCCAACCGGAGGGCCGCTCCGCACTCGAGCTCGGCTACCTAGTGGCCGCCGCCCATCGCGGTGGGCGCACCACCCAGGGCGTGCACGACGAGTTGCTGCGGCGCCTGGACCAGGAGCTCGTCACGGTCGACACGCGGGCGCGGGCCTACCGCCGCGGTAAACGGGCGGGACGAGACGGGGGCTAGGCTTAAGGAATGGCCGTCCAGCAGGAGCTGTGGGGTTCCGAGACGAGCAAGGCAGTCGAAAACTTCGTCGTGTCGGGTGAGCGCGTGCCCACGCCCGTCGTGCACTGGCTGGGCCGGATCAAGGCGACCGCCGCGCGTGTTAACGGCGACCTCGGGCTGCTGGACTCCGACATCGCCGAGCGGGTGGCGGCGGCCGGCGACGAGGTCGCCAACGGCGAGCACGACGACCAATTCCCGATCGACGTCTTCCAGACCGGGTCGGGCACCTCCTCGAACATGAACGCCAACGAGGTGATCGCCAACCTCGCCGGCGAGGGGATCCATCCCAACGACCACGTGAACATGGGCCAGTCCTCGAACGACGTGTTCCCCTCGGCCGTCCACCTGGCCGCCGTGGCAGAGACACGCCACGAGCTGCTGCCTGCGCTCGAGCTCGTGGCCGGCTCCTTCGAGCGCAAGGCCGGGGAGTTCTCGGAGCTCGTGAAGGCGGGCCGAACCCACCTGATGGATGCCGTGCCGGTCACGCTCGGCCAGGAGTTCGCGGGCTACGCCGCGCAGATGCGCCTGGGCCGCGAGCGGGTGAGCGACGCGCTCGGGCGCGCCTCGCAGATCCCGCTGGGCGGCACCGCCACCGGCACGGGGCTGAACACGCATCCGGAGTTCGCCGAGCGCGTGCGGGAAAAGCTCGCCGAGCAGACCGGCGTGGAGGCCCAGGCGCCGCTCGACCGCTTCGAGGCGCAGGCCAACCGGGACGGGCTGGTGGAGCTGCACGCGGCCCTCAAGGGCGTAGCCGTCTCGCTCACGAAGATCGCCAACGACCTGGTTCTGATGGGCTCGGGACCGCGCACCGGGCTCGTGGAGCTGCAGCTACCTGAGCTGCAGAAGGGCTCGTCGATCATGCCGGGCAAGGTCAATCCGGTGATCCCCGAGGTCGTGCTGCAGGTCGCGGCCCAGGTGATCGGAAACGACGCGGCGGTCACGCTGGCCGGCAGTCAGGGCGCGTTCGAGCTGAACGTGCGCGTGCCGGTGATCGCCCGCAACGTGCTGCAGTCGATCGCGATCCTCTCCTCGGCCTGCACCCTGCTCGCCGAGAAGTGCGTTGACGGCCTCGAGGCGAACGAGGAGAACCTCACGCGCCATGCGGAATCCACCCCTGCGATCGCCACCGCGCTCAACCCCCACGTCGGCTACGACAGCGCCACGGAGATCGTCAAGGAGGCCGTCGAGAGCAAGCGCACCATCCGCGAGGTGGCACTCGAGAAGGGCGTCGACGAGCGAATCCTCGACAAGGCCCTCGACCTGCGGGCTATGGCCCGCGGGATCGAACCTGGGTAGAGCTCCTCTAGCCGGGCATGGCCTCCTGCGGGCGGCTGCCCGCCTGATAGCTCTCCGCCGGCTCGAGCATCCCGCGGATCTGCTCCGTCAGCTCCGGGCTGTCCTCGTGCCCGTGTACGGACACGGAGTGCTCGGCGGCCGCGCGGACCACCTCCTCCTCTTCGCCGATGATCGTCAGCGAGCACTTCGACTCACTTGGAAACCGGCGGCAATCGGCCATTACACGCGCCATGACACCTCCTTCGATGGACAGCTTGGTCTACACCCGTCGAGGGCCCGAGTCAAGCACCGAATGACGACCGGCGGCCGATCTACCTTCCGCCGTCGTGCGCGACGAGCACTTCAAGGACGTTGTGGACGCCATCTCGAAGGTGATCGACGGCGCTGGCGTCGTCGTGATCGTGGCGGGACTGCTGATCGCCAGCGGCGCCTTCCTGCTCTCGCAGCGCCGGCCCGGGGACCGAGACTCGGCCTACCGCCTATATCGCCAGCGGGTTGGCAAGGCCATCCTTCTCGGGCTCGAGTTCCTCGTCGCCGCCGACATCATCCGCACGGTCGCGGTGGCCCCCACCTTCCAGGGCGTCGGCGTGCTGGCGGTCGTGGTGGCGGTGCGCACCTTCTTGAGCTTCACGCTCGACGTGGAGCTCGTGGGCCGCTGGCCGTGGCAGCAGCGAACCAGATGAAGCACGAGCCCATGGGCGAGGTCGCGGCGGTCATGCGCGGCCGGTGCTCCCGCGTGACGCCGGGTGAAGCCGACGAATGACCTCCACCGGGCACGGGTATACCGGCAGTTGAGGGGGCCGGAGGCGGATGGCTACGCAAAAGCAGCGCCAGGCAGCACAGAGGAATGTCAAGAAGGCGCAGGCGGGCGCGCGCCGGAAGAAGACCATCGCGAAGCTGCCGAGCAAGACGCGCAGGGCACTCGGGCGCGAAGGAGCAAAGGCCGCGGCGCGCAAGCGCGGGGCTTCCAAGGGCACCGGCAGCGGGGCCGGCGCGATGACGGTGAGCGAGCTGCGGCGCGAGGCCGCACGGCTCGGGATCGAGGGGCGCTCGAAGATGGGCAAGGCGCAACTGGTCCGCGCCGTCGGCCAGAAGCGCCGCTCGCGCTGATCGCGACGCCGGCTTGCGGCGGGCAGCGGCTTCCGGCGGGCAGCGGCTTTTCGCCACTGCCCGCGCCACCGGGGGCGCTAACCCGCCATGCGCTTGCGCAGAAGGTCCTTCCCCTGCTCGCCGCCCTTTCGACTTGCTCCCTGCGCCCGGCGGAAGAAGTCCGAGAGCTCCGAGTCACCGTCGCGCTCGGCATCATCGATATAGGTCTGGAGCCTCAGCGTGTTGCTCAAGGACTGTTCGACGAACCAGATGAGGTTGTAGTCCTTGTCCTTCGTGCCTGTCGACTGTCCGGCTTCCTCTGTCATTGCGCCTCCTCTGGGGTGTGCGCGGATGGCCGCTGCGCTTGGGGTCGGGTCTTGGACACAGCATCCTTACCCCGAGAGGCTCCATTCATGCAGTGGCCGGGGCGGGAGGGCGATGTAATGGCAGGCCGCTCCCGCCGGCAGCGCGCGACAAACGCGGCTAGAGGTTGACGGCCACGTACTTGGTCTCGAGGTATTCCTCGATGCCCTCGTTGCCTCCCTCGCGGCCCACGCCGGACTGCTTGACGCCGCCGAAGGGGGCACCGGCGTTCGAGACCATGCCCTGGTTGAGGCCGACCATGCCGGTCTCGAGCCCCTCGACCACTCGCAGCGCGCGCTTCAGGTCGCTCGTGTAGACGTAGGCCACCAGGCCGTACTCGGTGTCGTTGGCCTTCGCGATCGCCTCCTCCTCGTCGGAGAAGCTCGCGACGGGGGCGACCGGTCCGAAGATCTCCTCCTTCAGCACGCGGGCGTCATCGCTCACACCGCCGAGCACGGTCGGCGGATAGAAGTAGCCGCGGCCGTCGGGGATCTCGCCCCCGACGACGCAATCGGCGCCCTTGTCGAGCGCGTCCTTGGCCAGCTCCGCGACCTTCTCGCGCGAGGCCTCGTCGATGAGCGGCCCGACCTTCACGTCCTCCTCGGTGCCACGGCCGACCTTCAGGGAGCCCATCTTGTCGCCGAGCTTCTCGGTGAACTCGTCGGCGATCGTCTCGGCCACGTGGAAGCGGTTCGCCGACGTGCAGGCCTCGCCGATGTTGCGCATCTTCGCCATCAGCGCGCCCTCCACCACGTCGTCAAGGTCGGCATCGTCGAAGACCAGGAAGGGCGCGTTGCCTCCGAGCTCCATCGACACCTTGAGCACGTTCTCGGCGGACGCCGCTATCAGCGTGCGCCCTACCTCCGTGGAGCCGGTGAACGAGAGCTTGCGCAGCCTCCCGTCGGCTATCACGGGCTTAGTCACGTCGCTGGAGGAGGACGTGGTCACGACGTTGAACGCGCCCGGCGGCAGGCCGGCCTCCTCGAGGATCTGCGCCAAGGCGAGAATCGACAGCGGCGTCTGCTGCGCCGGCTTGAGCACCGAGGTGCAGCCGGCGGCGATGGCCGGGCCGACCTTGCGCGTGCCCATGGCCATCGGGAAGTTCCAGGGGGTGATCATCAGGCAGGGGCCCACTGGTTGCCGCAGCACGAGCACGCGCCCGGCGCCGTTGCCCGCGGCCTTGTAGTAGCCGTCGAGCCGCAGCGCCTCGCCGGAGGACCAACGGAAGAACTCGGCCGCATAGACGATCTCCGACTTCGACTCGGCCACCGGCTTGCCCATCTCGAGGGTCATCAGCAGCGCCAGTTCGTCGGCGCGCTCGTTCAGCAGCTCGAACGCCTTCCAGAGGATGGCCGCGCGGTCGTTGGGGGCGCTGGCGGCGAATCCCGCCTGCGCCTCGACGGCCGCGTCCAGCGCCGCCGTGGCGTCCTCGGGCGTGCCGTCAGCGACCTCGGTGAGCGGCTCCTCGGTGGCCGGGTCCTCGACCTCGAGCGTCTCCCCGTTGGCGGAGTCGCGCCACTCGCCGCCGATGAAGAGCCGGCCGTTGACCTTGTCGACTACTTCCTGTTCTCTCGTCGCGATCGCCATGCCTTCTCCGTACCCGTTCTCGCGCAGCGTATCCCCCACGGCGCGGCGGTTCAGCGGCAGCTGAGCCCTAGGTGGCCACGGTCTCGGCGCCGAGCTCCTCGCTGATCGCCACGTCCAGCGAGTAGTCGATCGGCAGCACGATCACCGACGCGGTGTCGAGCTCGAGCGCCTCGCGCAGGCGCTCGCCGAAGTCGTCGGCCGACTCGCAGCGCCAGGCCGGCACGCCGAAGCCCTCGGCGAGCTTCACGAAGTCGGGATTGGTGAAGTCGGTGCCGAAGTGCTCGCCGAACTTCTTGTCCTGCTTCCAGACGATCGAGCCGAACTGGTGGTTCTCCCAGACCACGTTCACGAACGCGGTGCCGAGCCGGCCGGCCGTCTCGAGCTCCTGCGCGTTCATGAGAAAGCCGCCGTCGCCGTTCACGGTGACGACCTTGCGCTCGGGGCACACGAGCTTGGCCGCCACCGCGGCGGGCAGGGCGAAGCCCATTCCCGCGAGGCCGTTGGCGATCAGCACGGTGTTGGGCTCGTAGGCGGGGAACATGCGGCCGATCCAGAGCTTGTGCAGCCCGACGTCCGAGATCAGGATGTCCTCGCGGCCAAGCACCTGGCGGATCTCCCACAGCGCGCGCGGCGGCTGCACCGGAAAGTGCTCGTCGTCCTTCGCGGCGTCGAAGTGGCTGAGCACCACGTCGCGCAGCCGGCTCGAGCCGCCGTCGTGCGTGAGCTCGCCGCAGTCGTCGGCCAGGCGGTTGAGGATGTAGTCCATGTCGCCGATCAGGTCGACCTCGGTCATGAAGTACTCGTCGACCTCGACCGAGAGCGTGTCGACGCACACGATGCGCTTGTCGCGGCCGGGGTTCCAGTGCTCCGGCGAGTGCTCGACCAGGTCAAAGCCCACCGTGATCACCACATCGGCGTCGCCGAAGCCGGCCATCTCGTAGTCGCCGGACTGCAGGCCCACCGAGCCGAGCCACTTGGGGTCGTCGGCCGGCATCGCGCCCTTGCCCATGAACGTCTCCGCGACCGGGATCCCGGTGGCGTCGCAGAACGTGCGCAGCGCCGCTGACGCGCCCACGCGCGACACCCCGTTGCCCGCCAGCACGACGGGCGCCTCGGCCTCGCGGATGACCTGCACGGCCTGGGCAAGCTCGTCGTCGGATGGCTCGGGCCGCCTGACGCGGGTCTTCGGGACCAGCGGCTCAGCGTCGAGCTCTGCCTCCATCACGTCCTCGGGCAGCTCCAGGTGGGTCGAGCCAGGCTTCTGCTGCGTGGCGACCTTGAACGCCTTGCGCACCACCTCCGGGATGATCCGCGGGTCTGACACGCGCGCGTTCCACTTGGTGATCGGGCGCAGCATCCGCAGCAGGTCGATGTACTGGTGCGACTCCTTGTGCATCCGCGCCAGGTCCCCCTGCCCGGTGAGCGCCACCATCGGCGCTCGGTCGAGGTAGGCGTCGGCAACGCCCGCCACCAGGTTGAGAGCCCCCGGGCCGAGCGTGCCGAGGCAGACCCCGGCCGTGCCACTGAGGCGGCCGTAGACGTCGGCCATGTAGGCCCCGCCCTGCTCGTGGCGCACGGGTACGAACTCGATCGAGGACTTGGCCAGCGACTCGTTCAGGTCGAGGGTTTCCTCGCCCGGGATCCCGAAGACGTGCTTGACGCCCTCGGCCTCGAGGCACTCCACGAACACATCGGACGCCTTCCGCTTGGCCACCGGCCCGGAGACTAAAGGAAAGGCAGCTTCCGGCCGCTACCTTGAGGAAGTCCCGGGTTTCTACCTCCGTGCGCCGACTCGCCCTGCTCACAGCGCTGTCACTGCTCGCCGCCGCGCCCGCCGCAGCCGACGCCGCGACGGTGCACGTGATCCGCGGCGGCGGCTGGGGCCACGGCATCGGCATGAGCCAGTACGGCGCCTTCGGCTACGCCCAGAACGGGCACGGGTACCGCGACATCCTGGCCCACTACTACCAGGGCACCCGCTTGAGCCAGAGCTCTGGCGCGCCGGTGCGGGTCCTGCTGCAGCCGCTTGACGCCTTCATCCGGATTCGCGGCGCGACGCGCGCCGGCGGCACCACACTGAAGCCGGCCACGACCTATGTGGCGAGGCGCTCGGGCTCGACGATCGTGCTGCGCAACTCGAGCGGCAAGTTCGCGGGCCGCTTCAGGTCAGCTCTGCGGCTCGACCGGCCCGGCCGGGCGCTGCGGCTGCTCGGGCCGGCCCTCAACGGCGTCTCCAGCGGCCTCTACCGAGGTGCGATCGAGGTGCGCGTGGACGGCGTCGGGCTCACCGCGATCAACGTGCTCGGCCTCGACCCCTACGTGCAGGGCGTCGTGCCCGGCGAGATGCCCTCCTCCTGGCACCCCGAGGCGCTCAAGGTGCAGGCGGTCGCCGCCCGCAGCTACGCGCTCGCCACCGACAAGCCCGGCGCCTTCGACCAGTACCCCGACACCCGCTCGCAGATGTACCGCGGGCTTACCGGGGAGCGCGCCACCACCAATGCCGCCGTGGCCGCGACCGCAGGCGAGGTACTCACCTACGCGGGCGCCCCGGCGGTGACCTACTTCTTCTCCACTTCGGGCGGCTACACCGAGAACGTCGAGAACGTGTTCCTCGGCTCCGAGCCGAAGCCGTACCTGCGCGGAGTGCCGGACCCCTACGACGACGGCTCGCCCTACCACCGCTGGAGCGTGCGCATGAGCAGCCGTGCGCTGGACGCCCGCCTGGGCAGCTACTCGCCCGGCAGCTTCCGGAAGATCAAGGTGCTCAAGCGCGGCGCATCGCCGCGCATAGTTCGCGCCCGCGTCTACGGCAGCGCGGGCACCCGGCTTATCACCGGACCTGCCATTCGTGCGCGGCTCGGCCTGCGCGACAGCTGGGCCACCTTCACCACTGTCTCCACTGCGCAGCTCGACCCGGCGTCGCCGCGCGCGACGCGTTGGGGTGGACGCCGGGCGCGCCTCGCCCTGTCCGGGCCGCTCACGCTGGCAGGCCGCTTCGAGCCGGCGCCGCGCCGGCGGCTGCTCCTGGTCGAGCGGCGCCGCGGGCATCGCTGGAGGATCGCCGCGCGGGTGCGCTCGAGCGACCGGGGGCGCTTCCGCGCCGAGCTCCGGCGCAGCGGTGTCTACCGGGTGCGCGCGGGCTCGGTGGCCGGCGCCGCCGTCCGGATGCGCTAGCACTGAGCCACGCGTCCCCGCGCTCGTAGAGGGCATGGCCACCCGGGTTCACGGCGTGAAGCGGAACGTCACGACGTCGCCGTCCCGCAGCTCGTAGTCGCGGCCCTCGACGCGGAGCAGCGCGCGCTCGCGCGCCGCCGCATAGCCGCCCACCTCGACGAGGGCGTCCCAGGGCACCACCTCGGCCGCCACGAAGCCGCGCTCCATGTCCGTGTGCACGGCGCCGGCGGCCCGCCGCGCGCGCGTTCCCCGGCGGATCGCCCGGGCGCGCGCCTCCTTGCCCTGGCCGGCGGTGAAGTAGGAGACCAGCTCGAGCAGCGCGAAGGCCTCGCGCACCACGGTGTCGAGGCCCGACTCCTCGACCCCCAGCTCCCGGCGCATGGCCTCTGCCTCTTCCGATTCGAGCTCTCCCAGCTCGGCGTCCAGGCGCGCGCTTACGGCCGCGGCCCGCGCCCCCCGGGCCCGCGCATGATCGAGCAATCCGGGCGGCGCCTCCGGCGGGTCACCCTCGGCCACGTTCGCCACGTACAGCACCGGTTTCGCGGTCAGCGAGCCGAGCCGCGTGAGCGCCGCCGGAGCGTCGTCCGGGGTCCGCACCGTGCGCACGGTGCGGCCCTCGCGCAGCGCCTCGACCACCTCCCCGAGCCAACGCTCCTCGGCCGCGAGCTCCTTGTCGAGGGAGCGGGCCTGCTTGGCCACCCGCTCGAGCCGCCGCTCGGCCTGCTCGAGGTCCGCGTAGAGGAGCTCGGTCTCGACGGTCTCGACGTCGGCGAGCGGGTCCACGCGGCCCTCCGGGTGCACCACCTGCGGATCGCCGTGTGCGCGCACCACGTGCAGGATCGCGTCGGTCTCGCGGATGTTGCCGAGGAACTGGTTGCCAAGGCCCTCGCCCTCGTGGGCGCCGCGCACGAGACCGGCGATGTCGTGGAACTCGATCGTCTCGTGCACCACAGGCGTAGCGCCCACCGTCTCGGCCACGCGCTCGAGCCGCTCGTCCGGCACCCCCACCACCGCGACGTTCGGGGCCACGGTCGTGAACGGGTAGTTGGCCGCGGCCGCCCCCGCGCGCGTGAGCGCGTTGAACAGCGACGACTTGCCCGCGTTCGGCAGCCCCACGATGCCGACCTTCACGGCACGAGTCTCGCGGTCGCGTCGCCGAGCGCGGCGCCCGCCAGCACGTCGGTCGGGTAGTGCACGCCGAGGTAGGGCCGTGACAGCGCCATGGCCGTGGCGGCCGCGTAGAGCGGCGGCGCGGGCAGGACGTCGCCGAGCACGCGCGCGGCGGCGAACGACATCGCGGCATGCGCGGAGGGGTAGGAGTGGCCGGAGATCGTGGGCGCGAGCCGCGGTAGCTCGTCCAGCACGGGCCGCGCGCGGCGAAACAGCTGCTTCAGGGCGGTGTTGGCCGCGTACGCGACGAGCACGCAGCGCACGGAGCGCAGATAGGCGCGGCGCCGGCCGGGATTCGCGGCCAGCCCGAGAGCCGCCAGCGCGTGCCAGAGGGCGCCGTGTTCACCGGCCCGGCTGAACAGCAGCACCAGGCGCTCGGCCCGCGGGCCGTGGCCATGGGTGCGCAGCAGTCGCAGCAGGGCCAGGTCGAGGGCGCGCAGCATGGGCGCGGCCAGGGCTAGAAGCCGACGCGCTGCTCTTCGGTCTCGACCCGGACGTACACGACCTGGGAGAGGTCGACGGCGATGTCGGAGTCCTGGGTCTTCAGCTCGTGCCAGCGCTCCGAGCGCTCGTCGCGAAGCGCCTGGTGCAGGCCGTCGTAGGCCTCCTGGCTGAGCCGCACGGCGAGCACCTGGCCACCCTGGAAGCCCACGTCGGCGCGCTTCTCCCGGGCCATCAGTGAGCGGGCTCCACGAGCTCGGTGAGGACGCCGCCTGTGGACCTGGGATGCAGGAAGGCGACCCTGCTGCCACGGATGCCGGGGCGCGGCTGCTCGTCGATCAGCTCCAGACCGGCCCCGCGGACCGAGTCGAGCGCGGAGTCGAGGTCGTCGGTCTGGTAGGCGACGTGGTGGATGCCCGGGCCGTTCTTCTCGATG
>Ga0126310_10000421_pt1 | contig 14379 bp, 17 predicted proteins | sample Plot60_FD_92540 | JGI IMG/M metagenome (GOLD analysis project Ga0126310, IMG submission 92540) | Serpentine soil microbial communities from UC McLaughlin Reserve, CA, USA - Plot60 | ecosystem: Environmental > Terrestrial > Soil > Grasslands | place: USA: UC McLaughlin Reserve, Lake County... | reverse complement strand
TCCTCCTGGAGTCGGTCGAGCATGGGCGTCTGGGCAGGCACTCGTTCATCGGCGCCGGGTCGCGCCTTGTCGGATTCGCCGAGGCCGAGGCGCTTGGGGAGGCCGTCGTGGGCTATCTCGGCTACGACCACGCGGTGACGCTGGAGCCCAGCGTCTCGCTGCCGGGAGACGGGCGAGAGCTGCCCGAGAGCCGCTTCGTCGTTGCCGAGACACTCGTCCGCTTCGACCACGGGCTCGGGATGGCGGAGGTGCTGTGCGGCGACCCCGGCCAGGTCACGGAGCTGCTCGCCGGCCCGCAGCCCGACCCCGCCGGAGGCAGACGCGGACGCACCGGCTCGACGCGCCGTCTCCCCTCGCGCCACGCGTACGAGCGCAGCGTCGTCAAGGCGAAGGAGCACATCCGAGCCGGCGACGCTTTCCAGATCGTCCTCTCACAGCGCGCGGAGCGTCCGACGTCGGCCACCGCGCTCGAGCTCTATCGGTCGCTCCGCCGGGTCAACCCCTCTCCGTACCTGTTCCTGCTCGAGCTCGACGAGCTTGCCCTCGTCGGCTCCTCGCCCGAGACGCTCGTCAAGCTCGAGGGCCGGCGGGCCAGCCTCAACCCGATCGCGGGCACGACGACTCCGGGCGACGGGGACGGCGAGCGGCTGCTCGCGTCCGAGAAGGACCGCGCCGAGCATGTGATGCTCGTCGACCTCGGCCGCAACGACCTCTCGCGCGTCTGCGTGCCCGGGAGCGTGCATGTCGAGCGGTTCCTCGAGCCGGAGCGGTTTTCGCACGTGACCCACCTCGTTTCCGAAGTCGCCGGCGAGCTTGGCGCGGAGCTTTCGCCGTTCGACCTATTGCGCGCATGCTTCCCGGCCGGCACGGTCTCCGGAGCGCCGAAGGTGCGTGCGATGCAGCTGATCTCAGAGCTCGAGGGCCACCGTCGAGGGCCCTACGCGGGCGCGGTCGGCTATGCGCTGCCCGATGGGACGCTAGACACCTGCATCGCGATCCGGACAATCGTCGTGCACGACGGCCTGGCCCTGCTACAGGCGGGGGCAGGCATCGTCGCCGATTCGGACCCGCCGGCCGAGCATGCGGAGTGCCTGCGAAAGCTGGCCGCGTTGGAGCTGGCGATCGAGTTGGCGGAGGCCCGCCGGTGATCCTCTTGATCGACAACTACGACTCGTTCACCTACAACCTGGCCCACCTGTTCGGAGCGCTGGGCTGCGAGGTCGAGGTCGTGCGAAACGACGCGATCGACGCGGACGCAGCCGAGCTGTCGGCTCCCTCCCACCTCGTCGTCTCGCCCGGCCCGGGTCGCCCAAGTGATGCGGGCGCCACCGTCGAGATCGTCAGGCGGCTCGGTCGGCGCGTGCCGACGCTCGGAGTCTGTCTCGGACACCAGGCGGTCGTCGAGGCATTTGGCGGGGAGATCGGCCCGGCCAAGCGGCTCGTCCACGGCAAGGCGAGCCCCGTGCGCCATGACGGCCGCGGCATCTTCGCGGGCCTGCCGGACGAGTTCGAGGCCGGGCGCTACCACTCCCTGGCCGCAACGCGCGTGCCGGCGGAGCTCGAGGTTTCGGCCACCGGCAGCGAGGGCGAGGTGATGGCCGTGCGGCACCGCGAATTTCCCGTCGACGGCGTCCAGTTCCACCCCGAGTCGGTCCTGACTCCCGTGGGCCCCGCTCTCGCGAAGAACTTCCTGGAGGTGCGCCCGTGATCCAGCGAGCGCTCGGCCGCTTGCTCGACGGGCACGACCTATCGCGGGACGAGGCCCGCGAGGTGATGGGCTCGATCATGACGGGCGAGACGACCCCGGCGCAGATCGCCGGCTTCCTGATCGCCCTCCGGGCCAAGGGGGAGACGGTGGACGAGATCGCCGGTTGCGCCGAGGCGATGCGTGACCACGTCCTACCGGTCACGCCCAAGCGCGATGATCTGGTCGACACGGCGGGGACGGGCGGGGACGGCGCGAAGACGATCAACATCTCGACCGCCGCCGCACTCGCCGCAGCGGCGGCCGGAGCAGGCGTGGCGAAGCACGGCAACCGCGCGGTCTCGTCGGCGTCTGGTTCGGCCGACGTGCTCGAGGCCCTCGGCTTCAAGCTCGATCTGACGGCCGAGCGAGTCGCAGCCTCGATCGACGAGCTCGGCTTCGGGTTCCTGTTCGCACCGACCCATCATCCAGCGATGAGACATGCGGCCCCGGTGCGGCGCGAGCTCGCCGCGCGTACCGTTTTCAACGTGCTCGGCCCGCTCACGAACCCGGCCGGCGCGCGAGCCCAAGTGGTCGGCGTCTACGCGCCCGAGCTCGTCCGGACGATCGCCGAGGTACTCGCACAACTCGGCGCGAGCAGGGCCTTCGTCGTCCACGGAGCCGGTGGGATCGACGAGCTCTCCCCGGCCGGGCCGAACTTCGTGTGCGAGGTCGTGGACGGCGGCGTGCGGACCCGGAACATCGACCCGCTCGAGCTGGGCGTCGACCGTTGCGACCCAGGCGAGCTCCGCGGCGGCTCGCCAGAGGAGAACGCAGCGGCGATCCGCGCCGTTTTCGCGGGCGAGGAGGGCGGCCGCCGGAGCGCGATTCTTCTCAACGCCGCCGGTGCGATCGCGGCCGGCGGCGGCGCCGAGGACCTGCGCGAAGGGCTCGAGCTGGCCCGGGTAGCGGTCGACTCCGGCGCAGCCGCCGCGCGACTGGACGAGCTGATCGCGTTCACGCAAAGCGAGGAGGCCGTGGCCTAATGGGTCGTTTCCGCGACGCGCTCGCCACGCCCGGCCTGGCGGCGATCGCCGAGGTCAAACGCCGTTCGCCCTCCGCCGGCGACCTGCGGCCGGATGCCGATCCGGCCGCGTTGTCGGCGCAGTTCGCCGCAGCCGGAGCCGCTGCAGTCTCGATCCTCGTCGACGCCCGCTTCGGCGGGTCGCTCGGGCATCTGCAGACGGCCCGGTCGTCGACCTCCGCGCCGTTGCTGGCGAAAGGTTTCTTTAACCGAGAGGAACAACTGGACGAGTTGCGCCGTGCGGGAGCGGACGCCGTGCTCCTGCTCCTGCGCGATCTCGACGGCCGGCGCGCCGCGGCGATGCTCGCCCGTGCAGGCGAGCTCGGTCTCGATGCGCTCGTGGAGGCTCACGACGCGGCCGAGCTGGCGCGGGCGGTCGAGCTCGGCGCCGAGGTGATCGGCGTCAACGCCCGCGATCTCGACACGTTCGACATCGACCGCGGCGCCGCGCTCGAGCTCGTCGCGTCAGCTCCTCGCGACCGGGTGATCGTGGCCGAGAGCGGGGTCTCCGCGCGAGCGCACGGCGCCGCCGCGGAGCTGGCCGGCGCCGACGCGATCCTCGTCGGCTCGGCGCTGATGCGCTCGCCCGATCCGCCGGCGAAGTTGCGGGACCTGCTCGCGCGGCCGCTCGTCAAGGTCTGCGGCCTGACGCGCGCCGCCGACGTCGACGTCGCGGCGGAGGCCGGCGCCGACCTCGCCGGCTTCATCCTGGCCCGCGAGACTCCGCGCCGCGCTCCCGCGGTCCTCCCGGTGCCGGAGACGATGCTCTCGGTCGCCGTCTACGTGGGCGAGCGCGGCGACGCCGCCAGCGACCTCGCGCAGCTCTACGCGCGTGACCCTAGAACGCTGATGCGTGGTCGTGACGGCGCGCTGCTCCGCGGCGACGAGCAGGTCGCGCGGGTTGTCGACCGCGCGTGGCGAGGGGAAGATCCGGAGCACCTCGAGCGCGCGCGTGCCGCGAAAGGTCGGATCGTGCTGGCCGGCGGGCTCTCTCCCGAGAACGTGGGCGAGGCGATCGAGGCGGTGCGGCCGTGGGCGGTCGACGCGAGCTCGAGCCTCGAGCTCGAGCCCGGAATCAAGGACCACGACCGTGTCCGCGCTTTCGTGGCGGCTGTTCGATGACCGCTACCGGACGGACCTACGGCGACTACGGCGGTCGCTACGTGCCGGAGACGCTGATTCCGGCGCTCGACGAGCTTCAACGAGGCTGGTCGGAAGCGGTGGCGGACCCAGGATTTCGCGGCGAGCTCGAGGAGCTCGGGCGCTCCTACGCCGGCCGCCCCACGCCACTGACGCTTGCTGAGCGCTTCGCACCCGGTAAGCACCTCTATCTCAAGCGCGAAGACCTGCTCCACACCGGCGCCCACAAGCTCAACAACGCGCTCGGCCAGGCCGTGCTCGCGCGCGGGCTGGGCAAAAGCCGGATCGTCGCGGAGACCGGCGCCGGTCAACACGGCGTCGCGACCGCGACAGTCTGCGCGCGATTCGGCTTCGACTGCGTCGTCTACATGGGCGTCGAAGACATGCGCCGGCAGGCACCGAACGTCGAGCGGATGGGTCTGCTCGGCGCCGAGGTGCGGCCGGTCGACTTCGGCACGAAGACGCTCAAGGAGGCGACGAGCGAGGCGATCCGGGACTGGATCACGAACGTCGAGACCACCCACTATCTGATTGGCTCCTGCGTCGGTCCGGCTCCGTATCCCGAGATCGTCCGCGAGCTCCAGGCCGTGATCGGCCGTGAGGCGAGGGAGCAGATCGTCGCCGCCGAAGGACGGCTGCCCGAGGTCGCGATCGCCTGCGTCGGCGGCGGCTCGAATGCGATCGGCCTGTTCGCCGGCTTTCTCGACGATGCGGACGTCCGGCTCGTGGGCGTCGAGGCCGGCGGGGCTGCCAGCCTGGGCACGGGCCGCCCCGGAGTGCTCCACGGCTCGCGGTCTTCGCTCCTCGCGGACGACGACGGGCAGGTCCTCGACGCCCACTCGATCTCCGCCGGTCTCGACTATCCAGGCGTCGGCCCCGAGCACGCCTTCCTCCGCGACAGCGGCCGGGCCGAGTACCTCGGCGCGAGCGACGAGGAGGCGCTGGCCGCCTTCCGCCGCCTGGCCGAGACGGAGGGAATCATCCCCGCGCTCGAGCCGTCGCATGCGCTCGCCAAAGCCCTCGAGCTCGAAGAGAAGCTGATCCTCGTCTGCCTTTCCGGCCGGGGCGACAAGGACCTCGCCGCTGTGCTTGCCCGTTGAGTCGGTGAAGAGGCTCGCGATCTACCTGATGTGCGGCGCGAGCGTGCACGAGCTCGCGCAGGCGGCAGTGGAAGGGGGCGCCGACATCGTCGAGCTCGGATTTCCGTTTTCCGACCCCCTCGCGGACGGGCCGGTGATCCGGCGCGCCGGCGAGCGAGCCCTCGCTGAAGGCATGCGTACAGACGCGTGTCTCGACTGCCTGGCCGCGACCCGGCGCCGCGTCGAGGTGCCGCTGATCCCGATGACGTACGCCTCGCTGCTCGAGGCCTACGGCTACGACCGGTTCGCGAGCGCCGCGGCCGAAGCGGGTGCGACCAGCCTGATCGTCGCCGACCTGCCGGTCGACGCAGAGCCGGGTCTCCGGCGCGTGCAGCTCGTCGCCCCGACCTCGACCGACGAGCGGATCGCGCTCGCCGCCGAGCGCACCGACGGCTGGCTCTACCTCGTTACCGTTGCGGGCACGACCGGTGCGCGGGACGGCCTCTCCCCCGCTCTGCAAAGGCTCGTCGAGCGTGCCCGAGGCCTTACGGATCTGCCCCTGTACGCCGGTTTCGGCATCTCGACGCCCGAGCAGGCGTCAGCGGCGGCCGCGCTCGCCGACGGCGTCGTCGTCGGCTCGCGCGCGGTCGAGGTTGCAGCGGACGGGCCAATGGCGCTTCGCGACTACGTTGCCTCGCTGCGCCGGGCGGTCGACGCGAAGTCAGCGGTCAGCTCGTAAGCACGTCGAGCACCGCCGCGCCGCGAAGCTCGCCGGCGCGCAGATGCTCGAGTGCCGCGTTCGCCTGCTCGAGCGGAAACCTCGCAACGCTCGTCCGCACTGGCACCCGGGGCGCCACGGCAAGGAACTCCTCGCCGTCGCGACGGGTCAGGTTCGCGACCGATCGCAGCACCCGCTCGCCCCAGAGCAGCTCGTAGGGAAAGGCCGGAATGTTGCTCATGTGGATCCCCGCGCAGGCAACCGTGCCGCCCTTCGCAAGCGCGCGCAGGGCGAGGGGGACGAGCTCGCCGACCGGGGCGAAGATGATCGCGGCATCGAGCTCCTCCGGCGGCGGTTGATCGGAGCCCCCCGCCCAGGCGGCGCCGAGCTCACGCGCGAATGCCTGCCCATCCTCGTCGCCCGGACGGGTGAAGGCGAAGACGCGGCGGCCCTCGTGCCGGGCGACCTGCGCGACGATGTGCGCGGAGGCGCCGAAGCCGTACAGGCCGAGTCGCTCGCCGTCTCCGGCCAGCCGCAGCGAGCGATAACCGATCAAGCCGGCGCAGAGGAGGGGAGCCGCCTCCACGGCGGAATAGCCCTCGGGCAGTGGAAGACAGAAGCGCTCGTCCACAACGGTGTACTCGGCGTAGCCGCCGTCCAGGTCGTAGCCCGTGAAACGGGCTCGGTCGCACAGGTTCTCGCGGCCAGAGCGGCAGAACCGGCATTCGCCGTCTGCCCAGGCGAGCCATGGGATCCCGACACGGCGACTCTCGTCCACGACCGTCCCGACGATCTGGTGGCCGGGCACGAGTGGCAGCTTTGGGTGCGAAAGCTCTCCGGCAACGATGTGCAGGTCGGTGCGACAGACCGCGCAGGCATGGACCCGCACGAGCAGCTGGCCCGGCTGCGGCGTCGGTACCGGTAGCTCGACCGGGCGGAGCGGCTCCGCCGGCCGGTCTAGCACCATCGCCCGCATCCCTCTATCGTGCCGGGTGATGCGCGCCTTCGTCCTCGCGGCCGCGATCGCGCTCGTCGCGGCCCCCACCGCGGGCGCCGACATTCTCGGAACCGCGCAGGTGCGGACCGCTGACGGCAAGCTGCTCGCCGCAGCGAGAGACGGCTCCTTCACGTATCCGAGGGACGGGTCCGTGCTTTCGATCGGGAAGGTCGTCGCGACGGACACTCGTATCGACCTCCAAGACGTCTCGATGCTCGGCGGCCGCGTCCACGCCGATCGGGTGACCATCCGGCACGGACGCCGGGCCGCGATCGCCGGCCTCGTGGTCCAGGGCCTCCTGCGAGACGCGAGCGCGAACGCGCTCTTCCAGCTCGACACGAGCAGCTATCTGGTCGTCAGCCAGAAGGCTGTGATCGGCCACAAGACCGGCTACGTCGGCCTGAGGCTCAGCGTTGCCGCCGGCTACCCCGGTGTCGCCCGGGGCGCCCAGGTCCTCGTCGGCCTGCGCGAACGAGGCAGCCAAAGCACAAAACGGCTTGCCAACCGAGTCGTCACGGCGGCGGGGCCGTGGGCCTCGCTCGGCTTTGGCGCGCCCCCCTCGATCGCGGGTCTGCCGGTCGTCACCGAGCCGCTGCTGAACGGGGTGCTTCCGCCCGCGAACGGGATCGGCGGCAAGGCTGTCGCAATCGCAGCGCAGTACCTCGGCGTGCCGTATCGCTGGGGCGGCGCGAGCCCGCTGACGGGCTTCGACTGCTCTGGATTGACGATGTTCGTCTACGGCCAGCTCGGCATCGCTCTCAGCCATTACACCGGCGCGCAATTGCACGAGGGCACGGCGGTCCCGCCGCAGGCGCTCCAGCCCGGCGACCTCGTCTTCTTCGATCCGGGCGCCTTCGGAGTTCCCGGCCACGAAGGCATGTACATCGGCGGCGGCCTCTTCATCCACGCTCCGCACACTGGCGACGTGGTGAAGATCTCGAATCTCAGCGAATACGCAAGCCGCTACGTCGGGGCGGTTCGGCCCTACGCGTAGCGGAGGCTCCCTCCGTCCGCTGCGGTGCAACCGCTTGTAGGGACAGTCCCCGTTCGGGGACAGTCCCTCCTCTCAGCGTCCGCGGCGTCGCTTCTGCAGCTTTTCCATCCGAGGTGCTCGCTTGCGACGCCGTCTGGAGGCCGTGCCGGCTTTGCCGGCGCGGCCGTCTAAACCCGGGTTGCGACCTAGCGTCCGCGGCGTTGCTTCTGCAGCTTCTCCATCGCACGCCGCTGCTGGCGGTTCTGCGGCTCGGGGAGGGCGCCCTCCTGCCCGGCGGCCTCGAGGTAGGCGCGGCGCTCGGCGGCGCTGAGCCGTGACAGAGCCGCCTGCGCGCGCTGCGGGTCGTTCGCGACTCCCGCGCGCTCGAGCTTCTGGAGCGCGCTCGCTGCGTCCGGGTTCTGCTTCGCCAGCGCCGCGCGCGAGGCCTTCATCATCAGGCCGCGGACGCCGGGGATCTTGGCGATCCCCTGCATGACCGGCCTCGCGTACTTGCCGCCGCGGACGCGCGCGAGCAGCGCGAAGATCCCGAACATAAGGAGGATCGCGCCGGCGATGTAGAGGGGGATGAAGTAGAGCCACACGGCGGCGCAATCCTAGCGCGGCGCGATCACGTCGCCTGCCAGTCCCGGAAGGCCGCGCGCAGCTTCTGCTCGGCGTCCGGGCTGATGTCAGCCGGCGTCAGTTGGCCCGTGAGCTCGATCGTCTGACGCATCTGCCGAAGGTATTCGTGGCAGCCGGTGCAGCCCGCGATGTGGTGCTCGAAGCTGGCGTGCTCGCCGGGCGGCAGCGCGCCCTCGAGGTAGCTCGTCACCAGCTCGACGAGCTCCTGGCAACTCAGTTGTTCGATGCTTGCGCTCACCGGGTCTCCTTGAGGTAGTCCTCCAGCGCCTGCCGCACCTTCGAGCGCGCACGGTGAAGGAGTACCCGCTGATTTGTCTCGCTGACGCCCAGAGCGTTACGGGTCTCCTCCGAGCTCCACCCCTCCACGTCCCGGAGGCTGATCGCCGCCCTTTGTGCCGGCGGCAGGTCCTCGATCGCCCGCTCGACGACTGCGCGCGTCTCGGCGGCGAGCAGTCGCTCCTCGGGCCAGGGCTCGGGCTTCGACGACCAGTGGCCCGGCCAGCGTTCGTGGTCGGCCGCCCGGAAGCGGTCGGCATCGACCGCGGCCTCTGGAACCGCTTCCGGGCGCTCCAGCGCCGAGAACGGGACCGTGCGCCCCTCTCGCTGTCCTCGCGTCTTCGCGATGTTGGTCAGGATTCGGAAGATCCACGTCTTCAGGGAGGAGCGCGCTTCGAACCGGTCGATCCCGTTCAGAACGCCGATCCATGTTTCCTGGACGACGTCCTCGGCGACGGCGCGGCTCGGGACGTAGATCAGCGCGACTCGGAGGAGCGAGGCGTTGTACATCCGCATCAGCTCCTCGAAGACCCGCTCATCCCGCGCGCGAAGCGCCTTGACGAGCCGCGCGTCGTCGAGCGAGACCGCGTGCTCCATCCGGCGACTGTAACGGAGCAACGGCGCGAGAAATGGCCCTCGTCCGCCGACGTCGGCGCTTGTAACGGCGCCTGCCCCCGTGCGACTGTGCCACGAGAGAGCGAGGAGGATTCCATGAGCAACGAGCATTACGACCTGGTCGTGATCGGCGCCGGCTCTGCGGCCCGGGCCGGCGCCGACAAGGCGGCGAAGGAATACGGCGCGAAGGTGGCCCTCATCGAGCGTGAGCGCTGGGGCGGCAGCTGCCCAAACGTGGCCTGCACTCCCACGAAGGCCTACCTCGTCGCCGCCCACCTGGCACACGACATCAACACGCTGGCGGACAAGCTCGGCATCGAGGTCGGCCCCGCGGCGACCAACCTCGCTCAGGTGAAGGCCCGCAAGGAGATGCTCAGGAAGCCGCAGCAGAAATGGGTCGAGGACCTGCAGGCGGCCGGCTTCGATACCTACAAGGGAACGGCAAGCTTCGTCGACCCGCACACGGTCCGCATCGGCGACGTCGAGCTGACCGCCGACAGGATGTTGATCGCGGCAGGCTCGCGAACCGCGGTTCCTCCGATCGATGGGATCGAGAAGATCCACTGGCTCGACCACATCACCGCTCTCGAGGTGGAAGAACTTCCGGAATCACTGCTGATCGTCGGCGCCGGAGCGGTCGGGCTCGAGTTCGGCCAGGCGTTCTCCCGCTTCGGCTCGAAGGTGACGATCGTCGATGCGCTCGACGAGATCGCGCCGCAGAGCGACCAGCACGCCGCAATGGAGCTCCGGGAGGCCCTCGCCCACGAAGGGATCCCAATCGTGCTCGGCAGCTTCGTTCAGAAGGTCGCCGCGCACGACGGGGGCTACGTCGCGACGATCGTGCCGCGCGAGGGCGGGATGGAGCAGGAGATCGGGTTCGACCGCCTGCTCTTGGCATCTGGCCGCCGGCCGAACATCGAGGAGCTGAACCTCGAAGCCGCGGGCGTCGCGACTTACAAGCTCGGGATCGTGGTCGACGAGCGCATGCGCACGAACGTCCCGGGAATCTGGGCCGCCGGCGACGTCAACGGCCAAACGCAGTTCACGCCGGTCGCGCAGTACCAAGCGCGAATCGCCGTCGAGGACATGTACCGCCCCGGCGAAGGCCCGGCGGCGGACTACACCGCCCTGCCGACGGCCATCTTCACCGACCCCGAGCTCGCCGGCGTCGGGCTGACGCAGATGGCGGCGGAGGAGCACGGCTTCGAGGCGGAGACGGTCACGCACCCCCTCGCGTATATCCGCCGGGCGTCGTACACCGACGCCAAGCACGGGCTCTACAAGATCGTCTTCGAGCGCCGGAGTCGGCGCGTGCTCGGGCTGCACGTGGTCTCGCCGGGCGCCAGCGAAATCGTCCAGGGGCTGTCGATTTCGTTGCGGCTCGGCGTCACCGTCGACGAACTCGCGAACGCGCACCACACGTTCCCGACGTTCGGCGAGGGCGTGAAGGCGGCCGCCGAGCAGGCGCGCGTGACCGTGACTGTGTGAAAAGACGCCGGCTTTTCGGCGCGGACAGAATGATTTGAGGCGAATGCTGCTACGGTTCTCGCGCCACAGATCATCAAGAGCGAGTACCGGTAGCGATCACGCCTCCGCTGCACGTTCGTGAAGTAGCAGGGAGGTGGAATACATGGCATCCGGAACCGTGAAGTGGTTCAACGACTCCAAGGGCTACGGCTTCATCTCGCAAGCCGACGGCGGCGACGACGTCTTCGTGCACTTCAGCGCGATCGCCGGCGAGGGCTTCAAGAGCCTCACCGAAGGCGCCAAGGTCGAGTACGAGGTAGAGGAGGGTCCGAAAGGCCCGCAGGCCCGCAACGTCAGCATCGTCGGTTAACCCGAATTTCGCGCGCGGGTGAGATCCTCACCCGCGCGCATCATCTCAGGAAAGGAGGTGTGCTATCTCCGAAAAGGAGCAGAAGATCGAGGTCGACGGCGAGGTCGTCGAGTCGTACAAGAGCGGCATGTACCGCATCGCGCTCGACAACGGCCACGAAGCTCTCGGCTACACGGCCGGGAAGATGCGCCGTTACCGGATCAAGATCCTGATCGGCGACCGGATCAAGCTCGAGCTGTCGCCGTACGACCTGACGCGCGGTCGGATCGTCTACCGTTACCGCGAGTCGGACGGAAACGTCGCGCAGCCGCCCGTCTGAACGGCGCCGCCGCGCTGGACCGTTCGGTTCTACGCCGCGTGGCGGTCCAGAAAGTCGAGCACCCGCTGCCAGGCGTCTTCGGAGGCCTCGGCGAATTCCTCGGTGCGCCGGTCGAAGAAACTGTGCGGCGCGCCCTCGTAAGTGACGAGCTCGTGCTCGATTCCGGCCTCCGCAAGCGCCCGCTCGAACGCCTGGTTCAAATCCGCCGTGATGTGCTGGTCGTCCCCGGCCTGAAGCGCCAGGATCGGCGCCTCGAGCTCCCCCGCGCGCTGCGTCGGCCCGGCGGCGCCGTCCCGCTCGCCGGGCATTCCGTAGAAGCCGACGGCGCCGGCAAGGCCGTGACCAGACGCGGCCGCTAGCCACGAGTTGCGGCCACCGAAGCAGAAGCCGACGCTGAAGACCGCGCGCGTCCGGGGCCGGAGGTGCTTTCGGATGACCGGCGGCAGGGAGTCCGGCCCGAAGCACATTCGCTAGGAGGGCGGCGTCAACTGCTGCCAGGTAATCGCGAACGAGCCGCCGTCCCCACCGAGTGCGCCGGGGATTGCGTTCGCGCCGGCCGACGACGGATGGCTGGGATCGTTGAGGTCGCCGTGGAGCTCGATCGTCGTCGCCGACCAGACGGGGTCGGAGATCCGGCCCTTGTGCCCCTTGATCGTGGCGCTGCTGTGCGAGAAGGCGACAGTGCCGAAGTTCGTCAGCGGCAACGTCGAGCAGTTGCCGGCGAAATCGCAGCCGCTCGGCGCTTCGGCGACCCACTCCGCGGAGCCGAGGTCGGGACGCGCCATCCGCAGCCGCTTGGTGAAGAGCTTGCCGGTGGTCACGTTCTTGATGCGGATCGCGACGGTCTTCTTGCTCACGGAGACGGTTGCGGAGAAGGTGTCGCCGGACCGGACCGCCATCCGCAGCATCACGGGCGGCTTCGGGTAGAGCTCGTACCAGGCCGTGTAGGAGGGGGAGCCGTTCGAGCAGTTTGCGAGCGTGCCGGTCTGCTCGACTGCGAACGAGCGTCGGGAAAAGCCGCCGAGGCCGACCCAGAAGGCCGAGTACGTCGGCGCGAGGTCGGCGCACGTGGCGGCCGGCTGCACCCACCTGCCGGTCACACTGGCAAACGGCTTTCGGTGCGTGACCGCATAGCCGGCCCAATTCGAGCTCGTCTCGATGCCGGCCCGCGCCGCGAGGCCCTGCTGGACTCCGAGCCGTAAGTCGGGTCTTGCCGCAGCCGACGACCCCGCTGAAAGCGCGGCGATGCAGACGAGCGAGGACAGGAGCCTCTTCACGATTCCCGGCGAGTTTACGTTCACTCTCGCCAATCTTCGTGAAAACGGGATAAGAATCAACCGCCGAGCAGGCGGCACCGGAATCAACCGCCCGTCGCCGAGAAGTGCTGGTAGTCCGGCGCGGCCGTCCAGCGTCCGCCCCACTGCCAGCCGACTCCCGCGAAGGCGCGGACGAGCACGCCGCCCCGGACGGCCATGCCCGCCCGGACTCTGGAGCGATCGAGATAGCGCCGGCCGGCGCTCGGATGGACGCGGCCACCCTCGAGGTAGGGGTTCTCGACCGGGTTGACGTCGACGGCCTCGCCGTAGGCGTGCACCGACCAGCGCCGCGGCCCCGGGCCGATCACGTAGCGGCAGTTGAAGGCCGCCGTGTTGTCGGCTGCGAGCGAGCGTTCATCGTTGCCGCCGTAGGCGTCGATCGGCCGTAGGCGGCGGATCGGAAAACGCTCTCCGTAGAGCCGGGCGAACACGTGCACGAGGTCGGAGACGGCGTGCTCGTTCGCGACGAGGGCGCCCGTGTGCGCCCGGCTGTCGAACCCCCAATAGGTCAACCGGACGCGCCTGAGGTGCCTGGGCGAGACGGGACAGCCTGGGCGCCAGGAGCTCGGCAGCTGGGCCGCGGTCACGCGAGAGACGCTGTGACTGAACGGCGGGGACTGCAGCGACGCGGCCGCGAAGATCCCGAGGAACAGGCTCATCATCGCGTTCCGAGCGTACTCTGCAGGCGAGATGCGCTGGGGAATTGCACTCGCGGCATGCATGCTCGCCTGCTCCGCCGCGGCGAGCGGTCATGGTGCAGCGCATGCGACGACGTGCCCGTCGAGCCTGGCGAATCAGCTCGCGTCAACGGGCCCCGCGACGCAGCTGATCACCGTCGTCGGCGCGACGCGGCGCTCGACGACCGGCACGCTGCGCCTCTGGCGAAAGTCGGGAGACTGCTGGCTTGCCGTCGACGGCCCCTGGACGGCGCACCTGGGGCGAAAGGGTGTTTCCGAGCAGAAGCGCGAGGGAGACAAGACCACCCCGGCCGGGGCATTCGGGATCCAGCCTGTGATGTACGGCGTCGGGCCGAACCCAGGAGTTCGCTACCGCTACCGCCACATCGTCTGCGGCGACTGGTGGGTGGAGGATCCGCGCTCACCGTTCTACAATCGTTTCCATCACGTCCGTTGCGGCTCGAAGCCGCCGTTCCGAATCACGAGCGAGGACATGTCGCGCTCGCCGATCTCATACCGTCACCTCGCCGTGATCGACTACAACACCCACCCGGTCGTGCCGGGGCGAGGGTCAGGCATCTTCCTGCACGGCAGCGCGAGCGGCGGCCCGACGCTCGGCTGCGTCAGCCTCTCGAGACCGCAGCTCGTCACCGTCCTGCGCTGGCTCGACCGGGCCGCCTCACCGCTGATCGCGATCGGCACGAACTCCACGATCCGCGACTACTAGGAGGATTCGACGAGCCCTTCCTAGGGACGCTGCCAGCCGAAGTCACGGCCGGCCAGCTCGTAGAGACTGCGGTTCGGCTCGGCGTAGTCCTCCGCGAGGCGGCGGCGCGTCTCCGGCCGCATCCCCTCGTACTCCTGCTCGTAGATGCGCGGGAAGGAGCCGAGCTCGTGTGGTGGTGCGCCCAGGAAGCCGAGCACACGGGCGTAGGCCTCCTTCGGGTCGGCCGCGAGCTCGCCGCTCTCGACGAGGAGCAGCTGCTCACGCGGGAAGACCGCGAACCACCGTTCGAGCTGCT
>Ga0126310_10000420_pt1 | contig 14381 bp, 8 predicted proteins | sample Plot60_FD_92540 | JGI IMG/M metagenome (GOLD analysis project Ga0126310, IMG submission 92540) | Serpentine soil microbial communities from UC McLaughlin Reserve, CA, USA - Plot60 | ecosystem: Environmental > Terrestrial > Soil > Grasslands | place: USA: UC McLaughlin Reserve, Lake County... | reverse complement strand
TCGCTACCGCGCCGCAAAGATCGCGAAGCTCACGTCCGTCCCCGTCATCGTCCACGAGTTCACCGACCGCGAAGTCCGACAGGTGCAGCTCATCGAGAACGCGCAGCGCGTCGATCTCTCTCCGCTTGAGGAGGCGGAGGCGTACGCCGCGCTTCGGGAGCTCGGGCTCTCAACGCGCGAGATCGCCGAGCAAGTCCGCAAGAAGCCCTCGCATGTCGCCGCGCGCCTGACTCTCACCACCCTGCCTGAGAAGGTGAAGAAGGAGTTGGCCGCCGGAGTCATCACGGCGGAGCACGCGGAGCTGATTGGCCTCATCCCCAACGCCGAGCTGCAAGAGCAGGCGCTCAAGCGCATCATCGTGGAGCACCCGCTCGAACCGCACTTCTCGTCCAAGGTCGCGAAAGGGGCCGTCCCGATCGCGAAGGCGCGCCGCATCGTGGAGACGGAGTTTATGACCGTCCTCGAGAACGCGCCCTTCGACATCGCGGACCCGACGCTCTCGCCCCTCGGCGCGTGCGCCAAGTGTCCCTTCCGCTCCGGCAACGATCGAGACCTGTTCGGCAACGTGCAGGGCAAGGACGTCTGCACGAACCTCGCGGACTACCGGCTCAAGATCGAGAACCATCTCAAGCAGCTTCGCGAGGAGGGCTTCACGGTCCTGCTCACGCCGCGTGAGGTGAAGGAGGTCTTTCCGTTCGGCAACCCGCAGGTCGCGGACGGCTACGTGGATTTGGAGACGAAGTGCGCCGACGATCCAAAAAGCCGGACGTACGACCAACTCCTCGCCACGGAGCCGAAGCGCTCCACGGTGTTCGCGCACGTGAACGGCCGCCTGCGTCGGGTCTACCCAAAGGGGCAGCTCGCGGCCGCCCTCGACGCCTCCGGCCACGAGTTCCTGCGGCGGAAGTCCGAGCGCCCGGCAACCGATGATGCCGAGCGCAAGGCGCGCCAGCAGCAGAAGCTCGACCGCGCTGTGCGCGTTGCGACCCTCGCAGCGTTCGCAGTGGCGATCCCGAAGGCGAAGCTCGGTGCTCCTGAGTGGATCGACCTGCTCGCGAGCATCGTCATCGAGGAGAAGGGCTGGCAGCTCGAAGACGTGCTCCCGCGGCACGGCTTCACCGGGAAGCGCGGCGACCTCAAAGGCAACTGCGAGGCGATTGCGCGGAAGCTCGTCGCGAAGATGGCGGACGCGCAGAAACGCGCGTTCGTCATCGACGCGCTCGTGCATGCCTGGGCCGGGCCGAACGCGGACGCCGGCAAGCGCGCCGTCTTCGCCAAGGTGATCGCGCAGCTTGGCGTCGATGCCAAGGTGATCGAGAAGCAAGTGCGCGCCGACTTCGCGGCCAAGGCAGGGGGGAAACCCAAGCCGAAGGCTGCGAAGAACGAGCGTGTTGTATCGAAGCGCGTCATGCGTCCCGCGGCGAAAGTCGTGCGGGCGCGGGCGTGAGCCGGAGGACTGAGCGATGGCACGGTTCTACGGTGAAGTCCAAGGCACCCGCGGGCGCGCATCGCGCCTCGGCAGCTCGGGCATGCGATCCCATACGCGAGGCTGGAACGTGGGTGTGGAGGTCGTCTGCACGATCCGCGATGACGTGGACGTGATCGAAGTGTACGAAACCGGCGGGAGCCACGATCCCCAACAGAAGCGGCTCGTCGCCACACTCTCTGATGCTCGCAGCAGTTCGTAGTTTGGCGGGGCGGCACTTGTCGCCCCGCTTTAGTGTCTCTAGTCAGCAGGCCAAGCATCGGCGCTCATTCATTGCTGGCTGCCGATGGCAGGTGTAAGGTCACAGAGAGACAACAGAAATCACTCGATGCACTGCGATACCAGCAATCCGTTGCAGAGCAGGTGTGTCGTCCGCACACGATGAAGCGGCCCTATTTCAAGGTGTCCATTGCGGAGTTAGAAGCGGCGCTCGCAGATCGCGGCGATGATCGCCCATTCCTTGAGGAGCTACTGGAAGAGCTCGATCACCGGACAACGCTTCGTGCTGGCCGGTTGCGCCAGCAAGTGCAGCGATGCCTCAGCCACCTCACTCCACATGAGGATGTAGCACCAAAGATGCCCGTAGTGGTCCAGCAAGAGCACGAAGAGCAAGAAGCAAAACCGCGCGATGACGACGGAGCGCTTCCGACCACTCCACCGCCGATCGAGCAGGCCGCGCGGCCGAAATACCCATCCATCACCAATACCCCCGACGGGATACTGTCGGCGTGGATTGCCCTCGAAGTTCTCTCTCCCCCCACATTCACGCGCCCGGAAGACTTACCCGGCGTCGAGCGATGGGACGTAACGAGCATCACTGAGGACTTGCCATGGGAACGAGGCGAGAAATCGAGACCGAACAAGCGCCTCTTCTACGAAGTCATCCTCGGCAGTGTGAAGGTCGAACCGGCGCTGGCGCGTCTCCTAGAGCGTTACGCCGATACTCGCCCTGATCGTCCCACGACACGCGAGAGGGCCATTCTTGCCACGGTTCTCGTTGATCGTGCAGGACGCTTGATCGAGTCGCCGGCTGTGGCGATTTCCAGCTTCGCGTGGGGTGTCATGGCTGCCCTGGACGGACAGCTCACCGATCTCGCCCGATGGCCAGACGTTGAGCGCGACCTGGTGAAGCGCGTAGACACGAAGCTCCGCACGTTCACAGCGGACGAGGAGGAGGGCGAGCGCCCACTCACGCGGGACGCCTTGCTCCAAACGTACCGCGGTCTCGTCGAGGCGCTGCGCCTACCGCCCGAACTCGTGGAACCTCCGACGTTCGCTATCCGCTCGTACGTCTATTTCAAAGAGCCGAATCCGCCAGACGGGCAAATCCTCAATAGCTTCTTTCTCAGGGATCTTGATTCGGCGCGTCAGCAATTCAAGGCTGGGTGCGCGCCAGAAACGCTACATCGCTACCTCGCGAGCATCCCTCCTGAATCCCGCGTTGACATCCGACGCGACGAGCATGCGCTACGCGAAGCGATCGCGCCCGTGCATACCCCGCGAGGCCGGTGGCCATCGAAGGGCCGGCACTCACTCGTGCTCCTGCAACAAGCGGCAGTGAACCTTGCACTCAATGATCTCCGCGATGGTGCGATTCTCGGCGTGAACGGTCCACCGGGAACCGGGAAGACCACACTCCTCCGCGATATTGTCGCGGGAGTAGTGACAGAACGTGCCGCTGCGATGGTGAAGTTCGCTGATCCCGAAACGGCATTTACGCATTCGGGCGAGCGCGTCAAATCGGGACAGAGCTGGCGGCATCTGTATAGAGTCGCGCCTGAACTCCGCGGGTACGAACTTCTCGTTGCGTCCTCGAACAATAAAGCCGTTGAGAACGTAAGCGCAGAGTTGCCGGCGCTCGGCGCGATTGCAGACGATGCGGTGGACCTCCGATATTTCAAATGCGTCGCGGATGTCGCTCACCAACGCGAGACATGGGGCATGATCGCGGCGGTGCTCGGCAACAAGCTCAACCTGGGTCGCTTCCGAAGTGCGTTCTGGTGGGACGAGGATGTGGGCATGAACCGTTACCTCGCCGCAGCCGCGGGAACCCCGCAGTTCATCGAAGAGAAGGACGCGGCGACGGGGAACGTGAAAACTCGGCCGCCCCGTGTAGTGGTAGAGGAGCGGCCGCCTACCTCGAAGCAACAGGCACTGAAGCAGTGGAAGGAGGCACGCACTCACTTCGCGAAGACAGTTGAGGAGAGTAGGCGGTGGGAAACGTGGCTAGAGGGTCTTCGGCGCGTCGCAGCCGGGCTACCGCGACTGATCCAAGCGGTTGCGGACGCCGACGCTCACCTCGGCGCAGCGATGGCGCAGAGGAGGGCCGCGGAGCTGAGAATCGCAGCGGCGGAGCGAGAGAGAGAAGCGGCGGAGGCTGCACGAGTGGCCCTGTGGACCCCGCTGCGAGGTGCCCTCGGCGAAATCGCGGCGACCGCGATCATCGGCGAGAATCTGGCTCGGATCGCAGCGCAAGAGGCGTGGCGTGCCCACGTCGCCGCGGAGGATGCATCGACCTCTGCACGCAGCGCCGTAGAGGCCCACGCGGGACATCGGCCGGGATTCCTTTCGCGCCTCTTCAAGACAGCGGCGATGCAAGGGTGGAGCGCAATCGCGGCCGATCTCAGCCGCGCGGTTGCTGCAAGCCAGACCGCGCTCGCAACCGCACAGGCGAGCGTTGCTACGCGAGAGAACGAACTTACTTCTGCCGCGCTACTGCGACAGGAGACTGAGAGCGGATACATCGTCGCTGACCAGGTCGTGAAGGGCAACCGAGCAGCCAGCGCGGTGCTTATCAGGAAGTACATCGAGATGCTGCGACGGAGCCCGCGGACGGCTGCATACGCCCAAACATTAGACCCGCTGGTCGCGGCTTGCAGCATCGCCGACCAGCGGGCGGACGCCGCTGGCGCACACGTGACTGAGTGCCGCGATCATCTTCTACGTGCTGCTGAGTTGCTGGAAGCCGCCTACAATGATGCCTCTGTCGCGCAAGCAGCGCATCTCGCTGCAACGGCGCAGCTCAAGGAGGCGCGTTCTAGAGGGGTCATCATTCCCGATGATGATTTCTTTGGTCAGGACCACGATGTAGTGCAACGTGCGACGGCCTGGTATCCCGACGAAGCGCAGCGCGCACGGGACGCAGTGTTCAGCGCGGCTATGGGAGTGCATCGAGCCTTCATCGCCGCAGCCGCGAAACCCCTGCGGCATAACCTTGGCGCGCTTATCTCGAACCACGGTCTCACAACGACGGAGGGAAAGCGCGCGCTTATACCTGACCTCTGGACGTCTCTCTTTCTCGTCGTGCCGATGGTCTCGACAACCTTTGCTGCCGTCGACCGCATGCTCCGCGATCTGCCCCCGCGAAGCCTCGGATGGCTTCTCGTCGATGAAGCGGGGCAAGCGCTGCCCCAGGCGGCCGTCGGTGCACTGATGCGAACGCGCAAGGCGCTCGTCATCGGTGACCCAATGCAAATTGAGCCCATCGTGCTTCTGCCCGGCACACTGACAACCGCAATTTGCCGGCACATGGGGGTTGAGCCAGAGCAGTACGCTGCGCCGGCCGCCTCTGTGCAAACTCTGGCGGACGCCGCCTCTCGCTATGTCAGCGAGTTCCAAACGCGAACGGGCAGCCGGGAAGTTGGGGTGCCACTCCTTGTGCATCGTCGCTGCTCCGAGCCGATGTTCAGTATATCCAATGCGGTCGCATACGCGAACTTGATGGTTGCGGCGAAAGAGCAAACAACGTCCTCTGTGCGGGATACTCTTGGTCCCTCGACTTGGTTCCACGTGGAGGGCTCACCCGAGGAGAAGTGGTGCCCCGAGGAAGGCCAAGAAGTATTGCGACTATTGAGGGGGCTCGCTTCAAAAGGGTTAGTAAAGCCCGATGTATTTGTCATCACGCCGTTCCGCATTGTCCAAGATCGCCTGCGGCAACTCGTGCGCGAGAATAGCGTTCTTGTGGATCTCGGCGTGGAAGAGAGTGAACGGTGGAAATGGGCCAGCGACAGAATCGGCACCGTGCACACCGTTCAGGGCAGAGAAGCAGAGGCCGTGATCTTTGTTCTCGGCGCGCCGTCTCCCTCGCAGGTCGGCGCACGCAACTGGGCGGGCGGCCGCCCGAATCTCTTGAATGTCGCTGTCAGCCGCGCAAAGGAAGCGCTCTACGTCATCGGCAACCGCCGACTCTGGCGTGAGGCCGGATTATTCTCGACGCTCGCGGAACGTCTGCCGTAACCGGCGATTGGCCATTCACCAATCTTTACTCATCATTGTCGAACTGCCGCGCGCATTCCTCTAAGGGCGCTTCGAGGTCCGCGAGCTGAAAATGCTCACGCTGCACGCCGAGCACGTGAAGTAGGACGAGATGCGCTGTCCGAAAGGCATCATCTGCAACCGCGCGCGCCGGGTCGTCTGCAAAGGATACCTCTCCATCCTCTCCGAAACGCAGTCGATTGGTCGCGGATCGGAGCGTGCTATGAGACTGCTCCAAAGGAACATAGTAGGCGTGGACGAGAAGTTCGCCCAACGGTCCCGTCCTCCTCGCCATCTCGACAAAGTTCAGTTTGGTCCACGTGTGATTCACGCGCGTCCTCGCGCAATGGTCGCAGTGCCGAACGAGGTAGCGCTCGCGTACCTTCGCGCTCTCCTCGCGGACCTCGGTAACCTTCTCGGGCGGAACGCTATCAGGACCGAGAACGGACGACATTGCGCCCAACAGCTTCCCAAGTTGAATCCAGTGGTAATCGCGGAAGAGTGTCGCATCGTCGGGATTCAGATGCAGATGCCGCGCAGTCACGGCGCGTTCGTACATCGAGCGTAAGAGAGTCGTCGCGCCGAACCCATGACCGTTCGCAGCGAGCGTCATGATCTCCATGAAGTCGTCAAAGCAGCGACGCCCGAGATAGAAGATGATCGGGTCGGCATCCGCGGTTGCAACGATGTCACGCAAGAAAGCTCGCTCGACGCACCACTTCAGCGACGCCCAGTTGGAGAAGAACTTGGCGTGCCGACCGCCAAACGCCTTCTGCTCCTCTCTTGACCCGATCCCCACAACCCGTTGCTCCATGCGAACCTCACTTTGAGCATCGCTAAATGGCTTAGACGCGGCGCTTCGCAGTGACCTTCCACGAAGCTACGCGCATACCATCATCCACCAGACAGTCGGCCTTACGTTCCTTGAACACATCAGCCGCATCGTTGAGTCGTCGTGCCAGCGCGTCGCGGCTTTGCTCATCAAGACGCTCCCACCACTCAGGCGCGATAAACGTGTTCTCGAAATATTCGAATGTGAACCTGAGGAGAGCATCAGGGATCTCGGAGTCAGGCAATCCGAGCAGGGAGTCAACGAACTTTTCTGAGGCCGGCTGATCTCCAACCCATGAAAAGACTGCCATACCGCCCGATTCGTTTGGAACAACTGCATAGCTGAGAGTGTCCAGCCTCTGCATCGTGGCGAAGTTCTGGAGCATTGCCCCGCGGAAATCGAAGTCAGGGAAGAGTGCCGCACTGACTAGCACGGCCGGCGTTGTGTCGAACTCGACCACCACCCCGCTGACTCTTTGATAGTCACCCTCTAGCAGGAGTTGGTCGTACTCGCGCTTGTACTTTTCCTGATCGCGTACCGCGAGCGCGGTGCTGTTGGCCTGAGCACGCTCAAGGGTTTGGTACATCATCTGCTCGCGGCGAGATAGACCGCGATCGTAAGTCGCTCGCACCACCTCGCTCCTCTGTAGTTGCAGCTTCGTGTACAGCTCACGGCAGAACGGCCTGTAGCCGAAGAGAAAAAGCTGCTCGCGAGAGGCGGTGAATGGCTCCGTCTCAATTGGTCGGAACAGTTCCGTGTCATGGCGAGCGCAAAAGCCGGTGAACGTAGAGGCGTCGTTGATGCCTATGAGAGCGAAGGGGATCACGCCGCCGGTTTTCTTGAGAGCACCGAGATCGGCTTTCCCGGCGTAGACGTGACCGTTGCGAGCTATTCGAGTTAGCCCTCCCGATCGTTGGATCGTGTGAGCCTTGATGATCTTGCCTTCGCACTCGGTGGGAGCGTTTGGGTGAAGACAGAGAGCCTGCTTTGTCCGCCGATGGTCCTCGGCAACCTCTGCGAACGTGGGCCGAGGTTGATCCGCGCGATCAAGATGGCATTTCTTGTACTTCTTGCCTGACCCGCACCAGCAAGGATCGTTTCTGCCGATACCTTTCACGGAAGGAGTCTAGCGGTTCTCTGAGGCAGAACGTCAGACCACCCGCTTCCGGCGAGTGGTGCGGCCGGTCGAGGTCGCGCCTGGCTTGCGCCGTTTCCACGTGCTACTCGGCGGGGGACCAATGTGTATCGAGAACTGTATCGGGAACTGTATCGGATACTGTTCTTTGGACTGTATCGCACGCAAAACGGTTCCTAGTCTGTCCACGAGAGTCCACCATCGCGGACGTTCGCCACGATTCATCAGAATCGAGGCGGGCTTTCCGCATCGCACAAGCACTTTCTCGCCCTTGGCCGTGAGTTCAAAGCCCAAACTGTGGAAGAAGTCTCGCCGCTCTGCGTCCGTCGAGTGCGTGAACTTCTCAGCCGCATCCACAAGCGATTTCAAGAACCCTTCGAGGAGTTCAAATTTCTCCTTGTGCGCGAGTCGCGCAGTGGACGCGGAGAGCGTCTGCTCGACCCGCGCCGCTTCGAGTTCCCGACGCTTCCGGTCGAACTCCGCTTGACTGATCTTGTCCGAGAGAAGGAGGTCCAGAAGCCGCGAGTTGCGCAACTCCGCATCCGAAGTCGCGACAGTCGCCTGGCCGGTGAGTTGGTCCAGCGCACTCGTGTCGGCCGCTTCGACCTGCCGCGCGATTTCGAGGGCCGCTGCGTACTCCGCAGGGCTCAAAGTGATACGAGACAGTATCCGATACAGTTCCGGATACAGCTTGGCCTCCGCGACGAGCGGCTGCGAGCATTCGCCTTGGAGGTGCTTGCTACAGACGTAGTAGACGTATTGGCGGCCGGACGGCTTGGTTTTCATGAAGCCTGACATGAGGCGGCCGCAGGAGCCGCAGGTCATCAGCGCAGAGAGTTTGAAGAGCTGTCGCTGTGGCCGCTCCGACGTGAGCCGCCGACCCGTGAGCGCGGCTTGCACGAGGTCAAACTGCTCCTTCGAGACGAGCGGTTCGTGTGAGCCCTGATACACCTCCCCCTTGACCAGCATCGCGCCGACATAGAAGACGTTTTTCAGGATGTTGTGGATGCCCGAGCGTCCGAGCGGTTTCTTCTCCGTCTTCGAGCGCCCCACCGGTACACGCAGCTTCCAGTTGTCGCGCGCGAGCTTTGTGAGCCTTCCGACGCTGTAGTTGCCCGAGGCGACGAGCGCGAACATGCGCCGCACGTACGCCGCCATCTCCTCATCGACCGCGATCATCGAGTGGTCGGCATTCTCGCGGACGTTCTTGTAGCCGAGCGGCGCTTTCCAACTCCACTCGCCACGCCGCACCTTCTCCGCAATCCCGCGGCTGACGTTCTTCGAGAGGTCTTTGCTGTACTTCGCGGACAAGCCGAGTTCGATCCCAAGGACAAACGCAATGTCGGCGTCCGCCGTGTACTCGCGGTCACTCGTGACGATCTGCTTGAGGTGGCGCGATTCAAGCGCCCACAGCACCGTCCCGGCATCCCGCGCGTTGCGCGAAAGCCGGTCCGCTTTCCATGTGACGATCGTATCCACCTCCCCCGACTGTACGAGGGCCATCAGCCGCTCAAACTCGGGACGGCCGGGCGTCTTCGCGGACTTCGCTTCTTTGATGATGAGGGGGTCGCGGAGCCCTAGCTCAGCGCAGCGGGTGAGCGCCCAATGCAGCTGCGCGTCGAGGCTTTGGACTTGCCGGTCGTCAGATTCCGTTGATTTGCGGGCGTAGATGACGGTACGGGACATGGCGGGTGGGGTTGGGCGTGCGTGCGTGTCCGCTCGATCGCGTGCGCCAGGAGGCGCGCGATCACCCAGAGACCTTGCCGGTATGCGGCGAGTTCTTCGTCGGTCCCTTCGCGGCCGAGGCGCGTTGCGAGCAGCGCTTTGATGCGCTGTTCCAGCGCGGCGGGAAAGAGAGGGACGACGGGCGGCGGGAGCGGGTTACGAGAGGACATGAGCAGCGCGGTGACAGATAGGTGCGTGCTCACTCACGATCATACCCTCCCCCGTATGCGAGGCAACGGGACCGTGTTCGCGGAGCACCGCGGCGTGCTTACCACGCGCGTCTGGATGCGATCGACGTGTGCGCCACAAGCACACCTGCGGCCGCAGCCAGTTACCGCCGCGCGGCCGACGACGTAGCGTTTCCGGTGATGACGAAACAAACAGCACGCTTCCAGACTACCGGGCGCTCCGAGCTGACCGAATGCGCGCCTAGAACGCAGTGGGGATTCCCCACGACTTGCGCGTGCGTCCACTCCTCGTGTGCCGTCCCTCCGCGCGGGTGGGGATTCCCCACTTCCGCCGTCCGCGCCCTCCGAGCGAGGCTACGTCGCCCGGTACGCTGCTCGATGTCAACCACATGCACCAACACCGCCCATGAACCGCGACGCAGCGCCGCACGACGACCTCCCGCCCGTTGATGCTTTCACGGGCGACGACCGCGTGCTCGATCTCCGGGCGGTTGCGCACCGCACCGAGCTGCCGCCGGACATGAATAGTCAGCAACCCGACCCCCTCCCGGGCGATGGAGAGAAGCCGCTTTCAGACGTTGGATACACGTATCGCGGAGAGTACAGCCCGCAATACACACCCGGACGGATCGTAGAACCCCCTCCCGCTGAACCCCCTCCCGCAGCGGACGGTGTTGCCCATCGATCCGACGCTCCGCCGTCCGGCCCGGAAGTCGGTCGGGATGCAGTAGCCGTCATGCAGCTCGTGCGAATGCGTGTGCTCTCCTACGACCAGCTCTCGCGTCTCACGTACCACAGCGGCAACAAGACCGTCGCGCGCCGACGTCTCCGGCGTCTTCAAGAGCGCGGCTGGATTCATACATGGGACAAACCGACCGCGAAAGGCGGCGCGCCGCGGTTCGCCTATCCTTCGCGGAAGGCGCTCGCGTGGGGTCACATGGTCATGCTCGCGAGCACCGAAGGGACCGCTCTCGACTTGCTCGTGCGGCAGATGGTTCCCTCCACGCCACGGCAGCCGTGGAAGTTCGAGCCTGGCGTGACGCCGCTCTTCCTCGCGCACACGGAAGAAACGAACGAAGCGCTGATTGCATGGTTCCGCCGGTCCGGTGAGCGGGTGCTGTGGGCGTCGAGTTGGGATTGTCCGTTCCCTGAGCACGTGGAGTGGCGGACGATGCCGCAGCCGGATTACGTGCTCGTTGTCGAGCGCGACGGCGTACCGCACCTCATCTTCGGGGAACACGACCGCGGAACCGAAGGCCGCGAGGTTGTTGCCCGAAAGCTCCGTGTGTACAGGACGTGGATCGAGACGCCAGACATCCTCACGCGCACGATCGGCTTCCGAACGTTCCAACTCTTCGTGTCGGTCAGCGGAGAGCGCGCGCCGCGCCGACTCGATCAACTTACGCGGCTTACGCGAGAGGAGGGCGCAGATATGTTCACGACGCTGATGCTCTCTGCGCCTGACGCAGTACCCGCCCTTCCGCCTCCAACCCTCGCCACGATGGACTTCACCCACTGCCGGCTCTGCCAGACCCGCGTACCGCTAAGCGCCGAAGTTTGCCCTTCCTGCGGCGCGCCGACGCACCAGCTCGCGCGCGAAGACCTCACGGCCGAACTGTCACCTCCGCCGATCGAGTACGCGGCCGAAGCTGATGCTCCCGAGATCGAGCTACCCCCCTCCGAACCGCCCCTGTACCCACCGTCTTGACGGTCAGCGAATGCTTGGCCGGGCGGCTCAAGATCGCCGAAAGAAAATCGAGAAAATCTTTCCCTAATACCCCCTCTCTGATGCGGAGCATCCGACCGCAAATCAACGACTTACGCCGGCCGAACCGTGTAGTCGAGTCTACGGCTGGACTTCACGGGAAACGTGGGAGGGGCGTCGTAAACCCTTACTACGTTGCTCCTCTTGCGAGCCGCTGCCGAGTGCTCTGCCGAAGGCTTGCAAAGCGAGGAAAGTATGTCGTCACAATGTACATAGCATTCGGTCGGACCGACACCCTTGCTGCCCCCTCGTCCACCCGCTGTACCCCTCCACGATGAACGCCCCACTGCTAGTGCGGGAAGTGGAGCGCATCGCCCGCGAGCGGGGTTGGTCCCGCCGCCGACTAGCCCGCGAGCTCGGCGTTGATGCGACGACGCTCTCCCACGTCCGATCAGGGCGAGACCCGATCTCGCAGCCGCTCCTCGTGCAGATTGGCATGGCATTCGGCGGGAGTCCCGCGGTCCAAAGTCTAATCCTGCACTACGTCCTCATCGAAGCTCCGCCGCGCTTCCTGAAGCGGCGGAAGGGGGCGACCTCGGCGGCGTTCGCGGCGGTCCCGTACAAGGTTCGATGGCGCATCCGGCGCTGGCTCGCGCAGCTCGACGGCACCGATAGGCCGCAGCGTGGCCTGTTCCTGACCGGGGCGGATGCAGTGCTCTTGAGTGCCGCCGCGCGCTTCGCGGCCCATGAAGCCGATCAGCAGGGGCGGACGCACATCGTCATCGGCGCGAACGACCGCATCACGGCCACGCACGCGAAGGCCGCGATGGAAGCCGATCTGCTCGTCCTTGAGCGGATGGAGTTCGCGTCGGAGAGCATCGCACGGCTCATCCACGGGCGGAGTGACGCCCTCCGGCCGATGATCGTGACGAGTTGCCGAGACCGCGAGGCACTAGCGGATCAGCACCTCGTCCGTGTCTTCCGCGCCTGGACGGAGACGATCACCGTCTCCGTCCCGCGCACTCCTCCCGCCCGCCACCATGCCGCATGATCCCGATGCCACGCGGATTTACTTCCTCGCGCCGCGCAGCGCCGCGGCTGAGGGCATCGTCACGGTGCCGGTGGACTTCGCGCACCTCTTCTCGCTCATCCCGCGCGTCGGCAGGAACGCGACGATGCTCTACCTGACCCTCCGCGCGCTTCGGCAGACCGCGGGCATGGGCTCGTTCAAGGTGGACGATCTTGTGTGGCTGCTGCGCGCGCGGCCGTGGCGGATTTGGTGGTGGATGCACAAGCTCTCTAAGCAGCGCCTCCTCGTCTACCGCCTCGCCAACGGCTACTTCACGGACGTTCTGCTCTTCCAAGTCGCGGCGCGCCCGACGATCGGCCGCGAGCACGATGTCCCGGCGCATTGGTTTGAGCACGTCCTTCCGCTCCACTCGCGTACGCGCTTCCTCGTCTACCTCTACGTCCGCAGCCACGAATGGGGCGGCGACGTCGCGAGCGTGAGCGAGCAGCGGATGATCCGCGACCTTCGCCTGCACGCGCTCCGCGTGCGCTGGCACCTCTGGCGGCTCCACCGCGCGGGCCTCGTCGTCCACGCCCGCGGCGAGCACGTAGTCCGCGATCCGGAGCCTGCGTCCATCATCGAGCACGGCGAGATTCGGCTCCGCGAGCTGAACGTCCTCGGCTGGCCGATGTTCCGCCTCGCCGCGGCCGTGCTCGTCGCGGCGGCATGCCTCCTCACGCTGTACCTCCTTCGCTGATATGACCCGCACGATTCGCCTCCGCTTCGAGACGGACGCCACCCGCCACATGCAGGAGGTCCAGCAGTTCTACCTCGACAACGACGGCTTCTACGCTGAGCAGAAGCAGCGCGTAGGGCGCGGCTTCCCGATCGGCACGTACCAGCTCCCGACGCGCGGTAAGATCGACGCGCGGCTCCTCGCGTCCGACCTCGACCGGCACGCGCTCATCCTCGGCTCGACCGGCACGGGCAAGTCGTCGCTCCTTGAACAGCTCGCGCGGCTCTCCTTCGCGACGGGGCGCGGCTGTGCACTCATCGACCCGCACGGCGATCTCTTCGCGCGCGTGACCGCGTGGGCGCTGGACGCGAAGATCCCCGACCTGACGATTCTCGACTTCACACGGCCCGAGCTCCTGCCGAGCTGGAACCCGCTGCAGCCGTTTCCCGGCGTCGATCCCGGCCGCCAAGTCGATCTCCTCATTGGCATCTTCAAGCGACTCTACGGCGACGAGGAAGCGCGGAGCTGGAACTTCGGTGTGAAGGTGGAGGAGATACTGCGGTTCAGCTTTCGGGCGTGCATCGAGAGCGAAATCCCGGCGACCATCGACACGCTGCGATCCTTCCTCCTCATCCCGGCGTTGCGCAGTCGGCTCCTCGCGACCGCCTCGGCCGACGTGCGCTTCTACTTCCACGAGCGGTTCAAGAACCGGGAGGAGAACTTCGTCCCGGCCGTGCTCAACAAACTCGAACCGTTCCTTGGTTCGATGGCCGTCCAGCGCTTTCTCGGTCAGTCGACGAACACCATTGATCCGCTCGCAATCATGGACCGCGGCGGAACCCTCCTCGTGAACCTCGCGAAAGGCTATCTCGGCCCGACCGCCGACATTCTCGGCCGTCTCCTCATGAACGCGCTCGAACTCGGCGCGCTCCGCCGCGAGGGGATTCCGCCGGAGCAGCGCACGCCGTACACGCTCCTCGTGGACGAGGCGCACACCTTCGCGGGCTCGGACGGCGCACTCGACGTGCTCCTCACCGCCGCGCGCAAGTACCGCCTCTCGCTTGTCCTCGCGGCGCAGGCACTCGCGCTGTTTCCTACACGCTTCCAGACCATCGCACTAGGCAATGCCGGTCACCTGTTCCTCTTCCGCCTCTCGCAGAAGGAGGCGCAGCAGCTCGCCCCCGATCTCTTCGAGCCGCAAGGGACCGTGCTGCGCCAGCGGGTGCGGGCCTACGACAAGATCACGGACCCCTATCTCACGCCGGCCGAGGAGATCGCAGCGCGGACGAAGGAGCTTGCGAATCTGCCGAT
>Ga0126310_10000419_pt1 | contig 14383 bp, 11 predicted proteins | sample Plot60_FD_92540 | JGI IMG/M metagenome (GOLD analysis project Ga0126310, IMG submission 92540) | Serpentine soil microbial communities from UC McLaughlin Reserve, CA, USA - Plot60 | ecosystem: Environmental > Terrestrial > Soil > Grasslands | place: USA: UC McLaughlin Reserve, Lake County... | reverse complement strand
TGAACTCCTAGCGTGGTCGTGGAGCGCCTCAAGCTGGCGCGAAACCGACGGGGCCGGGGTCCTTGGAGATCCCGGCCCTCCTTCGCCCCGACGTTCGGAGAACAAACCCTCGCCGCCTCGGCCCGCTCCCCTCAAGACCCTGTCTCCGAACATCGGGCTAACCCACTTCTCCCTAACTTCTGGCTATCCGAGCCTCGACCTCTACCGGTACGTCTACCTCGTCCGTGCCGTTCACAACTGCCTCCATCCCTTCTATCATCGCCCCTTCTAACCAAGCCTTTGCGTCCGCCGCCTGCTCTGCGTCGCACTCGACGACCACCTCGTCGTGACAGACGAGTACCGGCACGGCTCCAGGACACTCCGCTCTGCGCTCCCACAGCAAGGCCAGCGCCAGCTTCAGACCGCCAGCTCTGGTACCCTGCACCGGCGCGTTGAGGCGGTCGGTCAGCCTCTCGACGTTCGTACGGCGTCTGCCTGTGAGCGTCCGGGTCTCGGTTTCACCACGCTGCCATGTTTGCCTTGCGTTATCGTGCCATCGCATGGTTTGACTCAGTGGTACTCAACATACATAAAGGGGAGAGCGAAGAACAATCCCATCGCGTAGTTGTTGTGTAGGACCGAGGAAGGCGTGTATTTTAGGTATTTTTCGATCCGAACCTAGGAAGATGGCTTACTTTCACACCCTTCTGGCTCTGTAGGCTTCTTGGTAAAGTGCAGCAGCTCAAATACCAGAACTAGGGAAACCGCTGAGATATTGTGGGATGCGCTCCTAGAAGTTAGCCTTCCGTTTGTACTCCAAGTCGAGGCTAGGTTCGGAGGACGCCGTGGCGAACGACTCCATCGGAGAGCGCATCCGAGGAGTCGTCATCGGAGAGGTCGAGTCACCTATTATTGTTGTCGCAGACTACGATCCCGCCTGGCTCGAACTTTTCCGCCAGGAAGCAATCAAGATCCGAGCGGCACTCGGCGAAGCCGCCCTGGCCCTCGAGCACATCTGCTCAACTTCGGTGCCCGGGTTGGCCGCGAAGCCCATAGTGGACATCCTTCTCGTGGTCGAAGACTCGGGCAACGAGGCCTCCTACGTGTCCGCCTTGGAGAGTGCAGGCTACGTTCTGCGCGTGCGTGAGCCAGACTCGGTCCCTAAGATCGCCTGCTTGGAAGCCGAACCGCTCACCCTGCGTACTTTCGCGCCGGCGAGCCAAGCGACTCTCCGCGAAGACCTCGGGGTTAGAGGTTGATCCTCTGCGCATCCTCGATCGTCTGGTGGTCCCGACCTAGGATCTCGTTGGATCTCTGCAAGGCGGTGGCGGCGTTGTCGACGTGACGGTCGTAGGCATCGATATCCGCTTGGGTGGCGCAGGCCGGGTCTTTAGCCATGCGCAAGGCTATCTCGGTAGCCCCATAAAGCTCGTTGATGGCAAAGGCAAACACTTTCCATTGGCCCTCCAGCTCCTCTCCTTCGACTTCGGGAGCATCGAGCTCCTGCACCCCTTCTATGCACTCCTTTAGGGTCTCGTGGACGGCCTCCATCTCCTTTACGTCCTCGCCGGAGAGAGTCTCGTAGCGCAGGAGCATCTCGTGAGCCCCTCGGAAGGCGCCCACGCACCTGCTCTGCACATCGCCCACCATACTCACGTACTTCTCGATTTGCTCGTCCTTATTAGACACCGAGACTTCTTGCGGTGGGCGGTCGGTGGCCGACCTCTTAGCAGGGGTTGCTGCAGAAGAAGCGCTTCCGTTATGGGGAGCCGCGCTTGCCAGGGCAGGAGCGGTGTAGAGCTGGTACAACAAGTATCCTTCGACAACCAGCGTGGCGATACCCAAAATCAGCGCGATACCCATCCCTATGCGCCCGGTCCTCCCTGCCAACAGCGCCGCACTACTATCGGGGGAGCGGCCGTGGTTCGGTCTGTGCGCCACTCGCTCGCCCAAAGCCTGCGCGCAGAAGATAACCAGGGAGCATCCCACGGGGAAGAGCAGCTCGTTTACCCCCTGACAGACGAGATCTGCGGTGGGAAGGGGTTCCGCAGCAGCAGAAGCCTTGAGGGCCATCATCGCGCCGCCGAAGAAGACGCCCGCCACCAGCCCCACCGCGGCGTGGGCTGCCATCCCTCCCCAACGCCGGTGCCCCACCCAGCCGAGGGCTGCTCCCAAAAACCCGTACTCGGCTCCCTTTATGAGGGCGACCAGCAACAGCGAAGGACCGCTCGGAGCGACCCCAGCGACCGCTAGAGCTTCCAGCATGCCTTTGTGGAGGGTACGGGCGAGGGTGAAGGCCAGGGGTGCGGCGAGCAGCCCCAAGAGTCCCATGACGGGTGCGCGCAACTTCGAGGCGGCAGTACCGAAGGCGAGCCCCACGCACACAAAGACCGACCAGGAAAGCTGCTTCACCAGATCCGCTACTATGGGGTTCAGGTTAGGCAAGAGCCCGAAGCCGGCTGCAAAGAGCAGCAGCAGTACCTCCATGGCCAAGCCGAGGAGGATCGCCAGCCAAGCAGTTCGCAGGAGGGTAGCTTGGAGGCTCCTTGGGGCTGAAGCGGTAGGGCGTGCTGCAGTCGCCTTGGAGGTCTTCTTCTTGCCGTTCATGGCTATCCTTCTTTGGTGCAAAGACGCAGATGTATCTCTCATCGCTTATCCTTCCCAACCGTTGTTTTCTGTGAAGAGGGCCGAGGCCTTTCCCTTCTCGGCCCTCTCTCCGCTCGAGTCTTGGCAATCGCTTAGCGCTAGGTCTCCTTAACGGACAACCTCGCAATTGGCGAAGACGATGTCGCCGCTATCTGCCGAAACCCTGTCGCGAGCGTCGCCGCAATCGACCTTGTCACCAGGCGTGTTGTCCTTAACGTCGATAGTGTCGCCGCCGCCCTGAGGACAGTTTACGGTCGCCGCGAAGGCTACCCCCGCGGTCAGCACCACCATCAACGCCGACACCACAATAACCGCCATCGTCCTGCTTATCCTTTTCCTCATCGTTTTCCTCCAGTTCTTCTCTTTCCTTTACTGACCAAGCCCGACGAAACCGCTCACTTTTCTAAATCTGTCACTCCTCCTTTGTGCCTAGAGCCCCTCGCAAAGAGCCCTAGCAGCTGGCGTAGCTCACGCTCGTTGGTGGCTGCTAGGGCTGAAAGGACGTTTACCTATTGACGCTTGAACAGGTCATGTCTGACGTAGTCAGGACGGTTCGGATCATAGAAGACCACATGTGTATCGACCGAGAGTTGCCCAGAGCTTGCCGGCATGATACAGAGGGATGCATACCAAGAGCCGTGATCATAGCCGACAATTCTTACGCCGCGAGGGGGGTAAACGTCAGGGGGGGGAGGAAAGTACAATACCTATATTTAGGCGTGAACACACTCTTACCCCAGTCACAATCTGCTGGGTTACACTTGCTGAAGACACGGGCGTAGGCGGGCTCGTCATCAGTGGGTTGGCCATTCACAATTACATCTGGACAGGCAAAATGTATCTCGATCCGCGTGAGACTGCCGATTGCCTTTTGAGCATTTGGATCTGTGTTAATCCATTTCCCCTCCTCCGGCTGCGCCTGACACAACGCCTGCGCAGGTTGTGGAGTGGAAACCATTACCGCTAAGGCCAAGAGCAGTGCTCCGACCGCCAACAGCAATAACGCCGTAGCTTTCCGGACAATCCCTAGTTTAGTCGTCAGCTCATTCATTATCTTCTCTCCCTTCATCACAACCATCTGCGTAATGATCAGTTCACCTTGCAAGCCTTCTATCTATTCATGGCGTTCCCTCCTTCTACCTCCTCTGCTCGCGCGGTTGGTCACCCTGCGAGCCTCGCGCCGCGGCAGACACGCCAGCACACGTCCCAATATGTGAGACCACCACGCCGCAACTGGCCTGGCTCACCACGCTCCGCCCTGGTTCGCTTGACGAGGTGGCGCGTCCGTGCCTCTTGCAGCGCCTCCTGGCGGAGGTGTTCGCTCCAAGAGTGGAGATCGTCAGGGTTGTTCACGGCCTCTCCTTTTCGTCCGTGTCCCGTTGCCTACGTCTTGCAGGCAGGATAGGAGGCGACCGTTAGCTGGGCGTTAGCAGGGAAGGTATGGGTATGCTCATATTCGTGGTCCCTACTTCTGGGAACCGCTCATGGTGCTCCTCGGCAACCCTGGCGAAGGTGTGGATCTCCGCTCAGTCACAGGAGCATCCAAGAAATCTCGCCACAGTCGGCCTTTCGGTCAGAAGACCGACGTGCTGTTGGCGGGGGCTCTGAGGTTCTCTCTAGTCGGTCTCGGGCGTTGGGCGGTCGGTCATCTTGGTGCCGACCTCTTCTCGGGAGTGAGCCCCAAGCTTCTTAAGGATACTTGAGACGTGCCTGTGGACGGTGCGCTCTGAGAGGAAGAGCTCCTCGGCGATGCGGCGGTTGGTGAGTCCCTGCGAGATCAGCTCCGCCACCTCCCTCTCGCGGCGGGTAAGGGTGAGTAGAGGTTCGTCGAGCGACGCTTGCCCTGACGTGGTGGGCGCGGGCGTGGCGGGTTCCTCCTCGGAGAGGGCGTACTCTACGGCCTCTTCAAGCGTCATTGCGTGCCCCTCGGCCAGCGCTTCGTCCCATGCTGCCTCCCCCAGCTGGGAACGGGCCGAGGCCAGGTAGGGCTTGTGCAGCGCTCGCTCGCCGGATGACAAAGCGATGCCGGTAACTTCGCGTGTCCTCTCCGTAGCACCCCAAAGGTGCGCCGCTCGAGTGGCCTCTCCCAGGATCCCGGCCAGGCTGGCCATCCCCTCTAGACTTTCAATGATCTGTTGCTTTCTCCCCATATTTTGGCTCATTAGTAGGGCCTCTTCGAAGGACGCCGTCGCCCGCTCGTGCTCGCCCAGGCCCAGCGCAGCAAGACCCAGGTTAACGAAGGCTACGGGGGTGTACTGTACGCCCGTACTCCCGAGTCCATGGGCAAACTCCAATGCCTCTTCGCTACGCACCCTCGCCCGCTCGTAGTCTCCCTGCAGCAGATCCACGTGTGCGAGGTTGGAGAGCATCATCCCGACGCGATCGGTGTCCCTTACTTCCCGGGCTAACGCCAGGCTTTCCTCCCACAGAGTTGCTCCTCGTGCGTAGTCGCCGTCCTCGTTGATCGTCAAGTATCCCAGCAAGTTGAGCACATGGAACCTCTTGACCGCCGTGGCGGTGTTCCCTTCCTCCTCAAGCTGCCGAAGTACCGACAGGTTCTCCTGTAGCAATGCCCTCGCCTGCTCGTGGTTGCCCCGCACCACGGCCAGCGTTCCAAGGCTATTGAGGGCGGTCGCGATATTACTCTCATCGTACAACTCTCGGGACAGCTTAAGCATCTCTTCGTAGGTCGCTTCTGCTCGCTCGTTATCACCTTGAATCTGAGTCAGCCATCCCATCCCCTCAAGCGCCCGTATCCGTGCTGGTGCCGATGCCGCCTCACTATCCGCTAGTACCCGCTCCATCCACCCGATTCCCTCGCTCAGGTAGCCTCGAACGTGCCAGAATCGCCAGAGGGCCGCACCCAGGCGCAGCGCCAGTTCGGCCCGCCCCCGTTCGAGCGACCATGAGAGCGCCTCCCTGAGGTTGTCGTGCTCCCCCTCCAGACGCTCCACCCATAGCCTCTGCTGCGGTCCGGCGAGCTCCGGTTCGGCCTCTTCGGCCACGGCGAGGAAGAAGGTGGCGTGCCGGCTCTGCACCTCGTCGGCTTCCCCGCTCTCTTGAAGTTTCTCCCAGGCGTACTGACGGATTGGCTCCAGCATCCTGTAGCGCACCGCGCCGCCCGTGCTCGTCCGGGCCACCACGAGCGACTTGTCAACCAGCCCACCCAATAGGTCCAATACATCGTCCTGCTCGATGCTGCCTTCAGAGCACACCGTCTCCGCAGCCTCCAAAATCCACCCCCCAGCAAAGACCGAGAGCCTTCGCAACATCGCTTGTTCGACCTCGGAGAGCAGGTTGTGGCTCCAGTTCAGAGTAGCCCTCAAGGTTTGCTGGCGGGGTTCGGCCGTCCGGCTGGTGCCCTTGAGCACATCGAGGGAGACTTCGAGCCTCTGGGCGACCTGCTCGACCGCCAGGGCCCCCATCCTTGCCGTGGCCAGCTCTATGGCGAGCGGTATCCCCTCCAGCCTCCGGCACACTCTCGCCACAGCTCCGGTGTTCTCTTGGGTCAACCTGAAATCGGGGAGCCTCAGGCGTGCTCGATCCACGAAGAGCCTGATCGCCTCGTAGCGCATGAGGCTCTCGACGGTGGATTCTCCATCGGGTCCTCCATCCGTCGTAGCTGGCAGGGAGAGTGGACTTACCTGCCAGAGGACTTCGCCAGAGACACCCAACGGCTCTCGGCTTGTGGCCAGCACCCTGAGGCGCGGGCAGGAGTCCAGAAGGGTGTCGACCAGCCGCGCCGCCTCCTCCACGAGGTGTTCGCAGTTATCCATGATCAGGAGCAATCCTTTGTCGCCCATGACGTGCACGAGCGTGTCGCTAAGCGGCTCTCCGGGGCGCTCTGCCACCTCCAAAGCCCCGGCCACCTCCTGGGCCACCAGCCCCGGCTCGGAGAGCGGTGCAAGTTCGACGAGCCACACCCCGTCCGGGTACGTGCCGATGAGATCCCTGGCTACCTCGAGAGCTAATCGTGTCTTGCCCGAGCCTCCCGCGCCCGCTAGGGTCAGGAGCCGTGTCATAGCAAGCGTCCTCTTGACCTCAACCATCTCGCGCTCTCGCCCCACGAAGCTGGTCCTTGAGGCGGGCAAGTTCTGCTTGCCCGCACCTGGATGTTTCTCCTCCTGGGGGGGACCAGCGGGCGATGTAGGCGGAAGCCTCCCGACCGCTATCTCATCGCGCAGACGACGGGTCGCAGCGGCGGGCTCCGTACCGAGCCCCCTAAAGAGGGCATCGCAGAGTCGTGCGTATTGGGCCAGGGCTTGCTCGGGTCGGCCGGAGATGGCGTATAGACGCATAAGGCCCGCATGCCCCTCCTCGAAGGTGGGCTCGTTTGCAATCGCTTTCCGTAGTGCCTCGATGGCTAGCCCATGCTCATCGCGTTCTTCGTAGAGCGCTGCGAGCGCGACGAGCCGCGCAATGTACAACTGCCGCAGCTCTTCACGCCTACCTTGCGTCCACTCCTCGTAGCGGTCATCGGGCAAGAGGTCTCCGGCGTACAGCTCGATGGCCGCCCGGTAGGCAGCAGGGTCTCGGGAGCGGCGGACGGTTGCCGCTGCCGCCTCGAAGGCCTCGACATCCACCCAAAGTGATCCTCCCGGACACAGCACGAGCGACTCATCCTCGGATGCCAAGTAGCGGGAACCCACGCTCGGATCGGAGGTGAGGGTTCTGCGGGCGGCGTGAAGGGTTTGGCGCACATTGTTGGAGGCGGCCCGCATCCCGAGGTTGGGCCAGAACGCCTCCATGATCTGCTCGCGGTGGAGGCGGTGGTTAGGCGCCAAGGAGAGCAGCTTCACGAGGCCCGCCGCCTTTCTCAGGCGCCACGCCCCTTCCTCGATGGTCTTCGAACCCACTGAGATCCGAAAGCCGCCCAAAAGGCGCACACGGATCTGGGCAAGGCTCTCGGAGGGGGCTCGGTGTTTCCTAGAGTAATCGTTAGCTCCGTTGGTATGCATCCCCGTCCATTCGGTAGCCCAGCTGCCTCCTTAGGGAGATCTGTGGCTTTGCGTTCACCCGCCTCGCGACGGGGTTGCCTTTCTCACGGCGCTCGTGCGTCCTGCGCCTTTATCTCTAAACTCTAACTCAAGCCGAAGGTTGCCGCAGTACCCAAACGGGTGAGTTCGCGGAGTCGAACCATCCGACCGTCCCTGCCTCCTACAGCGGTTCTCATGATTGTTGAGCGGTGGGCGGGTAGCCACAATGGGCGAACCGCAGCGTCTCGCTCGGTGACCGCCTTCAGCGCCCACCCCATCCCTTCAACGAGCGCCTCGCGAGTCCTAGCCGCGACTTTCTTTAGCAGCGCTTTTACTTTGGAGAACACCTCCCTACCTGTATCTGTGTCGTCCAGATACATACCCTGGATGATGCCTGCGGGGCCGAAGATCGCTTGAGAATGCCTGCCGCTCAATGGCTCTCGAAGAATAGCCCCTCGGCCCCGATGGAGACCCCGACCTCTAATAGAGATTGGCGAGAAGTCGCTACGTAGGGAGCCGTCGGCGAATGGCGTGCCCGGAAGCAGCTGGCTCATGAACCAAGTCAGGGTAACGATGACGAAGAGCGTAACGAACATGTAAACGAGGCGCTTCACCACGTACCTGAGCATTACGGGTCTACCACGCTTGCCTGTGCTAAAGCATGCGGTCGAAAATCACACCGCATTGAGGACTACTCCCGCTCCGCGCAGCGCATGAAAACCGCCCCTCCGGCCACGGCCGCCCCGAGGCTACTCTACCCTCGCATATTTGAACTCTATGGTCCCTGTAGGGTGCTGCACCCAGTTCTTGATGGAGGGCCTCACGAGCAGAGCCGCGCCCTCGTGGTGCACGGGTGCGATCACGGCCTGCTCCTCGACCAGCAGCTTCTCGGCCTCGATCAGGTTGTCCATGCGAGCCTGCTCATCCGGCTCGACCTTTGCTTGGTTGATCAGCTGATCGTAGCGCTCGCTTCGGTAGTTCGAGTAGTTTAACGGCGTGTCGGAGAGCCAGAGGTCGAGGAAGCTCATCGGGTCGTTGTAATCCGCGATCCAGCCGTAGAGGGTTATCTGGTATTCCCTGTTGTTCATGAGATCGAGGAATCGGTCGAAGGGCTGCACGTCGACCTCGACGTTCGCCCCCAGGTTCTTCTTGAGCTCGGACTGCAGGAACGTGGCGATGTCTCGCGCTATGCTGTTATCCTGGCTCAAGTACGTCAGGGTCGGCTCGCGGCCGAGCTCCTCGACGCCCTGCTGCCAGAGCTCCCTGGCCCGCTGGGGATCGTACTTCGGCACCGTGGGACCCACCGCCCCGCGGAACGTCTGGCCCCCCGGCCCGGCCATCCCGGGCGGGACGACCCCTTCGGCGCCCACCGAGCCATTGTTGAGTAGCTTGTCGGCCAGGGCATCACCGTCAAAGCTGACCTGGATCGCCCTGCGGATGTTCTCGTTCTGGAAAACCTCATCATCGAAGTTCATGGTGAACCACCACGTGACGAACTGGACGAGGGTCTGGAACGCCGGGGTGTCCTCATACTGATCCACGTACTCCGAGGTGAGCGAGGAGATTACGTCGAGCTCCCCGCCCTCGTAGAGGTTGACCGCGGTGGTGACATCCTTGACTACCTTGCAGTCGACCCTCTGCACGGCAACGTTGTCCTTATCCCAGTAGTCCTCGTTCTTTGCGAGGGTCGCACCGTGGGCCGGATCGAGCTGGATCATCGTGAACGGCCCGTTGTAGAGCAGCGCGTCCGCGCTCTGGGCGTACTCCTCACCCTGTTGCTCGACGAACTTCTGTCTCTGCGGGTAATAGGTCTGGAAAGCAGTAAGGCCAAGGAAGAACGGAGTTGGGTTAATGAGTGTTACCCTGAGCGTCTTGTCGTCCGGCGTCTCGATGGCCACGTCCTCGGCGCTGCCCTCCCCTGCGTTGAACTCGACGCCGCCCTTTATGTAAGGGGCGATGATGTACGAGTACTGGGCCGCCGTCTCGGGGTCCATGGCGCGCAGCCAGGCGTACCTGAAGTCCTGGGAGCTAACGGGGTCGCCGTTGGACCACTTTATGCCATCGCGCAGGGCAAAAGTGTAGGTCAGCTCATCGTCGTCGATCTCGACGCCCTCGGCCTGCGCCGGCTGGGGCTTCTCGTTCTCGTCGATCCGGTAGAGGCCCTCCATCACGTTGGTGATCAACCTGAAGGAGTTCACGTCCGTCATGGTGGTTGGGTTCATATCCGGGATCTCGGCTCCCAGGCTGTAAGAGAATGCATTCTGACCTCCCGAGTCGCCGCCCTGCTGGAAGACACCGCAGCCTGCGGTCCCCAGCAAGACCGCCCCCGCCAGGCCGGTACCGCCAATCTTGAGAAAATCCCGGCGGGTTATTCCGACGGCGCCAGGCGTCTCACCCCTTTCGAGCACTTCTTCCCTATTTTTCATAGCTCTTCCTTTCTCAGCGCCAAGCCCCGTGCACGCGTTTTCCCCAGCTCCCAGCTACCCACGATAAGGCGGTGGTCTGGAGCTAGGGCCAGCAACTTCACCACCGCAGCTGCCTTCCTCAGGCGCCAAGCGTCCTCCTCGATGATCCTACGCCCTACCGAGACCCGAAAGCTGCCTAGCAACCAGACCCGCACCGCCTCGGCCCTCTTGCCCGTCGGGGTAGCGGATCTTGCTACGCCTTCAAAGCCAATAGGAGGACACATCGCATCCTACTCTTGACGCTCTTGCCTATTTTCTTACCAGATTAGAATACGTGCCAATGAATCGCCGATGAATCGGACGTCGGGATACCGTCGGGAAGTTGACTGCCTCCCCCGGCCCGTGACCGCTCGGACAGAGGAAGGGCCGATATGGCTGCGAAACGACGGGCGAAGGGCGAAGGCGGCATCTACGAACGCGAGGTCGGTCGCTGGGTCGGGCAGCACGTCTTAACCCCACGGAGGGGAAGCGCTACTATGTCTACGCCAAGACACGCAAGGAGATAGTTGAGTGCCCCCTCGGGCGGATGGCCGAACACTCGCCGCCTCGGTCCCCTCTCCTCAAGACCCTGCCTCTGAACACGGAGCTAACCTCCTTCTCCCCAACATCTGGCTATCCGGGCCTCGACCTCTACCGGTACCTCTACCTCGTCTGTGCCGTTCAGGACTATGTCCATTCCTTCGATCATCGCCTTCTCCAGCCAGGCCTTTGCGTAGGGTCGTCTTACCTGACAGCGGTGCTCATAAAGGTTGATCTTGTGGCTCATAGCCAGCGTGGGTGAACCAGCCTGCCGCATCTTCGGGCGTGACAGCCGTCAACGCTCGCTCTATGGCCTCCACTACTAGCGCCTCGCGGGTACGTGCGCCGGCTTTGCGCACAATGCCCTTGATCTTACTGAAAGCTTCCTCTATGGGGTTGAGGTCCGGCGAGGAGTAGGACGGCAAGAACAGAAGCTGTGCTCCTCTTCTGGCTTCAACGAGCTCTCTGACCTTCTCTGTCCTGTGTGCCCCGAGCCCATCAAGCACCACCACCTGCCCTTCGGTGAGTGTGGGCGCCAAGAAGTGCTCCACGTAATAAGCCTCGAAGACCTCCGAGTCGGTGGCCCCCTCTATGGCCATCGACTCGCCCATGCCCCCTTCGAGGGTCATCGCAGCGATGAGAGTAGTGTTTTTGCCTCGGTTGCGCGGTACCTTGCCGTAGGCCCTCTGTCCCTTACGGGCGCCCGTGCGTAAAGGCGCCTCATGGAGGTGTGCATCCCACTCTCATCCACAAACACCAACCGCCGGGCATCGAAGTGGGAAGCCAGCCAGCGCCACAGCCCCCTAGCCTCCTCGTCGCGCTCCTGGGCTATCTGTGACTTTTTTTGATCGGCCAGCCTCCGCTAGGCAGGCGGGCGATGGCCCGTCCCACAGTAGAGCTAGAGACCGCCACCCCCAGCTCTTCCTCGAAAGCCTCGCAGTGCTCTTCGAGGGTCAGGTCGCTGTTGTTTTGCAGTTGGGAGGGCAGCCACGCTTCGAGCGCCGCGCCTTTTACGCAAGGTCGGCCGGGGATCGGTTTTGGCTCCACATCTCCGGTCTCACGGCGCCTTTTGAGATAAAGCGTTTGATGGTCGGAACGGACCCAGGGAGAAGGTCTGTGCGACCTCCTCCCTGGGTCTTCCCGCGTCGACGGCGGCCAGTACCCTGAGTCTTAGATCTTTGGAGTATGGCTTCATGCCTAGAGGCTAGCATACGGATCAATCCTTACGGGTGTCGCTGTGAGAAATACGCATTAGGAGTCGCGGACAGATTTTCGCTTTTCTCCTTTGTTTGCTCGTCATACTGGGGGGCTTTGGGGCTATCTTTTTGGGACAAAGCTTGGTTGGAATGGCGGCAATAATTATTGCAATAGGTGGAGCGGCCGCCACGTTCTTAGCGACCAGACAGCGTCAACAGCAAGAACTACGAGAAAAGCGAGAAGCTCTGCCGGGGAACCAAGAACAGTAAAGTACTTCCGAGGCGAGGTTCTCCCGCGTCTCGGTAGAACGTGGTCCGACTCCATCCTTATTAACAACCCCCTGTCTCCGAACTCATGAGACTTCAGAGTCTCTAAGCCAGTACCGCCATTTGATGTATTCACGAGTAGCATACTTCCGAGGTTGCTTTTTATTTAGCTTTGAATTATCTTTCTTTTAGCTTTTGAGACAAATAAGCTCTGCAGTAGATAATGAGGAGGTGGTCAAGATAGGAGCCCAATTAAAGAGGCAACGGGAGCGAGCTCTCCTAACGCAAGGAGAGCTTTCCGAGCGCACCGGCATTGGCGTGCCAACTATCAGCAAAATAGAGAACGGGAAGGTCGAGCCCCGCTTCAGCACGATCCGTAAGTTGGCCCATGCCCTGAGCATCGATCCAAGGGAGCTCGTTGAGGTGGACGACGATGAGTAGCCCGAACGGTCATGGCCCAAAGAGCGAAATCGAGAGGGTCGCGTTCTACCTCCGCGTGAGTTCAGAGTAGCAGCGAGATCGCGAGACCATCGAGATACAGCGGGAGTTCTTGGAGCAATACTGCGAACTCTACGCGCTCGATGTCGCGGAGGTCTACGCGGACGACGGTGTATCGGGGACCGTACCGCTGCATGAGAGACCCGCCGGTGGACGGCTGATACGGGACGCCGGAGAGGGTAAGTTCGGCACGGTACTTGTCTACAAGCTCGACCGCCTTGGTCGATCCCTCCTCGTCATTGTCGATGCGAATGACTGGCTCGAAACGTCTGGGGTATCGCTGCGCTCTGCAACGGAACCTTTAGATACCTCCAATCCGAGCGGCAGACTTATTTTCCAGATGCTTGCCTCATTCGCGGAGTACGAGAGGGGAACTATCCGAGAGAGAACCCAGGCCGGTATGCACCGTGCGCTAAGGAAGGGCATGTTTTTGGGACGCCTCCCCTACGGCTACAAGCTCTCACCTAACGGGCACGACTTGGAAATTGTAGAGGGAGAGGCGCAGATCGTGCGTGAGATCATCGCCAACATCGCCGCGGGCGCGACCCTATACTCCGAAAGTAAACGCCTCAACGATGAAGGTATTCCCTCCGCCGGCTACCGCTACCGGGACCGCGAGCGGCGGAGGAATGGGGGGTCATGGACCGCCTCTACCGTCGGGCGTATGGTCCATCAGACGGCGTATTCCGGCATCCACAGAGTCCACGTCGAGGGCAGAGACGGTCGGGAAGAGATCATCGAGCGCCCGGTCCCCTCCATAGTCGAGCCGGGGGTGAGAGAGCGGGCGGAGGCGCAGCTTGCCAAGAACAAGAGCCGCGCTGGGGAACTCCGCAAGAATGGGCGGAAATATCTCCTCACGGGACTCGTCCAATGCGGAATATGCGGACAGGCTTGCACCGGACGCACCACCGTCAGCGGGGGTAATAAGTACAATTACTATGGCTGTATCTCCAACCGCCGCGAGAGACGCTCCTCAAAGGCGAGCGACGGGGGTAAGCCTCCCCACCGTGTCACTAACGTCCGCGCAGAATGGCTTGAGGACCTTGTGTGGGCCGACGTGCGGGCGTTCCTCGAGGACCCCGGAGAGGTCTTAGAACGCCTCCGGTCAGAGGAGATCGACACCGACGCCTCTTCTAACGAACTTCAAATCCGGCGAGACACCCTGACTAAGAGACTCGCCGCCAAGAACACCGAAAAAGATCGCTACGTCCGGGCCTTTGCGCAAGGACACATCTCAGATGAGGAGTTGGCCGATTACATGGCCGACATCAAGAACCAAACCAACAACCTCAGGTTGCTGATCTCCTCCGTCGAGAATGATCTCCGGAATCTCATCGAAACCCGCGAGGTGGCCGAGAGAACCGCGGACTGGCTCCTGACCCTCAGGGAGCGGCTCTCAGAGGTCGAGGCCGAGATCCCAGAGGCTTTCCAAAAGCGGCGTGAGCTTGTTCGGCTACTCGTCGAGAGAATGACGATCGACCGCGATGAGAGTAGTCATCAGAGAGTGGAGATTACCTACCGATTTGGCTCGCCGCCTGAGGAGTCTCTTGTCCCATCTGTGTTGAACTCGGGGCCCAGAGAGGCGGAGTAGACCTTGCGCAGCGCCCTGTTGGCACCGCCTTGTGACGTGAGGAAGTTAGGCTGAGCGTAGTCCATGAGTATAAAGGGGACGGGCCGGATCTGTATCACGCGGTCCTCGTACAGCGTGATCTCGGCGAAGATGCCGGTCGAGGACTCCTCCGACCAGGACTGGTCGAAGAGGAAGTTACCCACACCGTAGAAGATAGGGTCGCCCTCGTACACCTCGATGCCTTTGGGCCAGTGGGCGTGCCCTCCG
>Ga0126310_10000418_pt1 | contig 14413 bp, 18 predicted proteins | sample Plot60_FD_92540 | JGI IMG/M metagenome (GOLD analysis project Ga0126310, IMG submission 92540) | Serpentine soil microbial communities from UC McLaughlin Reserve, CA, USA - Plot60 | ecosystem: Environmental > Terrestrial > Soil > Grasslands | place: USA: UC McLaughlin Reserve, Lake County... | reverse complement strand
GGCGAGCTCGACGTGCCGGTCGCGTTCGTCTACGTCCGGCGCGGGCCTGCCGGCTTTTTCGGCGCCCCGTCTACCAGCGGCGGTTGACCGCGGAGATGTCCCGCGCCCGGCGCGTGCTCGACCGGGCCCTCGCCGTCGCCGACAACGCGGGCGTTCCGGCCGAGGGTGAGATCCTCGAAGGCTCGCCGACACGGCGAATCACCGAGTTCGCGCGCGATCGCGGCGCGCGGCTGATCGTCGTCGGGTCGCGCGACCGCAAGCTCGGGCAGAGCGTGTCGAAAGCCGTGATCCGCGCCGCAGAACGCCCGGTCGTCCTCGCTCGGTCCGCTCCGGGTCTGACTGCAGTGGCGTAGCGAGGGCTCGGCGCTGGCAGTTAGAGAGCCTGCTCGCCGCTTACGAGCGTGTACAGACTCTCGTGCTCCTCGCGGCAGGCGGGGCATCCTGCCAGGTGCGCATGCAAACCAGGGATGGCGGCGTCGGCGTCACGGCCGGCCGCTTCGAGCTCTACGTAACGGTCGAGCTCGTCGAAGCAGACGTCGCAGCCGACTTCAGGTCCCGCCGGTCCGAGGAGCCGGCCGAGTGCGTCTGACATCTTCGTTTGCATGCCTTCTTGGTGACGGCTTGGGCCCGGTTCTTACCTCTGGACCCGCCCACACGAATCGTCCCGGAGCGGAAGAGCCGCTCCGGGACGATCTGCGTACGCGCGCTGAACGGTTAGTGGAAGCGCTTCGGGAACTGCTTCACGAGCCCGCCCGACAAGAGGTCGGACATGTGGAGGATGTGCTCGTGGATCTGGTCGTAGGCGGCGACGTCCGCGCTCCAGTTGCCCTGGATTCTCGCGACCGCCTCCTGCGTCGTCAGGTCGAGGTGCTTGTGCATCTCCGCCTTCATCGTCGCCAGCTCCCAGTACTTCGGGTTGACGCTGTTCAGGACTGCGGCGATGTCGTCGGCGTTGGCGAGCCAGCGCGCCTGCGCGTCGGCGAGCTCGGCTTGATCGCCTGCCCGTGCGGCAGTGACCACGTCTGCGGCGATCAGGATGTGGAGACGCAGCTGGCGGGTGAGTTCGTTTCCCGCCGCCTCGCCATAGAACGGCTTCACTGTGTCACCGATGTCGGTTTGGTTCTTGAGCAGCCGTCCAACCGTTGCTTCGGTATCCGGAGAGTCGGTCGTCAGGCTGATGATCGCGAGCCGCGTCCAGGTGATGTGGTCTTCCCAGAGCCGGCGCATCTCCTGGCGGAGAGCGAACTCGCTGCGGGAGATCCGCTCGGGGTTATCGGCACTCGTCGCGTGCGTCGTCGCCTGGTGGCTCGTGTTGTCGTGCGCGGCGGCGTCGTGGCCGCCGGCGACGGCGAGGGCGACGAGGGCGCTGAAGAGCGCGATCAGCATCGTCAGCGTCAGCGGGATCGGGCGGTAGGTGCGCGTGCTCATGTCAGTCTTCCTTTCGGTTGTGGGAGGGTCGCCACGACTCGCGGTCGCCAGAGCAGGCCCGATGCAGCGAGCAGGCCGGCGGCCTCGATCGCCTTGGTGGCGAGGGCGAGGCCGTCGATCGGCTCCGGGTCGGGGTGCAGGACCGGCAAGCCCGCGGTAATCGCCAGCGCGTAGCTGGCGAGCAGGCCGGCGAACGTGACGGCGGCGACCGCGAGGGCTGTTGCATTTCCGGGCCGCCAAGTCAGCCAGACGACCAGCCCGACGAGCGCGACGGCCGCGGCGACGAACCCGAGGCCGGCACCCGTGCCTTCGTCGAAGTGCCCGGGTATGAGCGCGCCGTGGATACCGGCGCTGACGGCGCAGGCGACGATGACGACGTCGCCGTTCAGTTCGGCCAGGCTCACTTGACAGAACCGGGCCGGCAGATCGTTGATCCAACTTCCCAGGACACTTGCTCCTTCTTCTCGTCGGTGTCGGAGGAGTAGGTGTCGCGGCAGGGCGTGGTCTTACCTCGGCTCCGCGGTGCTGCCCGTATGCACACGCCGGCTACGGACCGCGCGGGTCGCGCCGCAAGAGCACGAAAATGCCTACCGCGCGGGCTGCGGCGGGCGGAGGCGAGGTTGGCGAGCTAGCTCGGCTTGCCGGTCATCGCCCACACGGCGACGACATAGGCAACGATGAGGATCAGCGCGAGGACCATCGTCGCCTTGAGTAGACCGGTGCCGCCCTTGCCGTTGCGTAGCCGGTAGATGCCGACCCCGCCAAGCGCGAGTGCCAGGAGGAAGAGGAGTCCGCCGCCGTCGGCCACCAGGAATCCGATGCCGAGCCACGCCGGCTCGTCGATCTGCTCCGGAAGCTCGTCCCAGTTCTGCAGCCGGTAGAGCCACTCCCCGGCGAGCCGCAGCAGGATCAACCCGGGCAGGCCGACGAGCAGCAGCGAGAAGTAGCCGAGGCGGAGCAACCGGGTATCGCCGCGGGCCAGCGCCAGCGAGGTGGCGCTTGTGAGCAACGCGCCGAAGACGACAGTTGCTCCGACCAGGTGCAGGAGCAGCGCGAAGCTCTGGTCGTCGGGCCGGATGGCGGCCAGAACGTTAGGCACCGGGCTTCCAGATCATGTCGATGACGATCAGCACGACCGCTGCCGAGGCCAAAGTACGGAGCGCAAGCCCAGTTGTGCTGCGGTTCAGGGCCGTGAGCTCCGCACTCGGCCCAGCCTGGCCGGAGGCGACAAGCGCTCTCGCTCTCGCGGCCGGCTTGGCGTACTCGACGAAGGAGCGCAGCAGCGCGAGGGTGGCGATGACCCAGAGAGTGATCGCTGCGATCACCCAGCCGTCCCACACCTGGTAGGCATCTCGCAGGATCGCGAGCCAGATCCCGAAAGCGATTGCGATGACAAGGCCGGCGACGATCGCGGCGGTCCCGACCATCGCTACCCGATTGAGGTTGAGCGTCGCGTCCGGGGTATCGGCGGAGCGGAGCGCGACGACGATGATCCACGACATCACGAGCGAGCCGACGAGCGTCGCAGCGCCCAGCAGGTGAAGCGCGAAGATCCAGTCCTCGAAGCTCAACTCGAACCCAGCCTAGGAAGCTCTCTGAGACGGACGATTTTGACAGTCATTCGGTTCTGATGTGACGCCCGTCGTCGGTCGCTCGGTATCAGAAGCAGTGCGCGTCTCTCGGGGGGCCGTGGCCGAACTCACGTGGGCCGCCTGCTCAGGCCACGCCGCAATACCTCGGCGAGCACGACGGCGTCATTGTGCTCGCTGTCATGGGCCGAGTAGACGAGCGTGAGCGTGCCGTACCTGGCGCGACGCCTGAGCTCCTTCAGCCGCGGGCGATTGGCGCGGAGCTCGTCGATGTAGCGCCGGCGGAACTCAGCGAAGCGGCCGGGTTCGTGACCGAACCACTCTCTCAGCTTGCTGCTCGGCGCCAGCTCCTTCTCCCACTCGTCGAGCTCGGCCCGCTTCTTCGAGACACCGCGCGGCCAGAGACGATCGACGAGCACGCGGTATCCGTCCTCCGCCGACGCCGGCTCATAGGCCCGTTTCAAGCGGACGTCCATTGCCGCTCCTTCGCCGCGTGCTCCATCTAGCCCACGCCCTCGTGTCCGTTCGTACCCCGAACGATCACGACCGGGCAGAGCGCGTGCTGCGCACACTGCTGGCTGACCGAGCCGAGCAATAGCTGGGCGAAGCCGCCGTGCCCGCGCGAGCCGACGACGAGCATGTCAGCGCCACGAGATTCCTCGACAAGGACGCCAGCGGGCGCGCCCTGTTCGACGCGACGCTCGATCGTCACGCTGTCGCCGTCGGCGACGACCTCTTTGAGGGTCTCGTCGAGAGCGGCTTCCGCGCCTCGGCGAAAGTCCTCGAGCTCCCCGCCGGCGGCCGGAAGCAACCCCTCCAGACCGGTGGCGCCGATATACCCGAACTGCCAGGCGTGGACGACACGCAGCGTCGCCTGCCGCAGCCGCGCCTCCTCGAGCGCGAACCGCAGCGCCGCTTTCGCTCCGGTCGAGTAGTCGACGCCGACGACGATCAGACCCATGACTCGCTCTTGACGTTCCATGTTGCTCCTCTCCTGGCGGCAACCTCAGTGCGTTGGCGCGCGCTTGATTGCTTTGACGCTCTATTGCAATGCTGGACGCGGCGAGGTCTGCGAGACATCGGGTCGCGGCCCGATCTCCGTAAGCCTTCAGCGTCGTCAGCCACACAGATGAGGTCCAGACCCGATAGCGCCGTGGGTAGGCGCTAGCGATCCTCCGAGACAAGGAGGTGCAAGATGGAAGCTCTCGAGACCTATACGTCCACTCTCGCCGTGCTCAGCGCGGCACTGTTGCTCGTCGCCGCCGGGCTCGCAAAGAAGCAGCTTGTCTGGAAGCGAGCCAAGCCTGCCCCGGCGCGGCGTCGCCGGCGCAGATCCTAGAGGTCATGTCGTTACTGCCTTTTGAGCGGAACCACGACAGCGGGAGGTCGCAATGAACTCCCGCTTGCATCAGCTGTCCGCGCTCGGACAGAGCGTCTGGATCGACTACCTGTCGCGCGATCTGATCGAATCCGGCGCTCTTGCGAGGGCCGTTGATGAGGACGCCGTCGTCGGCGTCACCTCGAACCCAACCATCTTCGCCAACGCCCTCGCCGGCGGCGAAGCGTACGACGAGCAGATCGCGGCCTCGCGCGGTGACGCCAAGAGCGTCTTCCTCGAGTTGGCGATGCTCGACGTCACCATGGCCTGCGACCTGCTCCGACCGGTCTGGGAGCGGACGGAAGCCGGCGATGGCTACGTATCGATCGAGGTCGACCCCAACCTCGCCGACGACACGGAGGGCACGATCGCGCAAGCGACGCACTTCCACGAGGTAATCGCGCGCCGGAACCTGCTCGTCAAGATCCCAGCGACCGACGCGGGCGTGCCGGCGATCGAGGAGATGACCGCGCGCGGCTACGCGATCAACGTGACCCTGATCTTCTCGCTCCTCCGCCACCACCAGGTGGCCGAGGCTTACTTGCGCGGGCTCGAGCGGCTTGTCGCCGCGGGCGGCGACCCGAGCCGAGTGCACTCAGTCGCCAGCTTCTTCGTCTCGCGCGTCGACAGCGAGACCGACCGCCGCCTCGCCGAGACCAGCCGTGACGACCTCAAGGGCCGCCTCGGCATCGCCAACGCGAAGCTCGCCTACCAGCAGTACAAGGGGCTGTTCCACGGCGAGCGGTGGGACGATCTCGCCGCGCGCGGCGCGACCGCGCAGCGCTGCCTCTGGGCCTCGACGTCGGTGAAGGATTCAAGCCTGCGCGACACCCTCTACGTCGAGGAGCTAATCGGGCCGGAGACGATCTCGACCATGCCCGCGGAGACGATCCGCGCCTTCCAAGACCACGGCCGGGTCGAGCCGCGACTCGAGTCCGATCTCGACGAGGCGCAGTACCTGTTCGCCAAGCTCTACGCCGCCGGCGTCGACTACGACGACGTCGTCGCCACGCTCGAACGCGAGGGCATAGAGAAGTTCGTGGCCTCGGTCGATCGGCTGCTCGAGCAGATCCGCGCGAAGCGCGACGTCCTCACCACGGCCGCCTAGGCTTCGCCGGTTCGCCCCAGCGACCTGCGGGGCTACTGAGAGTACCCCTGAGTCACCTCGTCTTTGTGTGCGGCAAATGCAGCCAGAACCTCTCCCTTCTCCCGCTCGGGGGCCTTGAAGTGGTCAAGCGTTCGCCCGAGTTCAGCGGCGACCTCGTCGAACTCCGCGGGCGAGATCTTCAGCTCGCGGTGCGCTTCCTCCAAGCCGAGAGACGTGCCGCCTGGCTTCGTGGCCGAATACTGCTGGGGTCCACCCGCGACCTCGCAGACCCATAGGGTGCGCATGAACTTCAGGCCCGGAAGTCTGCCCAGATTGTTCGTGTGCCATTCCCGGAGCTGGGGGTTCTCCGATTGCTGGCCGACCATCGGGTTTCGCACGACAGCGTCGCTGAAGTGGTCGACCACTGCCGCGATGGCGAACACGCCACCAAGCCGGTCGTAAAGAGTCGGTTCCGTCATTCTTGCCTCCTAGATCTTCCAGACGGTTTCCTGGAAACGTCCCCACTCGGTTCAGCGGTGGCTCATTCCATCGGTGGGAGACATCGCGTCCTTCCCGCTACTACGTTGAACCATCCGCGCTCGGATTCACCCGCCCGCGGCGAGCATGGCCAACCTGCCGGCGCTTCCGATCAGGTCCACAGAGCCGCCTTCCGTCGCAGACCGCAGGTGACTCCGCGAACCGCCAATATTTTCCGCGTCCACGGCTTCAGTGTCGGCGAGAGCGCGAACCTTACGCCGCTCCCTGCCCGATCGCGATCACGAGCCTCGTCGATGGGCATGCTCGGGTACCTCCCGTGGCTCCCGCTCCGCGCTGCGGAGAAGTCTGAGAGCCGTTAACGGGAAGAGCAATACGGAGAGCAGGCCGGCCGTGACCAGCGCCGCATACGTGGCCGGGCGGATCAGGTCCAGCTGCACGCCGATCTGGCCCGCGACGACGAGGAAGCTGAGGGAGGTTGCCTGCAGCAGCGCGGCGGCAGCCGTCTGCGTCCGGGTCGCGAGTGGCCGGTACACCAACGCCGGCAGCCCGCGCGTCACGAGCAAGGCGCCGAGGAAGATCGGTACGCGCGCGATCGTCTCCCCGCTCGCGAAGAGCGCGTCCAGATCGAACCTCACGCCCGTCGAGACGAAGAAGAACGGGACAAAGACGCCGTAGCCGACCGCCTCGAGCTTCGCGCGAAATTGCGGGTGCGTCATCGTCCGGTCGCGGTCGACGAGCTTGATGATCGCGCCGGCGAAGAACGCGCCGAGAATCGCCTCGAGCTCGAGCTGCTCGGCGAGCACGACGAAGACAGCGAGCAAGAGGAACGAGGCGCGGATGCGGATCTCCGCCGTCGTGTCCTGAAGCCGGAGCAGTGTCGTGGAGATGCGTAGGGAGTGCTCGGCGCCGACGACTGCGACGCCAACGGCAAGGACAAATAGTCCGAACAGGCCCAGCAGAACAAGCCTCACGCCGACGCTGCTGGTCTCTTCGGAGAAGAAGAGCGACAGAAGGACAATCGTCGCGATCTCGGCGATGGAGGCCCCGGCGACGACGAGCTGCCCGAACTGCGTATTTACGTGACCTGCGTCCTTCAGCACCGGAATCACGATCCCGAGCGAGGTGGCCGAGAGCACGATCGCGACGAGGAGTGGCGACTTGACGACGCCGCCGGCACTCAGGCCGAGGCCGATGAGGAGCGCCAGCCCGAACGAGAGCGCGTACCCAAGCGCGGTCAGGCGGAGTAGGCGGCCGCGAAAACGCTCGTACTCCACCTCGAGGCCGGCGAGAAGGAGGAGAAAGGCGAGGCCGAGTAGGCTCAGCACCTGGATCGGCGTGTCAATCGACACCCAGCCCAGCACCTGGGGTCCAATCGCGATCCCGAGCACGATCTCCAGCACGATCGCCGGCAGGCGGAGCTTCGGGAAGAGTCCGAGGGCGAGCGGTGCGCTGAGCGCAACCGCGGCGACGATCGCGACTCCGTTGAATGAGACGTCGCCCAATGGGTTGTCGTTCAGCGAACGCCGGCGAGCCGGCCGGCAGCGATCTTCGACCGAATGCTTCTACCGCTCAAAGTCGGCGTCGCGCCGCTCGCGTGCCGCGATGATCTCGTGGATATGGATGGGCTTCCGCCCAGCGCGGATCGCCGCCAGCGGTTCGCGGAGCGTGAGCCCGAGCGGGGTCAGCTCGACCTCGACCCCGGGCGGGACCTCCGCGTAGGCGCGACGGACGAGGAGCCCGCCCCAGCGATCGCCGATCCGGTCGAGGGCAAAGCTCCTCGGGCAGCTGGGCGATAGACGTGCGGCTCGAATAGATTCATTAGTTTCCTTGAGGTACTCAGTATCTAAGTGGCGCCGCTCAGTCGCCTATGCGCGGTGCTCGTCATCTGGTCGCCGCCGGTCGCAGCGGCCCTCGGCGCGCGGAGGGCGAGCGCGCGAAAGGCCTCGTTTTGGAGGCGCTTTCACGATGGGCCGGACAGGATTCGAACCTGTGACCTTGGGATTAAAAGTCCCCTGCTCTACCAGCTGAGCTACCGGCCCCGCACGCCAGAGTAGCCCCAGACGATCGTTCCTCAGAAGGCCCCGGCGAGCTAGGAGAGAACGGCGTCGGTCGCCTCCGGGACCGGCTGGTCCCGTCGACGCAGGATGGTGATCCCCATGCTCGCGAGAAACGCGAAGAAGGCGAAGAAGCCGATGCTCGTGACCTCTTCGATGAGGCTGGAGAGCGGCGCGAAGACCCCGAGCCAGCCTGCGAAGACAGCTGGTACAAGCCCGAGGTACCCCACCCATCTCGGCAGCGCACGAGTCCTAAGGACCGCTACGGCGTAAAGCGGCGTCATCACGGCCCAGTTGAAGACGTTTCCAAAGTAGTTGAGAACGAGGCACATCGACGCGAACGTGTCGAACGTCGAGGCGTCGGCGGCCGTGTAATCGGGCGCCAACTCCTGCGCGATCGCGATCGGCACCGCGTGGGAGATCGTGACCAGCGTCAGGCCGACGCCCCCCGCAACCGGCGCGATCAGCATGAACGGCCCGGCGTGCTTGAGAAGATCCCAGAACCCGAGGATCGCGATCACGCCGATGAGCCCCGCGAGGACCACGATCCAGGCACCCGCGACGAACCAGTTTCCGGCGTCCTGGACGTCCGCGATCCACTTCGCGCGGTCCTGGCCCGTCTTCGGGATGAGCACCTCGACGCCGTGCGTGGCCATCAGGGCGATGCCAATCACGAAGCCAAGACGGTCAGCAAAGCGCACACGGCGCCGATCGTGGGGAGGCGCAACTCACGCAGAGCGACCCCATGATCCGCCTCCCGCGAGCCTGGGTCAACTGTCGGGTTGCCTGCCCCTCTTGTCCTCCGCAGGCGCTAGAGGATGCGCGCGCCCAGCGCGCTCGCCGCGAGCTCGACGGCGAGCCGAGCGGTCTGGTTCTCGTGGTCGAGGATCGGGTTGACCTCCACGAGCTCGAGCGAGCTGAGCAGGCCGCTCTCGGCGACGAGCTCCATCGCCAGGTGCGCTTCGCGGTAGGAGAGCCCGCCCCGCACGGGCGAGCCCACCCCCGGCGCCACGGCGGGATCGACGAAGTCGAGGTCGACGGAGACGTGGACGAACGGGCCGCTCGACACGCGCTCGAGCGCCTCGCGGAGCACGGGCTCGACGCCGCGGCGGTCGATGTCCGAGATCGTGTAGACCGCGAGGCCCGCGGACTGCACCAGCTCGCGCTCGCCCGGGTCGAGGCTGCGGACGCCGAGCACCGCCACGCGCCCCGGGTCGACCGACGGCAGCGACCAGCGCTCGCTCTCGAATCCCTCACCGGCTCGACCGAGCGCCGCTGCGAGTGGCATCCCGTGGACGTTCCCGCTCGGCGTCGTCGCCGGGGTGTTCAGGTCGCCGTGGGCGTCGAACCACAGCACCGCGCCGGGCCCGTCGCGCGATGCAAGCCCGCCCATCGTCCCGATCGCCACCGAGTGGTCGCCGCCGAGGACGAGCGGCGTAAGGCCGCCCTCGGCCGCCGAGCGCACGCGTTCGGCGATGCGTTCGCACGTCTCGCGGATCTGGTCGAGGAAGCGGGCGTTGGTGCTGCCGGCGTCCGTCGTCTCGCGCAGCGGCGTGTAGACGTTGCCCCAGTCGTGCGACGGGATGCCGAGCTCCTCGAGCCGCTCGCCGAGACCCGCGTACCGGATCGCCGACGGACCCATGTCGACGCCGCGGCGACCCGCGCCGAGGTCGAGCTCGGCGCCGATGATCGCGACTTCGGGTTGCGGCTGCACGGCCGAGGAGAATACGGGGGAGGCCACGCTGGGCAGCTGCTCCACGTGGCTCCAGCGAGCGGGGGGCTATTCTGGCTTGAGAGCCGCCCCCATCGACTAGCGGTCCAGGTCACAGCCCTTTCAAGGCTGTAGCGCGGGTTCGAATCCCGCTGGGGGCACTCGCACTCTTCGCCGATACCCTTAGAGTGCGGGCGGTTAGCTCAGTTGGGAGAGCACCTGCCTTACAAGCAGGGGGTCGCTGGTTCGAGCCCGGCACCGCCCATCAGCACGTGATCGCCCAGCCGGATCCCTCGAAAGTGGGGTGCAGGCAGGCGGGCGTCAGGCCGACGACTACGTCAGCCCCGGCGGATTGGCCGCAGATCCGTCCGGGGCTCTTCCTTTTTCGCTAGACGGTTGCAGGTTGGCTGAAGTCCAGCGCGACCTCGCAGCGGTCCGTCGCCTGAATCTCGGCGTCGACCGCGTCGACTGCCTGGCTCCGAAGCCGACTCGCGCGGATCTCGCTGGCCTCGAGCGCCTGCCGGGTCTCCCAGAGGGTGACCGTGAGCGCCGTGCAGTTGTCCGGGTCGATCAGCAGGTAGCCGCCGTTGTTGCCCTCGATCTCCCGGAACCCCTCGACCGCTTCACGGAACGCCGGAACCACCTCGCCAAAACGCTTCTGTGGGATCTGGTAGCGGACGACTCGCGCAAACATTCTTCAGGCCTCCTTCTGGGCGGACGGGCTTGATGTACCCAGTCTGCTAAATCCGTAAGCTGCGCGCCCGTGGGGGCGCTCGACGGGAAGAGGGCCATCGTCACCGGCGCCTCGAGTGGAATCGGCGCGTCGACGGCGAGGGCGTTGGCTCGGGAAGGCGCGCTCGTTGCGGCCGGAGCGCGCCGGCTCGATCGGCTGAACGAGCTCGGCGAGGGCATCGTCACGCTCGAGCTGGACGTCACCGACGCCGAGAGCGCGGCCAGCTTCGTCGCCAGCGCAGTGCACCGGCTCGAAAGACTCGACATCCTCGTCAACAACGCCGGACTCGCCCTCGGCCGTGACCTCTTCGACGAGAGCAACGAGGACGAAGAGGAAGCTGTGCTCGAGACGAACGTGCACGGCCTGATCCGCATGACGCGCCTGTGCCTGCCGCACCTCCAGGAGGGCGGACACATCGTCAACATCGGCTCGGTTGCGGGCCGCCAAGCCTATGAGCGCGGCGCCCTCTACGTCACCTCGAAGTTCGCGGCGCGCGGCTTCACCTACGCCCTGCGCGAGGACCTGCTCGGCCGGCCGATCCGCCTGACGACCGTCGACCCGGGGCTCGTCGAGACGAACTTCTCGCGGGTGCGGTACCGCGGTGACGAGGCAGCAGCGGCCAAGGTCTACGAGGGCGTCGAGCCGCTGAGCCCTGACGACATCGCGGAGTGCGTCCTCTTCACGCTCACGCGACCGCCGCACGTGAACGTGGACGAGCTGGTCGTCAAGGCACTTGCACAAAGCTCGGGTGCGCGCATCCTCCGTCAAGAGGCGTAATGGCGATCACGATCCTCGAGGGTTCGACCTTCTGCATCTGCGACGAGCTGGGCGACGTAGGCGCCTGGCCGACGAGCGGCTTCTTCACGGACGACACGCGCTTCCTCTCCATGCTGCAGCTGACGATCAACGGCCGCCGACCGCTGCTGCTCTCGTCGGGCAAGGTCGACTACTTCTCCGCCGCGTTCTACCTCCGCAACCCGCCGGTGGACGGGCTCGAGCAAGACGAGCTCTCGATCATCCGGGAGCGCTTCATCGGCGAGGCGATGCAGGATCGTCTCGTCGTCCAGAACCAGGGCATGCGGCCCGTTGCGTTCGACCTCGCGCTCGAGATCGCGTCCGACTTCGCGGACATCTTCGCGGTCAAGGACTACGACTTCGCTCTCGGCGACCCGGCGCACGCGGAGCCGCTCCCGCCGGCGGTCGAGGCGCACTTCGATCAGCCGAACAATCAGTTTCTCCTCACTGACGGGACCGGCGTGTTAGCGCAGACGCAGGTGATCCTCTCGCGGCCGGGACGCGTCGAGCAGGGGCGGGTCACGTACCGAATCGAGCTCCAGCCACGAGAGCGCTGGGACCTGCGCCTCGACATCGTGCCCTCCTCGGACGGCGAGCAGTTGATGCCGCGGCTCGCCGAGCGCCGCTTCGGCGACGAGATCGCGCGCGTGCGCGAGTCGCTCGCGGCCTGGCATCTGCGCGTGCCGCAGCTGCGCGCGACGTGGGACGACCTCGGCCAGTCGTTCGGGCGCTCCGTCTCCGACCTCGCGTCGCTCCGAATGCGCGGAAGCGACGGCGGTCTGGGAAAACTGCCGGCCGCCGGCATGCCGTGGTTCATGACGGTCTTCGGGCGCGACACGATCATCACCTGCCTCCAGACGCTCCTGTTCGGGCCCGAGCTCGCTGTCACGGCGCTCGAAGCGCTTCGCCAGCTCCAGGCGACGGTCGACGACCCGGTGCGAGACGCCGAGCCCGGCAAGATCGTCCACGAGGTCAGGAGTGGGAAGGCCGCTCGCACCTGGCACGGCGCGTACTACGGCACCGTCGATGCGACGCCGCTGTACCTGATCCTGCTCTCGGAGGTCTGGCGCTGGACCGACGATGTCGCGCTCGTCCGGGACTTCAAGGACAGCGCGCTGCACGCACTGGAGTGGATCGCCACGCGCGGCGATCTCGACGGTGACGGGTTCGTCGAGTACAAGAAGCGCAGCCGCCGCGGCCTCGACAACCAGTCCTGGAAAGACTCGCACGACTCCCAGCGGTTCAAGGATGGTCGGCTGGCCGATACTCCGATCGCGCCGTGCGAGGTCCAGGGCTACGTGTATGACGCGAAGCGGCGGATGGCCGAACTGGCACGTGAGGTCTGGCGAGACCGCGAGCTCGCCGAACGACTCGACCGCGAGGCCGAGGAGCTGCGGGCAAGGTTCAACGAGCACTTCTGGATCGAGGAGCGGAACGGCTACTACGCACTCGCCCTCGACGCGCATCACGAGCGCGTTGACTCGCTCTGCTCCAACATCGGCCACTTGCTCTGGAGCGGGATCGTCCCGAGGGAGCGCGTGGACGCGGTCGTCGACCACCTGATGGGCGATGCCCTCTGGTCCGGCTGGGGGGTGCGGACGATGTCGACGGAGGACCGGGGCTACAACCCGCTCGCGTACCACAACGGCACCGTCTGGCCGCACGACAACTCGCTGATCGCCTGGGGTTTGGCGCGCTACGGACGCTGGCCCGAGGCGCACCGAGTGATCCGCCAGATGCTGACGGCCGCGCGGCACTTCGACTATCAGCTCCCCGAGGTGTTTGCCGGGATGCCGCGCACCGAGACGCGCTTCCCGATCGCGTACCCGACGGCGGCGCGTCCGCAGGCGTGGGCGGCGGGGACGCCGGTGCTCCTGCTCCAGCTCCTGCTCGGGTTGCAGCCGGACCTGCGCCAGAGCACGCTCGAGAGCTATGCACCGCCGGAGCTACCCGCGTGGGCGGGTTCCCTCAGACTGTCGGGTGTGCGTGCTTTTGAGCGAACGTGGGAAATCAGGATCGAGGACAGCGCGGTCCAGGTAAACCCGGCATGAACGCAGAGCAGCTACGAGTCGCCGTACTCAGCCCGGTGTGGTTCCCGGTCCCGCCGTCGGGGTACGGCGGGATCGAGTGGATCGTCTCGCTGCTCGCCGACGGCCTCGTCGAGGCAGGCCACGACGTGACGCTCTTCGCCTCCGGCGATTCGCGGACACAGGCCAAGCTCTCCTACGTCTACGAAGAAGCGCCGAGCCAGTGGATCGGCCGCTCGCACTGGGAGCTGCACCACGCCCTCGCCTGCTACACGAGCGCCGACGAGTTCGACGTGATCAGCGACCACACGGGCGTGACCGGGCTCGTGCTCTCCGGCCTCGTCGACACGGCAGTCGTCCACACCGTCCACGGTCCTCTCGTCGGCGACGCCGGTGAGATCTACGAGCAGGCGGCCGCGCTCGTCCCGAGCCTCAAGCTCGTCTCGCTCTCGATCAACCAGCGGCGCCCGAAGTCGGACCTCCCGTGGATCGCGAACTGCCCCAACGCGCTCGAGCTCTCGGCATATCCGTGCAAGCCCCACACCGGCGAGTACCTGCTCTTCCTCGGCCGGATGAGCCCGGACAAGGGTTGCCATCGCGCGATCGCCGTCGCCATGGAGCGCGAGCTGCCGCTGAAGATCGCCGGCAAGATGCAAGAGGCGAGAGAGCGGGAGTACTTCGAGGAGTTCGTCGAGCCGCACCTGGGGATCCACGGCATCGAGTACCTGGGCGAGGTCTCGCATGGCGCGAAGGTCGAGCTGTTGCAGGACGCGCGCGCGACGCTCTTCCCGATCGACTGGGAGGAGCCGTTCGGGCTCGTGATGATCGAGTCGATGGCCTGCGGCACGCCCGTGATCGCGACCAACCGCGGCGCGGTCCCGGAGGTGATCGAACACGGGCGCTCGGGGATCATCGTCGAGAGCTACCGCCAAATGGCCGCCGCGCTGGAAGCCGCGGACGCGCTCGATCCGCTCGAATGCCGGCGCTACGTCGAGGAGCGCTTCTCGCCGGAGCGGATGGTGCAGGACTATGTCCGCGCTTACCGGGAGGCGACGCTGGCCGCTGAGGCGGCCGTCTTGTCCCAGTAGCGGCGCAGGCCGGCGTAGGACTGCC